>Ga0265297_10000870_pt1 | contig 79887 bp, 74 predicted proteins | sample Munlanlwell13791_FD_192502 | JGI IMG/M metagenome (GOLD analysis project Ga0265297, IMG submission 192502) | Leachate microbial communities from a municipal landfill in Southern Ontario, Canada - Leachate well 137-91 | ecosystem: Engineered > Solid waste > Landfill > Unclassified | place...
AAAAAACCAAATGGGATTAGGATGAGAAGCACTCTGGCCCAACCAAGGGAGGGCTTGCTAATTTTGCTCATGAAATTGTATCTAAGTGACTGTTAATATTCCTGATACGAAGTTAGGAATGAAGCGTTAGCGTAAATACTCGCTTACTGCTTTCCTAATCCCGGCTTTAACGCTCTCCCATGTTTGATGTTTGAAACTAACAGGAGTATCACTTTCATCTGCATCAACAAAATAAGTGATCGCGTGAGGTATACTTATCGCAAGCATCTGACTTGGGAATTTTTGTTTGTGCCAGTCCATCATTTGCTGTAAAGAATAATGCTGAAGCAATTCGTAAATATCCCAAAAGTCCTTTTTCTTTCCACGCCCTAGAACAGCCTGTATTTTCATTGCCGCTATATCTGCGCTACTATAGAACCTGATTCCATCCGCCTCTTCAATGGATGAAATTGGCATATGAGGATAATAAACGAGATCCACTTTAATGTCATCAATAAAACAGAATATCCCAAAATACGTATGTTGCTGTTTGTAGACAAACCTCTCTTTGAAATATTTTTCCAAATCATTGACTAATAGAGACTGGTCAAATTTTTCATGAAAAAACAGATCAAGATCAATAGAACTCCTGTGACCGTATCGTAAAGATAGAGCAGTCCCGCCTACCAATGAAAATGGTTGCAGTGATGGAAGAACCATCAGTTCCTTTAGTAAGGAAAAAGTCCTGGGTTCAACTGTCTTAATGTATAACATCTAAATTCATCGATGGGTTTATCAATGATTGCACTGGCAAAATAAATGGTGTGCAATGGTAGAAATTTGGCTTTCAACAACGCCTCCGTTACTTTTTCATCGCCGTAATACCGACGGCACTGGCGGATATCTTCCACATCGCCCCGCTCGAAAACCCTCTCAATAACGAAGTTGGCCTTGGCATCGTAGTCGATCTGCTCAAAGTTCACATCCCAGAAGATGCGCTTGGCGAATTTGGGTTTTGGCTTGCTATCCATACTGCTAAATTAATCAAATCTAACTTCAATTGTAATTTCACTTTCGAAATGCCCATTTTCACATTTTCACATTTCCCAATTTCAAATTGTCCGAAATGCCTAAGCAATCACTCCCGATCCTATCAATTCCTCCCCATCGTACCAGGCAGCAAACTGTCCTGAGGTAACCCCCCGTTGTTCCTGGTCGAAAAGAATGTATGCGCCATCTTCCTCCATAATCATGGTGCCCTTTTCCAGTGGTTGACGGTAACGAATCCTTACCAGGAAGCTGAACTCCTCACCAGGGTTCAATGCCCTGTCGGGTCGAATCCAGTGAATTTCTTCTTTGGCGATGAATAGTCCTGGACGATAAAGCCCTGGATGTTCTTTCCCTTCGCCGACATAAACAATGTTCCGGACCACATCGATGGCAAGTACAAACAATGGTTCCGTGAAACCACCGATATTCAAACCCTTTCGCTGTCCGATGGTATAATAATGAGCTCCGTTGTGCTCGCCGATCACACTTCCCTGCCAGGGCTTAAATGGAAAAGCGGAGGTCAGTTTCGGCAGATTATCCCTGTTTTTCTCCAGTTTCTTCCTGGCTGAAAAATCTGCCGGGATGAGTATTACATTCCCCTTTTTTGGCTCCAGTTTCTGCTGTAGAAATACCGGAAGATCGACCTTCCCTACAAAGCAGATACCCTGAGAATCTTTTCGTTCGGCAGTGACCAGTCCCTGTTCCCTGGCAATCTTCCTTACTGCAGGTTTCAGCAAATGTCCGATTGGGAAGAGTGACTTCGAAAGTTGGTATTGGTTCAACTGACAGAGAAAATAGCTTTGATCCTTGTTGGGGTCAATTCCCTCTAGCAAACGAAAGGTCGGGATTCCATCTATCTCAATCACTTCTCTCCTGCAGTAGTGACCAGTTGCCACAAAATCGGCACCCAGTTCGAGGGCCTTTTGCATGAAAATATCAAACTTGATCTCCCTGTTGCACAAAACATCAGGATTAGGGGTTCGCCCCTTTTCGTACTCCGAGAACATGTAGTCCACCACACGTGCACGGTAATAGTCTGAAAGATCAACAATATGAAATGGGATATCCAGTTTTTTGGCAGTCATTTCCGCGAAAATCACATCATCTTCCCAGGCACATTCCGCCGTTAGGCTACCTGTCGTCTCCTTCCAGTTGATCATGAAAAGGGCAAAAATATCGTATCCCTGCTCTTTCAACAGATACGCGGCTACACTTGAATCAACACCACCCGACAGACCAATACAAACTTTCTTGCTCATCTTCTCATTTAGAATTGCAAAAATAGTTCTTTTCGGTGCAATTCAACAAAAACAGGCAAATGTGTATCTTTGTGACATGCCGACAATCAACGAAATCCTGGACCAAAAGCTCTTTTCCAAAGAAAATCTGGTCACCCTTCTCAATGCAGAAGGGGCCGACGGATTGCTTTTGTTGCAAAAAGCCGGGGAAATGAAACTGCAAACCGTCGGCAACAAAGTCTATTTCAGGGGACTCATCGAACTCTCCAATGTTTGCGAAAAAGATTGCTTCTACTGCGGGATTCGAAGGTCAAACAAGAAGGTACAACGCTACAATCTGACCGATGAGGAGGTTTTGGAGGCAGCACGCTTTGCCTACAGGGAAAGATACGGATCGATTGTTATTCAATCTGGTGAGGTCACCAACGAAACTTTTGTGGCTAGAATTGAGCGACTGATAACTGAGATCAAACAATTGAGCGACAACAAGCTAGGCATCACCCTTTCGCTGGGAGAACAGTCTGAGGAGGTTTACCGGCACTGGTTCACTGCAGGGGCCCACCGCTACCTGCTACGGATCGAAAGCAGCAATCCAGAACTCTACCGAAAGTTACATCCCGGGGATGGCCTGCACACCTATGAGCAGCGGTTTGAGGCGCTAACTCTCCTTAAAAAAATCGGCTATCAGACAGGAACCGGGGTCATGATCGGAACCCCCTTCCAAATGCTGGAAGACCTGGCCGGCGATCTGTTGTTTTTCAGAAAATTCGACATCGACATGGTTGGCATGGGCCCCTTTGTCGAACACGACGATACACCCTTCAACACTCCTCAGCCAGATGCATTGCCGCTTTCCGCCAGGTTTAATCTGTCACTGAAAATGGTGGCTATCCTGCGCCTGATGATGCCCGATATCAACATTGCAGCCACAACAGCTCTGCAAGCCATCGATCCGCTGGGCAGAGAGAAGGCTGTCAAGGCCGGGGCCAATATCATTATGCCCAACATCACCCCCGGCAGCTACCGCAACAACTACCTGCTGTACAACAACAAACCCTGCACCGACGAGGAGCCCGAACAATGTACGGGTTGCCTGGATGCAAGGCTGGCGCTGGCTGATAGTGAGATAGGTTACAATGAGTGGGGGGACTCCAAACACTTCAGCAAAAAGGATAAAGGATAAAGTAAAAAGGATAAAGTAAGAACGCTACGAGCAAGATTTCGAATGAAACCGAGTTTGCATTCATTAAACGTGCGGGGCTCACTTTATCCTTTTTACTTTATCCTTTATCCTTATTGCTTCTTTATTGGTACAAGGAACGAATCCGGATACGAGCACTTGTAAACAATATTGCCGCCTTTTTCATGAATCCAGGTATCGAAGGTTCGTTTGCCCTCTTTCAGCACGATTACCCTGCCACCATCAGGAAGGTCGCCATAGGCATTTTCGCCACCCGAACAGCGGCCAAAAGCTAATGCAACATTGTGTGAAACGCCGATATAATCGTTGGTATGATCATGACCTACAAACGTTCCCATCACATCGTTGCTTTCTAGCATGGCAGCAAACATTCCTGAATTAGCATCCGGACAACTGACGCGTTCATTCTTCACTCCGATGGGTTTGACATCTTTATTGTCCCATGCTTCGTTATATTCGGTAAAAGGAATGTGAAAAAAGGCTAGCGCCGAAAGTGGTTTCCCTCCATTTTTCTGGGTATAGGCGGCACTGATTTTCTGGTACCACACAATTTGATCCAATCCAAACCAATCGTAGCCATCAACCCTGTCCTCAATTCTGCTGTGCGAATTAGAATCCAACCCATAGATCACAGCTTTGGTTATGTGATCTTTACCTAAAACCGGCAGTGCAAAATTGGATGCCCCGCGTATTCCCTTTTGCATTGTTGTTAGACAATGTGGCATTTTCTTAAGCATTTCGACCAGCTGCTCCCTGGTACTTCCGTACTCTTCATCGTGGTTGCCAAGCACCAATGCCCAATGCAGTTTGCGGGCGGCAAACAGCTTTTCAAATTGTTGATAAACTTCCAAAGCATTACTTTTGACAACAATATCACCGGTGAGCATTACCAAATCAGGTCGTTCAGCATCCACAATTTCCGACATCAAATTAAAAACTGGATCATTGTATCCATGTTTGTAGTCGATGTGCATGTCGGTAAACTGAATGATCTTGAATTCACCTGCCTCGCTGAACCGTAGTTTTTGGGCATTGACTAGTCCTGCCATTCCGAGAAGCATTACCAACAATAGAAGTTTAAAAATTCTAATCTCGGTTCTCATCTTCCAATTTTCACATTTACACATTTTCCAATTTCCACATTATCAACTCCTGGAATACCTGTAATAAACCCTCTCCTGAAATTGTTCCGTTGAAACCTTCAGTAGTTCAGCATCCCAATCGACATGGTCCGAGAATAGTAACATGGGTACCAGGGATTCGCCTTTGCGGTAGGGAGGCTGATGATAATAAACCGGCAGGGCATTGAATCCGGCCCGATTGTAAAAGCCGACTCTCTGAGTACTCATTGAATCGTAGGGAATCTCCACTTCCAGCAAAAGAGGCTTCCCCTCTCGTTGCAAATGCTGCAGCACCGCAGCGCCAAAGCCTTTTTTGCGTTGCGCAGGAAAAATAGCCAGATGCTCTATGTAACGGAAATGATTAAATTTCCAATATATGACAAAACCAACGACTACCTCCTCAACAAGGACGGCAGTAAAAAACATATCCTGATCGTTCAACATTCGCAGCAGATCGCTGGTCATTCTTCGCTCCTCATAAGGGAAAGATTCGGTGTAGAGGCCCAGAAGATCCTGAAGATGCCGGTGCGAACCCGACTGAATTCGTTCAAATTGTAGATCCATATCATAAGGATTATGCAAATAGTAATTAAATCCATCAATATGGTTCGTAAGGGTAACCAAGTGGAACTCTTTTTAAGGACGATAGGTTTTGCTCAGCGAGGTGGGTGTGATAAGGATAAAATCCCCGAGTCCGGTATTCTCTTTGGAGAGGTCATCGACAGAATCTTGTTCCGTTGATCCTATGGTAACCACCTTCAAGCCAGGACGCGCTTGTTTCAGGTACCATTCGATTGCCGTGTGGTTATCGCTGTGGTAGGAGCCGTTGTAGTGAACAAAGGTTTGACCGGAGGATAGATTTTTTAAGATGAAATAAGCCATGGTGGCATCCTTGATGGCCTGGGATTTTGGAAGATTCTCCCCGCCATGCCCCTTTGCCGCCGCAAAAATATCGGCATAACATTTCAAAGTTTTGTCATAGGCAATCGGAAGCGGGGCGATCCATCTTCTTGCCTCAGGCTCAATGCTGTCAAGTTTTTCCAGCCCTCTGGTGTAGACCATGTTGGCATATCTTCTGGGTACATTGGTGGCAATAAATTTCAGCTTGTTTTTCTTGGCAAAATCAAGCAGCGGTTTGTAATCACTTGGGAAATTGGTCCAGAGTTTACATTCATCCTTGAAAGTTTTCTCCGTCAGCGACCCAGACAGATATTCATTCACAACGACCTGATCATCTGCCTCAAACATCTCCGCCCCAAGGATCAAATTTTCCTTTTTTGTTTCGTACAAATCTTTGGTAAGCTCCTGTTCAAGCCAATGGTCGATCGGATTGTCATGCTGCTCCCCGAACAGAACCACATCAGCTTCTCTGGCCTGTTCCAGCATTTTAGCATAGTGGCACTCTTTGCCGTTCGCATCAAAAATCATGTAGGCATTCTTGTCACTCTTAAAGGCAAGCAATGCCACAACAGCCACCATGATTAAAATAATTTTATGCATTGTATAAAACATTAGATTTGAATCTCAAAGATATCATTTTCACGGTATATTTGGATCAACTTTTGCGTTGGTTTGTCTCATGGCAACAAAGAATGAACTATTTTTGCCATTGCTTTGTTTATTGAATATCATAAGGTACCTCATTGCACTTTCAATAACCTAAAATACTATGTCAACTTTCTTCAAAAGATTGGTAAAAGGAGCTACCGTTGAATCGAGGTTGTTGCTTGCATTTCTACCAATGATCGTCGCAATGATACTGATCGACAGCTACCTGGATCAATCATCCATATTATCAAGCCTATCCTTCCTCGCAACTTTCATACTAAAATTCGTTTTAGCGATCCCGGTAATGGTCATCATCATCTATGGTATGTCAAAATTACTGGATCAAAAACTATCAAAGACAAAACTTGCACTATTGACCAGTGAGGAAAGATTCAGAACAATTTTCGAAAACAATACCTCTGCCATTCTTATCCTGGAAACTGACACAAATGTTTCGATGGTAAATGACGCTTACTGCAAGCTGACAGGATTTCCCCGTGAAGAGGTCGTTGGTCAAAGCTGGACACGTCTGATTCCTGAATCTGAGCAAAAAAGGTTAACAGAGTTAAACAAGCTTAGGCTCCAACAATCCACAGATATTCCCAGCAATTATGAATTTCAGTTTATCCGGAAAGATGGAGAGATCAGGGTTGGTATCATGTCTGTCTTTTACGATCTGCTTATCAACCAAATTGTGGTCTCGTTCACAGATATCACGGAACGGAAGCAGATGGAAATTTCTTTGCGGGAAAGTGAAGAAAGATACCGCAAGCTAATTGAAATACAGGGTGAAGGACTTGGAATTGTTGATACAAACGAGCGGTTCATTTTTGCCAATCCGGCTGCGGATAAAATCATGGGAGTCCCTATTGGAACGCTGGTTGGCAGATCTATGGACGAATTTGTGACCAAAGAGACTTTCGAGAATGTCAGGAAACAGACCATGACGAGACAGGAAGGCAATCAAAGCACTTACGAAATGGAGTTTATCCGGCTGGACGGTGAACATAGAATGATGCTTGTTACTGCCACACCGACATTCAATAGCAATGGTGAATTTGAAGCTACACTTGGTATTTTTCACGACATCACTGACAGGAAAAAAATTGAAAATGAACTCAAAAAGAATGAAGCGGAACTCAAGGCCCTCAATACGACCAAAGACAAGTTATTCTCCATTGTTGCACACGATCTGAGGGGACCAATCGGAACATCTGCCGACCTTCTGGAGGTACTGATTGAGAGTTTTGATGCTTTCAGTAATGAGGAGCGGTTAAAAATGTTGGATATCCTGAAGAATTCGGCCAAATCAACTTATAATTTATTGGAGACACTTCTGAATTGGGCGATCATTCAAACAGGAAACATGGTATTTAAACCGGAACTTTTTAACCTGACCCATTGCATAGACACTACCGTTAGAAATTTCGTACCAGCAGCGCTTTCCAAAAATATCACACTGCTTTATGAACCCGGTGATGAAATATTCAGTTTTGCGGATCAGAATATGATACAGACCGTATTACGAAACCTGATTGGAAATGCCATCAAATATACATTCAGGGGAGGAACCATTGAGGTAAAATCAGTCAATCAGGGCCACAAAATTGAAATTTCTATCTCGGACAATGGAGTGGGTATGGATGAAGAAACCCGTAAGAAACTTTTTGTACAAAACAAACAAGATTCCAAATATGGTACTGAGAATGAAAAGGGTACCGGCCTTGGATTGGTTCTGTGCAAAGAATTTATCGAGAAGCACGGAGGCCATATCCATGCGGAGAGCGAACCTGGCAGAGGAAGCTCATTCATTTTTGATATCCCCAAAATGCAATCCTATGGGGAAACACTGCCGGGAAAAATTCCGGGAGCAAAACCGTGTCACACAAAATTCAACAACGAACTGATTCTGATCGTCGAGGATGAAGACATTAACTATCAGGTATTGTGTTCCATTCTCACCAGTGTAAGTTTAAAATATGAAAGGGCAATAACCGGCGGGGAGGCTGTTGATAAGTTCTTGCACAATCGTTATGATCTCATTCTGATGGATGTTCAGTTGCCTGAGATGAATGGATGGGAGGCTACCATGAAGATCAGGGAGAATGATTCTGAAATTCCCATTGTTGCCGTAACAGCATACGCCTCTGATCCTTCAAAGAAGATGACCATGGAGGCCGGTTGCAATGATTATGTTACGAAACCGATCAACAAAGCTAAATTGGTTCAGATGTTGGAAAAGCATTTGTCGAAGAACAGAATTGCATCCAACCTATAGTAAGAGTGAGAGAACTACCTGGCCTTAGCTATTGGCGGTAAGCCAATTATAAGACATAAAAAAAGGGAGTGAATTTGAATCAATCATTTCACTCCCTTCTTGTATCATCTGTTGCCCTTATTTCTTTGGAAGAAATTGGTCTGAGTCGTAGGTGAAGTGATAGGTTCCGGATCCAAGTTCAATCGTTGTGCAATTGTTATCCTGCGTCGCCTTGCAAATCTTACTGCCCGAGATCGGGAGCTGATTCAAAGTCACTTTGGCAAGGTCGGCATGGGGAAGAGTTATTGTTGCCGTGGTATTGGCCGGAATGGTAACATCATAGTCAAATTGCGCCTTATCCAGTTTCCATGCTGATTTGATTGTTCCGTACAAACTGCTAAGTTCCGCAGATGCCTTCGTCAGATCGCCTCCCGGATGCGGAGCCATCAGGATATGTTTGTAACCAGGATGTTGCGGATCAAGGTCAATTCCGGCAACATGCTTGTACAACCACTCTCCTATCGCACCATATGCATAATGGTTGAAACTGTTCATTCCGGCATTTTGAAAAGATCCGTCCGGTTTTTGTCCGTCCCAACGTTCCCAGATCGTAGTGGCGCCCTGGGTGACCGGGTACAACCAGGAGGGATATTTTGTCCTTTTCAGCAACATGAAGGACAGGTCGTCCCTGCCAATTGATGTAAGGGTTTGGCAAACCAGCGGTGTTCCAACGAATCCTGAAGTGAGGTGCCCCATCTTCTTTACGTCGGCTGCGAGGTATTCAGCTGAGCTCTTTTTTAAATTTTCGGGCAGCAGATCAAAGGCGAGCGCCAACGAATAACCTGTTTGGGTATGAGAAACAACCCTTCCATTTTTCGTAACAAATTCATCGATAAACGCCTTTTTAACTGCTGACGATAGGTTGGCATAAAAAGCGGCATCCTCTGTTTTACCAAGGATGGTAGCAATCTGGCTCAGAATCTTCGAGGAATGTGCATAATAAGCCGTTGCAATCAGGTCCTTCTCTGTCGTTGCACCAGGATAGGAGGAGCTGGTTGTTGCGAAGGCAAGCCAATCGCCATAATGCTCATCTCCAACCCAAAGGTTTTTTTCTCCGGCACGGGTATGCATGTATTCGACCCATGCCTTCATGCTGTTGTACTGTTCAGCAAGGATGCGTTTGTCCCCATAAACCTGGTAGACTGTCCACGGCACAATGACGGAAGCATCGGCCCATGCCGTCGCTCCCCCTCCGCCGCTCAGCACATCAGGAATCACATGAGGTACACGGCCACTTTTCAACTGGTCAGCAGTAAAGTCCTTCATCCATTTGGTGTAAAAAGCTGCGACATCGAAATTGAACGCTGCCGTCTGGCTGAATACCTGGGCATCGCCTGTCCAGCCAAGCCGCTCGTCACGCTGCGGACAATCGGTAGGAACATCGACAAAGTTGCCTTTTTGTCCCCATTGGATGTTGTGCTGCAATTGGTTGATCAGCGAGTCTGAACATGCGAAACTCCCGGTAGGTTTCATGGCAGAATGGATAACCACTCCGGTGACCTGATCCAGGGTTGGTTCAGAAGCAAGTCCCTCCAATTTTACAAACCTGAAACCATGAAAGGTAAACAGCGGTTGGTAGACCTCTTCTCCTCCGCCTTTCAGAATGTAGGTATCGGTACATTTCGCGGCGCGAAGGTTGTCCGTGTAAAAATTTCCTGCCTTGTCCAAAACTTCAGCAAATTTAACCACTACCTTATCTCCGCTTTTCCCATTTACCTTCAGCCGTACTACTCCAACCATGTTCTGCCCCATGTCGAGAACTGACTCACCCTTTGGCGTTTTGATCAGCTTAACTGGTTTGATCTCCTGAATGGCCTGCACCGGAACTCCCTGCGGTGCTATCAGGGTACTTTTTGTAAAATCATATTTGGCTGCCATTCCCCAATTGGAATCCGCATAACCTGCCAAGTCCCAACCGTTCAACTCAAGTCTCGCGTCGTAAAGCTCACCATTGTAAATATCCGATTCGAGGATAGGTCCTGTAATGGCTTTCCAATTCGTATCGGTGGTGATGGTCTCACTGGTTCCATCTGTGTAAGTGACTTCAAGTTGAGCAAGAAGGGCACTTTTATCACCGTAATAGCTCCTTTGTCCATTGAAACCAATATTGCCACGGTACCATCCGTCACCAACGATTGCCCCAATGGTATTTTTTGTCGTCAGCATCGTGGTAACCTCATAAGTCTGGTACTGAATACGGTTCTTATAACTGGTCCAACCCGGGGAGAACAGGTCATTCCCAACTTTCTTCCCATTGATATGCAACTCATAAAGTCCAAGGGCAGTGACATAGACCCTGGCCGACTTCACTTTCTTGCCCAGGGAGAACTCCTTTCTGAAATAGTGGGCCGGACGAGATACCAAATTATCCTTTTCTGTCCCTAACCTGATCCAGTTAGCTTTCCAATCGGCTTCTGCGAGGAGCCCCATCTCCCAATAAGCGGGTTCACTCCAGGCAGTGGCTTTGTTTTTGGCGTCCCATATCCTCACTTGCCACCACACCCTTTGTTTTGATTTGACGGCTGTACCCTCATAGGTTATACTGACCGATTCGGAAGAGTTCACTTTTCCGGTTCCCCAAAGCAGCTTTTTGGTTCCAGACAGGTTTCCTTGATTATCAGCAACCCTGATTTCATAAGCCTGTTGGATGAAATTGTTTTCAGTCGTTACGATTTGCCAACTCAGTCGTGGTTGGGCAACACCAATCCCGACAGGATTGATCTGGTATTCACATTTCAAAGTGGAAACGGTAGTTTTGGAATACCCTGCAATTGAAATGAGCGCTAATAACAATGAATGCAAAATTTTTGTGAAGTAGTTAATTCGCATTTTCGATTTATTTATGTGGTTAATTTCTTCAAAGGTAAAATAATATCTAACTCCAAACACCCGGATTAACAATAGAAATATCCCTTCTCCCCTCAAAAAAACCTAAAATATTCGCGGCTGCTTCGTGGGCAATTTCTATGCGGGTATCAATGGTGCCGGTGGCATTGTGGGGAGTAAGTACTACATTGTCAAGAGCAAGCAGCTCAGGGGTTATCACCGGTTCTGCCTCAAATACATCGAGTCCGGCGCCACCCAGCTTACCATTCTGAAGATATTTCACAAGCATCTTTTCATCGATCACCGGGCCCCGGGCTGTATTGATGATAATGGCCCCTTGTTTCATGCTTTGCATTGCCGCTTCGCCCAAAAGATGATGCGTTTCATTGTTCAAGGGACAATGCAAAGAGATAACATCCGATTTTTCAAGCAGCTCCTTCATGCTAACCAACCGGCAGTCATATTTTTGTTCGATATCGCCGGCCAACCGGGTGCGGTTGTAATAGATCACCTTCATCCCTGATGCAATGGCCCTGCGCGCAAATGCCTGGCCTATCCTTCCCATACCAACAATTCCCACTGTTTTGCCGAAGGTCCCTTTTCCCAGATTCTCCATCATTCCCCATTTGAAATGAGGATTGGACCTCAGGCCCCTGTCGGTTAAAGCTATGTTTCTGGTTAACGCCAACAGCAACCCGAAGGCCATTTCAGCAGTGGGTTCTGTGACCGCATTCGGCGTATTGCAAACAACAATGCCCATCTCCGTGGCCTTTGTCACATCGATGTTGTTGAAACCCACCCCAAAATTGGCAATGATCTTTACCTGTTTCCCTTCATTCATCATCTCCGCCTTAAATGGTTTGATGAAAACGGAGAGTACCCCATCGACTTCACGAATATGTTCCTTGATCTCCTCGTCAGAAAACATGAAATTTTGGGTTGGATAAATCAGGTCACATTTCTTTTCCAATTCTGAAAGCCCCTTCCGGGGAATAGCTGCAACAACAAGAATTTTTGGCTTCATTTTAAATAGTAGTTAATAGTAATGGACAATGGACAATTGAAAATGGACAATTATTTGATTATCGGAATTTGTGTAGGACAATCAGAAATAAAAAACTTAGAAACTGTTTAAATTTTGCAATTTCATATACCGGAGGTATAATATGTGGGTAGAAAGCCGATGGTTGAAGATCCATTTCGTCCCGTCCGGGACGAGATTGTCATTGGGGATTGATTTTCTACCCACATTAAATCCCTACCGGGATAAAAAATGTAAATTTAAACAGTCTCTTACAAATCTATTAAGTTTACCAAATAAATTAATATTGTATTACAACTTTGTAGCGCTCACCAGTTCAGGATTATATATCATTGTCAATTGTCCATTTTCAATTGTCAACTACTCAAATTCCTGATTCATTGTCAACTATCAATTGTCAATTGTCAATTTTTTAAACGTATCCCCCATCGCTTGTCACTAGAAATTTCCCATAATAAATGCCTGTGTAATAAAACCGCAGGGAGGAGAGTAACAGCGGAACCGACATCATCAGGTAAAGGAAAGCCAGGTAGGGAAAAGGGATCCAGCCTGTGGTCCGCAAGGTAATCCCCATGGTAATCATGAATGTCATTACCATATAACTCCTGAAATTAAAAAAAGAGAAAGCACACGGAAATTCCTCCTTCATTTTAAGGATCCTGAGGGTATGTTTCATCGATAATTTGGAGAACATCTTCAGGTAGAACAGGATTCCACCTGCAAGGGCGACCAATAATTTCAGCCAAATCATCCGGGTAGAAGTATCCAGCATCTTGTAACCCTTGAACATCAACATAGAACCTGCAAAAGTCCAGAGTGCAGCAGCAATAAAAAGAAGGAGACGTTTTGGAACGCCTGGTTTTAAACGAGTCAGAATTTTCACATTTACAAATTTAAAAAGAACCAAAGTCTTGCGAAATAAATACGTCTGACCTGTCCTAAAGTTCGCAAATGAAGGGAAAAAATGTGAATCTTACTTGACGAGTTCCAAAATATCGATGATCTGACCTGTAATTTTGACAATTTTCCGAAGTGTGACGGTAAGTTCAGAAAGCTGTTCTGAAGTCCTGTTCATCTCTTCAGTCAACGCATTTAGCGCCATACTTTCGTTTTTTAGTGCAACGATCAGTTTCTTTTCAAATGTTGAGACCAATAATCTTTCAAGATTTCTCAGATGCTGGGATGTCTTTTCGAGACTTTGCACTGTTTCAGAACTTAAATTTTTACCGGTTATTTCAACAAGAATGTCATACTGGGCCTTCCGGATCTCTTCCAATGTGATCTTTTTGTCCATTTTTATCATTTTTATCTTTTATTGTTTATTTCATTCAACATTTTATAAAGCCTCTCGACCTCTGTATAAAATCCGCACAGCGTTGCGGCAATCTCTTTCACAGTTTTGGTTTCATTGAGGGATTCTTCAAGCGCCAAATGGGCTATTCTGAGCTTTTTTACTGCCTCAATGGTTTGTTGCCTAAATTCTTTAAGAACTACGATCCTCTTTTTCAAACCGATGTAATCCCTTTCACTTTCTATGGTGGGAGGCATTCTTTTGGCAAAATAGAAGCCGAAACTTTCGCCCAAACCAGAATCTTCATTGGCAATGAGTTGAACAAGCAACTCCGACGACAAATACTTCTCCATCTCACTGCACAAACAGGACACCAGCGTATCTGCCTGGTTCACATATCTTTTCAGCGCTTTATATTGCCTGTTCGACAGGTATGTGTTGGTTCCCAGGCTAAGGGTTTCCCCTAACAAGGTACCCAGACCGGACGGCAACTTGCCAACTTCCGTTACCTGATTGTAATCTCCGGTCAGCGTTTCCAATTGCGCTCCAAAAGTTCCGTAAAGTTTACTGTTTGCCTTGGCAGGGGCATCGCTTGAGAGTGAAACCAATCCATTTGCATAGTTTTCCAGAATTTTAAATACGGGCCTTACCCTGGCGGGAACTTTGTCGTTACTGAAGCGTTCCCGGACAATGTCATTCAGTTCGTTTAGATGGGTGAACGGATCAGTAAAGGAGTTGGCATAATAAATTCCCCTGAGCTCACGAATTTCAGCAAGCTCCATCCATAACTTTTCAGGTAAAGTGGAGAAATTAGCGGTATTGACAGCAAATTGCTGGACAATCGCTCTTTGCTCTTTGGAAACGGAGATACAACTTCCAAGGAAGAGCAGCAGTATCAGGCAGTAACAAGGTTTCATCTAAGGGATTTAGGAAGAATGGGATATGCTACGCTACGGAAAATATGAAAAACAGATATGAGTTATGAGATATGAGTTATGAGATTAAAATTGTTTAAGTATCAAAATTGGAAAACAGGGAAAGTTAGGTATTTTAATCATGAAAAACGAATGAATTTCGAAATATTTTATGTCCTCGTCATGAGAAGCATCCTTCTTTATTTTGACGTTGTTTTTAGTGTAATTCTAAATTCGCAAAGTTGGATCGGTCAAATACTTCTTCATTCTGCTAAATCCGTATGATTTTATAGCCCGCGTTATCTCAAGCCAGGACAGTCAGAACGGTTATGTTGCTCATTATAAGACAGTATAACTTTGATTAAAATACTGTTTTTTGAACCATAACTCAAAGGCGGGGTCAACAAATTCAAAGACACTGTTAATTTCGTGAATAATGTCTGAATTTATGAGGATGGTTTTGTTTTTACTCACATTTCGTGGTGTGCCCAGTGCATGTTTTTGCATTACAGCAGTACTTGTAAATTGTGTTTCTCCTTTTACTACTGCTTTTAATAAATTTAGCTGGGTATGGCTGATGCTTTCGGTTTCTTTTTGATACAAAGGCGAATTGGCATTAATTAACTCTTTTAATGCAGTATTTACTTCGGTAATAGTAGCTTTTGTGTCAGTTAAATTCCAAATATAGTGAGCCAATTGTTGTACATACCACGAATGATTTTTCATTAATGAGGGAACCATTCCGGCAGTTTTTTCATCAATTTGTTTCCCTGTATTGGCAAAGCCGTTGCAAATAAAGTCAATCCACTTTTTTGTTTCAATTTTTTGAAGCAACATGATATCGCCAAAGCGATAAAAAGGTTTGGCAGGATTGTTGAATATATCGGTCATCATGTGGCGTTTGCTACCACTTTTCCACCAACGACGATTTGCCCCACCGCCGGGGTGATATAATGGTGGTGTTAATTCCATTGAGTAAATTGCTTTGCAATTTTGCGGATTCAGACTCCCTGTTCGTAAAAGAATGCTCACTAACCGTGGTGCCATATATAAATGGTGAATCTTTCATTTTTTATCGTTTAGTATTGTACCACATGGTATAATACACAAAGGTATAAAATTATGCCATTTTATAATTCCTTTTCCTTTGCTGTATATTTCTTCTAACCCCGACAGGTTCTGAAAACCTTTCGGGTTTAAACACGTTCCTCATCTAGCAAAGCAAACATCTGCTCCCCCCGGCGTTCGCCCTGGCTTAAACCGAAAACTCGCGGCCGAAGTCTTGAAAACAGCATACAGAAAACGCATCGAAACACGTTTAATATTTCCTGGCACGCATAATTGCCGCAAGCAGCTGATAACTACTCCACCCAGAAAAACGGCACAGGGAGTTACGAAAGCGAGGAACACATAACTTTCCTATCATTCACGCAACTAGCTACCATGCTTCATAATTATTCGATTTGAATGCAGCGAAACTGACGCATTAATTGCACCTGAAATCAACTCCAAATTACACCACTCGTTTAGTTAGACTTTACTTTAACCGACCATTTTCTTTTAGAAAACTCTCAAAACAAGAAGCCTTATTTTTCATCTTCTCTCCATTTTTTTCCTTTACCGATTTTTCAATAACTACATCATTATCAAATTTTATTCTAAAAGCATCTATCGATTTTGTCGTTAATGACTCAATGGTTGAAGACAGTTGTTCGTTTGGAATATAAGCTCCATATGAAATCGTTGTTACTAAATCACCCATAGTGATCTTTGAATTATTTAGAACCGCTGTAGCACTAAAATTTAATGGTTCTCCATCTTTCAAGCCTAGCATAAATTCATTTCCTTTTGATCCTTTTAATTGAGCTTCAGCTGCCGCATTTTGTTTTGAACTTTCAGATTTTTTTATAAGAAGTTGGATGAAATTTGCATCTTGTTCTGAACCAATTATTAACGTTACTTGCAATGTTGAAGTAGCACCACCAATAATCACTGCTCCAGAGCTTGTTTCAAATAATTCACCCATCCAGGCCGTAAATTTCTTCTTCGAAATTTTATCTACAGTTAAGATGTCTGGCTTACATTTTTGAGCAAATAAATCTAAATTAAATGAAGATAAAAGGATGCTCATTAAAATTAAAATTGTAATTCTTTTAAAGTTTGAGGCTAATTGTAGAGTTTTCATGTCTATAATAATTATAAAATTTTCCTACTCTTAAGGTTTTTCGGTATCACCCCGTTTTTAAAGTGGTTTCTGGATTCCACTTTTATGTTTTTTTTGTTACTTTAGGTGGTCGGCCTTTATTGACCATCAATACTATTCATAGTAGGTTATTAATCATCATCTTGTAAACATCAAACACAAAACGCATCAAATACATTCCATGTTTCTTGGGTATGTTACACGCTCTGCTTTAAAGAGGGTGCGCTCTTCGCTGCTTCGCGCTCATGGCGCACCCTAATTTTTAATGCAACGAACTGAAAAGCCAGCAGAAGAATAGGTGTCACCATCACCAAATTGACCATAATTGTATACTACACCATAAAACAAAGCACTCGGTGACATAATTTTCGTTGAACACCACCATAGTGCAGCTTGTCCAAAGAGAGAAAACGTTCCTGCTGTGAAACCATCAAAAGGCTGAGTTCCTTGCCTACACCCCCCTGGAAGGCCCGAAAAACCACTTGCATTGTTTGCGCCTAAGTTAGGGCTTAACCAGTGGCTAGTACCTGCCTCCTTAAGCTTACCACCTGCAACCTCAGCTCCTCCCAAATAATCTGTCAGAATTGTCCATTCATCACGGGTGGGAACATGCCAGCCTTGAGGGCAAAGGTCTCCTATGCCTACAGTATACCAATTGTATAATGCCCCATAGGTGTTTTTATTGGCATTGTCATTATTATACCAGCAGTAGCCTGAATTAGTAAGATTATTCCATGCAGTATTATCTGTAACATTTGGGATATTCAAGCCATTATTAAATTTTGTGGTTTTTAGGTTGGAGGCCATCCAAACCTGTGAGCCTATGTTAACTGTGGCATAAGTATTGCCATCGGTATCTGTAATAGTACCGTCGGAACTAGGTGCTGTAGTAAAGCTTAGATTGCCTCCATAAGATGTTCCCTGATTATTGATAGCATATGCTCTGAAATAGTAAGTTTTTGCTGCAATTAGTCCTGCAATATTTGATGAGAAACTACCAGTTCCATTGCCTATTGAGATTCTGGTGTTTGCTGTGGTAGGATTCTCCGTAGTTGCATAAACAATTCCACGTTCTATGACTGCTGCACTACCATCATTTGTCACATTTCCACCCAAAGTGGCTCCACTGGAGGTTATATTGGAGGCAGAAGCGGTTGTTACCGTTGGGGTTGAAATATTAGTTGTAAACGATTCCTGACTCCCATAAGCTGTGCCCTGACTGTTTACAGCATATGCCCGAACATAATAAGTGGTTCCTCCAGTAAGTCCTGCAATATTTGATGTAAAACTTCCAGTTCCTGTACCAATAGAAATCCTGATGTTTACTGTGGTAGGATTCTGTGTAGTAGCATAAACAACTCCACGCTCAATGACTGTTGCATTGCCATCATTGGTTACATTTCCACCCAATGTGGCTCCAAAGAAGGTTATATTTGATGCAACAGTAGTAGATACCGTGGCAAGCGAAAGGGTTAAACTGGTTGTAAAGGTTACTTGACTCCCATAAGCTGTTCCTTGACTGTTGGTCGCATAAGCTCTAACAAAGTATGTAGTTCCAGCTGTAAGTCCTGTAATATTGGAAGTGAAACTACCTGTTCCAGTTCCAATAGCTACCTTGGTGTTTGAAGTGGTAGGATTTTGTGTGGTTGCAAATACAACTCCACATTCGGAAACTGTTGCATTACCATCACCTGTCACATTACCGCCTAATGTTGCTCCTGTTGAGGTAATAGTTGATGCTGCAGTAGTTGTTATAGTTGCAAGTGAAAGTGTAATTGTCGTACTAAATGTTTCTTGGCTTCCATATGCTGTTCCCTGACTATTGATCGCATATGCCCTAACATAGTAAGTTGTTCCTGCGGTAACGCCAGTAACGTTAGTAGTGAAACTTCCGGTGCCAGTTCCAACAGCTACTTTGGTATTTGATGTTGTCGGATTTTGAGTTGTGGCATAAACAACTCCTCGCTCTGTAATCGTTGCATTTCCATCACTTGTAACATTACCCCCTAATATTGCTCCTGTGGCAGTAACAGTTGATGCTGATGTGGTTGTTACTATTGGAAGTGAAACCTTTACAGTTGGCGGTGTTACCACTTTTGTCGAATCTTTTGAGCAATAAAAAAGCATTGATAACATCAGTACTGCGAGAAGTACCCGCAAAATCACAAAATGATTTTTCATTGTGGTTTGGTTTAAGTGATTAAAAAATTGTTAGGTTTTTAACAAAAAAACAGCGTGGCCAAATTGCCTGCACCGTTTCAGAGGTCCGACCAAGGACCCGACAAACAAGAGCACAACAACGACCACGCCTTGACGTGGCGTTTTGCTTACTCTCCTGTTTGTCTTTTAAATTTGGTCGGTTTCTGAAACAGAATTCGGCTAAACGCTATATTTTATATTTCTTAAATTCTACATTCGATTATAATTCATTATTATATAGATATATACATGTATCAAAGTGAAATTTTATTTTTGTAACGATAAAGGTAAACATAAAAATATTTAATTGCAATTTTTTCCACTGAAAAAGATCGCTGAGTAGTTTAAGTTCTTTCATTAAGGCCTTAATGGCTACAGAAGTTAATCATCACTTTAGAGCCAAAATTGTCACTGATGTACCATAATGAGGCTTGTTCGTATAATAATTCCTTTACTATTCGTTCTGCAATATCTCCCATGTTCAATTTTTATTGAACTCCCATATTGGGATGTTTACCGGACGTTTACAAAATGGCTACCGGACGTTTATTAAAATGGTTATCAGATGCTTGCCGGATGTACACGAAATGGCTACCGGACGTTTATCGGACGTTTATTAAATGGTTATCAGACGTTCTTTAAATTATTCTTGATAAAACATATTTAGTGCCTCTTCCCGTGCTGCCTACTCTTTCAAGCAATTGTTTCTCCGTCAAATCTTGCAATTCAATCGATGCAACAGTTTTTTTGATTGAGTTTATCTTTTGGTACTCAGAATTTATTTGATTTTTGAGTCTATCAAAATTAAGAATCTTATCCGGAAATTATCTCTTTCTATTTTCAATTTCCAACCCTGTTCACCAGAAACCCCTGGATCAATTTTGTCTGGTTGAGATTAGTATTGAGGTTCCTGTTTACAATGAATTTATTTTCGGTTATTTTGACACGTATTCTGAAATTATTGCTACTTTTTCGTCAATATTGATGAAAAAACAGCGATATTTTTGTCAGATTGGACAAAAATATCGGTTTTAGTAATTGAAAAACAAAAAAAAACATATTATGAGACCGTTTAAAATTTGCTTTTTTGTCCCGTACGGGCGAAGTCATTAAATTAAGAAAATTTTATGCGACTCTCAACAGATTGCTTCACACTTCGTTCCTCGTGTTCGCAATGACGGATCATTTTTTTGGAGGTGAGGGTTGAAAGAAGGAGGCGGATAATGAGTTTTCGGTAATTGCAGAATCGCCGTCCGCCTCCTTCTCTCCACCCTCACAAAGTCAACAGCATACCGTCATTGCGAGGAGGAACGACGAAGCAATCTGTTGATATTCAGTTAAATATACAGTAGACGGACTGTTCTAATATTCGCAATTTTGATCTTGTTACTAATCCTGCTTACTCTTCCCAATTTTCCACAGAATCATTTCTTATCTTCACAACAAATTTCTGAGGTTTTATTTATAGAGAAGGAGCAATCATGCGGAGAAAGAACTTTCTGGCAATTGTACTGTTTCTGACTTTCAGCTGTTTGGCAAATGCCCAATCGCTTGATTTTTATCTAAAAAAGGGACTCGAAAACAGTCCGCTACTCAAAGAATTCAACAACCAACTGCTCTCCGGTGCCCTCGATAGTTTGTTGACCAGCACTACCTACAAACCACAGATTAACCATGTTTCACAAGCCCTATACGCACCTGTCGGCAAAAATCTGGGGTATGACGAAGCCATCACCAACGGGGGTAATTTTTCTGCCCTTGTCAACCTGGTGCAACCGCTGCTCAACAAACGGATCAAAGAGGGCCAGTTCAGGGATATTTCACTTTCCAATCAGGCCATTGGAGGTTTCCCCCATAAAATAGGCTCTCCTTTGTGTATTCCTTTGTGCCTTCCTTTGTGGTGAAGTTTCACAAAATCTTATCACAATGGTCCAAAAGGATATCACGAAGGGCTCAACGGGAGTAAAAATCAAAGATTTAACAAACATATCCCAACTTATTACCTCTTTTCGCCTTTGAATTGTGCTAAAAATTCATTATTTATAATAACTATTTAACATATTTACTTAATAACTATTGAATATATACCTCTATATTAGCTGTTTACATTTCTATTATTTATACAGTCTAAATTAAAATAACGAGCCCAAAAACGTAAACCTGCTGCAAAAAAAATCGTATTAAAATGTGATAAACTTTTCAGTAACCAATTAAATTTTAATGCGATGAAAGGAAAATACTATTTTGCCACACTTTTTGTGCTTCTTGTGACAGGATTTATTCTATCCAATTGTACGAAATCGGAAACGGTTGATCCGTTCGAAATCAAACTGGCCAGCTCTTCTACACTTGGCAGTTACCTGACTGATAAAGCCGGAAATGCATTGTACTTCTTTGCGAATGACGCCAATGGACTTAACAATTGCACCGGTGGTTGCACTACGGCATGGCCTATTTTTACCGTTGCTATGCTCTCCATGGACAAATTGGCTCCGGGCCTCTCATTTGCAGATTTCGGAACGATCAATGTTGGAACAGGAAATCAGGTCACTTACAAAGGGTGGCCACTCTATTATTATGCACCAGGTGGCGTACGTGAACAACCTAATTTAACCTCCGGCGAGGGTGTCAATAAATTATGGTTTGTCGCTAAACCAGACTATACCTTTATGCTGGCAAATGCCCAGCTCGTTGGAGCCGATGGAAAGAACTACATTGTATCTGCTACCAATGTTTACTCTGAAGGGGTTGGGAAAACCACCTATTTCACCGATATCAGTGGCCGTACACTTTATGCTTTTGCAAAAGACAGCGCCAATTTAAACAAGTATACGAAGGCCGACCTTTCCAACAACGGAATCTGGCCGATCTATGAAACAAACAAAATTGTTGTGCCTTCGATTTTGGACAAATCGTTGTTTGGTACCATAACCATTTATGGAAAAAGTCAGCCTACCTACAAAGGATGGCCTATGTATTATTATGGCCCGGATGCCGATGCCTCAGGCAAGTTCAGAGGAAACAACAAGGGTGTCAGTGTTCCAAAACCCAATGTTTGGCCAGTATTTATAATGGATTCCCCTCCCGCGCCAAAGAAATAAACTACTAAAAAGTGGTTATAAAACACCAAAAGAGGCTATTTAAGGCCTCTTTTGGTGTTTTAGGCGCATTTTAAGCGTTGAAACAAGGTATCTCTTAACTACGAAGGGGGAGTAATCTCAATTTAAGCATCTATCCTTCTTATGAACTGGTTATCCATCGTCTCTCGGTAGTCGTTCAGCCGGGATTTTATCTTTTCAGAAAGACGACCCTTAACAACAAGCCACCTACCTATCTGCGCCTGGGTTTGCTATTTCAGCGCACCAATAGAATTCTCACAGGTATCTGTCTGCGGGCGCACAATTACCAAGTTTCAGATTTTATCGAATGGAGCGCCGGCTATCGGATTAATCTTTCTTTCGAATGAATTGAGTCCGCCATTCATCCAATTGGCAAAGGTGACTCCTTTTCACACATACTTATTAATCATCTCTATTAATTCCCTCTTCTTAAATGGTTTGGTGAGAAAATCAGCACACCCGGCCTTCAAAGCGCTCTCTTTCTCTTCTGGTGTAGAATATGCGGTTTGGGCAATGATTGGAATATCAGGGAATTGTTGTTTCAGTATTTTCGAGGCTTCGATCCCACCCATAACCGGCATTTTCAGATCCATTAAAATAAGGTTGTAGCTGTTCTTGAGAGCCAATTCAACTGCTTCTTTTCCGTTGGTAGTATGATCAATTCTTTTTACTTTGTCTTTTAGGAGAATCTCGATATATTTATAACTGACCGGTTCGTCTTCGGCAATGAGAATTGTTAAATCCTTCAAATATTTTTGTTCCGTTTGGAGCAATGGTTTTCCTGGGTTTATCTTCTCAGGTTTTTCATAGGGAATTAAGAAAAAAAAATGCGAACCCTTATTTAGACCGGAACTTACGCCAATCACACCACCCATCAATTCAACCAACTCTTTTGCAATGCTCAACCCTAATCCGGATCCTTCTATAGCGGAAGATATTGCTTGTTCACTACGGTAAAAAGACTCGAAAATTCTTTCCTGTTCTTTTTCAGGAATACCAATTCCGGTGTCTGTCACATAGAATTTAACCAATCCATCTTTCAGCTCAAACCCAAGTTTCACAAAGCCTTCCATGGTATATTTGATAGCGTTAGCTACCAAATTAGTAAGTATTTGTTTAATTTTGCCTGCATCAGATTGCATGACGAAGTCTTTATACTGCCCTGGGATAATTATCGCAATGTCAAGTTCCTTTTTTAATCGGGGGTGGTTAAACATCCGGAAGACATCAGTGACCAACTCTGCGGGTTTGAATCGGATACTGTCAACTGGCAATTTCTCACTTTGCAGCCGCGACAATTGTAACACATCATCTATCAGCGAAAGCAATTGCTTCGAGCATTTTTGAATAATAGCGGCAAACTCTCTTTTTTCATCCCCTTCAGCCTCCATCAACAAATCGGAGAAACCCATAATAGCGTTCATTGGTGTCCGTATTTCGTGGCTCATGTTGGCCAGAAATTCCGATTTTATGCGAATACTTTCTTTTGCTTTTACGTCAGCTACCTTAAGCCCGAGCCCATGCTGGTTAGGTTTAGTGACATCCAAGTTTTCGTTCAGAAAAAGTATATTCCGTTGTTCGTCAACTATATCCATCCCCAACGAGATAGATTGCAAAATCAAATTGATTAATTCATTGCTTTCCTTTAAAGTTTGGTTGGACAGTACAAGCTCATTCGCACTCTTTTCCAATCTCGGAGTATCTCTAAGAATTTGCCGCTTTCCCCGGTAGGATTTCACTTCTGGTTTCATTTTTTTCACTTTTGAAAATATTTACATCATTCTGCCCCTTTTGAGCATAATGATTAGGTTAGGACTAAATTTCTTAAAATGTGAAATGCAAAACTGTACCGCTATTCAAAACCTAAAAATCAGGTTTCTCAATAATTCTCTTATTTACTCTTGTGTTATTTTTTGGATTGGTCAATAATATTTCCCTATTCTCAACTACCTTTTCGATAGCCGCCACAACATCCGGAAAACGTTTACTACCTGGCCTCAAAAAACTCATGTAAGCATTATGGGCTTTGATCCCCAGAATTTTACCAACGAGCCCCCAATCCCCTATTTGCATTTTTTTTCGCAGTTCTTCAGTTTTTGACATTTCTTGTTGTATTTTTGTGAAAAGCTTTTCACAAATGTATTACCATATGACAACATATGCAAGTAATTTCAGAAGAAATATTATCATATGACAATAAATAATAGGATAGAGCTAATAATCAACTCATTAGAATTAAATAATAATTCCTTCAGCATGCGTATTGGTGTTAATTCTACCGTTATTCATAACATTGTAAAGGGTAGAAACGCCCCGAGTTACGACGTTTTACTAAAAATACTATCGTCATTTGACAATATCAATGCAGATTGGCTTATAACTGAAAAGGGGGAAATGATCAACAATAATAAAAGGATAGAATATACAAAATCGTCAACTGATTCAAACGTAAGCTTAGCCGAGCCAATAGAAAAGATGAAGAGGAAAGAAGACAATCTATCGGCACAAATACTTTCTATCGGAAATCAGTTATCTGGTCCTTGCCCAAATTGTTCAACAATGAAACATGCCCTGGAACAAACAGAAAGGGCACTTAAACATGCAGAATCTGAGATCGAAGCAAGAAAAGAGACAATTTTACTACTTACGGACAAGATAAACAACCTTACTGCTGACGCCCTGAAGGACAGGCAGAAAAGAAAGACTGCTTCTTAAAAATTTTGTCGTCAAACTTCCTTTACTCATCCTTAAACATATAAAGAAATAGCTGCGACTGAATCTGACAATAAGAGATTAAGTCGTAGCTATTTCTTTTGCGCCTATTTCCATTTTATTAGTGGTTAGTGATAAATGGTTAGTGCTTAGTCAATTCCTTTATCCTTGTTTTTCAAAATTACTTTTTTAGCACTGAGTGGAGAAATTACTTTTTCACCAGTTTTTGCTTCCAGTTCCAGGCGTGCATTGCGTGCGATTTCGCCCCTTTGTTTAGCTACTTTTGAGTGTTCTACCATCGAATCAGGGTTCTTTGTTTCCGAAATTCGTTTGGTCGATAGTTCTGCCAACATATTCAATACCAATTCGGTATTGGTCATATTGTCGCGAAGGTTTTCTTTTTTCAAGCCCTTGAATTGCTTGTATTCTTTCGCCGTTTTGTCGGCCCAGGTTTTGTAAATGATATCAGTCAAAGTAGCAAAATGTATTCCTTCTACCAAGCCTCTCGATTTCCATTCGTCAGTCAGGTCTTTGCGTATTTCGATGCTTTTTAACCGTTGGTTTATCCAGTTGTCTGAATATCCAAGCCTTTTATAATCCATCATGGCCTGTTCAATGGATAATTCAGGGTCCTGTATCTGGTCTAACCGCTCTTTGGCTACCTGGGCAATCCACAGTTTAAAAGGTTCAGCTTTGGGCGAAGGGATGGACTGAATCAAACGGAAAAGTTGATCGGTATTGGCTACGTCTGTTTTATACTTTTTCCCATCAGAAGCAGGCATTTTCAGTTGTCCGATTTTTTCGGACAACTCACTACCTTCTTTTTGAAGCTTTTTCTTTAAATCGTTCCAGTATTTTCGGGGCCGGTCCGTATCGGTCAGCACTTCAACGACATTGATGATTGAGAAATACCACTCTTCGGTTTCTTCGTCCCAAATGGTACGCACTTTGCGCGCTTCAAAGATTTTAATTCCGTCTTTCATCCCTTTTGTTGTTAATGAAATACTTTGAACTAATTGTTCCGTTGACTACAGTTTGTAGTCAACTCGTTCTTCTCTTTCTTCAAACTAACTTCTATAAATATTCTAAATTAAAAAGGGCCATTTTTCAACTGTCCGAAAAAATCGGACAGTTGACTTCTACTTTTATTTCAGTTAATTAATCATATTTTCCCCGTTAACATCATCTGCATCATCCCCGCCCTTACCTCCTCCTATTTTTCACACTCTGCTGCAAATTGGGTTATTCTATCATCTTTATCGCTTAGAACTTGGGCAATAGCGCTTTGTCCTGTTTTAGTAGGCGACAAAAACATCTTGAAATTTTCAAATGTAGATAATCTCAAAGAATCAATTGTTGCTTTTACTGTGCTGTTCTACTACATTTCTGTAAAAATAGATCTTTTCTGTAGGACAGCTACCAATTCCCCTAAAGAACTTCAGCCATTAAGTTAGTCGCCAAACACACAACACCCCAAAATAGAAAGAGGAACCTTTCAGCTCCTCTTTCCAAATTCTTTGTCACTTTTGTCTTATTATTTAACTTCTTCGAAATCTACATCGGTCACTTCACCATCTCCCTTGGTACCTTTTTGCTGAGATGCTTGGGGTTCTCCGGCTTGCGGACCTGCCTGTGACTGGGCATTGTACATCTCCTGGGATGCAGCCTGAAAGACAGTATTCAACTCTTTAGTTGCCGCATCGATTGCAGCAAAATCCTTGTTTTTATGTGCCTCTTTAAGATTGTTCAAGGCAGTCTCAATTGGTGCTTTTTTGTCGGCCGGCAATTTATCGCCAAACTCCTTCATCTGTTTCTCCGTTTGAAAAATCAGGGAATCGGCATGGTTCAGTTTTTCGACCTGCTCCCTGGCTTGCTTGTCAGTCTCAGCATTGGCAGCAGCCTCCTCCTTCATCCGTTTGATTTCATCATCACTTAGACCTGACGAAGCTTCTATACGGATCGATTGTTCCTTGTTGGTGGCTTTGTCCTTTGCAGTTACATGCAGGATCCCGTTTGCATCAATATCGAAGGAAACTTCAATCTGCGGAATACCGCGTTGTGCCGGGGGCAGACCGTCGAGGTGGAATTTGCCGATCGTTTTATTGCCTGCAGCCATCGGACGTTCGCCTTGAAGTACGTGAATTTCTACAGAAGGCTGATTGTCAGAAGCTGTTGTAAATGTCTCGGATTTCTTGGTAGGAATGGTAGTATTTGATTCAATCAGCCGGGTCATTACACCTCCCATGGTTTCAATACCCAGCGATAGCGGAGTAACATCCAGCAAAAGAACATCTTTCACCTCTCCGGTTAAGACTCCACCCTGAATGGCAGCGCCTACAGCAACTACTTCATCCGGGTTAACCCCTTTGGATGGTGTTTTACCGAAAAGTTTTTGTACTACATTTTGAATGGCAGGAATACGGGTTGAACCACCTACCAGGATCACTTCGTCAATGTCGCTGATGGTGAGACCTGCATTCTTCAGAGCCTTGTTACAAGGTTCAATGGTTGCATTGATCAATGAATCGGAAAGTTTCTCAAATTGTGCACGGGTCAGTTTTTTGACCAGGTGTTTTGGAATACCGTTTACCGGCATGATGTAAGGCAGGTTGATTTCAGTCTCGGTAGAACTCGAAAGTTCAACTTTGGCTTTTTCGGCTGCCTCTTTCAAGCGCTGTAGCGCCATTGGGTCTTTGCGCAAATCAATGCCTTCGTCGGCCTTGAACTGATCTGCCAACCAGTCAATGATGACCTGGTCGAAGTCGTCGCCACCCAGGTGGGTATCCCCATCCGTAGATTTTACTTCGAAAACGCCCTCACCCAATTCCAGGATGGAGATGTCAAAAGTTCCGCCTCCAAGGTCAAATACGGCAATCTTCATGTCCTTGTGCATCTTGTCAAGACCATAAGCAAGCGACGCTGCTGTTGGCTCGTTAATGATACGGCGAACTTTCAGTCCGGCAATTTCACCGGCCTCTTTGGTCGCCTGGCGTTGAGAGTCGTTAAAATAAGCCGGAACGGTAATAACGGCCTCTGTTACCTCTTGTCCCAGATAATCTTCGGCGGTCTTCTTCATCTTCTGAAGGATCATCGCTGAGATCTCTTGCGGAGAATAGAAACGGTCGTCTATTTTTACACGCGGTGTATTGTTGTCACCCTGAATAACGGCAAAAGGAACCCTGCCAATCTCCTTGGTCACCTGATTGTAGGTCTCTCCCATGAATCGTTTGATCGATGAGATTGTTTTTGTTGGATTGGTAATAGCCTGTCTTTTGGCCGGATCACCCACCTTACGTTCCCCATTGTCAACAAATGCCACGATCGAGGGAGTTGTACGTTTGCCTTCACTATTGGGGATCACAACTGGTTCGTTGCCCTCCATGACTGCAACACATGAGTTGGTTGTCCCTAAGTCAATTCCAATAATTTTTCCCATTTTGTCCTATTTAAACTATTAATATTTTTTTGCTTTTATTTTATCTTAATGACTAATGACAATCAATCTTTGTGCCAATCCTTCCAAAACCATTTTTTTTGCGACTATGTGAACCGAAACTTCCATTTCCAGGGATGTGCTGTCATATTTTGTGACAAAACGACAGAAATATTTAGTGAAGCTGGCACATTTGGCATTTATTCATAATTGGATATCTTTGAATGGAAATACTACATACTATCATTAACATTTAAACCAAATGCAAAAAAAAATTCTAACAGGAAAGCAGGCTGACCGCCTTGCCTCACTAGATGTTTTACGGGGTTTTGATATGCTCTGGATAATTGGCGGAGGCAGTCTGATCGTTGCCCTCTCGAAAGCCCTTGACTGGGGCTGGCTGAACGTTGTTGCCGAACAGATGGAGCATGTCAGGTGGGACGGATTTCACTTTGAAGACCTGATATTCCCCCTGTTCATGTTTATCTCCGGAGTTGCAATCCCTTATGCAATGACCTCCAAAATTGAGAAAGGAGACGACAAATCTCTTCTATTAAAAAAGGCAGCAAAGCGCGGGATCATCCTGATATTGTTGGGCATCATGTACAATGGCGCCCTGCAGCACGGTTTCTCCAACATGCGTATTCCAAGTGTGCTTGGACAGATTGGGTTCGCCTATTTCTTCGCAGCCACCATTGTGATCTACACGAAAAGCATGAAGTCCAGAATTATCTGGCTGGTTGGATTGCTCATCTCCATCGCTACACTTCAGCTGGCTGTTCCGGTTCCAGGGCAAGGTGCAGGCTTACTGGATCCCGTAAATGGGATCAATGCATGGCTCGACCGATTGCTTATCCCCGGTAGGCTGCACGGAAAAACTTTTGACCCGGAAGGACTGCTTTGCAGCATTTCTGCGATTTCCGTTACGCTGATGGGGGCGCTGGCAGGCGGAATCCTTAGGGATGGCAAGCCTGCTTCCGGAAGAAAAGCTTCTACCCTTGCCCTCATTGGCGCCTGCCTTGTCGTTGTTGCCCTAACGCTTTCAATCTTCTACCCTATCATCAAAGCAGCCTGGACAGTGCCTTTTGATCTTCTCACAGCCGGCATCAGCTTTATGCTGTTGGCCTTATTCTATTATTCAATCGATGTCAAAGATTGGGTTAACACCTGGGCGTGGGGAATCGGCAAATACAAAATACTCTTTTTCAAGGTTATTGGAATGAATTCCATCACTATCTACCTGGCAACCAGGATTTTTGATTTCCGCGATGCCTCCTCCTTCTTCCTCGGATTCCTTGAACCAGCCCTGGGCAACTGGATCGTGATCCTCGGTGCAATCGCCCTCGAATGGATGTTCCTGCACTTCCTTTTCAAAAATAAGATTTTCCTGAAAGTGTAGGAAAAGTTGAGAGTTGAAAGTGGAAAGTTGAGAGTGGAAAGTTGAGAATTAAAGGTCAGTGGATAAACCTAAAACGAATTTGATTTGACCCGTCCTGGCAAGCGTTCGATTGAGCGTAACATTTATCATTCAGAATTAACATTCAACTTTCCACTCTCCACTTTCAACTCTCAACTCTTTGCTATATTTGTCCCAATAAAACTCTAGCGTTATGTCAGTGCACAAAGAGATTAAAAGGGTAACTACCCATGTACTTTCGGAGATGAAACTGCACGGGGAAAAGATATCCATGCTTACCTCCTACGACTACAGCATGGCTAAACTGGTGGACCAGGCAGGGATTGACGTAATCCTGGTTGGAGATTCTGCCGCCAATGTCATGGCGGGACACGAAACTACCCTCCCAATCACCCTGGATCAGATGATCTACCATGGAAAGTCGGTCGTCAAAGCAGTGACGCGCTGTCTGGTGGTTGTCGATATGCCTTTCGGCACTTACCAGGGAAATTCGCTCGAAGCATTGAATTCTGCCATTAAAATCATGAAAATCACCCATGCCGATGCAGTCAAGCTGGAAGGAGGCAGTGAGGTGATCGAATCGGTACAACGAATCCTGTCGGCAGGGATTCCGGTAATGGGTCACCTCGGTTTAATGCCGCAGTCCATCAACCGTTATGGCACCTATGTGGTTAGGGCCAAGGAAGAAGATGAAGCCAATAAGCTGCTGAAAGATGCAAAATTGCTCGAAGAGGCTGGATGCTTTGCCATAGTGCTGGAGAAGATTCCGGCAGCGCTTGGGGCTCAGGTCGCGAAAGAGTTGAAAATCCCAATCATCGGCATTGGCGCCGGTGGTGGCGTAGATGGACAAGTCCTTGTGATCCACGACATGCTCGGCATCACCCAGGAGTTTTCACCCAGGTTTCTGCGCCGTTACCACAATCTGGCAGCCGAAATCAAAGGGGCCGTGAGCCACTATATCAACGATGTAAAATCGATGGATTTCCCTAATGAAAAAGAGCAGTACGAGTGAAATAATTAGTTGATGTGTTGATGTGAGGATTTGAAGATGAGTTATGAAACTTGAGAAAATGAGGAATTATACATCCATCAGCAAATCAACACATCTGCAAATCAACTAATCAACACATCATTGTCAAAGGCATGCAAGAAAAAAAGCTTGAGGTTCTCTTTGAGGACAATCACCTCATCGCCATCAATAAACGCTGTGGGGATATTGTACAGGGGGATAAGACCGGAGATAGCCCAGTCGGGGAAGAGATAAAAGCCTATCTGAAGGAGAAGTACCACAAACCGGGAAATGTTTTTTTGGGAGTGACCCACCGGCTGGATCGGCCAACGAGCGGCGTACTACTTTTTGCCAGAACTTCAAAGTCTCTTACCAGGATGAATGAACTTTTCAAAAATGAAGGGGAGATCAGAAAAACATACTGGGCAGTTGTTGATGTCAGACCAGACCCCCTGGAGGCCACCCTGGAGCATTGGCTGGTTCGCAACGAGAAACAGAACAAGTCTTTTGCCTATCCAAGTGAGCAGAAGGAGTCAAAAAAGGCATCGCTTACCTATCGTTACCTTTCTTCTTCCGATCGTTTTCATCTGCTGGAAATTGAACTTCACACAGGGCGGCATCACCAGATCAGGGCGCAGCTGGCAGCCATAGGACTTCATATCAAAGGCGATCTGAAATATGGATTTCCAAGATCCAACAAGGATGGCGGCATCCACCTACATGCCCGTACCATCCGTTTTATCCATCCCGTCACCCTTGAACCGGTAACCATCACCGCACCCGTTCCAAACGATCCCGTATGGAATTTTTTCGGACAATTATAAATGCAAGATCTGACGAATGCAGAATCACCGGGAAAAAACTTTGCCCAATATTTGCGTGCAACACAAAATCTGCAATTACTGATCCCATCATGAACCTTGATAACTCAGGATAATCAGGAAAAACTCCCACCAATATAGTCTCGGGTCAGCTGATGTTTTGGATTTGTAAAAATTTCGGTCGCACTGCCAAATTCAATCAGTTCGCCCATATACATGAATGCCACATAATCGGCTATTCGTCTCGCCTGCCTTAAAGTATGCGTTACCAAAACAATGCTGTACTCCTTCTTCAGGGAGAGAAAAAGTTGTTCAATTTTAGTAGTGGCGATGGGGTCAAGCGCGGAGGTGGCCTCATCTCCAAGAATGATTTCGGGTGAGACTGCCAGACCCCGGGCCAGGCACAATCTCTGCTGCTGACCGATAGAGAGCCGGATAGCCGGTGCTTTGAGCCGTTCCTTTACTTCTTCCCACAAACCCACTGCTTCCAATTGGTTTTTTACAATTTCGTATAGTTTTCGCTTGTTCCGCGTACCATGAATGCGGGGGCCATAAGCTACATTATCGAAGATCGACATAGGTAGCGGGCAAGGCCGTTGTGACAGCAATCCCATTTTTTTCCGGATATTCTCTACTTCAACATCCTTTCCGTGAATATTTACTCCGTCAACAAGCACTTCGCCTTCAATCTTTACATCAACCGAGTTCTGGAGCAGACGGTTAAAGGTCTTCAGCAAAGTGGTTTTTCCACATCCAGATGGCCCAATGATACAAGTAATGGCTTTGTCCGGGATGTCGAGACTAACATTTTTCAAAATATGGTTTTTGGTCAGATAGACATTCAGATTTCTGACGCTAATATGTGGTTTTGTCTTGAAAATTTGATCAACAGCGACCTGATTTTGGGATTCCTTCATTACCTTGAATTTTTCGGTGGGTGAATCTATATGTTTTTCGATCCGAAGCAAATTTGGTATCATATCTTGTTTTTTGAAAATTTACGACTGTAATAACGACCGGCAAGGCTCAAAACTAAAACGATGAAAGTAAGGATCAATGCGGCGGCATAAGCCCTGTCCTGAACTTCGACGATGGGACTGCTAAGCTGAAAGAATATGGCCAACGGTAAGGTTGCCACCGGTTGAGAAAGAGAGGTAGGAATGCTGTCGGTATAACCTGCGGTAAAAAGCACTGAAGCTGCATCACCAATGCCACGCCCAACCGAAAGGATGATGGCTGTAATAATTCCTGGGGCAACCTGACGCAAAATTGGCTTGATTATTTCAGACCGGGTTGCTCCCAAAGAAAGGGCGGCATCCATCATTTCTTTCGGCACACGTCTGACCACTTCATCGATTGACCGAATCAGAATGGGAACAATCAGAAAAGTCACTGTCAGGATTCCGGCAAACAAGGAAGATCGTAAACCCAGGTACACCATCAGGGTAAATCCGAATGCCCCGTAAACAATGGAGGGGATTCCAAACAAAACATCGAACGACAAGCGTGTAAACTGTGCCAATCGAGACTTTTCCGGCAAATAAAGGTTAATGTACAAAACAATCGGAAGACTGAAACTCAGGCCAAGAGTTATTGATCCGATCACAATATACAACGAACCTATGATTGCATTGAGTAAACCGCCTTCCTTACCAATGTAAAATCCGCCACCGGGAATTTTCGAAACCATGTCCCAGCTCATTGCCGGAAGTCCCCTTTTGACAACTGCAACAATGATCATAAATAGAGAAACTACAATGATCATTGTGGCGGCCATCATTAACGCTTTGAAGATTTTTTCTTCCATTTTTTTTACTCGAAAATGTTTCATAGGGCAAAATTCTTTTCAATCCGGATTAAAACCAATCGTGAAATGGCATTAAAAGCGAGGATAATGACAAACAAAAGCAAGGCAGAAAGCATGAGAGCTGAGTCGTACATCGGAATCGACATCATCTCACCGTAATTGTTTGCAATGAGTGCAGGCAACGGGTATGCAGGATCAAAAACCGAATTCGGCACTTCCGAGACATTTCCGCAGACCATGAGTACTGCAATTGTTTCTCCAAAGGCCCGGGAAAGCGCTAGAATGACTGCGGCGGCAAGGCCCGGAAACGATTTGCGCAATACCACTTTTTTGATGGTTTGCCAGTTGGTAGCGCCAAGGGAAAGCGAGGCTTCCCGCAAACCTCCTGGTAAGGCATCGAAGATTTCAATAAACACTGAAATCATCAGGGGAATGATCATGATGGCTAGAACAATAGCGCCAGCCAACACGCTGTAGCCCGTTGAGAACTCAACAAAATGTGGCGCCAACGTTGTTGATATGAAGGGCACAACAACTAATATTCCCCAAACGCCATAAACCACCGGTGGAATTCCAGCCAATACATCAACCATAGGAAATACGATTTTTTTGATGTACGGCGCGGCATATTCTGAAAGATAAATAGCAGAAAGCAGACAAAGCGGTAAGGAGATCAGGATTGCGATTCCGGTAACCCATAAGGTTCCCATGATGAAAGGATAAAACCCAAATTCACCCTTTAAAGGGCGCCAGCTTTCTCCTGATAAAAGACTCCACAACGATTGCTGATCCAATATCGGAACTGATTTATAATACAGGCTGATGCCTATGATAACCGCAAACGATAAAGAAATAACCGTCAGAAAAAGCATGGAATTCCGAAGTACTAATTCTTTAATCTTTCGATAGTTGTTGTATCGGATTTTATTCATTATCCCAATTTAATTTTATCCATCTCAATTAAAACCTAAACCTGACAGGCTTTTTCATCCTGTCAGGTTTGATAAATGCAGAAAAAAATCTGCTATTCAACAGTTTATTAAAGTCCCCCTTTATTTTATCTTTTCCAGTCCGGTTGCAAGTTTTTCCTTCGAAAGATTAATATACCCGCTTTCCAAAACATATTTCTGTCCTTCGGTGAGCGACCATTTGATGAATTCGACCAACTCCTTTTTTACTGGTTTTCCGAAAGTCACAAAATAAAGGTCACGTGCCGGTGGTGATGGATATTTACCGGTGGCGATGGCATTGACGATTTCGTCCATGGTATTGTAAAAATTCTCATCCGGATCTATTTTCCCATTCTTATTGATGTCCAATGGAAGAACTTTAATGCCTGGATTGGGCTTTTTAGTTTGGGCATCATAAGCATAACCAATATTATTGAACGCAATTCCTGAAGGATCTTTTGATACGGCTTGTGCCAGTCCCGGATCACCGAAAACACCAACACCTAAAAGATCTTCCTGCTTTTTGCCCAGGTATTTTGCCCAGGTTTCAGCAGCTCCGCAGGCATCGGAACGGGTGTAAATACGAATTGGCACCTTACTGTTTGTGCCTAGAGCTTGTCCCCAGGTTTTCGTTTTACCGGTTATAAAAACTTTGATGGCTGCATCGCGGTCTAAACCAATGGTCAGGATGTCTTTAATATTGGGGTTTACCGCACTAACTGTAGGTACTACTGCATCTTTGGTAACACCAATGGCATAAGCTCCCTTTTTAGTTTCCTCCGGATAAATTTCGCGTGACACCATTCCGATATCGACCATGTTCGACAGGGCATCTGTCATTCCTTTACCGGCCCCACCGGCTGAAATGTCAATTTTTACTCCCGGATGGATTTTTCTGAATTCTTCGGCCCATTTTACAGTGAGCGGATACAGCGCAAATGCACCGGAAATACTGATACTTCCTTTTAAAGACTCTTTGGGCTGACTCGATACTTTACTGGCTGAAAGTGTTGATATCAGCAGTAGAGCAAAAAAATATGAAGTGAATTTTTTCATCGCATATAAATTAAATTTAGTGACTAATTAAAAACCGATTTGAAGCTGAACATTGGCAAAATTGTTGTCGATGCTAGTACCTTCTTCCTGTTTGATTGTATAGTTGATCTGTAATTTGGTATTGGCATTGAAGTTATAATTCACACCCAATACCACCCAGGTTGAAGCATTATCAGCTTTGGCTTTGTCCGCATCATAAAAATCGTATTTGGCTACCAATTGAACTTTTTTCTGAAGTAGATAATATCCGCCAAGTAAATAATATCCGTCCCGTTCTGTAAGATCGTCCTTCCCGTAAATATATTCGCTACGTAAGGAGAAGTTTTTCCGGTCGTAGCTCACGTCAAAACCAAAACGGTCGCGGTTAACTATTTTTGAAGGGGTTGTAACGACTGTACCAGTTTTAACTTCGGGTACAAAGCGTGAACCATCATACCATGCGCCACTAACTGCGAGACCAGTCACCGGATAAAGAATCAGGCGTGCAGCATAATCTTTATCTTCGTCTTTATCAGCAGTATTTATTCCTGAGCCGTTGTAAACACCCAAACGGTAATCAACCACCGGACGGTCTTTCAATTTCAGAATGGTACCACCAAGCAGGATTCCAATGTCGCGGCCATTCTGGTTGCCACCCACATCTTTCCCGCGGGCAGTTAAAGCCTCTACCACCTGCGAGCGATCTATCAATTCAAGTTTTGTTGAACTGGTAAGGTTCTCGACCGAGAATGGGATTTTGGCCTGACCAAAAGTGATATTCAAATAATCGTTCACTTTTAATTCGGCATAAGCATCAATAAGTTTGGGAGTTCCGGCAAGGTCGAACTGAAACCGATAGCCCCAGTAAGGAGAGATCGAACCTTTTAAATCAACACGGGCCCGACGGATATCAAATCCATCAATTGAACCTGTTTGTTCCGATGCCTGATAACGTACCTGAGTATATCCGGCAAGGGCGATTTTTTTACCTGCATTTACCGGGTATACTTTTACTTTGGCCAGGTTGGCTTGGGCTGCAATGGCCGCTTCTGCACGAATGGAATCGGCTTCCTTTGGTGCGATTAGATTCTTTTGAACCAGAACGTTCAAAATGTCATCGGTCGACTGAGATTTTAAAGGAAGTACAAAAACGACTGAAATCAGTATTAAAAAGAATAGTTTTTTCATATTTATATTATTGTCGATTGATTTACTGTAGAATTTTCGCTGATTTGGCCACCACATCCGCATTTGGAAAACCAGGCAACACATTCGAAGACAACAACACGACATTGCATTCAGGTTGCCAGCATCTTTCATATGTTTATATTTTTGTTTTTCAGTGGCCATATGGAACTCCCAATAATCATCCGCCTGTGTGTGAAAGATTTTCTCATGGTCGTTTCATCAGTAGTAAATTGTGATTGGATAATTTTCGTTTCGTTTTCATTTTTTTATGCTATTCAAAGTGACAATCCAAAAATAGACACAATGTCTACCAATTTAGTGTACATTTGCAAGAGATAATCGATGTTAAGACATGAAATATTTAAGCCCGACAGTTACATTATTTTAGTTATGAAAGACGAAACGAAACAATTGTATGATTGCAATGCTTGCGTATTCAAGTCATTAAGCTGTCTTCTTCTGACTGAAGATGAATTCGAAGTCATTCGGAATCAATCCATTCAGGTAAAGTTCTCAAAAGGAGAAACCGTTTTTAAGCAAGGGGGGAAAGCCGGCAGTTTGATTTTTCTGCACAAGGGAATCGTAAAATATACGTACGAGTATGAAACCGGGAAAACCTACATCATGACGGTTACCAAAGGGCCGAAATTATTGGGTGGTGCAAATTTGTTCTTTAAGGCCACCAATATATTTTCTATTGTGGCTGTTGAGGAATGTGAGATCTGCTATATTGATTTTGACACCATCAAGCAGGCTTCCATGAAAAATCCCAATTATCTGATGGCCCTTTGTGAGAGTGCCCTGAACATGTTTCAACACTCCATCTTTAATTTCATCAGTCTTGCGCATAACCAGGTAAACGGGCGTATAGCCAATATTTTACTCTACCTTTGGGACCACGTTTACAAAGATTCGCCTTACGAGTTTAACCTTAGTCGCAAGGAATTAGCCGAATTCGCTGCGTGTTCGCACGAAAATGTGATCTCGACACTCAGCAAGTTCAAAAAAGAGGGCCTTTTGCAGCTCGAAGGGAAAAAAATTACCATTTGCAATTATAGTGAAATGAAAAAAATCAGTAAACTTGGATAATATGTTATCAAAGAAGACCAGATATGCCATTTTGGCGATGAAACACCTTTCCAGTAAATATGGGAAAGGGGTGGTATTAATCAGTGATATTGCAAAGGCAGAGAATCTTCCAATCCGTTTTCTTGAGAATATTCTGTTGGAACTCAAAAAGAATGGCTACTTGGGAAGTAAACCAGGCAAGAACGGAGGATATTACCTGATCAAACATCCAAAGGAGATCAACCTGGCTCAAATTGTCAGGTATTTTGAAGGAACGATAGCCTTGCTTTATTGTGTGTCGGAAAAAGCCTACCAACCCTGCGAATTTTGCATGGATGAAAGGACATGTAAAATAAAATCAGTATTCAAGGAAATCCGTAATTACACCTATCAGAAACTTGAGCAGACTAAGCTATCTGACCTGGTTGATCTTGACGAGAGCGATTCCATAATGTATTCAATCTGATTCTTTATTTAGGTTTTATTATCTTGGGCTAATCCTTTATACACCTAACGCTGAAACCACTTTTTTTACTGTAGGCGGTTGCGCGTTGTGCACAATTGTTTTCACAGGGGATTTGTCGGTTCATGGCAAAACCTGGGATATTTAGAAATTCTGTGTTGGCCCACAAATAGTTATAATTAATTACATCAACGAATACACCATTTGGATCACGACAACCTCCAGGTACTGCCGAAAAGCCAGTCGAATTGGTGGATGTATTCGGGTTTGGCCAATGCGCGACACCAGATTCCCTGATCTTTAGGTTCGCAGCAAGTTCCCCTCCCAAATAAGTAGTCATCGTTCCCCATTCTGAATCAGATGGAACATGCCAGCCTGTCGGACAAAGATTGGTGGCAGCTACGGTATACCAATTGTACAATGCCCCATAGATCTCTTTGTTGATGGTTTCGTTGTTGTACCAGCAATAACCTGGGGTAGTCAAAGCTCCCCACGAAGTAGCATTAACCACATGTGGGATCGGTGAGCCATCGTTAAATTTCGTCGTTTTTAAGTTTTCCGCCATCCAAACCTGTGTGCCGATCGTGACCGTTTCATAAACGTTTCCATCCGGATCAGTAACCGTCTTTGGTTGGTCTGTATTGTCCCCCAATGGAGGAGGACATCCGGTAAGAACGATTAACAACAAACCCAAAACAGACAATGTTCTCAATTCCAAGGTGTATTCACTTTTCATCGCTCGGTATTTTAATCAGACTACTCAAAGTTAAAACATTCGTCCTTGAGATCAAAGCAATTTCTTAACAATAAAGGCTTAATTGACAAAAATACCCCGGAGGCTGAACACCGGTTAATACCTGATATATCAATTGTCGTTGAAACGTTGCATGTAGTTTCAGGCTAGAAAACGATCCCGACCGTAAGACTCAGCGCTTTAGTACGGTAATCGTCTGGCTGGTTTGCAATTGACGTTGATGTGGTCAGGTTAATTCCAATAAGGTACTTTTGTTACAAATGATTGTTGGGCAGACGCTACTTGTTCTTATTGAATTTTGGAATAATCGTAAAACCAATCATCGTTGTAAATTCCTTTCCGGTTCTAAATCCGATATCCAGGCTTCCAAAACCAACATACCAGCTAAGACCTATCAATATGGAGGTATTAAAGGTTTGAGATTTCACTTTTTGTGCATCAGTATTCGATACAAGTGAAATTTCCCCGCCAATATTTGGACTAATGTTATACTCCTTAATTGGAAAGTAGACCTTACTCATAACTCCGACATTTGACTGACTTGCATTCGAATCGGAAGAATCATTACCCGTTAAATTGAGTGAATAGGTTGCTGCAAGGTCCCATCTGTTGGCCAAAAGAAAAAATCCCAGTCGGGTATTTAAAGAGAAATTGATATTATGATCTGAGTCGATCATCCCCTGTTCGCCGACGTAAAAAAACCATGGATGCTTTGTCAATCTCTGTTGTTCATTATTCTCAGATGATGTTGGGCCTTGGGATTGTGAGCCATTTATATCCCATCTTTCCAAAAGACTAATTTCCCCAGTCTTGATAATCCTTCCCCACAATTCATTCTGAGATCCTCTGTTCACCAAAATCATGGTTTCCGGCCAATTAGATAAAACATTCTTTATTATTCCCCTTTTTTTCTCATTGGTCTCAATAAAATATTTATCATTCGCGGTTAACCTCAAATTTCCATTCTCAGTCAACGTTACCTGGCTAAAATAACTCCCATATTCAGCAAGTACTTTCACCCTGATTGATTCCAACTTTTTTGAATCCTGGGCTTGGATAATCTGGGTTCCCATCAGCAAAGAAAACAATAGGATGTAAAACTGTCTCATTTATTTAATCCATTAATGATTTGTTTTTTAGGCCATAAGGAATTTACTTCGTCAATCTTTGGTTCATATGAAGATAGGTTCAAGTCGATTTGTTTATTTGTATTCATTGCCTTCTATTTTCTCTTCCCGAAATAAACACTTCTACCAACAGACATACTAATTAATGTAGGGGCTCCTTTGCTCAGACCTGCATTTCCGTCCAGAAAAACATCAAAACTGGCCGTCTTTCTTTTATTCATAAAACTCAGACCCATGGATATTTTGGCATAAAAGGATGAATTCCCATCCCTGAAAATAGCCTGAAGTCCTGTCCCAAATACAAATGTTTTATTCCGGCTGTACATTGAAAGCCCTAAATTCGAATAGGAACTACCGGATGTTTTTGTGATTCCCACATCAACAGAGGCGTTACTCTTACCGGATACATAATATCCGAACCTGCCGTTAAAATTTGAATAGGATGGGGCAACCATGCCACCTACATAAGCCATCATTTGAGAATTGAGAATATCGCTTTCTTTTATTTTATGCAATGGCAGGACCATATTTTCAGGAGATTTATAAGAAGCTTGCTTGATTGAAGCTTTTCGCTTTTCAAGAATCTGCTTAATTTCTTTGTGTTCCGTATCTTCAGGAATCACAGAAATACCCTTCTCCAGAATTTGGAGCGATTTTTCATTTGCCCCAATTTTTTGCAGTGTGAGACTTAAGCCAACAAAGGGAAGAAACTCGTCAGGACATTGGCCGATAATCTCCTGAAATAGGGCAAGTGATTGAAAAAATGAACCTCGCGAAGCCATTTCATTGGCAAGCTTGAACTGCGCAATAACCTCCTCCTGTGTCATTGCCGCCTGGAGGGTGGATTTCCGTTTATACTTTTGCAACATCGAAGCAGATTTTGATGCAATCCATCCGGGTACTTTACTTTCCTGGTTCTCCTTCCAAAACAGGCTGGCAAGATCGAAATGATCCATTAACGAAAAAACTTGTGACGTAAAGAAATTTACATCAATAGAACTCTGCTCAATAAGCCAGATACGATCCAGTTGTACCAGGGCTGCATCATAAATCCCTCCCAAGGCCAGGGCATAAGCATATTCGGAAATTATGACAGGATTATCTGAATATTTGACTGTTAAGCTGTAAGAGGCGATCGCATCATTGATCTCTTCTGCAATTAAAAAACTTCTTGATTTTTGAATGTCTACAGCCTTTGTTGGTTGTGCGTTACAATGAAAACAGGCTGATATAAACATCCACATACAACATAGGATGTATCTGGTTAGCCGGGATGAAAAAATCTTTTTAACAACCAGTTGATTAAACATATCTAAATGCTAATAAGTTTTTATTTCATAATTCATTCCCCAAAAAGAAATTATTTCTGAGGAGTTACAATACGGAAAAACTATTCTGAAATGCATAGCCAACATCCTCAATGACATCACTAAGCCTTTGGTTTAATGAGACAAGGATTTCTTTACAATGAATATTTAATTGCGATGAAAGCTCCTTACTTGCCTTCTCAATCTGTTGGGTAAGCTGTTTTCTTTGTTTCTCAATGTTTGCGCTTTGTTTCTTAAGGGCTGAAATCTCCTTCTTGTTCTTCCTGGAATCTACTTGATATTTAATAAGTTCATTATTAATTGGTTCCAATTGACTATTGAGTTCAATATTTTTCTTGTTTACAGAAATCACCTCCTCATTCCACCGTGTGATTATTTCCTTGATCGTTATTATTTCATTCTCGTAAAAGAACAGCAAACTGGTTGCAGGGGATATAAATTCAATCAGCGTCGTGTCAATGATCATTTTGTTAATGGTGATTGCCTTTGGTTTACAATTTTCCCCCATCGACTGATCAGGATCCGTTGCTCTCACATTCTTGGCTACCATGTTGAATTTATCGCCAATAGATCTTTCAATATCATTACCAATTTTCTTCAGCTCCTTATTAATATTCATCCCTGAGGTAAGCATTTTGGTCTTAAATTGCCTGTAATTCATCCGGGATTTAGACAATTCACTTCTTAGCGACAATATTCCATTGGTATAACCTTTAGAATTCGCATTTTTTTCACCAGCAAGTTTTATTTCAATCTCCTTCAAATAACTGTTAATAACCTTTCCACTATCCATGGAATTTTTTAGTCCATGGTCCCAATACCGGATTGCTCCTGCCAGATTATTTAATTCACTGTCAAAAAACAAGGCTAATTCTTCCAATGGAATAACGTAGCCAACCGCATTTAATTCAATCGTTTCATTTTGAGGTTTTTGTTCGGTTGTTGGAATGGTTTTTACATCATTTTTGGTGTCAACAGACGATAATTTTGCATCAGTATTAGGAGGGACATTGGGTGTGCGCTTCAAAGTATCTGCGGTCGCAGAAAGTGATGGCGGCTGCGGTGATGCTACTTTGACAGACTGTTCCTTATATGCATTTACAGGTAATTTCAAAGAGTCACTAGGTTGGATACTCAACTTTTGCGAAATAGAATCGGTTTTGGTTATTGTTTTAACATCCTTAGCCGGCTCAGTTATCTGATCACCTCCTTTGTTGTTTTCAGGTTGCACGCTAACCTGCACGGCTGGAACAGTCGGCACAACAATGCCCGCTTTCTTATTCGCCTCTTTCATTGCCTGAATAATCTGCGGAGAAATATTCTCTTTTGCCAGCATATTGAGGGATTCCTCACTTAAATCAAAATTAACCTCTGAATTATTAATCTCATCGATTATCAATGACGGTGAAAGATTGGCTTTCACCATCTTAATGACCGTGGTATTGTTAAGTTTCTCTGTCGGTTGCGCTTGTAAATAAACGGCAAAAGAGAGAAAGCAGAATAGTAGGAAGACGACTTTTTTCATAGTCTATCTATTTGTTATATAGAAAATTAAAAATGAATTATCAAATTTCTCAATGACGTAATCATTGTTTGGTATTATTTGGAACATTACTGGTTTTTTTTCGCATCGCATTTTTCATGGCCATAATAACTTCGGAGGATACATTCTGACCCGACAAAAAAATCATGTCATCCACCCCAAGGTTAAAATTGACAACAGATTTATTTATTATGTTAATTATACGACTGTCTGAAAGTTTTAATTTAACCATGTCGATGACCATTGCATTGGTGAGTATATCAGATGGCTGTTCTTTTGCTTGTGGAGTCTTTGATCCCTTTAATTGCGAAGTGATCTTATTTTCAACACCTAAGATTCTAATCAAATATTTTTTTTCAGGATTAAAAACGATGAGGCCACCATTGTAAAACCTGACCACTCCTCCAAATTGATTGGTAACTAATACCACGCTGGAATCTTTGGTAGCAAAGACCATTTTGTCAGTCGAAAAATAAACGATATCGCTTGAAGAATTAGCATGTATTGATCTAATCACTTCACCCTTGGGCAAAGAAGCAATTGCTTTTAAATCCTTAGTCTTAATATCATAACTGAATATTGCATTTCCAGAAGCGAAAAGAAGAGTGTTATTCCACTCAACAACCGAATTAATAGAAGAAGGGATTTCGAACAACTTGGAATATTTACCTCTTCTGGCGATTAAGTATAACGCATTCTTTTGTCCATCAATATTACGATCATATGCATACATCACATATTTTCCTCTGCTTATTTCCATTCCTTCATTCGGCAATTCAAAAAGCTTGGAAAGCTTTCCATTCAAATCAAAAGCACATAGATCCCTATTCCGGATAATCATCAATAAACTATCTGATGTATATCTAAAAGAGTTGATTTTCCCTTCAACTTTCTTTCCAACAGGGGAAATGCCCCCCCAGCCCAACAAATAGAATTGATCATTTGTAGAAAGCAAAATAAGTCGATCAGAGGTTATGTCAAGAGAAGAGTTAAACAAGGCATCTTTTTGGACATCTGATAGTAATCTGCTCGTTAGCAATACTTCAAAGCGCAGGGAATCATTATTCGTTGATGATGCTCTTATGTTTAATACACCACACATTAAGAGAATGACAGCTATTATTATCCTATATATTTGCATAAGTTCACATGATTTGATAATCAATCCCCCTTTTTATTTTGCCATAATTCGATACCGATACCACCCCATTTATAGCCTAGCTCAGCATTTTCTCTCCCATCTTTAGCTACTTCGATTATTTTTTTCAAATTACCAATGCCCCACTGTTCCTTGTCAACCAAGCTTTGAACTGCGCGCTTTTTGTACAAATTGGATGTTTTATCAATACCAATCTCAACAATTTTATCACTACCGGCACTAATAAGTTCTTCAGTAATAAAAGCATCAGTGGCGTTATATACGACCTTTCCACCTAGTAACTCGTTCCCAAGTTTATCCGCCTTTTCATCATCACCGCTTACCAATAGGCTTACTGCCTCATTCAAATTTTTAAATGTCTCATCAGCTACATTTAACTCCCAACTAGCAATCTTGCCTTCTAATCCATCTATTCTGCCAAGTGCCGTCCTTAAGATAGCTTCACCCCAGGATCTTTCTGCTAATTTCTCGCCATTGATTACATCATCATTACCTATTTCTGTTAGGTTGGTATATCCTTGCTCTTTAATTCTTTCCTGATACCACTCATCCCTGTTCTTTTGCTCTTCTAAGGTAGTAAGCAATTTAACTGTTCCCTTCTTACCTGTCAGATCCACATCACTTGCATCCGAATTAATTTTGGTTGAAGCTGGAGGCACCGGAGGAGGTGGTGGCGGTGGTGGTGGCGGCGGTGATTTAACCTTGGGTTTAAATCTTTCGGCCCAAAGGTTGTAAAGCAGTTTAAAGTACTTATCCTCATTTCCAAGAATGCTTGTTACCCCATAAGATTCCAAAAGTTGTTTGTATTCTGTTGCCCAATCCTCGAATGCCTGACTATGGTGGGGAGTGAAAATAGGTTTGCCGTCTAATGGACCATTGGTTGAAACTTCTCCTGATTTTGGGATTCCAAAACTATTGCTTTGACCGGAACCATTTCCTGAGCCTGGATTTCCAACATCAGACCCGATACAAGGAGAACAAGTGATGGTAGTCGTACACTTACCACCAATAAACGACCAATCAGATCCACTGTAACTGAGATCAGATTGTCTTGCTGCGTCACATGCGCTCTTGGTATTGTAGTAAATCTTTTGATGAGTAGGAAAAGGGATACACTGACCGGTTTGTGTCACTGTCATCGTATAGCTCCACTGTGCATTACCCGTGTGTGAGATAAATATCCAAAACAGGAAAAGTATCAGTTTTTTAACTCCCATCTGACAAAATATTTGCCATTTCTTCTGATCCCACCTAAATCTCTCCTGGTCGCAATTATGGTGATACAAATTTTTATTCAGCATACTATATACTAATGGTTGAAATTAGAAAAAAGTCGCAGAAAAAACAATTAATTATCTGTAAATCAATAGAATTTTTCCTCAGAATCTATCCGTACTTTACATATTGATAATGTACGGAATTTCGAATATATGGTCGATGTGTTACCGATCTAAGATCACAATACGAACAGGGGAAAAAATAAAATCAGGTTTATTTGAAACTATTAATTGAACAGGGAGGTCAAATATTTGACACTTCTATATTAATAATAATAAACCAATCACACAAATATTTATGCCAGTAAAAATGATGAATGAATGAATTAATTTTTGCACCCTACACTACGGTGTCAACAGTATTTTTGATGCTATAAGAGAAATGATCGATACCGCAGATTGGATTGCAGTACGAAATAGCCAAAAGCAAAAAGGTCGTCTCCTTTCGAAACGACCTTTAATATGTAGCGAGGGTCCCGATGGATCGGGACGACCTTCCCGATTTCACATCGGGACGCTCTTCCCAAATGACCTAGCTTAAAATAAAAAAGGCCGTTCATTTACTGAAACGACCTTCTTTCGTAGCGAGGGCGGGGCATGATCCCGCGACCTCATGATTATGAATCATGCGCTCTAACCAACTGAGCTACCTCGCCATTATTTCAATTAACACTTAAAACTTTGAGCCTGCAAATATAATACCTTTCTCTTTTCGGACAAGACAGAATAAAAAAAATAGCAAATTAATTGCACGCGATCATTTTTTTTTGTTTTACATGAAAAAAATGGTACTTTGCAGAAGAAATAGCCATGATTTGATAATCACCAACAATGAAGTAGACAAGATCATTGCTATTCCATTTGGCCATTGAAAGGCTTACATTACCAAATGAAACAATCAAACTATTCTCTTTTACGGTACCTGAATCAAAATGAAAAGAATTGAACTTGAATATCAAATTAGGTCATCTTCCTCCGTTTTATTCAGTCGGTTGAGTACCGCCTCCGGTCTGGCCGAATGGTTTTCAGACAATGTCCAGGTTGATGGTTCCAGGTATACTTTTTTTTGGGGAAAAACCAGTCAGACTGCCGATCTGATTTCCATCCGCCCGCTCGAATCTGTCAAATTCAAATGGATTGACAGCGATGAACCTTACGAATTTGAATTCTATATCGTTCTGGGTGAGATTATAGAATCACTCTCACTGATGGTAGTCGATCATGTCGAGGAAGCGGATGAAGAAGATGTTGTTAAAATGTGGGATGCTGCCATTAACCGCCTCAGAAAAGCCATTGGATCCTGAATCTTCCCTAAAAATCATAAAAAAGCATTAGCTTTGCCGGGCAATCTTCATCCAATTCATGAAGCGATTACATCTATATATCATCAAGCGTTTTATCGGTCCGCTGATCGTTACCCTGCTCATCAGTTTGTTTGTGCTCCTGATGCAATTTTTGTGGGTTTACCTTGACGACCTCGTTGGCAAAGGATTGGAAATGAACATTATCGTCGAATTTCTGATCTATACCCTGGCCATGTTGATGCCAATGGCATTGCCGCTATCCATGTTGTTGGCCTCCATCATGACATTTGGCGACATGGGTGAAAACAACGAGTTGCTTGCCATGAAGGCAGCGGGCATTTCCCTTTTCAGGATCATGAAACCGGTCATTGTGGTAAGTATATTGTTGAGTTTCGGAGCTTTCCAGTTTTCAAACCGTGTTATTCCCGTCTCCTACAAAAAACTGATTACCCTGATGGCCAGTATCCGTCAGATGAGGCCTGAAATTGTTGTCAAAGAGGGGGTTTTCTCCAATGATATAGACAATTTCTCTATCAAAGTGGGGCGAAAGGCGAAGGATGGTTCGATGTTGTATGACATCATGATTTATGATCACCGCTACGATCAGGGGAATGAGACAGTCACGGTAGCCGATTCAGGTACGATGAAAATCACCACCGATAAGCGGTTCATGATCCTTAACCTTTATTCCGGTGAAACCCATGCAGAGGTCCAGACGACAAACAGGGAGTCGGCAGGATATCCTGTCAGGACCGATAAGTTCAAGAAAGAGACCATCTACTCCAAACTTCAGGGGATGGATTTCGAAAGAAAAGATGAAAGTATCTTCAAGAACCAATACAGGTCGCTTAACAACAGGCAACTTCAATATTTTTCAGATTCCCTTTCAAAACAATTCGATATGCTCGCTACCGAGCAGGCCCTCAGTGTTGCCTATCCCCTTCCAGTTGCCATTGCCATAAATTCATTGGCACGGAAAGACCCCCCTATGAAGTCCGAATATCGATTGAAGAAGTATATCGATATCGATAGTGTAATGCGAAGTGTCATTGCGCCTGTTCGCAAACAACTGATTGATGGAGCGCTATCGAATGCGAGAGCGAATATCCGCGCCATCAAACAGGTAGAAGAGTTGAATGTCGCCAACATCCGGAGCATTAACAGGTTCGATACCGAATGGCACAAAAAATTCACCTATTCCATCGCCTGCCTGATCTTCTTCTTTATCGGGGCACCGCTTGGGGCCATCATTCGCAAAGGAGGACTGGGCATGCCACTTGTCGTCTCAGTGGTGCTTTTTATTTTTTACTGGATCCTCTCCACCACCGGAGAGAAATATGTACGTGAGGCTACCTCCGGCTTATGGTTTGGCATTTGGTTTTCTACTTTCATTTTTTTGCCTGCCGGGATTTTCCTCACCTACAAGGCTGTAACAGATTCTACTGTGCTTAACTTTGATTCGTACCTCGAATTCTTTAAAAAATTTCGTTTCAGGGATAAGTCGGGTTCCGACCAACAGGAGTGATCTCTCCTTTAGATTTTGCAGAAATGAATGATTGTCTTAATTAAAAGTATGAGTGATATAAAATTAAATACCATTGAAGAGGCCATTGCAGACATTCGCGAAGGTAAATTCATTATCGTTGTCGATGATGAGGACCGCGAAAACGAAGGGGATTTTATTGCTGCGGCCGAAAAAATTACTCCTAAAATGGTCAATTTCATGGCTACAGAAGGTCGTGGATTGATCTGCGTTGCCCTTACGGAGGAGCGCTGTGAAGAGCTGGAACTGGAGATGATGGTTGGCCGAAATACCTCCATCCACGATACCCCATTTACTGTATCGGTAGACGCGGTTGGGGAGAATGTCTCGACAGGCATATCTGCCCACGATAGGGCCATTACGATCCAGAAACTTGCCTCACCCGACACAAAGCCTAGTGAACTTGGACGTCCGGGCCATATATTTCCACTACGAGCCAAAAGCCGCGGTGTTCTTAGACGCGCAGGGCATACTGAAGCGACAGTAGATTTGGTACGGTTGGCCGGGCTACAACCAGCCGGCGTGCTGGTCGAGATCATGAACCCCGATGGTACCATGGCCAGACTTCCTCAACTCTATGAGCTTGCACAGAAGCTGAACCTAAAGTTGGTTTCAATCGCTGATCTGATCACATACAAACTTGACAAAGAGACGCTCATCGAAAGAGGTGAAGAGGTCAAATTACCTACCGAATTCGGCTACTTCAGATTGATTCCCTTCCTTCAGAAATCCAATGGTGTAGAACACATCTCCCTGATAAAAGGCACCTGGGAACCTGATGAGGCCATCCTGGTAAGGGTCCACTCTTCGTGCGCAACAGGTGATATATTCGGATCGCTTCGCTGTGAATGCGGGGAACAACTTCACAAAGCAATGGAACTGATCGAGAAAGAGGGAAAGGGCGTCATTGTTTACATGCAGCAAGAGGGCCGGGGAATTGGGCTCATGAATAAAATCAAGGCATACAAGCTACAGGAGCAGGGGCTAGATACCGTTGATGCCAATATTCACCTTGGTTTCGATCCAGATCAACGCGAGTATGGAGTAGGTGCGCAGATTCTTAGCAGTTTGGGAGTAAGCAAAATGAAACTAATTACCAATAATCCGGTAAAACGGGTAGGTCTCGAATCTTTTGGCCTCACAGTGGTTGAAACGATTCCGATTGAAGTCAAACCGAATCCGTTCAACACCTTTTATTTGCAAACAAAAAGGGACAGGATGGGGCATTCGCTGGATAGCACACTTTAAAAGAGTTATGAGATATGAGTTATGAGATATGAGATATGAGTTATGAGATATGAGTTATGAGTTATGAGAATTTGGAAGTTTGTTTATTGTGTGTGGAATCCAAATCTAAAATCTAAAATATTGCAGGGTGGAAGACAGTATTAAATATGGCGATGAATTGGTTAGAGGGGTGGATTATTATCTGTCACCTGAAGGTTACCGCGTTATGACCGAAAAGTACCTGACGGATCGTGGTTACTGTTGTGGAAACGGATGCAAACATTGCCCATATCACCCAAAAGCTACAAAGGGAAATACCAATCTTAGATAACCCTTCGACAGGCTCAGGGACCGGTACTTTGACTAACATTTCAAACATTTCAAACATTTCTATGACAGGCAAAGATCTTCGTATCGTCTTTATGGGGACCCCCGATTTCGCGGTAGCCAGTCTGTCGGCGCTGTTGGAAAATGGTTATCAGGTGGTTGGTGTGGTAACCGCTCCGGACAAACCAGCCGGCAGGGGACAGAAAATTCAACAGTCAGCTGTTAAGGTGTTTGCAACGGCGAGGCAACTTCCTGTTTTGCAGCCGGAGAAGCTAAAAGACGAATCTTTCATCTCAGATCTTAAATCCCTTCGGGCCGACCTTCAGATTGTTGTTGCCTTTCGCATGCTTCCCGAAGTGGTTTGGAAGATGCCTCCCATGGGAACTTTCAACCTGCACGGTTCACTTTTGCCAAGATACCGTGGAGCCGCTCCCTTAAACTGGTCCATCATGAATGGAGATACCGAGAGTGGTGTAACCACTTTCCTCCTGAAGCAGGAGATCGACACCGGTAATATCCTTTTCTTTGAGAAAGTTAGTATCTCACCTGATCAAACAGTCGGGGAGCTGCACGATCAGTTGATGGAAACAGGGGCCAAATTGGTGCTGAAAACAGTTGATGCCCTGGCGCAAGGCATAGCTGAACCTATTGCACAGGACAGGTTGGAAATCGATCCTGACCGGCTCCATGCCCCCAAGATATTCAAGGAAGATTGCCGGTTGAACTGGCAACTTGATGCACAGTTAAACCACAATAAAGTAAGGGGATTGAGCCCATATCCAACGGCATGGACAGATTTGTCGGCTCCCTCCAAAGAGCATATTACACTCAAAATTTTCAGAACCTCCCTGGAGAAATGTGCCCATCAACAAACACCGGGGACCATCCTTTCCGATCAGAAGAAATATGCCAAAATTGCTTGTGCAAATGGCTATCTGTCAATTACAGACCTTCAGCTTGCCGGGAAAAAGAGAATGGGGATTGAAGAGTTTCTAAGGGGATTCCCGGGGATTCAGACTTTTAAAGCCATATAGAAAAACGACGGAGAGACGGAGGGACGGAGAGACGGAGGGACGGGGAGACTTGGAGACTGGGAGACTGGGAGACTTGGAGACACACTGGTCCCTGAGCGAAGTTGAAAGGAAATGATTATCAAAGCACCGGTCCCTGAGCCTGTCGAAGGGTCGAAGGGTTGAAGGGTCTATCGGATCCTCTTCCTCAGCGACAATGTAGTTCCAGGAGTCACCTCCTGTGGATCATCCAGCTTGTTCATTTTCCTTAGCGAGGATAGTTTCACACCGTACCACTGGGCAATCGACCTCAGTGTCTCTCCCTGTTGAAGAACATGAAAATCGTTGCCTCTCGGAGCCTTTGATCTTTTGGCCTGCAGAAATACCGGTTCCCCGGCTTCGGGCACATCGCCCGATTGCGCATCGTTGTATTTGTAAATCTGCCAGTCTTTCTTGCCAAACTCATCAGAGATACGTGCATAATCGTCTCCTTCAATGGCAATAAAGGCCCTTTTACCGTTTCTTCTTTCAATGGAACGAGGCAAGAAGCCGGAGACAACCCCCAGATTTTGGTCTGGCGATCTCTTTTTCAGGAAACCAAAGAGTGAAAAATTGGATCTCTTGCCCTCGGGAGCCTTGACATATTTCCAATCCAACTGATCCAAATCATACAACTTGAAATCCTCGATAATTTTAATCAGTTTAACCGGATATCCCGGATCTGTGGCATAACCAGCCTGTTTGAGTCCATAGGCCCATTTTTTGAAGTCCCGGATATCATAGGAAAAGAGAAAACTATATCGGATGCTTGAGGTAATAAATTCGGAGTGATCGCGAAAGGACTCCTCCGCTGATTTGTACTTTCTAAAACATTCGTTGGCCTCGTCGTCGTTGTGCCTGACGGTTGGGCCAGTCCAGGTGTTTCGACACTTAATGCCAAAATGGTTGTTGGATAACCTGGTCAATTCCGAGTTGCCGTCACGCGACTCGAGGCAGGCCTGCGCCATCGTTATACTCGCGGGAATGTGGTGTTCGATCATCTCCTGAACAGCGATCCTGGCATACTTGTCGATGTACGCTTGCCTGCTCAGTGTTTGGGGGGAAGCAGCCATAAGGTTTGTTGCACAAACCAACCAACTTATAACAATTGCAATCAGTCGACCTACTTTCCCCATCAGCTTAAATTTGGATCAAAGTTAAAAAAATGAGGCAAAGATGGCCTAAATCATCCTAATCAAAAAAAGAATAATTAGGACATTATCAAGATTCGTATAATCGTTTGATATACCTACCTTGCCAATTGTCAACTCTCAATTGTCAATTGTCAATTAGTTAAAGGAATATGCTTATTTTTGAGAGGAACAAAAATGATGGGCATGAAGGAGATACAATTGGATTTCAAAATTAAAATATACGAATCGCTTGATGAATTGCCTTTGAGCTCGCAGAATTTAATTCTTAAGGCCAGGGAAGGCGCTCAAAGTGCTTACGCACCCTACTCCGGCTATCGTGTCGGGGCAGCCGTGCTACTCGCCAATGGAGAGGTGGTGACAGGCAACAATCAGGAAAATGCGGCATATCCCTCCGGGCTGTGTGCGGAGAGAACTGCAATGTTTTATGCCTCCTCAAGGTTCCCGGGAGTGGCATTTGACGCTATTGCCATTTCAACGGTTTCCAATTCGTCACAATCGGGCGATTTTGCCAAGCCTTGTGGCAGTTGCCGTCAGGTAATGGCTGAATATGAGGATTTGCATGGCATTCCAATCGAAATCATTCTTGACGGGAGTTCAGCCATCACGGTAGTGAATGGAATCGACACGCTGCTTCCGTTTCGGTTCAAGAAAGAAGACTTGGGAAAGTGAAGAAATTGAAACGGAGAAACGGGGAAACGGGGAAGTATTATCTCCGTTTCCCAGATTCTCCGTTTCTTTGTTATGCCTCACAAAAAAGCCCCGAATCCAAATGAATTCAAGGCCTTTCCCCTAATAATTGTAGTAATTAGCGAGGGCCACCGCCGCCTTGCATCCGTTGGCGCATTTCGGCCTGGGCTTCCTGAAATTTTGTGAATTGTTCTGCTGTTAAAACTGTCTTTAATTCAGCATCCCTTTTTTCATTCATGGCTTTCATTGGTTCGCGACGTGCTTCACGATCAGTATATTTTTCACGAAGCGCTGCGCTCTCTTTAGCATATTTCAAGCTAATAGCCGCGACTTTAGCAGTAGTGGCAGCATCAATTCCAGTAGCTTTAACGATCATCTCAGTCTGACGCTTGGCCATATCTTCAGGAGTCCAGTTAGGACGTCCACCTTGAGGTCCTTGACCACAAGCGGTAAAAACCATCATCCAAAGGATTGATGATACCAAAAGAATTTTTTTTGTCATAATTTAAATTTTTTAGATGTGACCGTTTGACTCCATTGTGACAATTTGGTTTAACCGGAAGCAATTACAAATTACGAATTACAAATTACGAATTACCCAAAGCACTAATCATCTGTGCTTTACAACTATCTCCGTAGAATAAAAAATCTTCATACAATTTAATAAATGGAAATGCTGATTAAAACGCAATTTTTAATTTGTAATTTGTAATTTGTAATGGCCTACAGTTGTTATTTTTGAGAAGATTATTCAATGACATGAGCATCGACCACTTTCCATCAAAATTACTCGAGAACGCTGTAAATGAGTTTGCAAAGTTACCCGGGATCGGAAAAAAAACAGCCTTGCGGCTAGTACTGCACCTCCTCAAAAAAGAGCCAGACGAAGTGCACCGCTTTAGTGATGCCATGACCCATCTCAGGGATGAAGTGAAGCATTGCCGGCAATGTCACAACATTTCGGATGCAGAGGTGTGCAATATCTGCGGCAGCAATTCAAGGGACAGTGGTGTCGTTTGTGTGGTAGAGAACATCAGGGATGTGATGTCGATCGAAAACACGCAGCAATACAGGGGTGTTTACCATGTACTGGGTGGCATTATCTCACCCATGGACGGTATTGGTCCATCGGACCTCGAAATTGACTCCCTGCTCAAGAGGGTTGAAGAAGGTGGAATCCGCGAGATAATTTTCGCGCTAAGCACCACTATGGAGGGAGACAGCACTAATTTCTATCTTTTTAAGAAACTAAAAAACAGCACCATACGCATTACCACCCTGGCTCGCGGAGTCTCTGTTGGGGATGAACTGGAATTTACCGATGAAGTTACACTCGGACGTTCGATCGTTAACCGGCTTTTGTATGAACAAATAATCTCCTGATAATTATTGCATGAAGCTATTTCTGAAAGATGATCTGATCACCCTAAGGGCACTGGAGCCCGAGGATATTGATTTGCTGTACGAATGGGAAAACTGCGAAGATAATTGGACTGTAAGCCAGACCATTGCACCAATATCAAAGCATACCCTGGCAATTTACATCAGGGAATCTGACAAAGACATTTTCGAAACCAAACAGCTAAGGATGATGATAACGACCTGTGCCGGTAAGAATGTCGGGGCAATCGATCTGTTTGATTTTGATCCGCTGAATATGCGTGCAGGGGTTGGCATTTTGGTCCACGATCCGGCGGACAGGTCGAAAAGTTATGCAACATCGGCCCTGAATCTGATCATTCGTTATTGTTTTGAGAAGCTCGGACTTCACCAGATTTATGCTAATATTTTGACCGACAATGACAAAAGTATGAAGTTATTCTCCAAAGCCGGATTTGTATTGAGTGGAACGAAAAAAGAGTGGATTAGGGATGGGGAAAAATGGAAGGATGAACATTTGGTTCAGCTGTTGAGAAGGAATTAGCCTTTATCCAGTCTTTCATTGCCGTCTGCTTTAGCTGACGGATAAAATGGTTTCGCGAAAAAGGGCTTTAGCCCAACTCAATGAATTTGGCTAAAGCCTGTTCTCATCTATGATCATGGCCCGTCAGCTAAAGCAGACGGCAATGAAATAAAAAATTTCGGACCTTACTGCGTTCATGAATCCTTCTCATTTTCATCTTTCATAAACAGCGCATTATACTCCGGGATCTCCTGAAGAAATTCGTAGGTCAGATTGGTTTTATCAATCTTGCAGCAGAAATGGGACAGCCCATTGGTAACAATCAAAAAATCGACCTGAAACTGAAAGTTGTACCTCACAATTTGGTCGAAAACTTTTTGCGTAACCTTCACTTCTGGTGCCTTGCACTCAACAATTAAAAGCGGCTTTCCGGAGGATGAAAATACGACTGCATCCGCACGAAAATCTTGCCGGTTAATCTGCAGGGAATGTTCTATTGCCATCAAAGTGGCAGGATAATGCTTCTCTTCCACAAGATAACGAACAAAATGCTGTCGCACCCATTCCTCCGGATTCAACTTAACCCATCTACGACGATAGACATCGAATATCAATGATTTACCCTCCTTTTGGGTGGTTTTGAATTCGTAGAAAGGAAGATTAAGTTGGGTCATACGATAGAATCACGAAAGAATAGAATATTTAGGGTTAAATCTAAATTTTTATTTCCAATTCAGCGAACTTAATGCAAAAAGCAGGTAATTTTGTAGAAAAGCAACAGATGAAGACGAAAGAAGAAATTGTTCAGAATTGGTTACCACGATATACGGGAAGGGCACTCGATCAATTTACCAAACACATTCTGCTAACAAATTTTCAGGGCTATATTGAAAATTTTGCCGAGAAATTTGGCGTACCTATTGTTGGCGAGGATAAATCCATGCCCAATGCCAGCGCCAATGGCATCACCATCATAAACTTTGGAATGGGTAGTCCAAATGCCGCCACGATCATGGACCTGCTTAGCGCTGTAATGCCTGACGCCGTGCTCTTTTTGGGCAAATGCGGTGGATTGAAGCGCAAGAGCGAGCTGGGCAATTTGATCCTGCCTATTGCTGCCATCCGAAGTGATGGTACCTCCAACGATTATCTGCCACCAGAAGTACCCGCTTTACCGGCTTTCAGCCTGCAACGTGCAGTCTCATCCACCATCCGCGACCTTGGACTCGATTACTGGACCGGCACGGTCTTTACCACCAACAAAAGGGTTTGGGAGTATGATGAGCGGTTCAAAAAATACCTGATCAAAACGCGTGCCATGGCGATCGATATGGAGACTGCGACCATCTTCACGGTAGGTTTTTGCAATTCAATTCCATGCGGGGCATTATTGTTGGTTTCTGATCAGCCCATGATTTCGACCGGTGTAAAAACCCAGGAGAGCGACAAAGAGGTCACCCGTTTGTTTGTGAACACCCATCTGGAAGTTGGGATTAGCGCGCTGATGGAGATCATCAACGACGGAAGATCAGTCAAACACTTGAAATTCTGATTGCATGGATTTCCACAACATTCTCACTGACCTAAAAAACAAAAATTACGGTACCGTCTATTTTTTGGAGGGGGAAGAACCCTATTACATCGATCTGATCAGCGATTATATCCTCGAAAATGTATTGTCGGAGAGCGAGAAGGCCTTCAACCAAACGCTGCTTTATGGTAAGGATATTACCCTGGATCATATTTTGACTGCAGCCCGCCGTTATCCCATGATGGCCGACCGCCAGGTTGTGGTTGTGAGGGAAGCCCAGAATATCAAAGAGATTGAAGAACTCGCTTCCTATATTGAAAGACCGGCCCCTTCTACCTTATTGGTATTGTGTTACAAATACAAAACCATCGACAGACGCAAAAAGTTGTTCAAAACAATCAACAAACATGGCGTTTACATGGAATCTCAAGCCGTCAAGGAGTATAAGATTCCCGACTGGATCATCACTTACCTCAAAACAAAACAGCTCGGCATTGAATACAAAGCCGTGCAGATGATTACCGACCACATCGGAAATAACCTGCAAAGAATTGTCAATGAGCTGGATAAAATTATTTTTTCGGCCGTACCCGGAACCAGCATCACGGTTGATGATGTGGAAAAAAACGTTGGCATCAGCAAAGAGTACAATGCATTTGAATTTCAGAAGGCGCTTGGTCACCGGGACATTTACAATGCCAACCGAATTGTCAACTATTTTATCGAAAACCAGAAATCCAACTCCATTCAGATGATTGTGTCGATTCTGGTTACCTATTTTAGAAAGATTTTAACCTATCATACGCTACCGAACAAGAATGATGAAAGCGAAGTAGCTCAAAAATTGGGTGTCAGCCCGTTTTTTGTCAGGGACTATCTTATCGCCGGGAGAAACTATCCACTTCAAAAAGCCGTATTGGTATTATCGCTGTTAAGGGAATACGATCTCCGATCGAAAGGCGCCCGTGGTGGTACGACGGAAACCGGAGAGCTTATGCGCGAATTAACTTACAAAATTTTACATCTCTGAACCATGGCATCTGTCACCCTCATGTTGGTCATCATTATATCACTGACATCCTTTTTGGCTTTTTCCAACAAGGATGTCATGAAACAGTTTCAGTTCAATGCCTTTCAGATTTATCACAAAAAGCAATATTACAGGATGTTAACTCACGCCCTAGTGCATGCAAACTGGGAACATCTGTTGGTGAACATGATTGTGCTATGGTCTTTCGGGGCGGTTGTGGAACATTATTTCGAACTCTTCTTCGGAGGCAATTCTACCTACTATTATCTCGCCATGTTTGTTGTATCCGTGGTGTTTTCAAGTTCATGGTCCCTGATACAACAACGGAATAATGTTTATTACAATGCGGTAGGCGCCTCGGGAGCCGTTTCTGCCGTACTTTTTGCAGCCATATTTTTCAATCCCTGGGAGCCCATCTATTTTTTCGGGGTACTTCCCATGCCGGGAATCATCTTCGGTTTGCTCTATCTCTATTACTCCTTCTACATGAGCCGAAAAAAGATGGATAACATAGGTCATGACGCCCACTTTCTGGGTGCGGTCATCGGGTTTTGCACTCCAATGATTATTCGTCCTTCGCTATTTATGGACTTTGTCACCATGTTGTTTTCACCGTCGGGCCATTTATAAACAGATGAAAGGAGGCTACTTTTTAATGAATGGTCGGTTTCACAAGGAATCTGATGCAGTTTTCACAGTTGCGGATATAGCCAGGCGGGCAGAAGGTTTTTGTGAGTCTTTCAGGGCCGAACACAATGAAATTATTTTTGCGGAATCGATCAGCAATCATCTTCTTGATACTGCTGCCACCATTGGCGCCGATCTTACCGGATTGATCGATTCGGATGGAAGATTCCTGCGCAGGGAGGTATCGCGTTTGCTGAATAAAAACAAGCTCTATCTCGCGGCAAAAATTGAGATCCAGATATTTCCTGCCGATTCAATAGTCAATATGCTTCTGCATGTTGAAGAGATACCGAGAGGGTACTACCCACTGTCAGAATCAGGTTTATTGCTATCGATTTTCAGGGACCAGTTTCAGGAAATTCATTCAAATTCAGGCTATGCCACATCAGGTTTTTTCGTCAGGAATTGCGCAAGCCGTAAGGCCAAAGAGTTGAACCAGCCGAACATTATATTGCTCAACAGGGAGGGTCATGTTTGTGAAACACTGGATGGATCGTTTGCCATGCTCAATCAGGATCAAGTTATTTTTACCTCCGAGCTGGAAGGAGGATACAACTGTGCCATCAGAAGGCATGTCATTCAAAGTGCAAAAGATGCCGGCTTTATCACGGTAGTGAAAGAACGAATATCGCCGGATGAGTTGCTGCAGGCAGAGGAGCTATTTCTTTACGATGCATGTTACGGCATTCAGAAAGTACTGGGACTGGAAGACCGGCGCTACTTCAGCACAAAGACGAAATTGATTGCAGAGAAGCTTTCGACGCTGGCTCAAAAGGACCGGGAGGAAAGAATTACAAATTAAAGATTAAAGATTACAAATTACAGATTAAAAATGAGGGAATGCTACCTCAATTTGTAATCTGTAATTTTTAATTTTTAATTCAATTCAGGGTTTTCCGGGAAATTCTGCCAAAGCAAAGCATTGCCGCCAATCGACTGGACACTGTCGTTCCAGAAATTTTCGTCGCTCGACAGGATGGTTTCGATGGTCGGTTCAATGACAACCCATGAATGATCAGCAATTTCGGCTGCAAGCTGACCGGCGCTCCATCCGGCATACCCAAGGAAGAAACGCACCTCTTCCTCTTCGACCAAACCAGCGCTGATCAGGGACGTTAAATGATCAAAATTGCCACTCCAGAAAAGGTCCCCGCTCACTTGCAAGCTATCCGGAATTTTGTCACCCAGGGTGTGAAGGAAAAAAAGTTTATCATTGCTGACGGGTCCGCCGAGAAAGGCATTGGCATCAAAATCCGGAAATCCTTTGAAAAGATCCTTGACCAGGAGATCAGTGGGTTTATTTAGGATGAAACCGACATCCCCCTCTTCAGAACACTGGACAAGCAAAACTGTGGAGCGGCTGAAATAGTCGCCCGGCAGAAATGGTTCCGCAATGAGTACCCTACCCTGCCTGGGCTTTAGCTTGCTCTCAATTTTAAATATGTCCAGATCCAGCAACATATGATTTCAAATAATGGACAATTGACAATTGAAAATTGACAATTGAGGGTGGATTTTCATTTCTCAATAATAAGAAAAATATCTTCATCTTTCTTTTTCATCAGAAATTCTTCTCGTGCAAATTTATCGAGGTTCTTCGCATTCGCCTTCATCTCCTGCAGATGAATACTGTCTTTGCGGATTTTTTCGAGAAAATAGGCCTTCTCGACGCGGTATTCCTTTAGTTTGTTGACATTTTTCCGTAGAAAAAATATGTTGTTGTCATCGATAAAAATCATCCAAACGCTGAAAACCATGAAGGCAATCAAATATTTGTTTGCTAAGGGTTTTATCAGCTTTCGGGAGAATGGCGATTTCATTGAAGCAGGCAGATTTTCCACACAAAGTTAGAAAATCTGCCTGCAATAAAAAGTGGTAAAAAGTGGAATTCTTATTTATCTGCCTGAAAATTGGGATAGGTAAAGTCCCGGGCAGAGACAAAGGTCTCTTTGATGGTACGGATAGAAACCCAGCGGAGCATGTTGAAAACTGAGCCCGCCTTGTCGTTGGTACCTGATCCCCTGGCCCCGCCAAAAGGTTGCTGCCCAACGACGGCGCCAGTAGGTTTATCGTTGATATAGAAATTGCCCGCAGCATTGGTCAACCTTCGGGTCATGTGATCGATCGCGTAACGGCTCTGTGAAAAGATTGCGCCTGTCAGTGCATAAAGGGATGTTTCATCCAATATGGTCAGGGTTTGTTCCAACTGATCATCTTCATAAACAAAGATGGTAACCACAGGACCAAAAAGCTCCTCCCTCATGGTAATGTACTTTGGATCTTTCGCCAGGATAACGGTAGGTTCGATAAAATAACCAACAGATTTATCGCATTTCCCTCCATAGATTACCTCGGCATCCCTATCTTTTCGGGCTTGGTCGATAAATCCTTTAAGTTTGTCAAAAGCGGCCTCGTCGATCACGGCATTGACAAAATTGGTGAAATCTTCGGGTGGCCCCATCTTTACCCTGCTTAGTTGGCCCTCGCATTTAGACCATGTTTCGGCCCATATTGATTGTGGAATATAAACCCGCGAAGCTGCTGAACATTTTTGTCCCTGGTACTCGAAGGACCCACGCACGATGGCTGTCGCCAATGCTGTGGTATCGGCGGATGGGTCCGCAAAAATAAAGTCCTTGCCACCAGTCTCTCCGACAATACGCGGATAGGATTTGTATTTCGAGATATTTTCCCCGATTCTCTTCCAAATATCCTGAAAGACCCCTGTTGATCCGGTAAAATGAATCCCTGCAAAGTCGGGATGGGAGAAAATCGCCTCCCCGGCTTCCGGTCCGGATACGAAGACGAGATTGATTACTCCGGCAGGCAGACCAGCTTCCATCAGTATTTCCATGATCACACTTGCAGCGTAAACGCCTGTTTTCGCAGGTTTCCACACGGAAACATTTCCCATGATAACCGGGGCCACAGGTAAATTTCCAGCTATGGAGGTGAAGTTAAATGGCGTTAATGCAAAAATAAAACCCTCAAGAGGCCTGAATTCGTTGTAATTCCACATACCAGGATTTGACTGTGGTTGCATGGCATAAATATCTGTCATGCATTTTACCCCAAAACGATAGAAGTCAGCCAATTCACAGGCAGCATCAATCTCGGCCTGATAGGCATTTTTTGACTGGCCCAACATGGTAGCTGCGTTGATTTTGGACCGGTAAGGGCCAGCAATAAGATCCGCGGCTTTAAGAAACAGGGCAGCCCTATGTTGCCATGGGGTATTGGCCCACTCATTTCTCGCACTTAAAGCAGCCTCAATCGCCTGAAGGACGTGTGTTCTATCCCCCTGGTGGTAGCTCCCTAATTTGTGGGCCAAATCGTGAGGCGGGAACATCGCAATTTTTTTTCCGGACCTGACCTCCGTGCCATTGATGATCATGGGCAGATCTACCTGTTTTGATCGCAACTCCTGAATTTTTTGTTGCAATTCCAGCCGCTCGGATGATCCGGGGGCATAACTTTTTATAGGCTCATTTACTGGGACAGGTACATTGTAGAATCCGGTTGACATATTGTTGATTTTTTGTATTATTGCATTAGATTGAACTGAGCAACTATTAATATTGGTCATGCAAATCTAGGGGATCTCTGTCTCAAATTTGCTAATAAATGTCACCTTTATACATTGGAGATAGAATTTGTATTTATTTATGAATCATCATGTAGCTGTTTGGATATAGATGCCAAAAATAACAGAAAGCGGAATAAAAGGTAAATATGCCCTGTTCCCCAGACAGGAACAGAGGCTTATCATGTTGTTTTTCTATCTCGATCTCCTGTTGTTGACCGGATCCCTGATAGTCATCACCCTCGATCTGTTTAATTTTTTCCTGGGAAGCTATTTGGTACCGGCCCTATCCTTTCTGGGCATATTCATACTTGTTCTGTTCTTTCTTAAAGAGGGGAAAAAGAATTCCGCATTAAACTCACTGGTCTTTATTCCCGTCCCTGCCTATTTTCTGATGATCTCCCCGCAATTTGCAATTTTCCCTCCTCAATCATCTTTTCAGTACGAAATTTACCTTTACCTGGCCGGTTTCGCATTCTTTTTGCTTTTTTCCGAAAAAAGACGCCAAATAGCTGCATATGTTATAATTACTACATGTGTCCTTACCGGACATCTTGTTGCCTTTGCCGACAAAAATCTTCTTTTTAAACTAAACTGGAACCTTACGGGTACCTTGAACCCCTTATTGATTTATCTTCTTATCAGCCTTTCAGGATTCGTTTTATACCTGATATATCACCGTCGTTTGGCTGTTAAGAACCTGATCATTGATTCCCTCCGTGAAAATCAAACCCGTATTTTCCATCAATTTTTTGAAGGAATTCTTCGGTTATCGATCGACCGGGATGAATTTGGAGAACGGACAGGATATACTGTAACTTACATAAATCCAACCTTTGAAGAGTTCTTTGAGGTCAGGAACTCTGAGGTCAGGGAGATGCCTGCGCACCTGCTGTTTCAAAAATTGTTCAGGGCCGAAGTCGACTGGCAATCCCTGATTGATCCGGTTAAGCGCATCAGGAAAGAGATATTGATCCCGCATACCGGGAAATGGTTTCGGGTAGGCTCAATTCCTCTTGACAATGATCAGATGATCTTTTTCTTCGAGAACATCACCAGCATTAAAAATACCTTGAAAGAGCTGAATTTCAGCAAACACCGTTACAAGCTATTGCTGGAAACCATTCCGGATATGTTTTTCGTGATTGACAAGGATGGAACCTACATCGACTATGTACCTAAATCAGATAGTGGCATCGATATGCTTGCCAGTGAAATTATTGGAAGCACAATTTTTGAGGTTGGATTTTCTGCCAGGATGGTCAACCAGGTTAGTAAATCGATAAAAACAGTAATTTCTAAAAACAGTATTGAAACCATTGAGTATGCCCTCGAAGTAAAGGGAAAAGGTTCATGCTTCTTTGAGATGCGGATGGTTAAACTCAACTCCAACTCTGTCATGGCAGTTTCGAGGGACATATCCAAACAAAAATTCGCTGTTCTGGCTATTGAGGAGGCCAGAAAAAAGGCGGAAGAAGCCGACATGCTCAAGGCAGCCTTCCTGCAGAATATTTCGCATGAGGTACGCACTCCGTTGAATGCCATTGTTGGGTTCTCCAATGTATTGCTAACCGATGAAGTTTCGCGGCCAGAACGACTTAACTATTTACAGATCATCACGCGCAATTGTCAGATACTGCTTCATGTTTTCAGCGATACCATCAAACTCTCCAAGATTCAAAGTGGGGTCGAAAAGGTAGAGAAACAATTTTACAATCTGAATGGATTGGTGAATGACCTTAACCGGCAGTTTATGTATGAAAAGGAACAACTTGAAAAAGACCACCTCAAACTTATTCCGGTAAAAGGTAATGACCATCCCAAATTTTCCATTGTTTGTGATGGAAGCAAAATCAAAGACATTATGGAAAGCCTGATGGACAATGCGATAAAATTCACGGAAGAGGGTGAGATTGAATTCGGGTACAGGATGGATGGTAATTCGACCATTGAATTTTTCGTCAGGGACACCGGAATAGGAATTCCCGAGGATCAGTTCGATAAAATTTTCGACCGGTTCTACCAGATTGACTTGAGAATAAAGCGCACCTATGGAGGATCGGGTATCGGACTTTCACTCGCCAACGATTTTGTCAATATGCTAGGTAGCAAGATTAAAATTGAATCAACTCCCGGAGTCGGATCAAGGTTTTCATTCGCAATTAGTTATGACGATGCCTCCAGTCGACTTAGAATTGTATAATTCGTGCGGGTGATGGTTAATGAGAATTTTCGGGATAACGCGTCAGGCACTCCTTTAATGTGCCAAATTGGTAGTTTTTCCGGTTAAAATAATGAATCAGGCTCCTTAAGCGCTCAACCAGAACGGTTCCTGAATTCCTCAAAATATAGGAGGGTAATTTCATATCAGGTGACATAAGATCGGCAAACTCCCAGGGGTGAAAATAGATATTGAGATAGCCATCCTTCAAAATCGCACCTTGACACATCCGTTTGTAAAAGTTGATTGGGAAATTGTGCAGGGATAGCCAAAATAGCGGTACCCTGAAGGTTTTGGAGACTGAGGCCGGTATCTGGCAAAGTCCTTTTTCGTAGAAAATCCGTCGTGGCTTATTCAAGTTATAATATTTTCCCGGTAGGAAGGTAGGGTTTAAGGATGAAAAGTACTTGTACCCCGCCTCTACGACAGGCAAAGCTTCAAGAGGCGCCATATTTGGCATTCTAAATCCAACTACCGCAGTCCCGGTCAACTGTTCCAAAATCCTTTTCGATTCGGCAAGATCCTTTTCTTCGAAGGTGGCATGATAATAGCCATGCGAAGCTACTTCATGACCTTCATTGATCATCCGGCCGATTAGATCAGTTGCATGCATCGCAAAATTCGCGGTACAAAAGAAGGTGGCTTTTACCTTTTCCTCAAGCAGCAAATCGAGTATGCGCACTGTTCCGATCTTCGAGATTGACATTTGCTGCTCAAAAATTAGCGTCTTTGTATAAGGAAGCGGATTGTCAAATTCCTCAATATCGAAACTTAGAAAAATCATTTTATTCGGAAGATTTTAGGTTCGTAGACTTTACAATGTACAGCGGCCGGTCTTTAACCTGCATAAACATCTTTCCTATGTAGATTCCGATGATACCCAATACACAGAGTTGCAATCCGGAGAAAAAGGCAACCGTAAGAATCACAGATCCCCATCCATAGGAATAATGGCCGGAATAATAATAGGACCAGATTACATAAGGAAGATACAAGAATGAAAGCAGGGAAATAATAAAGCCAAGATAAACTGCAACATAAAGCGGTCTGATACTTAACGAAGTGACACCGTTAAAAGCGAATTTCAACATCTTGCGAAAAGTATATTTGCTACTCCCGGAATGCCTGTCATCCGGATGGAAATCAATGGCAACCTGCTTAAAACCAACCCATTTTATCAAGCCCCTGATAAAAAGGTCATTCTCTTTAAACCGGGTAAACAGATCTGTTACACGCCGGTCCATCAACCTAAAATCAGATGTTCCCTTCTCTATTTTGATGCCTGATAGCCAACTGATGAAAGCGTAAAAACCGTTGGATGTTTTGCGTTTCAAATAGGAAAGATTTTCACTCTCTTCCCTGCGGGTATAAACAATGTCGAAACCCTCCTCCCATTTGGAAAGAAGCTTGGATATTATTTCCGGGGGATGTTGCAGGTCACAATCCATGGAGATGACGCAATCACCATGCGATTCATCCAGTCCGGCTTTGAGCGCATTTTGATGTCCAAAATTTCTTGACAATTCGATATAGAAAATCCCCCCCCATTTATTAGAAAGATCAATAATCCTTTCCAGGGTATCATCCGTACTTCCATCGTCTACGAATATCAACTCAAGATCATAACGAACGTATGGGAAACAGGATTTTATCCGTTCATGAATAACTTCGATATTTCCCGCCTCATTGTGCGCCGGAAGTACGATGGAAACAAGTTTCTTCTTCATTCTTTTGGATTTGTTAGGTAGTTGTCCGATTTTTTAAACAGCATCTCGTAGACAATTGTCAGCCAGATCAGTGTGCAAGGCAGCGCCTGCAAGGCATACGGCCTAATGATCTGCGTATACAACGATCGGGGAAACAAATCGGAGGGACCGAAGCTTGAAATGACAATCCCGAAGATAATCAGGAACAGACTCCACGCGGAATAGGGACGCGGCTGAATGACAAACCATATTGCTACTCCTGTTAGTGCAATGATATATGTATTTGGCTCACTCCCTGTACTAAACAATACGGTAAAGATTAAAACGGATGCTAAGGTAAGCAACTGAAAGCTATTTTGCCTGTACTCCCTGATTCTAAGGTAAGGCAGGGCGAAAAGGAGAAGCGCCCCCAGTAGGACCGGCAGGTTGGAAAATTCAAAATTTCCGGTGGATTTGTGTATCATACCTAAGAATGATACATTTTGCTGAAGTGCACTTCCATTACCCTGGTTCTTAATAATCAACTCGTTAAACCAGGCCTTGTATTGACCTACGATAAACTCCGTTGACGAAATAAACATGGGTAGTACAAAAAATACAATGCCCCAGATGATACTCCAGAGAATCAGCTTTGGTTTATGTTTCGAGAAGAAGAAAAAGGCAAATCCAACTATTCCGTACAGTTTAACAAAGGTTCCCAGCATAATCATAAAAGCGGCCCAGCCATCCTTCTCCTTTTTGATCAAGGTATAAGACAAAATAATCAGGGCCGCAGTTGCGGTATTGAATTGCACATTGGTTTGGGCAATAATCATCGAGTTGGTACAAATCAAAAGAATAGCCAGGTGTTGCCAGGGCTTTAGCGGTAACTCCTTTACCGCAAAATACATCACCATGGCCAAAAAAACCAGCCAAAGCGTGGCGCCAATCAGGTCAGGCATTAAGGCAAAAGGGGCCATGATGACTCCAAACACCGGACCATAATGGTTCACATCATCGAAGAACTGTGGACGATGCTGATAGAGCGGAAATTGTTCGATTGTATTTAGAAAAACGTATTTGTAGATCTTGTAATTGTTGTGCAGACGCCCTGTAAGAAGGTTGAAAATGCCTATAAAGGCCGATATAGCGATCCACAGATAAAGGATTATCCGACCATCCATAACGAATGGTCTATTGAAGAAGAGCCTAATTTTCATCCCAGTATGCATATGGAAACGTCCGATTTTTTAGTTTTTCCTTGCCCTGATCAAGCCGCGTCTAAGATAAGGCGCCTTAAGTTTCCTATCGGTATAGATAATTAAAAATCCGTCCGAATGAGTCGTTTCGAATCCGGATTGCGTCAATGTTGCATTAAGCTCATGTTCATCTTCATCATTGTGATAGGTACAAATTGCCACTTTCAACGGTTTTCCATCATTCAAGATTCTTCTGCATCCGCTCAACAATCTGGATTCAGCACCCTCCACATCAATTTTCAGAAATGATAGTTTTTCCTCCGGTGAAAAATAATCATCCAGGGTCACACATTTCGTATTTGTCACATCTCCGGCAAATTTGTTCACGATTGTCACTTTTCCCTTCCAGGGAGCAAAAGTTGCCTTCAACGGTTCAAGCCACTCTTTGCCACTCTCGAAAAGGACTATCCGATCTGCCTGCTCAACATTACTTAAAGCAAAAATACCTTCTGCTGCGCCAATATCAACCAAAACATCACCCTTTTCAACTTTAAAATCGGCAGTTTCGTAGCAATGGGGGCTCCTAATATCCTGCTCTCTTCTCAACTCATTGTAACTTAATCTAATTCGCTTTTTATTCCATCTTTTTTTGAAATAAAGCCTTTTATTTTCGTGAATTACGTAACGCAATCCGGTTTTCTTGTCATCAAGGACTTCGATAGCGTTTTCGATGTATTCGTCCCTGAAGTAGTATGGAATCATCGCAATTCCACGGTTTTTCACGTAATCCAGGACCCTGCTCACTTCATCCGAAAGAGGTTCATTCAAACGAGTATAGTAGGCGAGGATATTTTCCCTTAGGAGACACGACACAATTTTTTTTCGAATATATTTGGGTACAATAAGACGGTAGATGCGCGTATTCAGAATATTCATTTGTTTATAAATTGATTTTCAATTGCCAAATGGAATACCCACCTATTCATTTTCGGTTGGTGAGATGATTGTCTCATGGGTATTTCATTTGTAAATATTTTGTTTTAAACAGGTCTGATGGAATAACCTGGTTTCGGAAGAAATTTTCATTAAGTTTATTGATTTCCTGATCACGGGTTTATCATTAAGTTAAAGATACCTATCCTGAACAACCCTATTGGAAGGAAGTTGGATCGGTAAAGTTAAATAAATCACTGCCAACATACAAAAATTAAAAAGCTCATGTACCAAACGACAATCGAATTTGAAAAGGATTGAATTATCTGTTCTTTGTATTTTTCCCTCAAATAATCAGATAGATTGCAAACAAAGCGACTATTTTTTATGAATCTGAACCATTTTCTGGTCATTTTTTAAAATATTCGATTAATTTTAACCAGATTTAAATATGGAATTTGTTCCATATTTCACGACGAAACTAACTTTTCTATGATCATTGGGTTTGAAGCCAAGAGGCTGTTCCAAAATTTTTCCGGATTAGGTAATTACAGCCGAAATACCGTGAATTTGTTGGCCAGATTTTATCCCGAGCACCAGTACCTGCTTTTTGCCCCAAAGCTTACGTCGCTTTTTGTCCCTCGTGCACCGGTCGAGATCATAACGCCAAAATCAAAATTCTTCGCACGGTTCAGGTCCTTTTGGCGAATCTACCGGGTGGCCGGACTGGCAAAAAAATACCATACGGATATTTTCCATGGATTGAGCCACGTTTTGCCTGCCGGAATAGAAAAAAAAGGAATCCCTTCAATCGTGACCATTCATGATCTTATTTTCCTTAGGTTCCCGTCATTTTACAGTAAAATTGACCGCAAACTCTACTACCACAACACATTGAGCAGTTGTAAGCGCAGCACAAAAATATTGGCTATCAGCCATCAAACGAAAGAGGACCTCAAAAATTATTTGGGAATTCCGGAAGAAAAAATTGTGGTACTTCATCAGTCATGCGATAAACGCTTTTATGAGCAGGCAGATGATGATCAGAAAGATTTCGTTCGTAAAAAATACCAGCTCCCCGAAAAATTCATCCTTTGCGTTGGAACCATTGAACAACGGAAAAACCAACTGGCAATTTTGAAAGGGGTAGTCAGTGAACAATTGAAAATTCCTGTAGTATTGTTGGGGAAACCTACCGAATACAAAAAAATACTGGATGAGTATATCATAGAATCAGGAATCAGGAAGCAGTTGATATTTCTGCATAACACTGACTTTTCTGAACTTCAGGCCATTTACCAAATGGCAGAAATTATGGTCTATCCCTCCTTTTTTGAAGGTTTTGGTTTGCCTGTACTTGAAGCCCAAGCATCAAAATGCCCTGTTATCACCTCAAATATAAGCAGTTTGCCCGAAGCCGGAGGTGATGGTGCGGTCTATATAGATCCATCGAACAGTACAGAAATAGGATTGGCCATCCGGAAGATTTTAACGGATAACAAATTTAAAGAAGAACTGATTAAAAGAGGAACTGCCAATGCCCTTATGTTCAACGATCAGGCTGTTGGAGAAAAATTGGTCAAGCTTTACCAATCGCTTGTCAAAGAAAATTAAGAGAAGATAATTCCGTCGGCGATTATGCCCTGTTAACACATGTGGTTACCTGCTCACTTATCTGTTCCCTGTTTTCCAATGAGTAGTTTACCGATTTAACGCTCAACCACCTTCCCGAAAAAGCCACATTGAAATAATACTCCACCAGTCTCAGGTAAATTCGTGTGCAAACTTGAAGCGGCTTGATAAAAAACAAAAGAACTCCCAAAATGGCCGGGATTGCACCTAGTATCAAGCTATTTAAAATCAATATCATGTGCATATAAAATGCTTTCCATTCATTTTCGTGCTTCGAAATATACAAATGTCTGGAGATATGTACCTCTGTCTTTGTCAAGGCAGTAACCTCCAAATTCAATCTTGAGGAACCTCCATGCATATGACCGATTTCAGCAGTTTTAAGCATTACAACTTCGCCTCCGTGATCGATGGCCCTGCGGCACAGATCTACATCTTCGAAATACATCCAAAAATCCTCATCCCATTTGCCCAACTGGAAAAAGCCATCCCGCTTTATCATCAGTGCCGAACCCGAAACCCAATCAGGGTAAACATAGTGCCTGGTCTGAACAATTGAATCCTCTATTGGCCCATAAAAGACCCTTCTGATGGATCTTAGCCATCCGGTAAGGGTAGCCGGAGTTAAAAATTTGCCGTACGGACGATCTCTTGATCCATCTTCCTTTACCTGACCACATGAAACGATGGAATATTGCGGCCGTACCTGAACCTCTTCGAGCATATCGTACAATGCGTCGGCCGTGACGGTGGTATCTGGATTTAAAAACAAAAGGGTATGCCCCTGGCTTTCCATAGCACCACGATTGCACCCATTGGCAAAGCCATTGTTGGCTGTATTGGAAATAAATTTGAATTCAGGGAAAATATGGATGCCCTCCTCGAAACTTCCATCATTTGATTGGTTATCAACTACTATAACCTCAAGCGTAAAGAGATGATCTTTCATCACTCCCCGGATAGATTCCAGACAGCTTGTAAGCTTTTGCCCGCTTCGGTAGTTAACTATTATGATAGATAAATCTTCCAATTGATCTGTTATTTTGAAACTATATCAGTAGTAAAACTAAACGTTAATCCCAACTTAGACGATTTGGTAACCCAAAAGTTTAATCAACAATTCAAAATTAGTCTCAATTCATTAATCAAAAATAAGATGTCCTTCAACAGCATTGTTGTTTTTTCAGTAAATTGAGCCTCTGAATCAATGAACAATCCTAATACTTCAACAAATGAAAAAAAAACTTCTTGTAACACTTACCTTAATTCTCATTGCCTCTTTTGGCTTTTCCCAGTCAAAATTTAATGGATTAGAAATGATTCTGGGAAATCTCTACAGAACATCTGATGCAAAAACCCGTTCAATTAGTCCTGAAAATTTCACCGGAGAAAAGGGCACAGGGGGAATGGCAAATTTATCCTTTGATAACCAATGCTTTCAGAATGTGCCACACCATGTTGGGATTTTCTTTCAGTCGGCGTGTCGAATAGCTAAACCATTCAGTCCCAAATGGAAGATAAACCCTCATGGTGTAGCCCCTTTCGACAATTGATTTCCGTAATTTTGGGTTTACCCCAAACAACATCTGAAATTCGTACTTTTCTTTGGGAATGTCTAGTCGTGCAATCAACAGCATGGACTGTTCAATCAAGTAGCGGTCGTGCGTTGCGATGCCAACAAAGATATTGTTCTTCAACATGAATTCAAGATCCTCCATGTAATGATCACGAACCTCCTGATACCCCTTGAAAGCAATGGATTTATCCTCTATGTATATTCCCTTGCACAAACGAAAATTGAGGGGAGAGGTAACAATGTCGCTTTTCATCAGGGTTTTTACGTCATCAAGGGTTCTCCTCATATAAGCTTGTAGTACAAGTCCAACACGATTTGGAAATTCCTCTCTTAGCCTGTTGTAAATGTTTAATTCATCGTCTGTGCAGGTCGAATCCTCCATGTCTATTCGAATGAAACTATCGTGTTTATCAGCAAGAACTACTATTTCCCTGATGATATTGAAACAAGCCTCTTTGTCAAGCAGAAGACCAAACATAGAGGGTTTAACAGAAAAATTTCCTCTTACTTTTTTTGATGAAAACTGTTCGATCACGTCAAAATACTGGATTTTATAGGCTTCAGCTTCTTCGAGTTTGGTGATAAATTCACCCAAAACATCAATGGTAACTGCACATCCTTCGGCGTTTATTTTTTCGGATTCACGAATGGCATCGGAGAGGTACTCACCGGAGATATACTTCTTGGAGAAAATCCAAACCAATCGTTTAGGCATGTAGGGAAGCACGGCAGCTATCAGTTGATTGATCATCGTTATTGATTTAATTTCTTGTTGTGTATGTAAATGTAGTGACCCCTTTATAGGCAATCTATGATGTTTATCAACTCATCAAAAAATTTGGCAGGAAACAAAAATTGCTGGATCCCTTTTCAATATTTGAACAATTAACAATTCTTCATCCTTAGAGTGATATATGTTAAACAACCTTATAAACGGATGAAAAATCGCCCCACTGATATTGTAGATAAAACATTTCAGCTATATTTGTCTTTCTTAATTAAGATACACGACATCACTTTTATAATATGAAGAATTCCACGATTGTTTCTGTAGTACTGGGTGTAGCAGTTGCATTGCTCTATCTGCTTCATTTCATGGGAAATAAAAGCAGCATGATCACAAAAGGAAATGCAAACTCAGAATCGTCAAAATCTGTTTCCATTGCCTATGTCAAAATGGATTCCGTCCTTTTCACATATGCTTTGGCAAAAAAACTGACCGCTAATCTTCAGGTAAACCAGGAGTCTTTTAAGAAGGAGTATAGTGTCAAAAGGATAAAATTCGAAAAAGAGGCTGCTGCTTTTCAGGAAAAGGCACAAAGAGGAGGCTTCCTGACCGAGGAAAGGCTCAAACTCGAACAGGAGAGGTTGGTCGGACAGCAACAGGAGATTGAAAGACTGGACTATGAACTAACGCAGAAACTCAATGAAATGCAGAGTCAAATCAACCAGCAAATCATTGACAGTATTTCCTCTTTTTTGAAGAGCTATAACGCTGATAAAAAATTCGATATCATCCTCAACAGCTCAAGCATGCTCGAAGGCACACCAAAATTCAACATTACCAAAGATGTCGCTGTTGGATTGAACAAAAGGTACAAACCCTGATGCCTTAAACCGGAAAACTTCCGGAATTCCCTTCGTATTGTTAAAGGTACTTATCCGGTCACTATGTCACAATTCAGTACCTATCTTGATCGGCAACAACCGCTTTTGGTAACAGAACTGTTCTCAGTAATTGAAAACAAAAGCAAGATGTTTGTTACCATACCTTGTTTTGATGAGCCCGACCTCCTCCGCTCACTCGAATCACTGGCAATTTGTACTCCTCCTTCCGGTAATGTAACTGTAATTGTGGTTGTTAACTCCTCCGATCGAACTGCACCTGGCTTTTTGCAAAATAATTTAAAGACGATTCAATCTGTTATGGCCTGGCTGGATCGTGGAGCAAAACCTTTCTATCAACTTCTGCTTTTGCATGCTCCCGCATTGCCTTCAAAATGGGCAGGAGTGGGTTGGGCCAGAAAAATTGCCATGGACGAAGCGATCAGGTGCCTTGATCAGTCGGGGCTGGAAGAGGGTATCCTGATTGGATTTGATGCAGACAGTCTGGTTTCTGACAACTACTTCACCTCCATTGAAACGGCATTCCGGGAAAATCCAGGATATCATTTTGTCACGCTCAATTTTAACCATCCAATTGATGACCCCTCCCTGACTAACTCCTTGCGGGAAGGAATCATCCAATACGAGCTATACCTTCGTTACCTTCGAAATGCCATGAAATGGAGTGGTTATCCTCATTCCATTCATACCATTGGATCGAGCTTTGCGGTAAGGGCCAGTTCTTATGTGAAGCAAGGAGGCATGAACAGAAGACAGGCCGGGGAAGATTTTCATTTTTTGCACAAGATGGTTTTGCTTGGCGAATATGGGGTAGTGAGAGACGCGACCGTCTTTCCGGCAGCACGGATATCACACCGGGTACCGTTTGGAACCGGAGCTGCATTGAAAAAATGGGAGGAGGGCAGTAAAGAACTCTATTCCGCCTATGCCCTTAAATCATTCGATAGCTTAATTCCCTTGTTCAGGAATCCCGGTCTCTTTTTTGAAACTGACAGAGCTATCTGGATGGGGCTTATCGAGCAATTAGATCCGCTATTGCAAAGTTATTTGGAGCAGACAGAAATCCTGAACCGATTGGATGAACTGAAAAAAAACTGTGCAGACAGGACGATGTTTACAAGGAGGTTCTACCATCTTGTCAATGCTTTCTGGATCATAAAATACCTCAATAATTGCGAATCAATGGAAGGAGGAACAGGAATATTGGTGGAAGAAGCATCCAAACTCCTGACAAAATTGGAGGGGTCTACTGTCAGGAATCCAAATGCCTTTGACTTATTGAAAATTTACCGGCGACTAGACTACAACAACTAAAAAAAATTCCAAAGTCTACGCCTCAGGCAAATTCGATACAAACAAAAAGTTTCCAAAGTTGATGTTACTGGTAAGGTTTGATCGTAACAAAAAACTTTGGAAACTTTATAAAATATTAATATTTCTATTCAGCCAGTTCTTCCAGCTGAATCATCAACTGATCTTTGCGTACTTTATCCCCCACTGTTACGAGAACCTCCTTCACCGTGCCTGCAAATGGCATTTCAAGAATGGTCTGCATTTTCATGGCTTCATATTTGAGCAATTTATCCCCGGCGTGAACATCCTGACCCGGTTTTACATAAACCTCTAAAATCGTGCCAGGAATAAAAGAGCGTATTTCGTTCAGGTCAGCCGGCTGCCACTTCTTCCGCATACCGTATTTCTTGGTAAGCAGTGTATAGTATTGTGCCGTGTTGACGACGAACACTTCGTATTTTGGTTTATTATCTTCCATAATGGACTTTTATTAAGATCAATTGATGATCAGAATGGAGGTATTCCATGTTTCTTTGCCGGTCTCTTATCAACTTTATGTTCTGAAATCTCGAGAGAATGAATCAGGCGCGCACGGGTTTCGAGTGGCTCAATCACCTCATCGATGTAACCTTTGGAGGCAGCGACAAATGGATTGGCAAACTTATCCTTGTACTCCTGAACTTTCTGTTTGCGCATTTCAGCCGGATTTTCAGCCTCATCAATCTCTTTGCGGAAAACAATATTCGCTGCGCCTTCGGGACCCATTACCGCAATTTCTGCTGTTGGCCAAGCGTAAACGAAGTCGGCGCCCAGGTGACGTGAGTTCATGGCAATGTAACCTCCTCCATAGGCTTTCCGAATGATTACAGTTACCTTCGGAACAGTCGCCTCACTGTATGCATACAAAAGTTTGGCGCCATGGCGGATCACGCCTGAGTGCTCCTGATCAACTCCTGGCAGGTAACCCGGCATGTCTTCAAGTGTCACGATAGGAATATTGAAAGCATCACAGTAGCGAACAAAACGAGCAGCTTTATCAGAACTGTCGCAATCCAGAACACCTGCCAGGTACATTGGTTGATTGGCAACAAAACCTACTGTATTCCCGGCAATACGGCCAAATCCGATGACGATGTTACGGGCAAAAAGCTCCATAACCTCAAAAAAGTCGGAGCTATCCGAAATTGCTTTAATGATGTCGCGGATATCATAAGGATAATGCGGGTCACTCGGGACAATGTCCTCGATGCTTATGGGAAAGGTCGGAGCCTGGGTTGGGAAGCGTAGCGCCTTCTGGGTATTGTTCCATGGAATAAAGGAGATCAGTTTCTTGATCTGCTCGAAACACTCATCTTCGCTAAGTGCATAGAAATGTGCATTCCCGGTAACTTCACTGTGGACCAGCGCCCCTCCAAGCTCTTCCATCGAAATCTCTTCGCCCAGAACTGTTTTTATCACACTTGGGCCGGTAATAAACATCTTTGAAATGTTCTCAACCACGAATACGAAATCGGTAAGGGCCGGTGAATAAACCGCACCACCGGCACAAGGTCCGAGAATAACCGACAATTGCGGAATAACGCCTGAAGCCTCTGTGTTGCGATAAAATATCTCACCGTATCCCGCTAATGAGTTGACACCTTCCTGAATACGCGCACCGCCCGAATCGTTGATCCCAATGATTGGAACCCGCATTTTAAGGGCGTGGTCCATAATCTTGGTAATCTTGCGGGCATGCATCAGACCCAAAGATCCTCCTGCAACGGTAAAATCCTGCGCATAAATACAGACAGGCTGATTGTACATGGTACCGGTACCAATGATGACACCATCACCGTGCAATACCTTTTTCTCCATATCGAAATCCTTTCCGGTATGCTCTACAAAGAGATCATACTCATGAAAAGAGTTCTCGTCCAGAATCGCTTTGATCCTTTCGCGGGCAGTTTTTTTGCCCATGGCAACCTGTTTCCCAATGGCCGCTTCGCCACCACCTTGCTGAGCCTCTTTTTTTCTTCTGCGAAGGTCTAGGATGTTTCTTTTTAATGACATAATCTGTAGCTGTTTACTTATGTTTTGTCCTAAATAAGAACTGATTTTTGGTCAAAATATGGTGTGACAAAAATACAAAAATTATTCTCTTTGGCTTTATAAGCAGGAAGATTGCACGCTAAAGTTTAGGGAAAGGATCCCTTATAAACTGATACTCAATTGAATTATTTAGACGCCCATTTATAAAGTACAAGGGCAATCATGGCGTAAATTATATTTGGAAGCCACACTGCGAGCAAAATATTAAATCCTGCCTTAAAGGCAAAAATAGTACTAACTTGCATAAACATAATGTAAGAAAAACTGAGCAACAGTCCCAAACCAAGATGAATGCCAATTCCTCCCCTGGTCTTTCTGGAGGCGAGTGAAACGCCAATGATGGTCAAAATAAAAGTACTTATTGGCCCTGAGGTACGCTGATATTTTTCCTTTTCATAACTGGATACATTATCTACACCTCTCAATTTCAAATCTTTAATGTATTTATTTAGTTGCCAGTAATCCATGGTTTCCTCCTTGGAACTCTGCTGCCCAAATTCACCCGGAGTCATCTTAAGTGTCGAGTCAATCTGTGTGCCTTTGGAAATCTTTTCCACATTGCTACTCATATCCCTGACAAAATAGTCGTGGATCACCCACTTCTTTCTTTCACGGTCCCACTTGATGTAATCTGCCATCAATTTTGATTTTAGCTTAGTTCCCTCAAATTTTTCGATGGTAAACTTATAACCCACATCACTTCGGTTGTCGTAACTTCTCATGTAAATAAAAAGCCCGGGTTCCAACTGCCTGTGAATGTTTCTATCGGTATTGATGTATTCATTTTTAATGTATGTGGTACGAAAATTTACCCTCGACAAGGCTGTAGGAGGGATGACGAAATTGCCCAAAATCCACGACATGCCGGCAATAATTCCTGAGGCGACCAGGTAAGGCCGCATCATTCTGCGGTAGCTGATCCCACTCGATTGCATGGCTATTATCTCAGAGTTGTAAGCCATTTTTGAGGTAAAATAGATGACCGCAATGAAGGTAAACAACGCACTGAAAAGATTGGTGAAATAGGGAATAAAGGGAAGGTAATAATCGAAGATGATGGCTTTCAAGGGAGCTTTTTTTGAGATAAAGTCATCAATATTTTCAGAGATGTCAAAAATGATCGAAATACTAATAATCAAAGCGATAGCCAGGAAAAATGTTCCCAGGTATTTTTTGATGATGTATCTGTCTATGCGTTGTAAATACTTCTTGGCCATCTCTGCAAAGGTAATATTGTAAACTCAATCAGAGCCTGGTGTGCAACTTTTTTACCATCTCCTCTTTCCAGTGCTTAAAAGTACCCTGAAAAATCTGAATTCTTGCTTCATCAACAAGCCAAAGATAAAAAGCCAGGTTGTGTATGCTGCCAATCATTGGTCCAAGCATCTCCCCTGCCTGAAAAAGGTGACGCAGGTAGGCCCTGGTATATTGTTGATCGACGAAGGATGTGCCATCCGGATCGACCGGGGTGAAATCTGTGGCCCATTTGTTGTTTCTGATGTTGATTACACCTTCCCGCGTAAACAACATGCCGTTGCGGCCATTTCGGGTTGGCATCACACAATCAAACATATCTATGCCCCTGTCAATTCCCTCCAGGATGTTCACCGGATTTCCGACCCCCATCAGGTAACGAGGCCTATCGGCTGGCAAAACTTGATTGACAACCTCTATCATGGCATACATATCTTCCTCCTTCTCTCCAACTGAGAGACCACCAATGGCATATCCATCAGCCTGATAGGTCGCAACATGTTCGGCAGCCCTGATCCTTAAATCCGGGTATACACAACCCTGTACGATGGGGAATAACGTTTGTTCGTACCCATATTTAGGAATAGTGGAAGCAAACTGGTTCATGCATCGATCGAGCCACCGTTGAGTCAATTCAAGTGACCGTTTGGCATAGTCATAATCTGCATCGCCCGGGGTACATTCGTCAAAAGCCATCATGATGTCGGCCCCAATGGATCTCTGAATGTCAACCACGCGCTCAGGTGTGAACAAATGACGAGAGCCATCAATGTGCGATTGAAATTTCGCCCCCTCTTCGGTAATTTTGCGGATATCGCCAAGCGAAAAGACCTGAAAACCTCCGCTGTCTGTCAGAATAGGCTTATCCCAGCCATTGAAACGGTGTAAACCCCCGGCACGCTCAAGGACCTCAATGCCCGGGCGTAAATATAAGTGGTAAGTGTTTCCCAATATAATCCGTGCTTTGATATCCTCTTTCAGATCTTTGAAATGGATACCCTTCACTGAACCGACCGTACCAACCGGCATAAAAACCGGAGTCTCAACCACCCCATGTGCTGTATGGAACTTTCCTGCCCGTGCCTTAGTGTCGCTGCCAGTTTGCTGTAATTCGAACTTCATTCAAAAGATTTCAAGCCGCAAAGATAGTCATTAAAGCAAAATAACATTTCCAACCACTTATTGTACTCATTAAAAAAAACTGATAAAAACGAGGGTACTTAACAAGGCATTGTGTATTTTTGAACACTTTTGTTTGAATTATGGCAGTAGAATTTGGAGGTTTTCAATTTTCGATCGAAGAGTTCATAGGACTAGTTGTTTTTGGACTGTCTTTTTTGGTACAGCTATTTTATTTGATTCTACTGATAAAGTTTATTTTCAGCGGAAAACAAAAAAACAAGGAACCGAACCTCCCCTCCATTTCCATCGTAGTTACATCGCGCAATTATCTCGAACAACTACGGGAACTATTGCCAACATTGCTTACACAGGACTATCCCGATTTTGAGATTGTGGTGGTGGATGATTGCTCCACAGACGGTACCGACTGGTTGCTTGCAGAACTCAAAATTAGTCATGGCAACCTGAAAACAACCAAAATTATCCAGGAGACTGATTTTCCCAATGCCCTTGCTATCACCATAGGTGTCAGAGCCTCCAGCAAAGTGTGGTTGGTATTCTTAAGTCCGCTTTGCAGGATTCCAGACAACCAATGGCTAAGAGATTATGCGCAAAGGCTCGAACCGGACAAAGAGGTGTCAATTGGTTATATGCATTTCAACCAAGCCACCGGGAATTACAAAAGCTGGTTGCGTTTTGAAAATTTCACCTCCTTCCTGCTTTCAGGAGCAGGCCAGGCCTGCGGTCTTGCAATGCCGGTATTTGAATACAACATGGCCTATCGTCGTGAAACATTTCTTGATTTACGCGGATTTGCTGCTGTGCTTGATTCTCCCTTCAGTGAAAATGAGCTGTTCATTAACAAGATTGGCAATAGAAAAAATACGGTTGTCCTTAACAACAAAACCACACCCGTTGCTTTTACAGGCGAAACCGAATGGATCGATCTGGTTGAATTCAAGAAAAAACAGCTGATGCTTAGACGAAAGTTCTCAGCCGGTCAACGGTTTTTCCGCACACTCAACTTAATCAGCAGATTAACGTTAACGGCATCGCTCATTTTATTATTGATCGTTTCACCATTGTTGTACTGGATCCTGGGGATTTGGGGCTTCTTACTACTATTTGAAATGACCTGGATTGGTGTGGCAACAAAAAAAGTGGGGGAAAAGAACTTCTTACCCATGTTGCTCATTTATAAGGCATTTCTTCCTTTTATCAACATCTACTTTGTAATAGTCCAATTATTCACAGGCCAAAAAAGAAAATGGAAATAGTTCAGGGTCAGTCGGGTAACGCAAAAAGAGATATCGAATTGGTAGAAGCTGCCCGTAATGGGAATGAAAGGGCTTACACCGATCTGATGAAACGTTACAAGGATACCATCTATTTTATGTTGCTTAAGATGGTAAATAACCGGACAGATGCGGAGGATCTTACGATAGAAGCATTTGGAAAAGCTTTCACCAACATTCACCAATATACACCTCAGTACGCCTTCAGTACCTGGCTTTTTCGGATAGCCTCCAACAATGCCATTGATTTTATGCGCAAGAAAAGGGCAGTGACAGTTCCACTTGAACCCACCTCGGGCGACAAGCAGGTTGGCGGTGATTACAACTACAATGCAAGGGCCGATGGGTACAATCCCGAAGAGAGTATTATCAGGGACCAAAATTCGCAAATCCTTCGCAGGATGGTGGCAAAATTGAAACCGCGATACCGTAAATTGCTTGAACTGCGCTACTTTCAGGAGTACTCCTACGATGAAATTGCCAAAGAACTGGACTTACCTCTTGGCACAGTCAAAGTGCAGCTTTTCCGTTCCCGTGAAATGCTTTTTGAGTTGCTGAAGAACAATGAAATAGCGAAATAATTAAAAATTACAAATTAAAGATTAAAGATTGTGAGCCGTTTGTGTTCTCGTTTTGTTCAATGTGCAGTAGCCAATTAATTTGTAATCTGTAATTTGTAATCCAATGTCGTTTAGTTAAGAAAACCTTCTAAAGGTATTGATTTTATTGATATTTTGATCAAAATTGTTCTTTGAAATGTTTGTAGTTAGCGGATAATTTTTTATCTTGTGGGATA
>Ga0265297_10000871_pt1 | contig 79841 bp, 69 predicted proteins | sample Munlanlwell13791_FD_192502 | JGI IMG/M metagenome (GOLD analysis project Ga0265297, IMG submission 192502) | Leachate microbial communities from a municipal landfill in Southern Ontario, Canada - Leachate well 137-91 | ecosystem: Engineered > Solid waste > Landfill > Unclassified | place...
TTGACCACTCTACCGAATATCGTATGCCTGCCGTTAAGCCATGGGGCAGGGGCTACTGTTATAAAGAACTGGGAACCGTTGGTATTTGGGCCCGAGTTTGCCATCGCAAGAATACCTTTTTTCTCAAAAGTTAGTGTAGGATTTATCTCATCCTCAAAACGGTATCCGGGTCCTCCTGTGCCGTTGCCCAGGGGATCGCCTCCCTGGATCATAAAATCCGGTATTACTCTGTGAAAGACCGTATCATTATATAAGGGCCTCTCCGTCGCCAGTTCGTTAGACGGATCTATCCACCTGACGCTGCCTTTGGCAAGTCCCGTGAAATTTTTTACCGTAAGCGGCGCTTTGTCGGGATAAAGCTCGCAGGTGATACGGCCTAAACTGGTTTCAAATACCGCATAAAGCGATTTTTTTGACCTTGCGTAAGAAATACCTGCGGCAAAAAGAATAAGCATGATCGCGGCAGCAACCGCAAAGAACATAAAAAATTTGTTTGTCATAATTATTACCTCCATAGAAAAATTATAATGAATTCTTCGGCGGATGTCAAAAAACTTTGGTATAATCTTGTTTATCATGCCGGCAAGACACCCTTTGAGCGTTGCATTCGTCTGGCACATGCACCAGCCTTTTTACAAAGATCTGGTGACGGGTGAGTACATGCTGCCCTGGGTCCGGCTTCACGCAATAAAAGATTATTATGATATGGCCGCATATATGGACGGATTCCCTTCCATAAAAGCAGTCTTTAATGTTGTTCCTTCTCTTCTTGTTCAAATAGAAGATTATGTGGCCGGTACCGCCAAGGATAAATTTTTCGAACTTTCATTAAGAGCCCCGGAAGACCTGTCCTTTGAGGAAAAGATCTTTATGCTTAAAAATTTCTTTTTGGCGAACTGGGAAACCATGATCAAACCGTATCCGCGGTACAATGACCTTCTTTTAAAGCGCGGAAGATTTGTCAGCCCGGCAGAGCTGGGAGCTGTTGCCAGGCGTTTCTCGAACCAGGAACTTGTAGACCTTCAGGTCTGGTTCAACCTGTGCTGGTTTGGCCAGATATACAAAGAAAGCGATCCCGTGATAATGGAACTTCTGAAAAAAGGCGGTTATTTTACGGAAAAGGATAAAAAAGCGCTGGCAGAAAAGCAGATAGAAATAATGCGCCTTATCATACCAAAGTATAAAAAGATGCAGGAAGAGGGGAGAATAGAACTGTCTGTTACTCCGTATTATCATCCGATACTGCCGCTTTTGTGCGACAGCGAGATCGCCAGGACGGCAAACCGCTCCGTAAAACTTCCCAAGAACCATTTTTCAAGGCCAGAAGATGCCGCTTCCCAGATAAAAAGCGCGGTAGAATATTACAGAGAAAAATTCGGTATAGATCCCGAAGGCATGTGGCCTTCGGAAGGTTCTGTATCCGAAACCATAATCCCGATAGCCGCTTCCGCCGGAATAAAATGGATGGCCACCGACGAGGCGGTCCTTGCAAATTCTCTGGGACACAGGTTGAGCGCGCAGGAATTATTCAGTCCGCATACAGCGCACAAAGACGGAGCCTCCGTGCAAATGGTCTTCCGTGACAGAAAGATCTCGGATGATATCGGATTTGTATATTCCAGATGGAACCCGCGTGACGCCGCTGCCGATATAATGTCAAAGCTGCATCATATTGCGGATGTCTTGCCCGATGACGACAGGAGATATCTTGTCAGCATAATACTTGACGGGGAAAATGCCTGGGAATATTATTCCAGGAACGGCAGGGATTTTTTTGAAAACCTTTACGGCATGCTTTCAAACGACAGAAGGATACGGACCGTGAGAGTGAAAGATTTTCTCAAAGAAAACCCTCATTCAGGCAGCTTGCCCAAACTTTTTCCCGGTTCATGGATAAACGCCAATTTTGATGTCTGGCTCGGCCACGACGAAGACAATACCTCATGGGACTATCTTTATAACGCCAGAGAGATGCTGGCCTCGGTGCCCGACGCTCCCAAAGAAGCGTGGGACGAACTTTATATTGCGGAAGGGTCCGACTGGAACTGGTGGTACGGAGATGACCACAGCAGCGCCAACGACGAAGATTTTGACGCGCTCTACCGCAAACATCTGATCAATGTCTACAATCTTGCGGGCAGGGACCATCCGAAATATCTTGACGCTTCCATAAAGATAATGAAGGTTGTGAAGGCTTTTAGGGAACCGGTATATTTTATCGATCCTATTTTGGACGGGGAAATATCCAACTATTACGAATGGCTTTCCGCCGGACTTTACAGCGTCGAACAGGCGCGCGGCGCGATGCACCAGACCGAGACCATAATCAGGAATATCTACTATGGATTTAACAAGAGGACCCTTTTCCTCAGAATAGACCCGACAATAGAGCTCTCCTGCGATGATCCCGAGATGAAGGGGATCTCTTTCGAGGTCAATCTGCTAAAACCTTCAAATTGCAAGATCGAGCTCAAATGTGCCGAACAGGGAGTAAAAGTCCTTACGCTCTACAAACAGGATGAAAACAAAAATTGGACAAAGGCAAAAGACCTTACTTCTTTGGGCGTCGGCAGAATAATTGAGATGGGGATAGATTTTTCTGACCTGGGCATCAAAGAACATGACGCTATACAACTGGCCGTTGCGGTAAAAAGAGACGGCAAGGAGCTTGAATATTGGCCAAAAGGCGGCGTGATCGCTTTTAAAGCGCCGGACGAAGATTTTGAATCGGCAAACTGGTTCGTATAGAAAGGCAGCATTTGAAAAAAATAAATTTTCTGTTCGCAATACATTGTCACCAGCCGGTGGGGAATTTTGAGCATGTAATAGAGGACGCCTACAACAGATCATACCTGCCTTTTATCAGCGTGCTTGAAAAATATCCGTCGGTCAAGATGACTGTTCATTACACCGGCATACTGCTTTCCTGGTTCAAGGAAAAACATCCCGAGTTCCTCAAAAAGCTTGAGAATCTTGTTGATAGAGGCCAGATAGAAATAATGACAGGGGCTTATTATGAGCCGATACTGGCGGTGATCCCCGACAGGGACAAGATGGGACAGATAAAAAAGCAGACCGATTTCATAAAAAGACATTTTGACCGATCGCCGAAAGGCTTTTGGCTGGCGGAGCGGATCTGGGAGCCTCATCTTGTCAAATCTTTGAACGAAGCAGGGATCGAGTATACCGCTTTGGATGATTACCATTTTATCAGCGCGGGACTTGAAGAAAAGGACCTGAACGGCTATTTTGTGACCGAAGAACAGGGCGCAACGTTAAATGTATTTCCGATAAGCAAGCATCTCAGATATCTCATACCTTTTAAGCTTCCGCACGAGACAATTGATTATCTGCGGTCCATAGCCACCGAAGAAGGCTGTGACGCCGCGGTCATTGCGGATGACGGCGAAAAATTCGGCGTCTGGCCGGGTACCCATAAATGGGTCTATGAAGAACATTATCTCGACAATCTTTTCGGAGCGATCTCCCGCGAATCGTCATGGATAAACACGATGACTTTTTCCGAGTATCTGAAAAAATATCCTGCCAAGGGGCGTATATATCTCCCGGCGGCCTCATATTTTGAGATGATGGAATGGTCTCTGCTTACGAAGGCAGGCAAGGCTTTTGACGAGATCTCCCGTGAGCTCAGGGACAGCGGCCGGCTGGAAAGGTACAAAAGGTTCTTTAAGGGCGGATTCTGGAGGAATTTTTTCGTCAAATATCCCGAGAGCAACAACATGCACAAGAAGATGCTGCTTGTGTCAAAAAAAGTCCAGCAGACCATGGAAAAGCACGGCGGCTCAACATCCGGGTATATGCAGGACGAGTTGTGGCAGGGACAGTGCAACTGCGCTTACTGGCACGGCGTGTTTGGCGGGTTGTACCTGAATTATCTGCGGCACGCGGTCTATGAGCACCTTATTAATGCCGAAAAAGCGGCCGACATGGCGGATCATCACGACAAAAAATGGATCACTGCCGAGACCCTGGATTTTGACAAGGACGGATATGACGAAGTCCTGATCAGCACACATCTCATGAACCTGTATTTCGATCCTGACTGCGGCGGCGCGCTTTTTGAACTGGATTATAAGCCGAGATCTTTCAACCTGATAAACACTTTTTCGCGAAAGGAAGAGGTGTACCACAAAGATGTGTTAAGAAGCCAGTCGCACCAGATGACCTTGACCGGCACGACCAACGGAGCCGCAAGCATACACGATGTTGTCAGAGTAAAAGAGGTCGGGCTCGAAAAGTTGCTTACCTACGACCGTTGCAGAAAGGCCTGTTTTGTGGAGCATTTTCTGGGGACGGAGACCACTCTTGACTCTTTTTCTTCCGGAAGGTATACCGAGCTAGGCGATTTTGAATGCGGGAAATTTGAACATGAGATCAAATACGGCAATAAACAGGTAAGCGTCGTCTTGTCCAGGGACGGAAGCGTTATAAAAGGGGATAAAAAATTTCCCATTTCAGTGAAAAAGACTTTTACAGTCTTTGTGGACAATCCCGAAATAGACGCCAGATGGGAGATCATAAATTCCGGGACAGAAGACCTTGATATATGGTTCGGTATAGAGAACAACTTTTCTCTTTTGGCCGGTAACGCGCCTGACAGATATTACGAGATAAACGGCATGCGTCCCTCCGAATCCGTTCTCGCGAGCAAAGGTGAAAGCCGGGATATCTATGAAACAAAACTGATTGACAAATGGAGCAAAATAAGTATAATTATAGACACTGTTCCGCGTACGGATTTGTGGAGATTTCCCATCGAGACCGTTTCGCAGTCGGAAGGTGGTTTTGAAAGGACCTTCCAAAACAGCTCTTTGCTCTTTCATTGGAAAGCTACTATCAAAGCGGGGAGTCATGGCGTCTATTCGATGAAAATAAAATTGCCGGAAGGAGTTTTTTGATGCCCGAACTAAGAAAAGATCCGATATCCGACAGATGGGTCGTTATCTCTACCGAAAGGGGCAGGCGTCCGGCAGAGTTCAAAGCCGGCGGAGACAGTTCTTCTTTTGCCGAGACCAAGAGCTGTCCTTTTTGCGAAGGCAACGAGAGCAAAACGCCCAAAGAAGTGCTCGCTTACAGAAAACCCGGTACGGCTCCGGACACTCCAGGATGGACAGTAAGGGTGATGCCGAACAAATTTCCCGCCCTAGTCATAGAAGGCGAAATAAACAGGACAGGCATAGGGCTCTTTGATATGATGAGCGGTATCGGCGCTCACGAAGTGATCGTCGAAACGCCCCGCCACAATGAAACAATAACTGACCTGCCGGACGCACATGTAGAAAAGGTGCTCTACGCGTACAGGGACAGGATACGGGACTTGGAAAAAGACAAAAGGTTCCGGTACGTTCTGGTTTTTAAAAATCACGGGGAGGCTGCGGGCGCGTCCCTTTCGCATTCACATTCTCAGTTGATAGCTACTCCCATAACTCCCAGATACATCAAGATGGAGCTGGCAAATTCGAGACAGTATTTCATAGAAAAAGAACGCTGTATATTCTGCGACCTTATCAGGCAGGAGCTTAGCGAAGGAGAACGTATAGTTGCCGAGAACGAACATTTCGTGGTCTTTACACCGTTTGCTTCCAGGTTCCCGTTCGAAGCATGGCTTTTGCCGAGAAAACATTTTGCGCGGTTCACGGATATGGGCGAAGAAGAGATGACATACTGCGCCCGCATGCTCAAAGACATTCTTGCCAGGATAAAAAAGACCCTGTACGATGCTCCGTACAACTATGTGGTGCACACTGCGCCCAATATAGTAAGCAGGCCCGGCAGGCCCGATTACTGGGGAACGATTCAGTATGATTTCCACTGGCATATAGAAATAATTCCCCGGCTTACAAAAGTAGCCGGATTTGAATGGGGCTCAGGCCTTTATATAAATCCTACTCCTCCGGAAGAAGCGGCAAAATATCTCAGGGAAATAATGTAAAGGGGGCGGTATTAATGGGCGAGAGTTCTAAGAAAAAGAGAACCGCGAAAAAGTCCACTTCGTCAAAAAAGGTGTCTGCAGCCGCAAAAATGATCGTTAAAAAAAAGAAAGCGGCTGTCAAGCCTGTTACCCGCAAAGCCGCTAAAAAAATCACTTTCCATGGAAACAAAACATTGCTGCCTCAGGCGGCGGCTTTAAAGACGTCAACAACCGAAATCCCTCTTCCGCGGCTGCAACACGCGGATATCAAAGACAGGGTAGAAGACGCAAAGTATTCTCCGACTCCGGTCATCCAGAAATTCCAAAAAGAAAAAGGATTTGAGCTTCCTTTCGGATATAACGAAAGCCGCATCACGATCATGGTGCGCGATCCGCATTGGCTGCATTCTTACTGGGAGCTTCCGGATTGGAAGATCGAAGAGTTGAAATCGACGATGGGACATGCGGTTTTTTCCAGATCAAAGAGAATCGTAAGGGTTTACGATGTCACCGACATCAAGTTTACAGGGGTCAATGCCAACAAAAGTTTTGATATAGAAGTGGGCGGCGATGCGAGGAACTGGTATATAAATACGGGAGAGCCGGGTCGCAGTTATTGTGTCGACATAGGATATCTGACTCCTGAAGGCAAGTTTTTTGTGATTGCCAGGTCCAATGTCGTTTCTACTCCTTTAGACGGCATGTCGGATGTCATAGATGAAGAATGGCTTACCATAGACTGGGATAGAATATATGCGATGTCAGGCGGGTTTGGCATAGGCCGCTCTTCCGGGGAGATACGTGAATTGTTAAAGAGGCGGCTTAAGGAAGAGATGTCTTCGGGAGCTGTTTCAAGCTGGGGAGCCAGCGGCTTCAAAAAACCTTTACCCGCGGAAAAGGATTTTTGGCTGGTAGTGAACACTGATCTTATTGTTTATGGCGCAACCGAACCTGATGCCAAAGTGAGCATGCAGGGCCTGCCGATAAAATTGCGTCCCGACGGGACTTTTTCAATGCGGTTCGCTCTGCCGGACGGAAGGCAGGATATTCCCGTTGTCGCTGTCAACAAAGACGGCGATATGAGGCGGCAGATAACGCCCGCGGTAGAAAAAAGAACCAAATAATGGAAAAGGGTTATCTCTCTTTAGTCCTTCACGCGCATCTTCCGTATGTCCGCCATCCGGAATACAGAGATTTTCTTGAGGAAGACTGGCTTTTTGAGGCTATTACCGAAACTTATATCCCGCTTATCAATGTCTTTGAAGGGCTTATCCGGGACAATGTGCCTTTTCAGATAACTGTCTCGCTTTCTCCGACACTTATAGCGATGTTTATGGACAGTCTTTTGCAGGAACGTTATGTCGAGCATATAAACAAGCTTATTGAGTTGTCTTACAAAGAAATAGACAGGACCCGATTCCAGCCGGAATTCAACAGTCTGGCTCACATGTACAAAGATAAGTTCGAGAACGCGCGCCATGTTTTTTGCGACAAATACCACAGAGACCTGACCCAGGCTTTCAAATGGTTCCTTGAGACCGGCAAGGTCGAAGTGATCACCTGCGGCGCGACTCACGGTTTTCTTCCTCTAATGGAAAATTCAAAAGAGGCTTCAAGAGCTCAGGTGAGGGTGGCCGCTTCCTATTTTAAGGAAGTTTTCGGGCAGACCCCCAAGGGAATATGGCTCCCTGAATGCGGCTATGTGCCCGGACACGATGATTTTATTAACGAACAAAATATCAGATATTTTTTTGTGGATACGCACGGTGTTTTACATGCAACACCCAGGCCCAAATACGGGATTTTTGCGCCTATCTACTGCAGGAGCGGGGTTGCCGCTTTCGGCAGGGATGTAGAGTCTTCCAAAGCCGTATGGAGCGCAAAGGAAGGATATCCCGGAGATTACACCTATAGGGATTTTTACAGGGATGTGGGATTTGATCTTGACCTTGACTATATAGCTCCGTATATCCATTCTTCAGGTCTCAGGATAAATACCGGAGTAAAATATTACAAGATCACCGGGCCTACGAATCATAAGGAGCCGTACAACAGGCACTGGGCGATAGAAAAAGCGGCCGAACACGCGGGAAATTTCCTTTTCAACAGACAGCGGCAGGCGGAATTTCTTTATGATTATATAGGCAGAAAGCCGATCGTTGTTTCTCCCTATGACGCGGAATTGTACGGCCACTGGTGGTTCGAAGGGCCGGAATGGCTGAATTTTCTTATTAGAAAAATAGCTTATGACCAGGATACTATTAGGCTTATATCCCCATACGCATATCTTGAAGAAAATCCCAGGAACCAGGTTTCCACTCCTTCCATGAGCAGCTGGGGTTACAAGGGCTATGCCGAGCACTGGCTCGACGGCAGCAACGATTGGGTTTACAGGTATTTGCACAAGGCCGCCGAAAGAATGGTCGAGCTTGCCAACGAGAATAAAGATGTAGGTGCGCATCGCGATGCGCACCTACTGAATCGTGCGCTAAACCAGGCTGCCAGAGAATTATTATTGTTACAGGCCAGCGACTGGGCCTTTATTATGAAGACGGGGACAGTGGTCGAATATGCAAACAAAAGGACCGTCGAACACACCGGCCGATTTACCCGGCTGTATGAGATGATCAAAAACAATTCTATAGACGAAGGTTTCCTTTCGGATATAGAAGGCAAAGATAATCTTTTTCCGAATTTGGATTTCAGGGTTTACTGTTCTTAGAACTTGCCCGCCTGCCAAATTCATCCGCTTTCTATACAAATCCGAATTTCTTTTTAGGTCGTTCTTCCTCCTTCATGATCTGGCTTATTGCTCTAAAGATAGTTGTAATGTCTTCATCAAGCTTTCCGACCTTGTGTTCAAGCGCATACAGCTTTTGCTCCAAATCTTTATTTCTCGAAATGACTCTTCTTAATTTTATAAAGGTTCTCATTATGGCTATGTTGACTAGGACAGCCCTTTCGGATTTTAGTATTGAAGACAACATCAGTATCCCGTGTTCCGTAAATACTCTAGGGAGCTTTCTTGTTCCTCCCCAACTTGATATTCCAAAATGGAATTTCAAGTTGTTATATTCTTCTTTTGTTAGTCTGAACATGAAATCCTCAGGGAATCTGAGCAAGTTCCTGCTTACAGCTTTGTTCAGGTTGAATGTCTTTATGTTATATAAAACCGCCAGGTCTCTATCAAACATGACTTTTTGACCGCGTATGAGGAATATCTTTTGTTCAATTATTTCGGCTGGAACGAGAGAGTTGTAGGGCTTTTCGGCACTTCGACTCGCTTGCGCTCGCTCAGTGCAGGCACTTTTATGCTTTTTGATGGGTTCTTTCATCTTATTCATGATTTACAGCAATTTTCCCGCCATTTGACGGAAAAATGGTAAAATATCATATCATGAGCAGCATTAAGAGGTATAATTTCATAACATGAAAGCCGTACTTATGGCGGGCGGTTTCGGGAAAAGGATGCATCCGCTCACTTCAAACATACCAAAGCCCTTGGTGCCAGTCTGCATGAAACCGGTAATGGAATATGTTATCGCTCTGCTCAAAAAACACGCAGTAACCGATCTGGTCGTGCTACTTCATCACCAGCCGCACCTTGTTAAAGAATACTTTGGCGACGGCTCATCATATGGTGTGAAGATCGAATATGTGTTCGCGGGCGAGGATTACGGGACAGCCGGTGCAGTCAAATTTGCGGAAAAACATCTGAAAGAAACTTTTTTGGTCATAAGCGCGGACCTTTTGACCGATATTGACCTTAGAAAAGCGATAGATTTCCACCGCAGTAAAAGATCCCAAAGCACGATAGTCCTGACCAGCGTACCAGATCCCCTTGAGTACGGCATAGTGATAACCGATGACGTCGGCAGGATCAAACATTTTCTTGAAAAACCTTCATGGGAAGAGGTTTTTAGCGACAATATAAATACCGGCATCTATATTTTGGAACCGGAGATCCTGTCATTCATCCCCGAAAAAAAGTTCTTTGATTTCAGCAAAGATCTCTTTCCGAAATTGCTTCTCAAAAAAATTCCTTTCTACGGGTTTGTTTCCCGCGGATATTGGAAAGACATAGGCAATCTGGTAGAATATATGCGCGCTCACAAAGACGCGGTAGAAAAAGGCCTTTTGCTCTGTGAAAAAGGCGTGTCGCCCGGCGCAAAAGTTTCTTCATCGGCAAAGCTAAAAGGGAATATCTTAATCGGCGAGGGGACATATGTCGGTGACGGTTCTTTCATAGAGGATTCGGTGATAGGCGCGGGATGCAGTATAGGCAGGAACGCAAGAATTACAAAAAGCATTATCTGGGATTCTGTTGAGATAGGTAAAGACAGTGACCTGAGTGCCTGCATTACTGCAAGCAGTGCGATCTTGGGCGAAAGGGTTAAGCTTGAAGAAGGCTGTGTAATAGGAGAGGGTTGCGTTATCGGTTCCGACAGTACCGTAAAAAGCTATGTAAAGTTATGGCCGGCAAAGACTGTTGAGGAAGGAAGCATCGTGAATTCGAGCATGATCTGGAAGCAGCGCTGGGCAAAAAGCATTTTTGGTCAGTATGGGGTGACCGGTTCCTGCAACGTAGAATTGACCGCCGAATTTGCGGCAAAACTCGGTTCCGCTTTTGGGGCGATGCTTGGCAAAGGGTCCAGCGTTACCAGCTCGATGGATGGGCACAAAGCGTCAAGAATGATATCAAGGGGTCTTCTTTCGGGTCTTCTTTCGGCAGGGGTCAATGTCTCCAATCTTGAGACCGTTCCGGCCCCGATAAACAGGTTCGAGCTCAAAGCGATGCGCTCCAAAGGCGGCATCCACGTACGCAGGTCGCCTTTTGACAGAAATATCATCGACATAAAGTTTTTTGGGCCTGACGGGACAGACCTTTCATCCGGCAAGGAAAAAGAAATAGAGAAATTGTTCTGGGGCGAGGATTATGAGCGCCCTTCGATAGATGAAACAGGAGAATTATCGTTCCCGTACTACAGAGTAGCCGAGGGTTATAAAGAGGCAGTCCTTAATTTTGTTGATATCGCCGCGATCAAGAGCAAAAATTTCAAAATAGTGATCGATTATTCTTACGGCAGTGCTTCCCAGATATTCCCGTCCATACTCGGAGAATTCGGATGCGATACGGTCGCCCTAAACGCCTACATAGATGAGAGCAAGTTCACAAAGTCCAGGGATGATTTTGAAAGGTCCTTAAAACAGCTTTCACAGATCGTGGTCACGCTTAAGGCTGACATAGGCATCATGTTCGACGCGGGCGCCGAAAAGATCTTTTTGGTGGATGAAAAAGGCAGGGTGCTGGACGGTTATATGAGCCTTTTACTTTTTGTCTCGCTGGTCTCATCCTATGGACCCAAGAAAAGCATTGCAGTGCCCGTTACCGCTTCTTCCGTGGTGGAAGAGATCGCCGCGAAGAACAATATCTCTGTGATAAGATCGCGCGCAAGCCTCCATTCTATAATGGAGACTGCCTCAAGCGCCGACGTCCAGTTCTTGGGCGAAGATACCGGCGGATATATATTTCCGGAATTTCATCCGTCTTTTGACGCGATGCTCTCTTCAGTCAAGCTTTTGGGGCTTTTGGCAAATTGCGCCTGTCCCGTATCCTCGGTCATAGAAAATATCCCGCGCAGGAACATGGCCAAAGACAGCGTCCCATGTCCCAACGCGCTCAAAGGCGCCATAATAAGAAAGTTCTTTGAGGAAAACAAGGATGGCAGATCAAGCCTGATCGACGGGGTAAAAATAGAGCTTGGACGTGATTGGGTCCTTATAAGCGGACATCCCGATAAACAGGAGGTAATGATCTATGCCGAATCGGACAGCGCCCGCACCGCGAAGGAAATTGCTCTAAAATATTACGAAAAAGTAAAGAGCATAGTCGCCTCTCAGTTAAGTAAATGATTTTTTCAACATACCTGCTTTGTCCCATATGTTAAAATAATATTAAGACGTGGAGGCGATTGATGAAAATTCTTATTGTGTCATCTGAAATGGTCCCTTTTTCCAAAACAGGAGGCTTGGCAGATGTGGTGGGAGCTTTGCCTAAAGTCCTCAAAGAACTGGGGCACGACACGCGTGTAATTATCCCAAAATACAAATCCGACGGGCATCTTGGCATTACCGCAAAACTTATCCTTTCCGGTCTGGAGATACAGGTAGGTGCCGAAAAGAAAAAGGCAAATATCTATGAAGCAAAGATTCCTGGGGATGCCATTGTATATCTGATAGAAAGCGAGCTTTTTGAAAGGGACGGGCTCTATCAGGAAAACGGAAGGGATTATCCGGACAATGCCGAGAGGTTCATATTCTTTTCAGAAGCCGTTTTAGCTCTCATCAAAGCCATCGGTTGGGAGCCTCATGTGATACATGCCAACGATTGGCAGACCGCGCTCATACCCGCCTACATAAAGACCTCTCTTTCAAAAGACCTTTTTTATAATACTATAGCTACCGTCTATACCATACATAATATGGGATACCTTGGTGTTTTTCCCGCGGCAAAAATGCCGCTTACAGGACTTGGTTGGGAATATTTTACTCCCGATACCATGGAGTTTTGGGGGAATGTCTGTTTTTCAAAGGCAGGCATTGTCTATGCCGACGCGATAAATACCGTAAGCGAGACATATTCCTCCGAGATACAGACTGAGGAATTCGGGCACGGACTTGACGGATTGGTCAGGTCCAGAGCAAAAGACGTATACGGGATATTGAACGGGATCGATTACGAAGTTTGGGATCCCAAAAAGGATCCCAACCTCAAAAAACATTATGATTTTTCGGATCTTAACGGCAAAGCCGCAAACAAGACCATTCTCAGAAAATCCTGCGGGCTTTCTCAAAAAAAAGACATTCCTGTTATTGGGATGGTATCCCGGCTTACGGACCAGAAGGGTTTTGATATTTTAAGCGGCTGTTTTGAAGAAATTATGGCTTTGGGGGCTCAATTTGTGATTCTTGGGACCGGAGATCCCAAATATCACGACCTTTTCAGCGCTTACGCTAAAAAATATCCGGGACAGGTATCAGTAAATCTGGGGTTTGATGCCGCGGTCGCGCCGCTGATATATGCAGGCAGTGATATGTTCCTTATGCCTTCAAGATATGAGCCCTGCGGACTCGGTCAGCTTATTAGCTTCAAATACGGGACCATTCCCATCGTCCGCTCTACCGGAGGTTTGGCCGATACAGTGCTCGATCTTGACGCGGACTCCGTAAAAGGCAGCGGTTTTGTTTTTAAGGATTATACCTGCGCCGCTCTTTTTGGTGCCGTAAAAAGGGCTGTAATAAAATACCGTTCGGACAAAAAAGATTGGGCTGCGGCAATGAAAAAAATAATGGAATATGATTATTCATGGAACATTTCGGCAAAAAAATATGTGGCTTTGTATAAAAAAGCCATTGAAAACCTGCGTACCCACATGAACAAATCCAGGTTCAAAGCCTGATCATTTGAAGGAGGATATTTATGTCCGGACATTCTAAATGGGCCACCATAAAAAGGGCCAAGGGCAAGACCGATGTGGCCAGAGGAAAAATTTTTTCCAAGTTCGCGCGCGAGATCACAGTTGCGGCCAAGATCGGCGGCAGCGATCTGTCCGGCAACCCGCGCCTTCGCTTATCGATAGAAAGAGCCCGCGCTTCCAATATGCCCAAGGATAATATTCAAAGGGCTATAGAAAAAGGCGCAGGCGGCGGAGATTCCGCGGCAATAGAAGAGCTCATGTACGAAGGCTACGGCCCGGCAGGCGCCGCTATAATAGCGGAAGTCATGACCGACAACAAGAACAGGACGCTGGGCGAGATACAGTTTATTTTTACGAGGAACGGCGGCAACATGGGCAAGTCCGGGTCCGTATCCTGGCAATTCACAAAGTTCGGAGTGATAACCGCAGACAAATCCAAAACTGACAGCGAAAAACTTATCAATGACGCAATAGAGGCTGGTGCCGAAGATGTATCGGAAGAAGGTCAGACTATCGAGATAAAGACAAAACCGGAAAACTTTGAGGAAATACTAAAGAAATTGAAAGATAAAGGATACGAGATATCCTCATCCGAAATAACTCTGTTGCCGAATGCGACTATTGCTGTTTCCGGTGATGATGCCAGAAAGCTTTTGAATCTGGTAGAAGCTCTGGAAGAGCATGACGATGTACAAAATGTTTATTCCAATTTCGACATCCCTGATGAAATAATGGCCCAGGAGAGCAAATGAAGTTCATTGCTGATTTTCATGTACATACAGTGGCTTCCGGCCATGCCTATAACACTATATATGATTATGCCGACTCAGCCCGAAAAAAAGGCTTAAAATACATAGCAATGACCGATCACGGCCCCGCTATGGCAGGAGGCCCTCATCTGTATCATTTCCAGAACTTAAGGTGTTTGCCGGAAAAAATAAAAGGTGTAAAGGTTTTGAAGGGCATTGAGGCCAATATTACTGACCTTGAAGGCCATCTGGACGTAAGCGATGAAAATCTTTCTGAACTTGATATCGTGATCGCTTCTTTTCACATGCATCTGGGTTACAGCGGTATCGACAGGGACAAGAACACGGCGGCCTTAATAAATGTCATAAGAAATCCGAATGTAAGGATAATAGGGCATCCGGGGAACCCTCAATTTCCTGTAGATAATGAGGCAATTGCGGCGGAATGCAAAAAGAACCGCGTATTTATAGAGATCAACAACAGTTCTTTTACCGGAATTGTCAGATTGGGCAGCCATGACAACTGCGTCGATCTGGCAAAAATAACAAAAAGGATGGGGTGGAAAGTGGTATTCGGAAGCGATTCCCACTGCATAGATACTCTGGGCAGATTCGATAGATCGCTGGAGGTTGCCAAGGAAGCCGGCTTAACGTCGCATGATATAGTAAACACATCTGAAAGATCCGTCAGAGAATACATCTTAAAAAAGTAATTTTCTTTGGTCAGTTCTTCAAAAGCACGTAATGATTTTTCACGCAGAAATATTTTACCGCTTCAAACCATAATATGGCCAGTATGCCGGCCACGAGTGTTATAAACAGATCAATAGCGTGCATAGGTCCGAAGTGGAACAACTTGCTCAGAAATGGTATATATAGCACCGCGCCCAGGAAGAGTATTGCTCCCGATATGACCCATGACAATGCCGGATTATTATCTTTAAAAGAATTGACTATCAATTTTGTCCATGACCTGTTTGTCAATATAAGTCCGATATTGGATACTATCAGAGTACAAAAAGCGAGAGTTCTCGCTTCTTCAGGGCTCTTGTTGAGCCAAAGAGCTATCGCAAGCACCGTGACTACCGCAAGTAAAGAGAACGCTCCCTGCAATAGGCTTATGATCAACATTTTTTTGCCAAAAAGAGACTCGTTCGCTCCTCTCGGAGGCCTGTCCATTATCCCCGGCTCTTCCGCTTCTCCTTCGAACACAAGAGAACAGGCCGGATCTATTATCAGCTCCAGGAATACTATATGTACCGGATAAAGTATTACGGGCCAGCCTGTCAAAACCGGCAGCAGTGACAATCCGGCAATCGGTACGTGAATACTTACAATATAGGCCATTGCTTTTTTCAGGCCGTCAAAGATGCGCCTTCCAAGCCTGACAGCAGCCACAATCGAAGAAAAATCATCTTTTAAGAGTACTATTGCAGAAGATTCTCTGGCTACATCTGTGCCTCTCTGTCCCATCGCCACTCCAATATTGGCAGCTTTTAAAGCAGGGGCGTCATTTACACCGTCTCCGGTCATTGCAACGACCTCGCCGTTGGCCTTTAGGGCTTTTACTATAAGAAGTTTTTGCTCCGGAACTACCCTGGCAAACACATTCACTTTTGCTATTTTTGCTCTCAATTCTTCAAACGGCATTTCTTTAAGATGTGTTCCCGTCAATATATTGTCCGGATCTTTCAGTCCGATCTGTTTTGCTATGTTGTGCGCTGTTTCGGGATAGTCTCCGGTTATCATGATGACCCGGATCCCGGACCTGTAACAGTGCATAACCGCTTCAGGGACACTTGCTCTTATAGGGTCCGACAGGCCTATCAACCCGACAAACTCAAAGTTGAAATCATGCTGATGCTTGGGCAAAGGTTCTCCTTTGTGTTCGGCTTTTGCAACTCCAAGGACCCTTAAGCCCTCTCTTGCCATTGTTTTTACTTTGCTCAACATCTGTTCTTTTTGTCCGGGATCCATGTGGCAAAGGTCAAAAATAGCTTCGGGCGCTCCTTTTGCCGCTACCATATGATATTCGGTTTTCGGTATCTCCCAAACGTGTGACAGTGCCAGAAGTTCTCTGGAAAGCGGATATTCTTCTACCATTGGCCAGTTATGAAGGTGTTCCGTATCGTAGAGCGTCTTGAGCCCCAGCTCTTTTAACGCTTTGTCCATGGGATCAAACGGATCTTTTTTGCTGGCCAGGACCCCGTATTCAACAAGTTCGTGGAACTGTTCCGGCAGGCGAAGGTCTTTTTTGTTCGAGACATCCAAAAAACTGTCTTTGCTGAATATCATGCTTATGGACATCTTGTTCTGGGTTATGGTGCCGGTCTTGTCGCAGCAGAGAACTGTCGCGGACCCGAGAGTCTCTACCGCAGATATTTTGCGGGTAAGGACATCTCTTTTTGATATTCTCCACGCGCCAAGAGCAAGGAATACCGTGAGTACGACCGGAAATTCTTCCGGCAGCATAGCCATTGCAAGCGTCAGTCCTGAAAGTATGCCGTCGATCCATTTGCCTTGCAGCAGGCCATATACCAGGATTATGAACGCGCAAAGGAAAGAAACTAAAATAAAGATGTTTTTTACGATCTTTGATGTTTCTTTTTGCAGGGTCGTATCTTCTTCATCTATAGAGGCGAGCGTTTTTCCTATCTTCCCAAGTTCTGTATTTATTCCGATGTTCGAAACTCTGGCAACTCCCTGTCCCTGGACCACAAGACAGCTTGAGTAAAGGAAGGGGAGATCATCACCTCCCGGATGCTGCGCAGTATTTCCGTTGTTTTCTTTGGATGGGAGTTTTCTTACGGGTACGGACTCTCCGGTCAGGACTGATTCGTCGACAGAAAGATTAAGCCCCCATAAGAGTACGGCATCCGCAGGGATCCTGTCTCCTTCTTTTAATATGATGATATCGTCCTTGACAACAAATTTCCCGGCGATCACTTTTTGCTGTCCGTTCCTTATGACAAGAGCACGCGGGCTCGAAAGGTCCCTTAACGCATCAAGAGCATTTTCTGTTTTATTTTCCTGATAGACGGTTATTCCCATTATCACAAAAACAAAGCTGAGGAGCATAAGAGCTTCCTGAATGTCGCCCAGCAACAAATAGATGGATCCGCAAGCTACCAGCAGAAGGAACATGGGCTCTCTCAGCACTTCAAATACTATTTTAAATACAGACTTCTTTTTTGACGAGGGGAGTTCATTGAGGCCGTATTTTTTAGTATTCGCTTCCGCATCGCTTTCAGAAAGTCCAGTCAGGTTTTCTACATCGTTGGTATTCAGTATCGGCATTATTAGTACATTATACAATATTGTATAATTAACTCATGCCCCACAACAACAATATAGTGATAAAAGGAGCCCGCACGCATAATCTTAAGAATATTGATGTCGAGATCCCGCGCAACAAACTGGTCGTGATAACCGGGCTGTCAGGATCAGGTAAATCATCACTTGCATTCGACACCATATACGCAGAAGGGCAGAGACGGTATGTAGAATCACTATCGGCCTATGCGCGACAATTCCTTGAACAGATGCAAAAACCGGATGTTGATTCGATCGACGGGCTCTCTCCTGCCATTTCAATAGAACAGAAATCACCGAGCAGGAACCCCAGGTCCACTGTCGGCACGATAACCGAGATATATGATTACTTGCGGCTTCTTTTTGCAAATATCGGAATACCCCATTGTCCAAATTGCGGCAAGAAGATCGAGAAACAAAGTCCTACGCAGATCGTGGACAGGATCCTTGATAGTAAGAATGGCCAAAAGATCCAGATACTTTCTCCTGTTGTCAGCGGCAGAAAAGGGGAGTACAGAGAGCTTTTTGAAAGGATCAGAAAAGACGGATTCATCAGGGTAAGGCTCGACGGAAAAATATATGACCTGTCGGAGGAGATCAAACTTGATAAGCAAAAGAAGCACTCAATCGAAATAGTTGTCGACAGGATAAAGGCAGGCGCTGATACCAGAAAACGTCTTTTTGAGTCGGTCGAGACGGCTCTTAAGTTCGGCGGCGGGGTTGTCATCATTACCTCGGAGAACAATACGCCGTTGATTTTCAGCGAAAAATTTTCATGTCCGAACTGTGATACAAATCTTGGAGAAATCACTCCCAGGATATTCTCGTTTAACAGTCCTTTCGGAGCCTGTCCAAAATGCACGGGACTGGGATCGTCGCTTGAGTTCGATGTGGACCTTTTGATGCCGAACAAAAACCTTTCGATCAATCAGGGTGCGATAGCTACTCTGAAAAATCCTTCACAAACACAATATTACGGACATCAGCTAGAGGCGCTTTCAAAAAAGTACAAATTTGATTTTGACACGCCTATAAATAAACTTTCTAAGGTACAACTAAACGCGATACTGCACGGGTCCGACGAATCTATCAAGTTCAGGTACGAATGGAAAAGGGGTTTTGGAGAATATACCGACACATTTGAAGGCATTCTCCCGATGCTTGAGCGCCGCTATAAAACAACTGAATCAGAGCATGTGAGGTTCTATCTTCACAGGTTTATGAGCCCTGTAGTATGTTCGCAGTGCCACGGTGAACGCCTCAAGCCCGAAAGTCTCTCGGTCAAGGTCGGCGAAAAATCGATCGCGGAAGTCTCATCCCTTGATGTCGAAGCAATGATGAAGTTCGTTTCGGGCCTGAAACTTACGGCAAACGAGGAAACAATATCGAAGCAGATTATTAAAGAAATAATGCTGCGCCTGAAGTTCCTCATTGATGTGGGACTAAATTACCTGTCAATAAGCAGGGAAACGTGGACGCTGTCAGGCGGCGAAGCACAGCGCACCCGTCTTGCAACGCAGATAGGGTCAGGACTTGTCGGGGTCCTTTACATTCTTGATGAACCGAGCATAGGACTTCACCAGCGGGACAACGGCCGGCTGATAAAAACATTGAAAAATCTGAGAGACCTTGGCAACACTATCATTGTCGTGGAACATGATGAAGAAATAATGAGAGCTTCCGACCATATCGTTGATATAGGGCCATCTGCCGGCATCCACGGCGGAAAAATTATTGCGACAGGATCTATTGACGATATCTTGAGATCAAAAGACTCAATTACAGGAAAATATCTGGCAGGCGAATTAAAAATAGATATTCCTGAAACAAGAAGGAAAGGTAACGGTAAATTCCTGACCGTCAAAGGAGCAAGGCACAACAATTTAAAGAATATCAATGTGAAATTCCCGCTCGGATTGTTCACATGCGTTACAGGCGTGTCCGGATCGGGAAAAAGCTCTTTAGTAAATGATGTTCTTTATAACTCTCTGGCAAAGAAATTTTATCATTCGATAGAAAAACCGGGCGCTCATGAAGCGATAATAGGGGATGAAAACATCGACAAGATCATCATAATTGATCAGTCCGCGATAGGAAGGACGCCCCGTTCCAATCCGGCGACATACACCGGGGTTTTTAACTACATCAGGGATATATATGCCATGACCCAGGAAGCAAGAATAAGAGGATACCAGAAAGGCCGGTTCTCTTTCAATGTAAAAGGCGGACGGTGCGAGACCTGCGGCGGCGGCGGACTTATTAAGATCGAGATGCATTTTTTGCCGGACGTATACATTCCGTGTGACGTATGCGGGGGTATGCGGTATAATAAAGAAACGCTTGAAGTGCGCTACAAGGGCAAGAATATTTTTGAAGTCCTTGATATGACCGTCGAAGAGGCTTTTCAATTGTTTGAAAAGATCCCCCAGATAAGTCACAAACTGCGAACACTGATAGATGTGGGACTGGGTTATGTGCACCTTGGACAGGCCGCGACAACACTGTCGGGAGGCGAAGCCCAGAGGGTAAAGCTTGCTACGGAGCTTTCACACAGGAGCACCGGAAAAACTCTTTATATACTGGACGAGCCGACTACGGGGCTTCATTTTGACGATGTAAAAAAGCTTTTACATGTGTTAAACCGGCTGGTGGACGCCGGCAACAGCGTTGTGGTCATAGAGCACAATCTTGATGTGATAAAGACCGCGGACCACATAATCGACTTAGGGCCCGAGGGTGGAGGCAAAGGCGGGTATATAATAGGAGAAGGGACCCCGGAACACATTGTTTCATTAAAAAAATCATACACGGGACAATACTTAAGAAGGATGAACAGATGACCGACGAAAAACTCCCTCCGCAGAATATTCCGGCCGAGCAATCCGTGATAGGGGCGATGCTCATTGACAAGAATGCCATAATGCAGGCTGTCGAGATACTTTCTCCGGACAGTTTTTACAGGGAAGCGCACCGTTATATATATGAATCTATACTGTCGCTTTCCGATCGTAACGAGCCTGTGGACCTGATCACCGTGACAGAAGAGCTGCGCAAGGTCGGCAAACTTGACGCGATAGGCGGCAGCGTATATATCTCGGACCTTCTGAACAGCGTTCCGACCGCGGCCAATATGGGTTATTATGCACGGCTGGTGGAGGAAAAGGCCGTTCTGCGGAGGCTTATAGAAGCGGGTACCGGTATAATAAACGATTGCTTCGACGAAAGGAACAAAGTCGATTTTGTTCTGGACAACGCCGAAAAGATGATCATGGAAATCGCCATGAAAAAGGCAAGACAGGGTTTTTTCAAGATCGACAATATCTTGAAAGATGTCCTGGATATCATGGACAAGCTTTACGGCAAAAAAGAGGCAATAACCGGCATTCCTTCGGGCTTTCCAGACCTTGACAGGCTCACGGCAGGTTTTCAGAACTCTGACCTGGTCATAGTTGCGGCAAGACCATCAGTCGGGAAAACCGCGCTTGCTCTTAATTTTGCGCAAAACGTTGCGATCAAGTCCAAAATACCTGTTGCTATTTTTAGTCTGGAAATGTCTAAAGAGATGCTCGCGCAGAGGCTTCTCTGCGCGGAAGCGGAAGTGGACAGCCAAAAGATCAAGACTGCCAGCCTATCCGACGGCGGCTGGAAACGCCTGATGAAAGCTATAGAGAGGCTTTCGCAGGCGCCTATATTTATCGATGATTCGCCCATGCTTACCGCGATGGAGATGAGGGCCAAAGCAAGAAGACTGAAAAAAGAGCACGGGATAGGAATGATCGTGGTGGATTATCTCCAGCTGATGCAGGGCCGCCAGAATGTTGATAACAGGGTGCAGGAGATCTCGGAAATAGTGCGCTCGCTCAAGACCCTGTCCAGGGAAATAGATGTTCCGGTCATCGCACTTTCGCAGCTTTCTAGGGCTATAGAACAGCGCCAGGACAGAATTCCGCGGCTTTCCGATCTCAGGGAATCCGGAGAGATCGAGCAAACGGCGGACATGGTGTTTTTCATCCACAGGGATGACTATTACAATCCCACAAGCGATAAAGGCAATATTGCCCAGCTGATAATCGCAAAGCACAGGAACGGCCCCACCGGTCAGATCGATCTGGTGTTCAGGAAGGAATTCACCAAATTTGACAGCAAAAGCACCTATGAAGTTTCGGCTTAGCGCGGCGGCTGTCCTTGTTTTTCTTGCGGTGGCAGGTTTTGCCTCTCCCAGAGGGGTGAGCATAAAAGCGGATACTGTTTCTTACACAAAAGACAAGGGTGTGATCGTGGCTTCCGGGAGCGTCGAGGCCAGCTACAAAGGTTCCGTTGTTACTGCCGACCGGATCATCTTTTTTACCGCCGAATCACAGGTCATCGCCGACGGAGATTTTACTCTATCCAAAGATAAAGCCCGTATATCCGGAAAAAAGCTTGCCTATTATTTCAGGAGCGAAAAAGGATCCGCTTCGGATGTGACAATAAATCTTGGATCCACCTGGATCAGAGGCAGTTCCATAGATATGGACAGAGAGCAGATCCGTATAGCCGATTCGGAATTTTCTTCGTGCGGGCTAGACGAACCTCATTACAAAATGTCTTCGGCAAACATGACCTATTACAGCAAATCGGGTTGGATCGTACAGAATTGGGGACTGTTCTGGCTTGGTGATATCCCTGTTTTTCCGGTTCCTACTTATGTTTACGATACCGGACTGATAGGCGGCTTTTACAAAAAGAAAAATCCTGTTCCTCTTCCGGAAATAGGTTCCAACGATGTCGACGGCTTCTATCTTAACGAAAAATTCATCTGGCGGCTTTCTAGCTACAGCTATGGGATCCTAGGATTGAATTACGGCTCAAAAAAAGGAATCGGCGCCGGTCTTGAAAGCAACTATGTACTCAATGATTCTAATGATGGCGGAGTGAGGATCTCTACTTACGGATCCGACGGTCTTTCTTGGGGAGCAACTCACACTTACTATTTTGGAGATCCTGTGCCAACCGACAGACTGCGACCGCTGCTTTATGAAGTGCTGGAGATCCCTCCGCGCAAAAAATACGATATCACTTTGGACCTGTCTTATCGCGAAAGGATAAATTATGAAAGAGTGACGCTCATGCCAATGGTCACTCTTAGATATATAGATGTCCCTTTTTCTTTCCTTGATTTTAATCCGCGGATAGAGGCGTCCGTCGGCTCCGTGTCCGAGGAAAGCTCCGGGGTGAATTTGCTCAAAACCAACTTAAAAAGCACTTTCGACTATGTGCAGCCCGTATCCAAGAACGCTTCTTTAAGGGCCGGACTGGATGCTTCTTATACCGGTTACGGCCGTTCATCCAGCTGGCTCAATCTTTTGGGCAGATTGGACCTTTCCAATAAGTTCTCCGACAACGTTGAAGCGGGAGTAGGTTACTCGCATTATTTTATAAACAACGGAGCCAGTCCGTTCAATTATGAAAACTACAGGTATTTTCCGTATGACGATATCAGATCGTTTGTTTCTTTCAAAGCACTGGGTTCTACTTTCGGGATAGCGGTTTCCTACAACTCTCCGCTTTTAACGGTGAGGGATATAGATTATAATGCAACTGTAGGCCTGCATTGTTTCGATGCTACGTTGACCTGGAGAGCGGCCAGACAGGAATTTGCGGTCTCTCTTAATCTGGTGTCCGATTAGAAAGGTGAGATTTTAGGGCATGAAAAAAGGGCTTTTTATAACTTTTGAAGGGACTGAAGGCTGCGGAAAATCTACCCAGGCAAAACTTCTGGAAAAATATCTCAAAGGCCTCGGCAAAAAAGTGATATCTTCACTGGAGCCAGGAGGGACAAAGACGGGAAGACAGATACGCAACCTGCTGCTCTCCACCCAAGAATTGCTGTCGCAGAACGCGGAACTTTTTCTTTTTGCGGCCGACAGGGCACAGCATGTGGAAGAAATAATAAACCCCGCGCTGGATGCGGGTTCCGTAGTTGTCTGCGACCGTTTTATTGATTCTACCGTCGCGTACCAGATCGGCGGAAGAAAACTTCCCGAAGAGCTGGTCAGATATTTGTACGCTGTTTCAAGCGGAGGGCTTTTGCCGGACATAACTTTTTTACTGGACCTGTCGCCGGCTGTGGGACTTCCGCGCGCCATTGCCGCCAGCAATCTTGACGGAGGAAAGATCAAAAAGGTGGACCGTTTTGAAAAAGAAAAGATCGCTTTTCACGAAGAAGTCCGCAAAGCGTATCTTCAGATCGCAGCCGGTGATCCCGGCAGAGTAAAGGTGATCAGCACGGAAAAACAGGATATAAACACCGTGCACGAAGAGATAAAACGTAAGATTAAGGAAATGATAACGTAGATGCCGCGCATGCGCGGCATGAACTATCAGAGAAGAAGGATGCTGCCGCCGTATACGAAGAGATAAAACGTACGGTTTAAGGAAATGATAACGTAGATGCCGCGCATGCGCGGCATGAACTATCAGATAAAAAGGAGAGATATACATGGACCAAGACAGGACCCGCCTGAAAAAGCTGATGAAACAAAAGGCCGTAAAAACTGGGACTTTTACACTTTCTTCCGGCAAGACCAGCGATTTTTATGTGGACGGCAAGCAAGTAACGCTTGATCCGGACGGAGCTTATCTGATCGCCAAAATAATACTGCACAAAATAAACGGATTGAACGCAAAACATATCGGCGGGCTAACAATTGGAGCAGATCCGATAGCGACTGCGGTCTCTTTGTTGAGCAGAGAGACGGATTCTCCCATTTCCGCTTTTATTGTTCGCAAAGCACAAAAAGAACACGGGCTTAAAAAAGAGATAGAAGGGATCATCGTCCCGGGTTCTGATGTAGTGATAGTAGATGATGTGATAACAACGGCAAGCGCGACTCTGGCGGCGATCGCGGCGGTGGAAAAGATCGGATGCAAAGTCGTAAAGGTCATCTGCCTGGTGGACAGGCAGGAAGGCGGAGGCGAAGCGCTCTGCGAATATGATTTTGCCCCGATATTTACCAAAGAGGAGCTTTTACAATGAAAAGGGCAAGAAAAGCTGTTGTTGACCGCAAGACCAAGGAAACGCATGTCAAACTGACTTTAAACATCGACGGCTCCGGCAAAAGCAAGATCGCTTATCCGATACCATTCCTGGGACATATGCTCACGCTTTTTTCTAAACACGGATTATTTGATATTCAACTGCGCGCCAAAGGCGATATAGAGGTGGACATTCACCATCTGGTGGAAGATACGGGGATCGTTTTGGGAGAGGCTTTTGCCAAAGCATTGGGCAATAAGAAAAAGATCGAACGCTATGGTCACGCGATAATCCCCATGGACGAAGCTTTGGCGGAAGTTCGCGCCGCGGTGGACGTGTCCGGCAGGCCGCATCTTACCTACAAAGTAAAATTCCAGAAAGAGTATATCTATGCGATGATAGGCAAGGAGACTGTCAGGATGTCGCTGGACGCGCAGATGCTGAAAGAATTCTTTGAAGCCTTTGCCATAAAAGCGGGAATATCATTGCACCTGGACCTTATCAGGGGACAAAACACTCACCACAAGATCGAGGCTCTTTTCAAGGGGTTTGGAATAGCGCTGTACCGCGCCTGCCAAGTCAACCCGAGAAAAAAAGGAGTTCCTTCGACCAAGGGAATACTTTAGAACTCATGAGATCTTCGGAGATACGAAGCAAATTTCTAAAATATTTTGAAGGCAAAGGGCATACTGTTCTTCCAGGTTCTTCATTGATCCCAAAGGATCCGACTGTTCTGCTCACATTGGCTGGAATGCTCCAGTTCAAGCCGATATTTTTAGGTCTGGAAAAACCGCAAGTCAGCCGTGCCGCGACAGTCCAAAAATGCATAAGGACAAATGATATCGAAAATGTCGGGCATACCGCGCGCCATCATACTTTTTTTGAGATGCTCGGCAATTTCTCGTTCGGGGATTATTTTAAAGATGATGCGATCTCCTTTGCCTGGGAACTTCTTTCAAAAGAATTCAACCTGGACAAAAAGAAATTGTGGATTGCGGTCTATGAAAAAGACGACGAATCCCTGGATATATGGACTAATAAAATTGGCGCGGAAAGGTCAAGGATAGTAAAGCTTGGCGAAGACAATAATTTTTGGGCAGCCGGCCCTACGGGGCCATGCGGACCTTGCAGTGAAATATATTACGATCTTGGTGAAAAGTACGGATGCGGCAAAAAAGACTGTTCTCCGGGATGCGACTGTGACAGGTTTTTAGAGATATGGAACCTCGTCTTCATGGAATTTAACAGGGATGAAAAAGGAACACTTTCCAGCCTGCCCAAAAAAAACATAGATACCGGCATGGGGCTTGAGAGGATAACATCGGTACTTCAGGGAGTGTCGTCAAATTTTGAGACCGACCTTTTTGTCCCGATAATAAATAAGGTATGCGATATTTCTTCTATTTCCGAATGGAAAAACAATCCTTCGGTAAAAATAATAGCGGACCATACAAGGGCGGCGGCTTTTTTGATAAGCGACGGACTTGTTCCGGGTAACGAAGGCAGGAATTATGTCCTGAGAAGGATTATAAGAAGGGCTGTCATCCATGGAAGAAAGATAGGGATAAAGGGCATGTTTCTTTCGGATCTGGCCGGTACTGTCGAAGCAGTAATGGGCGACTTTTATAGAGACCTATCCAAAGATCTGGACCACATAAGTAAAACGATCAAAATAGAAGAAGAAAGCTTCGGAAAGACCATTGAAACCGGCATGGAGATACTGGAATCAGTGATAAGAAAAGCCGGAGGCGGCGTGATATCTGGTCAGGATGCTTTTAAACTTTATGATACTTACGGCTTTCCGATAGAAATGACAAAGGAAATGGCACAGGAGAGAGGGCTTTTAGTGGATATGGATGGATTTGAATCTGCCATGCTGGGACAAAAAGAAAGAAGCAAGCAATCTTCAAAAAAATATTCCCTAGGGTCTATTCCGCAGATAAAAGGCTATCCCGCCACCAAGTTTGAGGGTTACGATTATCTTGAAACGCAGTCAACGGTGCTTGCAGTGGTTGATGATTATATTATTTTGGACAAAAGTCCTTTTTATGTTGAAAGCGGGGGCCAGGACAGCGACAGGGGCTGGTTGGTAATAGAAAAGAACAAAGTATATATAAAGCTGCTCGCAAAGACCGCCGAGGGAGTGGTTTTACACAAAACCGCGTCGGATATCCATCCTATGCCCGGCGAAAAGATCAGGGCGATCGTAAATAAAGAAATAAGAGAAATGATCGCTGCACACCACACTTCAACGCATCTTCTGCACGCGGCGTTGCACAAAGTTGTCGGGGAACATGCTACACAAAAGGGATCCTTTGTCGGAAGCGATAAATTCCGTATGGATTTTACAAGTGCTGAAGCGCTGAAGGCTGAAGAGCTGAAGCAGATCGAAGATATCGTGAACGATGCCATACAAAAAGCGATAAACGTAACCACGATCATAACCACTCCGGAAGAAGCAAAAAAGATGGGTGCCATGGCGCTTTTCGGAGAAAAATACGGGGATTCTGTCCGCATGATCGAGATAAAAGGCGTAAGCCGTGAACTTTGCGGGGGTACCCATGTTAAGAACACTTCGGAGATAGGCTTATTCAAAATAATACGAGAAACCGCTATAGCCCAAGGAATAAGAAGGATAGAGGCTGTCAGCGGGATCCCCGCTGAAGAGTATATAAAACATAAAGAGATTGAAGGTAATAAAATAAAACTGGCACAGGAACAAAAGGAACAGGAAAAACTGGCCGAAAGAGCCCAGAAAGAAGAAGCTCTGGCAATAAAAGAAACTCTTTTAACAAACGCTGCCGACATCAAAGGGATCTCGTTCGTTTCACACGAATTTAAGGCTTTCAAGACAACGGCGATAAAAAAGCTCTTGGAAGAAATGATCAACAGGCAAAATACGATCGTTGTATTTACATCTGTTTTTGAAGATAAAGTATCTGTAATATGCGGTGTCTCGACTGACCTGATCAAAAAAGGTTTTCATGCAGGGAATATGATCAAAGAGCTGGCGGCAATCGTCGGCGGCGGTGGAGGCGGACGCGATAATTGTGCCGAAGCAGGAGGCAAAGATGTATCCGGTAAAGGTAAAATTTTTGATAAAGCAAAAGAGATACTGTTACGCAAATAGGAGCTAATAAATGACCAATTTCCAATTGCCAATGTCCAATGAAGGCATCTGCCTTCGGCAGGCATTTTTATATATTATCGCCGAAGGCGATACACCCATTGGAAATTGGACATTGAGCATTGGAAATTAATTATGAAAAGAATTATCGGTCTGGATTACGGCAAAAAAAGGATAGGGATAGCCGTTTCCGATCCTCTTGGCATAACAGCTCAACCCGTCGATACTATTGAAAACTCAAAAAATTGTCTGCAAAAAATAAAGGAAATAGTCGATAAGTATGAATCTGGTCTCGTTGTTGTGGGCCTGCCAAAGAACCTTAAAGGTGAAATAGCTCAGGCGGCAGAAGAGGTTTTGTGTTTTGTGAGAAAACTTCAAAAGGTCCTTGGAGAAATACATATCATTACCTATGACGAACGTTTGACGACGGCAAGCGTCATGAAGACTCTGTCAGAGACAAACATGTCCGGTAGAAAAAAACGGCAGGTAGTGGACAAGATGGCTGCCGCTTGCATACTGCAGAGGTATATGGATGGACAAAGAAATAAATAAACCCTCAGAGGGGAGATGGCGTGAGGGAGCAAAGTCTTTGGCCATAATATTGTTTGTGTTGATCACTACCTTTGCCTTGACCATTCCTTTTTTGGCAAAAAGCAGATTAAGTACCGGCCTGTATAATGTTCAGATACCGGAAAATTCTACAGCCAACCAGATAACGGATATTCTCTATTCAAAGAAAATAATAGCAAGCCGGCTCTCTTTCAAAATCTACATAAACCTGTTCGGCATCTCACGAAAGCTACAGGCGGGAAGTTATTATCTGAGCCCCAGCATGAGCAACGCTGTTATCGCCGGAAAACTTGCGCAGGGCAGGGTAGCTGCCGGGGATATAAAGATAATAGTTCCCGAGGGCAGTTCAATATACAAGATCTCGGAAAATATTAAGAAAAAGAGAATCACTATTGAGGACGGAAATTTTGAGGCGCTGTCTTATAACGGAATAGATGAAAGATTGCGCTTAAAATATCCATTTCTCTCAGGAGTGCCCGTCTATTCTCTTGAAGGATATCTGTTCCCGGACACATATTTTGTCTCGTCAAGAATAAAAATGGATGACCTGCTGGAGATAATGCTGGACAGGTTTACCGAGATAGTTTTGCCGGTCTACGCCTCAAGCGGAACAAAATATTCTCTGCATGAGATAATAACGCTTGCTTCAATTGTGGAAAAAGAAGCCGCCAACGAAAAGGAGCGCCCGATAATAGCCTCGGTATTTTGGAACAGGCTTAATAACGGCATAGCTCTCAGGGCAGATCCCACCGTAAAATACATACTCGAAAACCCTACCAAAAGGGTGATGTATAACGATCTTAAGACAGATTCTCCATATAATACTTATTTATATAGAGGACTGCCGCCCGGTCCTATATGTAATCCCGGAATAGCTTCGATATATGCCGTACTTCATCCCGCCAGGACCAAATATCTTTATTTTGTATCCAACGGCGACGGAACTCATACTTTTTCAGAAAACTGGGGAAAACACAAGGAAGCGGCGGATAGGTTCAGGAAATTGGATAAAAAATAGCACCTATTTAGCCTGAACTGATCCTGAAAGGAATCTCGCGAGAAACTCTTTTGATATTACTTCAACAGGCATGGAGTTAAGCTCATCCAACAGTCTTGAGTATTGTTGTTTTGCGACCTTCAATTGTTCCTTTGCTTCACCTTTTAAATCCTTTTGGTCTTCTGCCAGCTTGATCTTATCAAGAGCATCCTTTGTGCCAGTCTTCACTGCTTCTTTGAGATTGCGCAGGATGTCATGGAAAATTGTTCCGTAAAGCCCTTTGGTTTCTGACATAACAGATTTTTCCGGGGAACTCCCAATGGACATGTCAATTATTCTACCGAGAAAATCGACGAAAAGGTCCCGTCTGTCAGTGGATATCGTGCGCAAATCAATAGGGAGTTTATCGAGGCATCCGATTATCCTTTCGGTCAGCCATTGTTTTTCTTCAGCCGAATAACACATTTTATCCAGCAAATCCGAGATGCCCCTGCGTTTATCAGCAGAAAATGCCGGGGGATATATATACATTGCATAAGAATTGATATCGACTTCAGCGAAAGGGGGCTCAAGGTATTTTCCTTTAATAGAAGGATTGTTTAATAGAGATTCTGCAGTATCAAATTCATTTTGCCTTTGCGCAGCAACATCAATTACAAGCTTCTTCTCTTCTTCTGGGGTATTGGTCAAGTCTAGTGAATGTAAATAATCAAGCTGCCTTAAACGGGCGTTCCTTTCCGTTATTAAAATCGGAACTTTATCAAAAAGAAAATCGAGATGTTGAACGAAATATTGATTCATCACGCGATTATCTACTTTGTGCTGCAGTTCATGTAAAAGGGTCGATGAGATAGTGCTCGCTGGCGCAGGGTTGCCATCAGGAGTCTGATAGTTGACAAATATTGTGTTCTTGTCATAAGTGGCAAATCCCGAATAGATATTATTGCTTTCTTCTTGCGGTACCCAATAAACATTCAGCAGATCGGCATTTTGCCTGCAGAATTCCATAGAATCGGGATCCTTCATTATTTGTTCTCTAATTTCTTCGGGCAGATTTTCAAATCCTATACTATGGGCAATAACTTCCTTTTCAAGGCTTTTAACCGTCAATCCTTCCGAAACAGGAATAATAGGATGCTTTAAATTAATACCTTTCATCTCTTCTTCCGATAGTATCGCTGTACCGGACAACAAACTACAGACAGCCCCCAATGCCATCATCTTTTCGAATATTTCCGAAGAACCGGCGTATCTCGGCTCGGCTTTGATCTTGTCGCTTATTTCTTTATCGATAAAGTTTCCTATCCAATCCTTGATCGCCGTTTTTGATCTCTCAAGGTTTGTTTTGTCCTTTGAATCGCCCTCAAGCTGCATATATGAAAGGCAGTCGATTATATTTGCTTTCAGCTCATCTATCTTGTATCTGCCATCATTTGAGAAGGACTGGAATGTCGATGAATTCAGCACGTCCGATACGAAATCCTTGTCAATGGGCTCGTTGAGGGTCTTCTTTGCCGTTATGTGAGACGTTAAAATATCAATCGCGCTCAATCCGATGCCTTCAATACCGTTCCTAAATGCTGTCCTTATTGTTTCATGCATCTTAACGTCATCAAAAGGTTCGGGAGTCCCTTCCGCATGATCAAGCTGGCTTCTGATAATAGAGCCGCTGGACCTGCCATCAACTGCCGAAAGCCGAACACTTGCTACGCTTGATGATCCCGCTATCAATCCGTTTAAATCCATCAGATAGCCCCAATCTTTGTTGATCTGAGACTTTTCCTCATCCGACAACATTTTCCAATTATCCGGATTTGCAGAGGCGCGCAATTCCTTCAATTCTTTTAGAACTAACGCTGCCCTGTCACCGAACTGTGTTGACAGCTTTTCTTTTAGAGCAGGGCTTATTCCGTCATATTCAACCAAGCATCCGATTGCTGACAATTCCTTTTCGGGTATCCCTGCAGCCTCAAGGGCATAGAACATCGCATTCCCTTTTGTATAACCTCTGCCCACTCCTGATCTGCTCACATCACTATTCGCATCAACCTCCCGGCCAACGGCAGCGGCATATTTCGTCAAAATGGTCTTCAGCGGTTCGGGATAGGTTGAAACGTACTGAGTTGCAGTTATTCTTCCCATTAGCGGAATTGCAAGGTCTCCTTTAAATTGGAATTGGTCTTTCTTGTTCAATTTGTATATTTCAAGTATCGTGTTCCTTTCATCATTAGAAAGCTTTGGGCTCATTAAACGCGAATATAGGATAGTCTTTTCGCTGCTGGTCCCAAGTTGTGCGGCAACGTTGAGAAGATTCATCAGTGCGAATTGTTTCGCAGCTTTAGGATCAACGGGAAGTTCGTTCAATCTATAGGCGGGTTCCTTCGCAAAGGCATCAAAATATTCTATTTCTATCTCGTCATTTATCCGGCTTTTAAGCCCCTCTTTATCCGCTTTCAGCTTATCGATCTCAAACGCATCTTTTGCAGGATCAAGTTTTGCAACCCTTTTACCGGTTTCGACAATCTTTTCTGCCAGTTCCTGCGCGGCCGGATATAAAACCGGAGACTCAACCGGTTTTGAACCTGTCTGCTCCGCAAGGATGTTAGTGGCCTTGCTCATCCTGTCTTCTATCTTTGCAAACTCTTTGTTCGATCCCAACACAGCTTCTTTCGCAGACTGAGAGACCTTCGAGTTTGTTTCCGATGTCAGATTAAAGTATTGTTCAAGTTCATCAGCCGTCATGTTGGCCATTGCCATCGCTTTTAATGCATTTGTATAATAGTTGAAATTTGTTTCCTCAAGCAACGTCATTTGGTCAAGAACGTCTCTGCCGGCTTTCAAAGGATCGCTGATGCCGTATTTTTCCAGTATGTCAGTATATGTTTTTGCATCAGAATTTATGACTTTAAAAGTTTCAAGCGTGAAAGCGAAGGGAGTACTAAGCAGATCAAGCTTCTTTTGTGAGTCTCCGGCCGCGGACAAAATTGTTTCGGCTTTTTCATTGAACGCGGATGTATAATCGTCCATCGCTTTCAACGAAGTTTTTACTTTATTGACAGCGTCCGATTTATCCTCTGATTTAAGGGTTTTCACGTTCATCGAAGGAACATCGTCGGCTTCTTCAAAATTACTGTTTTTACTGACCTGCTCGAATTCTTGTGTAGTAAGATCGTGTAGGGCCATAAACGCACGCTCGTTTACCGTGTATTTTGAATCCAGTGGTTTCTGCAGTGTTATGCTCGGTTTGACGTCCGGAGGTTGAGAAATATCTTGCTCTTTAGGCAAAGATCTCTCAGTAGGTGTTTTTGCGACATTCCTTTTATTATCCGAGCTTTGGATGTTTTTTGATGTTGGCCGTCCTACATTTGAAGGTCTTTCGATCGTGCCACTTTCGATACCCATAGATATTTCTCCTATCTATGAATTAGATCGTTACAAAAGCCAAAAAACTTGCATAGAATTTGACGTGTTTATGCGAAAGACTTTGCGGCTCTATGATGGGGTTTTATTCCCACTCTATCGTAGATGGCGGCTTGGAGGAGATATCGTATACCACGCGGTTGACCTGAGGCGTTTCGTTTACTATGCGGCTTGAGATCTTTTCAAGAAGGTCGTAGGGGAGGCGGGCCCAGTCGGCGGTCATTGCATCATTTGACGTTACGGCTCTTATGGCTATGGTGTTCAAATATGTTCTTTTATCGCCCATAACGCCTACGGTCCTTATCGGAAGCAGTACCGCAAAAGACTGCCAGACTTTTGTATATAGTCCCGCGGCTTTTACTTCCGAGACTACAATATCATCAACTTCCTGAAGTATCTTGACCCTTTCCCTGGTGACTTCGCCGATGATCCTTATCGAAAGTCCGGGTCCAGGGAACGGCTGTCTTGTGATTATTTCTTCCGCTATTCCCATTTCCCTGCCGATAGCCCGCACTTCATCTTTGAATAATTTTCTTAGCGGTTCGACAAGCTTGAACTTCATTTTTTCCGGCAAGCCTCCGACGTTATGATGCGTCTTTATTCTTGCGGCGGAATTAGAAGTCAGGCCTTTTACGGCGCTTTCGATTACATCGGGATATAGAGTTCCCTGCGCAAGAAATGGTATCGTGCCCAATTTTAGCGCCTCTTCTTCAAAAGTGTAGATAAACTCATTGCCGATAGTATGTCTCTTTTTTTCCGGGTCGGTCACCCCGGCAAGCTTCGTGAAAAACTTGTCGGAAGCATCGACGTGTATCAGGTTTATCTTAAAATGTTTTGTGAACATATCAACTATTTTTCTTGCTTCGTTCTTTCTCATAAATCCCTGGTCTATAAAAACGCAGGTCAGCTGGTCCCCGACGGCCTTGTGCAGAAGAACGGCAACTGTGGTTGAATCAACACCTCCTGAAAGGCCCAGGAGTATCTTTTCTTTGCCGACGGTTGCCCTTACCTTTTCGACAGCTCTTTCAATAAAGGATTTTGTGGTACATGTAGCCTCGCAGTCGCAGACGATATATACAAAATTCTTTATTATCTCGGTGCCGTTTTCAGTGTGCATAACTTCAGGATGGAACTGCACGCCGTAAAGTCTTTTTTCTTTGCTGCCCATAGCGGCGATCTTGGTAGCGTCGGTATGTGCCAATACTTTAAAGCCTTCCGGCAATTTTGTTACTGAATCACCGTGGCTCATCCAGGAGGTTAACTCTTTACCCAGACCGGCAAAAAGATTTGTATGATCGTCTATAGTGAGAGTTGCTTTTCCGTATTCCCGTGTTTTTTCGCCTTTTACATCACCACTGAGGTCTTTTGCCATGAGCTGCATTCCGTAACAGATCCCAAGTATGGGGATCCCGCTTTCCCAGATCCTGGGGTCCAATTTTGGAGCATCTTTTTCGTAAACGCTTCCCGGACCGCCGGAAAGTATGATGCCTTTTACGTCTCTTTTCTTTAACTCTTCAAGAGGGGTATTGTAGGGGAGAAGTTCGGAATAGACATTGCATTCCCTGACCCGTCGCGCGATAAGCATGCTGTATTGAGCCCCAAAATCAAGGACAACTATCAGATCATGCTTTTCCATATGTCAATATTACACTACAAAATAACCTTTTTCAATGACACTATTCATGTGCTAAATGGATGCAAGTTTTCCCTTGAATATGCCGAATATTCAGTAATCGGGGTTGGTTGATACTAAATCTATATTTTGTTGTTGTTAAGAGGAAGCATTGATATGGCAGTGGAAGCGACATCTAAATCACAATCATCAACAAATACGACATCTAGTGCTTCGGTGCCTGCTCCTGTTAAAACTGCACTTCAAAATGCTGCAACAGCCGTAAAAGACTCAAAAGACTATAATAAAGCTGGACAAACGACAGCTTCACAAAATCCTCCTTCACAGACATCTGCTCCGCAGACTAATGCGGCAGCAGCGGCAACTGCCGGGACTCAAAACACTACACCGCCGGCTGTTCAAGCGCAGGCATCTCAAACGCCGGCTAACGCGCAGACGCAAGACGATAAACGCAAGGATATCGTTACCGATGTTTTACAGAGATACTCAAATTATGTAAAACAGGATGGTCCTTTACAACATCTCTCATTTACAAAAGAATTTGATCAGCTTCCTCAGACCGAGAAGAACAGGATAATGAGGGACATAGCCAAGACATCGGGAGTGCAGTCTCCGGATGAAGCCAAATCGTTAATTGAACAAAAAGCAACATCTCAGCAGCTTCTTAGCATGTTCCAGCTGGATGATAATTATTGGCAGCAATCAAGACTGACAGGTGATCCTAAAAAAGATAATACAACTGTTTCTCAATTCCAGCAAAGACAGCAGTTCACTGATGAATTAAGGGGTCAAATAAGCAATGATCCTTCTTCTCTTACTATAAAAGACGCTCTAAAAGGGAGGGAAAATGATCCAAGATATAAAGACTGGCTGGGTTGTTATCAGGTGTTCTCCACAGATATGAGGACTTCAGGTTCTGGCATACCATCCAAGCTTACGAGACAGGCCGGTATCGTGGTGGATTTTGCATTGAACGGGCCGGCTTATTCCAATCAAGATACCGGGCATATGCTTGACTCAGATAAGATGAAGGGAAAGACCACAGGGGATTATTGGGAAAGAACAGCAGCTCTTTACGAAAATTTCGGCCAGAGAGACAATGCAAAAGACATATTCAAAGGAATGCTCTCTGTTAGCTATTTTGCGGCTACACAAAGCCTGGCTGCAAAAATCGGCATACCGGAAACATCACAACAGTTCCAGCAAAAAAAACAGGAACTTTCCTGTTCACTTCAAAAAGCAGGACTTGATCCCAAACTTGCAACTGATTCAGCAGTCAAGATCGAGTGTTACAGGGATACTCTAAGACAGGATGTCTCAAGTGAAAAAAGAGGGCAATACGAGCAAATGGTGCAGAAGCATCGTGATGAGATCATGCAAAACATAGAAAAGAACAATCCGGCGCTTGCCCAGCAACCAGAGCGACTGGAGCTGGTAACAAATAAAGCGATACAGGATAATGTAAATGCTATGGTCAATGCAGAGGCAGACAGCCGGTTCTATAAGAGCCTTGATCAGGAAATGCCGGCAGTAATGGAAGGCAGAAGCGGGTTCGAAAAGAAAATATGGAACTATTATAAAGATGCTTATGATCCTCTTAATGAATTCTTTAATATGTCAAATGAGAACAAAGAGATGGTAATAAAAGAAGCTGCCGTGAACGGAGCAATGCTGGCTGTCAGCGGAGGAACTGCAAATATAGTATCTGCAGGGTTGTCTGCCGGCGCAAAGACAGTCATTGGAAGATTTGCCGTACAGTCGGCAAGGGCAGGACTGGCTGTGAATACTTTGACCAACGAAGTCGTGGCAACAGGCATTTCGGGCAATGCTCTTTTAGCTGCAGGTAAAGTCGGGCTTTTCGGGGTGAGAAGTGTCGCTATGACCGAAGCAAATATGATGATACAGATGCCTTTCATAGGGGTTAATAATGCTATGGAAAATATTGGCAACCAGCTTATGTTCAATACCGTTACATGCGGGCTTATGAGCGGACTGGGTTATGCTAATAATGTTCTTTCGTCCGGAGCTTCAAAATTGGTTTCCGGTGCCACCGGCAAGGCTGCCGTAAACACAGGGGTAAAAGCATTTTCGGTCGCTTCTGAAGCGGCTGCGATCGCGGGGGTAGAAGCGGTTAGAAGCGGAGCGCCGAAAAACTGGGATGAATTCTCAAATCTTTACGGAAAAGCTCTTTTGTCATCCATTTCGCTGAGGGCTGGAAGAGCGGCGACAAACAGGGTGGCAGAAGATCTCAAGGCTGTTTATACGGCACCGGATATTGCAAAAATGAGACAGGATATGATGAAGGCTATAGGTTCGGTTCCCTCTGTTACGGTTTCAAGACCAAACACTACCGAAGCGACTCAGCAAACGATGAGATATGCACATATCGGATATATCCCCGCGGACAAACAGCTTGCAGATGGGTTTAAGGATGGCGGCATGAAAAGCATTGTAGGTTCTAACGGTTCTGTCACTAGCAATCGGGAAGTTATTGTAGTTGACAGGAGCAGGGATCCTGTTCTAAGAGAGACAATAAAGACAGCAATAGAAAAATTCGGTGCTCAGCCGGATCAGCAGAAAGCGCAATCTTTGGTCCGATATGTCAGGGATCTGATGAATTGTGATGAAAAGACGACCAAAGCGTTTACTGATCAGAGGATAAATCAGGAGGTTTTGTTGGGGGATTTTATCCAGAACGGGGTGGGGGTTTGCAGGCATGCGAATACCTTGTACAAAGTGCTTGCTGATGCCGTTAATTTGCCGACCGAAATGTGGAAAGGCAACGACCGGGGAGGTCCTGTTCCCAGGCATGCATATAATTTTTCTCAGATAAATGGGGAAATACATCTAGTTGATCCGGGGCAGAACAGAATTCTCGCTCCTGGACAATATGCTCAGCCGCCGTCTGACTTTGCACCTTATCTTCAGCACAATGAAAACGGATATGAGTCGGGCTGGTAGTAATTGTTGTTTGACCCTGATATTGTCTTTTGTGATCAAATATTCTTCCAGAATCTTCTCTAAATGCTGAAATTTCTTCACTCTTCCCTCGATAGATATATAGAACACATAAAGAAAGGCGTAAGTTATGCGGATAGCAACTGTTTTTATGCGGTCGATAAATCTGGTGCGAAGCGCTCAGATAAGGATGCAAAGCCCTTATACAAGCGGCTGGGGACTGGCAAGACTGTCACTTAAAGCTACTACCCCTGCAATGAAACAAGATGTCTACCATAACATAAGGGACAGAATAACTTCCGGAACGATCGATATGGCTTCTTTATACAATTTTGACAGGACAATTCTTAAGGAAGCGTTTGTAAGAGCTTCTGTCCCGTCCCTTGCCAAGCTTGTTGCAACGGCCACGCCCGGGAGGTTTGAGTTTACATTCAAAGGGAAAGGAATTGATGAAATTGAAATGATAGACCTGAGCGGTAAAGCGAAACTGGTAAAGTGTTATTACGAAAAAGAATGCACAAAAAAAGATACTGCTTATAACATACTGTTTTTTATCTGGATGCGGGAAACTTTAGGTAGAGACAAATGGAACGGCATCCTGGCTGCGATAAAAAAACCGGAAAAACTCCTGGTAGATAGCCTGACAGATCTGGAAGGAAAGCTTATTGAAATACACGAGCGGTTAATAAAAAAATATCCTCTTCCAACTAAGCATGATATTGGCATCGCATAGCAAAAAATAAGTGAAATCTGCGCAAATTTGTATCGATATATAAACAGACAAAATTAAAAGGAGAATTTATATGAGAACATTGGTAACCGCTCCCGAGATGTTTTCCGTATTACGTCCGGAAATGGTTAAAACCTTCGGAGTATTCCTGCCGAGGCCGGTGCCTTTGGCAAGAGGCGCCCGAGCGTGGGAAACGACCAGATTGAGGGCAACACAATGTTTTGTTCCCGCCAAGGTTGGAGTGGAACTGCCTGCAACAGAGGAAAAACTACGAGATTTCTATGGTAGAGTCGGCGCGCCTCACGATAAAACAGTTAACCTTGAAGTAACAGTTGATGAAATGGGAAAGTGGATGCCGGACATATTTAAGCCTCACAATTATGCTCTTCTTCCTGGAAGCTCTATTGAATTTGGAAGTGCCATATATGGACGCACGCCAATAGGGTATTATAGGGATGCAAAAAAAGCTCTCCAAGTAAAGCTCGATTCAATTAGCGATCATTTATATACGATAAGCACTTTAGAAGCACCCGGGGGCATTTTGCTGGCGCTTTTTCAGCTTGGTTTGATCAACGATGATGATCACCATCTTGATGCGGGCCAGGGTTATTGGCCGATGCAACTTATGATTTTGGCCAACGACGAACCCGAACCTCAAGAACCTAAGAGAGGTGAGGACTAGGGGTCACTAAATGGGAAGGACTCTCGCATCGGCAAGAGCGGATCTTCAAGTGCTTTTGCATCACGGACCTGAGGATTATTTTGAACATAATTTATTGGAAAAAGCCAATATACCCAATTTAACCTGCATAGCATATAAAACAGTCCCTCTGTCCGAAGGTTTTTCTATTGCCGGATGGGGAAGTATTCCTCCGTTAAATTCAAGCGGAGCTGAAAAGGCGGTCACCGCTAATAATATAGTCGCAGTATCACATAATGCCGCATATGGATATATAGACCTTTGGGATTCTTCACATTACGGGATCAAAGAAGTCTTGGCCTAGATAATGGAACATGTTCCCCTTGTCCATTTCTTCGGAGATGAGACTGATTACGTTTTGGGCTCGGTCATGAAGGCAAGAGGATTGACGATCGATGTTATCGAAGGGGAAACCGTTACAACCAATCCCGGAACAAATATAGTCCTGGTCGATCTTGGATTGCTTGAGCAGCTGAGAGATAGCGGCGAACTAACTCGTGAAACCGCTAAATCAGCGTTTGAACTATTTAAACCTGACTACGGTACTTGGCTGACAGAATTTTCAGCCGGCGGGTGATGGGAACCTACTTTATTTATACATCCCCAGCTGTTGCGCCTTTTGAAAGACCTTTCCTTCAGTGAGCAGGGAAGGGGCGATGACGATCTCGACCTTCTGCATTTCTTTTATTGTTTCGGCGCCTAGCGTTCCCATCGAAGTTTTTATCGCACCGACAAAGTTCTGAGATCCGTCGTCAAATTTTGCAGGACCAAGCAATATTTCTTTTAAAGTGCCGATCGTCCCGACTTTTATCCTGGTGCCTCTCGGGAGCGTTGCATTCGGTGTCGCCATTCCCCAGTGAAAACCTCTGCCCGGTGCTTCTTTTGCTTTTGCAAGAGGAGAGCCAATCATCACCGCATCGGCGCCGCAGGCTATGGCTTTGCAAATATCTCCGCTGACGACCATCCCGCCGTCGGCAATAACAGAAACATATTTTCCTGATTTTTTAAAATGAGCGTCGCGGGCGGCGGCGCAGTCTACTATCGAGGTAGCCATCGGGACCCCGATACCCAATACTCCGCGCGATGTACAGGCCGCTCCCGGACCTATGCCTACCAATATCGCGGCGACACCTGTTTCCATCAAAGAAATCGCTACATCATAAGTTACGCAGTTCCCGACGACCACTGGAATTTTCATGCTCTTGCAGAACTTTACAAGGTTAAGCGATTTAAAGTTTTTGGATTTGTGAACGGTCGATACAACGGTTGCCTGGATGACTATCATATCGGCTCCGGCCTTTTCCACGATCGGGCCGAACTCTTCGGCTGATTGCGGCGTTACGGAGATCGCGGCAATACCTTTCTTGGCTTTGATCTGCTTGATCCTTTTTTCAAGAAGCTCCGGTTTGACGGCCTCCGTATATATCTTTTGCATAAGTTGGACATATTCTTCACGGGATGCCGCGGCTATCTTGTCGAGGATCGCGTCCGCGTCTTCGTATCTTGTCTGGATTCCTTGCAGATTAATCACACCAAGACCGCCGTATTGGCTCATGAGAGCCGCGGTCGTCGGATCAACGACGGAGTCCATTGCCGAGGCGATTATGGGAGCGGTTATTTTTATTCCGCCGATCTCGGTCGACGTGTCCACATCCTCCGGATCGATCGTCCTTATTGACTGTACCAGCGCGATCTCATCAAAACCGTAAGCTCTTCTTACTTTTTTTCCCTTACCCAATTCTATTTCCATCCAAATGTCCTTTCATTTCAAAAAACCGGACGCTAACCGTTGAGTTGTTCTTTGGGCGGCTTGCCTGACATCTCTTTTTCTACATAAACCGCTATCATTCTTTCAAGCTCTTCTATCACCGGTTTTGGTATCCATATCTCGCCGCACTCCGAGCAGACAAAAGCCGGCACGTCTTCTATGACGTAAAGCTTTTCTTCTTCGTAGTGGTCAAGCGATACTTTGTCAAAAAAAAGTTTACCCCCGCATGCGTTGCACATACCGGGGTTTAGGTCTTCAAAGTCGTTCCTGGAATTGTCGTTTACCATCAATTTGAAACTAATTATACCGCAACTTCATCGGCTTGACAAGAACAGGGTTGCAAGATAGAATTGTGTTTGCGATTGATACAATTTTTTTCTAGAAAGGCGGGTGAAAATAAATGAAGAAGAGTTTATTTCTTGTATTGTTTGCGGGCATAACGGTGCTTTTGCTGTCGCTGGCGGCGTTGACAGGGTGCAGTACAACTTCGTCCACAAGCGCTGCTCCGGGACTTTTAACTACCCCTGAAGCAGTCCTTTCCGGGACTGCCGTTGTCTCAGGCAGCACGGTTTCCGTAAAGCTCAATGCAATATTGATCAGTGGTGAAGCTATTACCGGACTCACAGGGTCAAGATTTAAAGTTTATGCCGGGACATCCTCGTCTGAGGTAACCGGTTTCAGCGAACTCAGTGCTACTGTTTCTGTGCCCACAACTTCCAAAATTGATATGGTATTTATTTTGGATAATACCGGCAGTATGGCCGGCAGAATAAGTAGTGTAAAAGACAGCATTGTTGCATTTACATCTTCTCTTGAAGCGGGCGGAGCTGACGTAAATTTCGGGGTAGTTTCATTTGGTGATGACCTTACCGAGCAGGCTACTCTTGAGCTTCCGGCAACTGCGACAGAGGTTAAAGACTGGTTAGATGCATTACCAGGGGAATCTGGAGGAGACGCTGCGGAAAACCCGCTTGATTCTCTTATGGTCGCGTATAATGATTTTACCTGGAGGTCTGATGCACAGAAAGTATTCGTATTGATAACGGATGTTTACTGTCATCAAGTCGCAGATGGAACATCGTATACTGCAAGAACAGTAGTATCAGTTGAATCTGCATTAGCTGGCAACGCCTTAGTATATGTAGTCAGCCCAAAATATACTTATGACGTAGATCCTTATGGCGATACCAGATGGCTGGCTGACGGATACGGTGCTTTCGATGGTGTTGATTCGACAACTTATGGGGTTACAAGGCCTCATATAGGGACCGGAGGCAAATGGATAGAGCTGGAATCTTCAGGAGACATAGACCTGAATACTCTCGGCATATCGACCTCGGTCACAAAAGGATATACTTTGGCTTTCTCTTACACGGTAAGCGGGAGCACATTGTACATCCATGTTCTGGTTGACACTGACGGAGACGGTGTGTATGATTGCGACGGGTTAATAACCTTGTCGATATCGACAGCCGGAGCCGGTAAGTGGATGCCAAACGGTCAGTTGGCAAATCCTGCTCTTGGTGTAGTCAAGGGAGGATCGAACAACTAACGTTTAGTTTTTTTATTCCAATAAGATCAGGGGGCGCCGAAAGGCGCCCTTTGGTTTTTTGTATGACAGGTAGCGGTTCCGCATGCGGAACCGCTACGTTGTTTTTACGAGGATATTGTTGATGCCGCGCATGCGCGGCATCAACAGGCGGGACAGACGGGACAACGACGATTTGGGTTAATTCGCGAACGTTAATATACGCAATCCCTACTTTTTATTCCTTTTATTCCCAAACGGCGGGAATATTGCTCGTAGCCGATGGGGCAATAAAACATGGTCTTATTCAGAAATCAATATTTAACCAAGCCCCCACGTTTGGTGGGTTGGGATTATTCAAATTTTGGATTATATTTTGTGACAATGTGCACCAAAGAAAAAATGCGGTATTTTGGCAAAATTACAAACGGTCAAATGAATTTGTCTGACATGGGCAAAATTGCTGAACAATGTTGGCTGGATATCAAAAAACATTCAAATGGGATACGTTTGGACGAATTCATCATAATGCCGGACCGTATTCACGGAATTATACAAATTGTTCGGATCGGTAACGTAAACGATAATAATTCCGTTGGGAATGACAATATTATCGGAAACGATGGTAGATGCGCCGCATGCGGCGCATCTACCAAATCGAACGGGGATACCGTCGCCGTTGATGCCGCGCATGCGCTGCATCAACAACGTGGATCGTCGTTGGGAACGATTGTTAATTCATATAAATCCGCGGTAACGAATCGTTGCCATAAAAATGGATATAAATTCGGATGGCAACGCAATTATTTTGACAGGATAATCAGGAATGACAGCGAATTGGATCGGATAAGACAGTATATTGCCGATAACCCAAAGAATTCCAAATAATTAGTCGTTGATTCTCCGCATGCGGAGAATCAACGCGGATCATCAACAATTTGAATTCCCCCAATCTAAGTGATATTCTTTATCCCATGATCTTACATCCGTCCCCCAAACAGTACGTTTTTGACCAGTCCAAGGCTGCTGTTCCGGTGGACACCGTGGAAAAGGCGTTTGCTGCTTTAAAAAAACTGCCCAAGCTGGAAGGCATAAGCATTGCCGAAGAGATATCGGAAATCCCTTCCTATCTGCATACGGTTGTCTCGAGAGAAGGACTGGATACCTGCGGCAAGGGCTTAACGCCCGAACAATCGAGGGCAAGCGCCATAATGGAATATTGCGAGAGATATTCGTGGATGAATTTTGACATGAAAGGCTATAACGGTTATACAGAAGCTTCTTACGAAGAAATAGTAAAAACAAAGGTCCGTACGGTAAAAGAGGACTATTTTCTCTGCAATTTTGTCGGGATACCGGATAAAAATGCGCTTCTCAAAAAAATAAAGAAGATCCCGCTGAAGTGGATAAAAGGATTTTCCCTTACACACGGCGGAGATTTTTATTATCCGATAAGATGGCACAACCATATTTTTGGCTCGAACGGGCTTGCGGCAGGCAATACTATGGAAGAGGCGCTCACACAGGCCATTTCCGAAGTAATAGAGCGCGAGAACGTTTACAGGTTTGTGGTAGAAAAAGAGCTTGCGGATGACATTGATCTGTCTTCTATAAAACATCCGGCTGTTGCAAAAACGCTGGAAGAGGCCGCTGCAGCGGGCATAGAGATCATATTAAAGGACGTAACATTTGGCCTTGGAGTCCCTTCGTTTATCGCATACGGTACGAATTCAAGATACAAGGACACCCTTTTACACAAAGGCGTAGGCCACGGTACCTACCCGGGACCGGAGCAGGCCGTGGCGCGAGCTCTTGCGGAATATTTTCAGGCATTTGCGCTTCTTAATGATGATATAAAAAAACGCGGGCTGGACCTTACGGCCGAGCCGAACAAACATTACGGATTTTTGGTAACTTATCCGCACGATATTTTTTACAAATTTGCCAGAAAAAAACCTCTTAGCGAGGTAAAGAACCTGTCCAAAGACGATTTTAAAGATGAAGTGGAGATGCTGGTAAGTATTCTGGCAAAAAAGGGCTATGAGACCGTAGTCATAAACAAAATCCATCCGGAGCTCGGAATACCTGTTGTAAGAGTGTTTGTACCGGGCCTTCGAAGCGTTATAGTATCTGAAGTCTATGATCCGCAGATCTTTATTCTCGCGGCTCAAAAAGAAGCAATGACGGGAGAATAACCTCTCTTTCTTAGAATTGCAAGAAACATATATTTTATGTTATGCTAATAAAACAAATGGTATCACGTGAAAAGCTCACTGAGATCAAGGAAAAAGCCAGGCAGGTGCGGCTTGATATTATAGAGATGTTGGGCGGGTGCGGTTCCGGACATCCCGGCGGCTCTCTGTCCGTCGCGGATATTTTGGCTTCGCTCTATTTCTATAAAATGAAAGTGGATCCTAAACAGCCGGCTTGGGAAGACCGTGACAGGTTTGTACTCTCAAAAGGCCATGCCGCGCCGGCACTTTATTCCGTGCTTTCTATTGCGGGTTTTTTTTCAAGGGATTATCTTAAAACATTGAGGCAGATAGGTTCGTCATTACAGGGACACCCCGACAAAACCAGCCTTGCCGGAATAGATATGTCGACAGGATCTCTCGGACAGGGACTTTCCATAGCAAACGGAATGGCGCTTGCCGCCCGCATGGACAACAAAAAATACCGCGTCTATTGCGTGATAGGCGACGGCGAATCGCAGGAAGGGCAGATCTGGGAGGCAGCGATGTCCGCCGGCCATTATAAGCTGGACAATCTCACTCTTATACTTGACCACAACAAGCTCCAGATAGACGGAAGGGTAGAAGACATCAAAGGTATTGCTCCTGTAGCCGATAAATGGAAAGCTTTTCGATGGAATGTGATAGACAAAGTTGACGGCCACAATATAGAACAACTGATAAGCGCTCTGGACAAGGCCGAGTCGTGTAAAGGAAAACCTTCAATAATAATAGCCGATACCGTAAAAGGCAAAGGGGTTTCCTTTATGGAGGACAACGTAGATTTTCACGGAAAAGCTCCCAACAAAGATGAGACAGGAAAAGCGCTCGGTGAGATAAGGAGCTGCAGTTGTGAATAGTGCAAGATTAGAAGCAACTCGTGATGCATACGGAAAGGCGCTAGTCGATCTTGGCAAAGACAACAAAGATGTCGTTGTGCTGGACGCGGACCTTTCATGTTCCACAAAGACATCTACATTCCGCAAGGTTTTTCCTGAAAGGTTCATCAACTGCGGGGTAGCCGAACAGGACATGATATGTACCGCTGCAGGGCTTGCGGCTTCCGGAAAAATAGCTTTCGCGTCCACTTTTGCTGTATTCGGTTCCGGCAGAGCCTGGGACCAGGTAAGGATATCAGTCGCCTATCCGAGATTGAACGTAAAGATCGTAGTCACACATGGAGGGATCACTGTAGGCGAGGACGGGGCCACGCATCAAGCGCTGGAAGATATAGCAATAATGAGAGCTTTGCCTAATATGACCATTATCGTTCCGGCGGATTCTGTTGAGACTTACAAAACAATAAAAGCGGTGGCGGCTTTTCATGGGCCATCTTATGTGAGGCTCGGGAGGTCCGCAGTGCCGGTAATATCCGATTCTGTGGACCAGGACTTTATTATCGGTAAAAGCGTGTTGTATAGAGAGGGGATAGATGTCGCGATAATAGCCTGCGGAATAATGGTGGCAAAAGCTATCGATGCCTCCGAAGAACTCGCCAAAGAAGGGATCTCTGCAAGGGTCATAAATATGCATACCATAAAACCCATGGACAAAACAGCAGTTATAAAAGCTGCCAAAGAAACAGGTGCTATAGTAACCGCCGAAGAACATTCCGTGATCGGAGGGCTCGGGAGCGCTGTCAGCGAGATAGTATGCGAAGAATTTCCCGTGCCGGTAATAAAGATCGCTGTGGAAGATACGTTTGCCGAATCCGGCAAGCCGGACGATCTACTTGAAAAATACGGGCTCACCGCCAAAGATATTGTTGCCGCGGCAAAAAGAGCCCTTTTACTTAAGAATAAAAAATGAACGAAGATAAAAAACGCGTTTCATGGGACGCATATTTTATGGAGATAACAAGAGTTATCGCCAAGCGGTCCACGTGCCTGAAAAGGAATGTCGGGGCAGTGATCGTCAGGGACAAAAGGGTCCTTTCCACCGGTTACAACGGCGCTCCCAAAGGGCTGGCTCATTGTGAGATCGTCGGCTGCATAAGAAAAGAGATGAATATCCCTTCGGGCCAGCGCCACGAGCTGTGCCGCGGACTTCACGCGGAACAGAATGCCATAATCCAGGCCGCATGGCATGGGGTCAAAATAGAAGGTTCTACCCTATATTGCACGCATCAGCCGTGCGTAATATGTGTTAAGATGATGATCAACGCGGGGATTAAACGGGTCGTCTTTGAAGGCGATTATCCGGATGACCTGGCCTCAAATATGCTTATAGAATCCGGGCTGGAGATATGCAAGTTCAACGAACAAGATCAGCAAGGATAAAAAATGGCGGCACAAAAAATAGGTTATTTAGGTCCCAAAGGTACTTTTTCATACGAAGCCGCAAAAATGTACGCGAAAAAGATTGACGGAGCCGAGCTGGTGGCATATTCCACATTGCATGACATCCTTTTTTCCGTGGACAGGGAAGATATCGAAAAGGGAATAGTCCCGGTTGAAAATTCCATCGAAGGCACCATTGGCGTGGTCCAGGATATGCTCGTAAAAGAAGTGGACCTTAAGATCTGCGGCGAATTGGTCCTGCCGGTAAGTGAATCTCTGATATGCAAAAATAAGATAAAATTAACGGATATAAGCGAGATACACTCCCATCCTCAGCCGCTGGAGCAGTGCAGGGGATGGTTGAGAAAAAATATCCCTCAGGCAAGACTGATCCCTGCTCCAAGCACAGCCGAAGCCGCAAAAATAATTTCAGAATCAGACGATGACATGCTCTGCGCCATAGGTCCGGCGGGACTTTCCGAAATGTACGGCTTGCAGATAATTGAAAAGGATATTACCGATTATCACGACAACACCACCAGGTTTATCATCCTGTCAAAAACAGATAGCAAACCTACGGGAGAAGATAAAACTTCGATAGTCTTTTCTATTCTTGCGGACCGGCCAGGTGGCTTGTATTCGATCCTCGGGGAATTTTCTTCCCGCGGCATAAATCTTACCAAAATAGAATCCCGGCCTTCAAAAAAAGCGCTCGGAGATTATTTCTTTTTCGTGGACATGGATGGGCACAGGACCGACAAAGACGTCGCGCAGGCGCTGTCCGATATTGTCAACAAAGTCGCTTTTATCAAGATACTCGGTTCCTATCCGAAAGGAGCGATATAATATGGCAGACAGAAAAGATTCCTTTTTCGGAGGGCTGCTCATCGGCTCGATCATCGGCGGGGCGGCCGCGTTCCTTTTGACCCCTTTTACAGGCGACGAGGCCAGAAAAAAACTGAAAGAAAAGATCGGCGAATTCAAAGAAGGAGATCCCGAAAGGACCGAAAAAATCAAGGCTTCGGGACAGGAAGTGATAAGCAACACGATAGCTTCCATAGAAGAAGGAATACAAAAGATCGCTTTGGCGATTGACGAGGCCAAAAAAGCGTCAGATGAAAAAAGGCAGGAGCTGGAAGGAGAAAATAAATGAACCTAAATCTTGTAGCCTCTGTCAGTCTGATCGCTTTGACGATCGGCCTGCTGGTCGTCCTTTGGTATTTGATCTCGATACTTGCCAATATCCGGAGGATACTCAAGCCGATAGACCGCATGACGACCGAACTTGAAAAAGAGTTCAAGCCGCTGTTGAACGACATGTCGGGCATCACCAGTTCTCTGAGAAATTTCCTGTCAAGGTTTGACAGGATCACGGGGCTGATCTTCGGCAAGGCCGATCTTATGGCGCAGGGCGCCGAAAAGGTCTCATCATATTTACAGAAATTCATCAGCAACCCGAAAGTGGAGATCGAGTCGATCGGAGCCGGAATTAAGAAAGCGTTTGATGTATTATTAGGCAGAAAGGAGAACAAAGATGGGCAGGTTTAAAGGTTTCTTGACCGGAGGGATACTTGGAATGATAGCGGGAGTGCTTCTGGCGCCGAAAAAAGGGGAGGAGACGAGGCAGCAGCTCAAGGAAGAGAGCGATAAGCTTTCTGAAAAGGCAAAACCCATAATCGAGCAGGCCAAACCGATCTTTGATCAGGCAAAGGCAAAAGCCTCCGAGATCATCGGAAAAACCAAGGATCTACTTAACAAGAATTAATGGCCACTCTTGGGCTAGCGGTAGATATAGGCACGAGCAATCTTGCCTCTTATATCGTCGATCTCGACAAGCCCAAAGACCGCTTTTATCTATCGATCAAGAACAGCCAGTCAAAACACGGCGCTGATGTCATTACGCGCCTCACTTTTGCTTCGGATAAGAAGAACGCGCGCATTCTTCAACAACTTCTTGTAAACGATCTAAATAATCTGATCTATGCTTTATGCAAAAAGATAAGTATCAACAGGAAAAGATTGGGCCGGATCGTTGTCTCCGGAAATCCAATAATGTTGCACTTCCTTTTGGGTCTCAATGTCGACGGGTTCAAAACTTATCCGTACAGGTCAGAGATCAAAGGAATTGTTGAGATCTCAGCCGAAAAGATAGGTATAGCATCGTCCAAACAGGCAAAACTTATAGTTTTGCCTGTGATCTCTCCATATATAGGTTCAGATGTAACGGCAGGAATACTATATTGCGGCATGAACAAGACTTCATCAAAAAAGATATTGATAGACCTTGGGACTAACGCGGAGATGGTGATAGGCAACAAAGACAATATGTTCGCGACATCAGCAGCTGCCGGCCCGGCTTTTAAAGGAAAAGATATCGTTCTTGGCTCTCATATGATATCAGCTGTAGCAAAAATGCTGAGGGGCGGGGAGATAGATAAGAACGGGAAGACCATGGATGCCGTCATTGCGAGGAGCTTAGCGACGAAGCAATCTCCTCCGTCTATGGGATTGCTTCGCCCCGATCGGATCGGGTCTCGCAATGACTGTCACGAAAGGGTCTCCCAACAAGACATCCGCAGCTTCCAGCTTGCAAAGGGCGCGATTAACGCCGCGATAGAGATATTGCTGCAAAAATCCGGATATTCCGTTTCCGATATCAACAAAATATTGCTTGCAGGTCTATTTGGAGAAAAAATAGATATTCAGGACGCGATCGATACCGGTCTCATTCCTAAAGTCCAGAAAACTAAGGTTCGCAGTATAGGCAACAGCTCTCTCGAAGGCACAAAAATGGTATTACTAAAACCCGAGCTCCTTGCCGAAGCGGAAAATATTGCAAAAAGCGTTGTTCCAGTCGAACTTTCGATGGAAAAGGACTATCAGGAGAGATTTGTGAAAAATATGCTCTTTTAGAACACTCCAGTATTCCGATTCAAAATGCGTTCAAATCCGATAAAATATTCGGGACTACATTGTTCTTCATTCCGATGTCTGCGAGCGAGATTATTAAGCTTCCCCCATTTTTCGGAGCCGATCGTCATTTCAATGCCATTTTCGAACCCGCGAAAATATGCATCCAAGAAATTTCCCTCACCGACAAGATCATAAATCAATTTTGCTGCTTTGACTTCATACATGTATGAAACCGGTCTAACAACATCGTTTCCGAACGGCGCGGTCAGCACATTCAATAGTTCGGTAAAACCTTCCTCTATCGCTCTTTCTCTGAATCCAAAGGAATTTGCGTGCAACCACTCGTGCTTGATTGCGTGTTTGAAATATATGGACGGAAAAGTATGCGGAATAAAAATGGTGTTGGCGGGCGAAAAAAAATACGGTTTACTAAGGAACCCTGGAATGATCGGATGCGGGTTGCCTGACATCAAAACAACATCCGGTTCATTGTAATCATAACCCTTGCCGACAACAAAGGACCGCACTGATGCCCGCGTCCAACTGATTGCCGTTTTTTCCTGATCATTAGGGTCCCGGCGATTATTTATTGCGACTTGCGCACTTTCAATCAAACTTCTCAACCCTTTCCTGAGATCACCTTCAGAAATATCAGGGCGGACAATTAATGCCGTAGCCAGAAGATTTAGATCTCTGTTCATAATAGGCCGCAGTCCGATATTCATGTGGGAATGTGCTACCGCCCGGACAGAGTCATAAATACCCCTGACGATTTTTCTTGACTCTTCAACTGAGCGCGCAGGCGCGTCTCTTCTCCTGCTCTTCCCAAAGGATTCTCTATGCAGCATCATTTGAACCCGCAGTCCAGTCACAATCCGATTAACATCAAGCATAATTATTGCCACTCCTGGACGTCAAATCGTCTCAATTTCCACTAGCGTCGCACTCTATCAATTAATTTATCGAAAAAAACTTTCTTGAATTTCACTTATGTTATAATTCGAGTAACATGAGGAGCGAAATAGTCAAGATAATAGAAAAAGCCACTGGGCTAAAAGACATCACACTTGAGTCCCCAAAAGAAAAAGCGCACGGCGATTTTTCTCTAAATATTGCTATGATGCTTGCAAAGCAGGAGAAAAAGCCGCCGCGCGAAGTAGCGCTTAAACTAAAGAAAAAGATAGAAAACGCCGATAAAAGCAACATTTTTAGTAAGATCGAGATCGCCGGCCCTGGATTCATCAATCTTTTTATCAACGAAAGATTTGTTAGAAAGAGCTTCAAAAAAGTTCTTGAGGAAAAAGAGAATTTCGGAAAAAATAACATCGGAGAAAACAAAAAAGTCCTTGTTGAATTTGTGAGTGCCAATCCTACGGGCCCGCTCCATATAGGCCACGGGAGATGGGCCGCGATAGGGGACAGCCTGGCCAGGATACTTGTGTTCTGCGGCTGGCAAGTGTGCACCGAATTTTATGTGAACAATGTGGGCCGGCAGGTAAACCTTCTTATAGAATCGGTCAAGTCCGCTATGGACGGGCGCCCCGTTCCCGAAGACGGCTACAACGGCGCTTACATAAAAGATATCGCGGAAGAAGTCCGTTTCAAAAAGCCCGCCGATCTAAGGGGGTTTGTGTTAAATAAACTTTTGGCAGAGCAAAAAGCGACGCTCGCTGCTCTTTCCGTATATTTTGACAATTGGTTCTTTGAGAATACTCTGCACAACAGCGGATCCGTCAGAAAGACGGTTGACCTTTTAATAGAAAGGGACGCTACTTACGAAAAGGACGGAGCGGTTTGGTTTAAGTCCGAATCTTACGGAGACGACAAAGACAGGGTACTGATGCGCGAGAACGGCGAGCCTACATATTTTTCGGCCGATATAGCCTATCATGCCGACAAGTTTAGAAGGGGTTTTGACCTTTTGGTAAACGTTTGGGGGACGGACCACCATGGTTACGTAAAAAGGCTTCAGTCAGCGCTTGAAGCTTTGGGTCTGCCCAGCCAAAATCTTGAGATAATCATTGGCCAGCTTGTGGCTCTTTACAGGGGAAAAGAACAGGTCCGCATGTCCAAGCGCACCGGCGATATGATCACGCTTAAGGAGGTAATAGACGAGATCGGCGCCGACGCGGCGAGATTTTTTCTCGTGATGACGGGCGCCGATACTCATATGGATTTTGACCTCGAACTTGCTAAAAAGAAGACGCTCGACAATCCGGTCTACTATGTACAATACGCTCATGCCCGCGTTTGCAATATAATCAAGAACAGCAATATGCCTTTGCCCGATCCAGAAGACGCGGACCTTTCATTGCTTGCGCAAGAGGCGGAAAAAGACCTGATGCTAAAGATCCTTGAACTTCCGGAAGAGCTGAAACTTTGCGCGCGCACCATGCAGCCGCACCATCTGGCAAGGTATGCCAGAGAGTTTGCCGCAGTCCTCCATTCTTATTACCACAAATGCAGGGTGATCTGCGACGAACCGAAGCTTATGAAATCGCGTCTTGTACTTATGGAAGCCTCTCGAATTGTCCTGTCAAACATGCTAAAATTATTGGGAGTTTCGGCTCCGGAAAGGATGTAATAAAATGAAACATGTGTTTTTTGAGGGTGAATTCACTGAATTTGAGAACGCAAAAGTATCGATCATGACCCACGCGTTCAATTACGGGACCGCGGTTTTTGAGGGGATACGCGGCTACTGGAATACCGATAAAAAACAATTGTTCATTTTCAGGCTGGAAGAGCATTATAATCGTTTGGTCGACTCCTGCAAGTTTCTCAGGATAGAACAGCATTATCCCGTAAAAGAGCTCTGCGATATTACGGTAGACCTTGCCAAGCGCAACGGTTACAAAGAAGATATCTATATCAGGCCTTTGGCTTACAAGTCGGACAAAAAGATAGGGCTTGGGCTGGTAGGGGTTAGCGATGACCTGTGCATATATCTTGCGCCGTTCGGAGACTATATCGATATATCTAACGGCATACGTGTCTGCACTTCAACATGGCGCAGGACAGACGATATTTCCGCGCCTGCCAGGGCAAAGGCGACCGGAAACTATGTAAATTCTTCTCTCGCAAAATCCGAGGCTATAGAAGGCGGTTTTGAGGAGGCTATAATGCTCAGTCATGACGGCCATGTTTCTGAAGGCAGCGGTGAGAATATTTTTATGGTCAGGAATGGCAAAATCTTTACTCCTCCTGTTACCGATAATATACTCGAGGGGATAACAAGGGACAGCGTCATTCGGCTTGCCAAAGATAAATTGGGGATAGATATCATAGAGCGCTCAATAGACAGATCCGAACTGTATATTTGCGACGAACTATTCTTCTGCGGAACAGGCGCTCAGATATCTCCGATAATAGAGGTGGACCGCAGGCTTGTAAGGCACGGCAAGGTCGGAGAAATAACTACAAAACTGCAAAAAGCTTATTTTTCGGTTGTCAGAGGCGACGATCCTAAGTACAAGGACTGGGTCACGCCGGTCTACTGAAGGATTTAGATGATCAAAGGCACTGGGGTCGATATTGTCGAAATAGACAGGATAAGATCGGCCGTCAAAAAATACGGCAAAAAATTCTTATACCGCATCTTTGGGCCTCAAGAAATACAATATTGCACCGCTTTTAACAAGTTGAAATACCCTGAGCTGTCCGTGCGGTTTGCCGCCAAAGAGGCATACTCAAAGGCCAACGGTACCGGCATGATCGGCATCAAATGGCGGCAGATAGAGGTATATAACGACAAAAAAGGAAAACCTCTTCTGCGAATAAACGGCAAAGCAAAAAAGAACGCCCATATTACGCTTTCTCACAGCAAAGATTATGCCGTGGCAAGCGTGGTAATAGAAGGATAAAAAAAATGGAGCCGATAAGCGCCGCAAAGATGGCCGAAATAGACCGCCGAGCAATTCAAGAGCTTGGCATACCTCAAAGAACGCTTATGGAAAATGCCGGCCTCAAGGTCTTTGAAGTCGTCACGCAGTTGTGGGGATATCCCAAAAAAGTTTGTGCGGTCTGCGGCAAAGGCAACAACGGAGGGGATGCAAAAATAGCCGCGGAACACTTTAAAAATGCCGGTTCAGCGGTATCTGTGGTTTCGGTGGAAAGTGAAAATACAGCTGTTTTGTTAGAAAGCGCCCTGCAGGATTGTGATCTTGTCATTGACGGGCTTTTTGGCACAGGTCTCAAAAATGCCGTTAATGGAGAAAACGCAAAACTTATTCAATTCATGAACGAAGTTAAAATCGTTAAGAATAACCACGGCAGACAGAACTATAGGATAGTGTCGGTAGATATTCCTTCCGGCCTTGACGCAGACACCGGAGAATCAAAAGGTGCTTGTGTGAACGCGGATCTTACCGTGTCTTTTCACGCAGTAAAAGCGGGTCTTTTGACTCCCAACGGAATAAACCGCGCCGGCCGTATTGTAGTTGCAGATATCGGAATTCCCTACGAAACAGGACAGTTCTCTACAAAAAACGGGATAAGCTTTGCTGATCCCTCTTTCGTAAAAAGGACCCTGCTTTTAAGAAAGACTTATTCAAATAAGAGCGATAACGGCAGAGTCCTTTTGATAGCAGGTTCAGTTTCCATGGCAGGCGCTGCCGTACTTTGTGCGCGCTCTTCAATAAGAGCGGGTGCGGGGCTTGTCTATCTTTCGGTCCCAAAACCTTTGCAAAACCATGTTAATATTGCTATTCCGGAAGCCATAACCCTTGCCGACATTTCTTTGCCGGAAATAAAAAAGCTCAAATTAAGTGCGGTAGCAATTGGTCCGGGGATAGGCCTTAAAAAAAAGGCACTTTTGAAAAGCCTGTTAAAAGCGGGATTTTCGGCACCGATGGTCCTTGACGCGGACGCTCTTAACTTGCTTGCTTTGGAACCGTCGGTTCTGAATAATTATCAGGCATCATTGGTCATCACTCCCCATCCAGGGGAACTGGCGCGGCTTTTGGGTTCGACCGTAGCTTCTATCCAAAAAGACAGGATAGCCGCCGTACGCAAAGCTGCTTCTGCTTTTAACGCTGTGGTAGTGCTCAAAGGCTTAAATACTGTTGTGTCCGATCCTTCCGGAAGGTGTTGCATAGTTTCTGCCGGAAATCCTGCCATGGCATGCGGAGGGACAGGGGACGCGCTTACGGGAATAATAACGGCTCTGATAGGGCAGGGGGCGGATCCATATGAGGCTTCGGTATCCGGTGCTTTTATTCACGGCATGTCGGCGGATATTGTCCGCTCAGTAAAGGGGGAAACGGGAGTGTCATCTTCAGATATAATTGAAGCTGTCCCATATTTGATAAAAGGATGTTGTGATGGAAAACAAAAAGATCGTTGACCTGGTAGGAGAACATACGATCAACGTTCTTGAAGAGGCGGGAGCTCTTTTTGCTCTTTTCTGGGAAACTCTCAAAACGGCTTGCACATCAAAGATAAACGTAAAAAATACATACGAACAAATGGTGCGTATCGGTATAGATTCTATTCCTGTATCAATAACAACCGCATTATTCGTCGGAATGGTGTTTGCCGTACAAATAGCTACGGAATTTACTAAATTCGGGGCTGGAAAAATGGTCGGCGGGGTCATGGCAATTGCGGTTGCCAGGGAATTGGCCCCGATACTAACCGCCGTCGTGCTTGCCGGCAGGGTAGGGGCGGCAATGGCGGCAGAACTTGGGACGATGAACGTAACACAGCAGATAGATGCAATGTATTCGCTTGGGACCACCCCTATCAGATTTCTTGTAATACCCAGATTCATAGCTGCCTGCGTAATGTTTCCAGTGCTTACCATGTTTGCAGACATAGTAGGCTTTATAGGCTCATATCTTATATGTGTCTATGTGGCACAAATAAGCTCAGGTGGATATATTGAGACCGCCGAACAATTCATGAAAATAGCAGATGTGACCGGAGGATTGTTGAAAGCATTGGTTTTTGGAGGAGCTATAACTATAATAGCCTGTTATAAAGGCCTTAACGCCAAAAATGGGGCTAAAGGCGTCGGCGAAGCAACTACCAGCGCTGTAGTTGTCTCACTTATAACAGTTTTTATAGCCAATTATTTTATGTCAATCGCATTATTTAAATGATAAAAATATTAAATATGACAAAGACGTTCGCCGACAAAACTATCATAGAGAATATGACGATGGATATCCCTGACGGACAAAAGCTCGCCGTAATAGGGCCTTCCGGCTGCGGCAAAAGCACTCTTTTAAGACTGCTTATATGCCTTTTAAAGCCGACCAGCGGTGCGGTATTTATTGACAATGTAGACATAAACCTTCTTAAAGAGACCGATCTCATGAAACTTCGCAGAAAGATCGGTATGGTGTTCCAAAGTTCCGCATTGTTTGACTCTATGAATGTTTTCGAGAATGTAGCTTTTGGACTTAGGCAGCAGGAACAACATCCGGAAAATTATATAAAAGACAAAGTAAAAGAAAAGCTTAAAATGGTGGACCTCGACGGTACCCAGGACCTGCTTCCTTCGGAACTTTCGGGCGGTATGCAAAAAAGAATCAGTCTGGCCAGGGCCATGGCCACCGACCCCAAAATAATACTTTATGACGAGCCAACCACCGGACTGGACCCCATAACATCAACGAACATAGAGGACATGATAAACAAGATGAACAAAGAGCTGCATGTTACCTCTGTAATAGTTACACATCAATTGTCTACTATATTCAGGACAAGTGATAGAATAGTTATGTTGAACGAAGGGCGCTTTATAGAAACAGGCAGCGTTGAAATGACAAAAGCAAGTAGCGATCCTGTAGTGAGGAACTTTATTAAAGGAGGGCTGCCATAAAATGTCTCAACAGGCAAAAGTGGGAATGGTCGTGCTTGTAGCTATTATGCTTCTGGGTATTGTAGTTACATGGAAAAGCTCTCTTCTTCTAAAATTTACCGGTTATGAGATGATCGGGTCTTTTGAGAACATAGAAGGACTTACGGTAGGATCAGAAGTAAGGTACAGAGGTCTTAAGGTCGGAAAAGTCATGCGCATAGATCCGGGGCCGGAAGATATAAGGACATACTGCAATATTGACAAAGAAATACAATTTCCTTCAGATTCATCCCTTAGAGTAGCTTTTGACGGCCTGGTGGGGCTCAAGTTCCTTGAAATAAGGCCCGGGAAATCCGCAGAATTATATAAGAGCTCTCAAATATTATTCGGCCAAAGGACTTCAAGCATAGTGGATTTTGTGGACCTAGGCGCACAAAATCTTGTTGAGACAAAAAAGATACTTGTCGCGATAAAGAGCATAATAGAAAGGCCGGACATACAGGCGGCTTTTGTAAACGCCGTTTTGAATGTTGAAAAGCTTACCGAGCAGCTTAAAATAGCTTCGCAAGCCATAAACAGGATCGTGGCGGACAGGGATTTTCAAGAGAACTTTAAAGGGACGGTGGCCTCAACCAGCAAGACTTTGTCTTCTGCAAACCAGTTCTTTGAAGGGTTTAGTAATATAAGGATCAAGGCTAGCGGAGATGTCCTGTTGGGTGGGCTTGCCAATCAGGTAAAAGGCAATTTGGATATCCAGCCCAATGCTAATAATATCTACAAATTTAGTTTGGGTGAAGGACCGACCAGGAACCTTTCGCTACTTGATGCACAAATATCCAACGTCGTTGCAAAGAACCTGGCTTTGCGAATTGGTATGATAAATACTCATTTGGGCGGCGGAATAGATATGTTTGTGAACAAAAACTGGATGGTCAGCGGTGATATTTATGATGTTAACAATCCGAAGCCGAGTTATCCCAAGGTGCGTTTGACAAGCGACTGCAAAGTTGCGGACTATGTAAACCTGCTTTTGCAGGCTGATGATATAATAAATACCGGGAACACCAATTATTCCATCGGTGTTCGCGTAAAGGGTTTGGATTAATAAAGAATTTATAGGAGGATTTTGAAGTGATGAAAAAAGTCATTTGTTTTTTGGTAGTGGCAAGTTTGTTCTCCGGATATATTGTTTCTGCATCATGGTCTGCCCAGCCCAAAAAGAGACTGTTTGTTGCTAGAGGTAAAACATCCTCACTAAATCCCGGTGTAAAACCCGGCCAAAAAAAGATTTTCACGCAACAGGATAGGGAACGCATACAAAAGATGTTCCAGCGCCTTAAAAACAGGAAGCCCTTTACCAAAAAAGCCCCATAAGGGAATTTCAGGGCAACCAAACCCCTATTTGCCACACAAAAACGCAATACAGACGAAATTTAGATTTATTGCCTTAATTAAGCTAAATAATACCTGTATTTCGCTATATATTAACCAACTAACGATAAAATATCAGTATAAACGAAATCCGAATGTCCAAAAGAGGGGAAGGACGGACAAATATCCGAACGTCCAAAATCCAAATATCCGAACAAAACCGGAGATATCTCTTTCGGATTTTGGTCATTCGGATATTCGGATTTATTGATGTTTTTAAGAAAATCCCAGCCCCTTCAACAAAGAGTTGTCCACAGGGCCTATTTTAAACGTCGCATAATATATGTTATGTAAAGTAGCGAGAAGGGGGATATGTGGAGTAAACACAACCTTTGGGCTCGGGCATGGGGCGCTATTAGTATGGAAATACTTTTTACTCTGTCGATTTCCTTAAGGTGCTTTTTTCTTCTGAGGTTAGATAAGTTACCCATCTGCTTTGAGCTTTTTCTATATCTTCCGGACTTATATAGCCTTTCGTTACCAGAGCTTTTGCCTGTGGCTTGGTTAATCTTCCATCTTTAATTGCGGCAGCAACTGCTCTGAGTTTGTCCTTTGGTGCACTGCCAAGCAATAGTTCGGTCGAATCTTTAATTGCATTAATAGCTTGTTTATAAAGATCTTCGACGTTTTCTTGCTGAACGGGAGTTGCTCCTATCTGCGTCTCTGTCCTATTGCCTGCTGCTTCCATATCTCTCTTCATTTTATCAGCAACTTCCATTCCCCTCCTCAGGCTGCCCACAGTATCAGCAACTGCCTCTGTAATATCCGCTTTTGTGAGAGCCTTTGCGGTCTCTGTTACCACTTTTCCGTCAGAAGCCCTTGTTGCCTTAAAAGTTGCTCCTTCCCGGCTTATTTTCCAATCCTTTATATCGCGATCTGAGGTTCTGCTATTTATATCTTTGACCAATGCGGGAAGTAAAGTTCCGTCTATCTCACTATCGCTTAATTCTGCAGGACCTTGTTTTGTTGCTGAAGTCCGTGGCCCGGAAGCAGTGGTTGCCGCGGCAGCAGCCGGAGCTGTGGTGGCAGGCTTTTGCAGATCGTCATTTTGGACTGGCATTGCCGCTGATTTTGCCGGTGTGGCTGTTTTTGCGGCCTTTTTTGCTTCTGTAGTAGTAGTAACTGTCGGGTCAACATCTTTCGGTGCGACACTCTGAATAGTAGTATCGGGCATTTTTTTTGGATCTTCAACATAACCTTTCATCGCCTCTATGAATCCTGCTGCTTCATCCGATTTCTTGAGTACTTCTGTTTTGCCGACCAATGGGCTCTTTACTGCAACAAATCCAGGGGTATTGCTTTGTGTAACCTGAACATAGCCTTTTGAACCTCCACCCCTGGCGGCGACTGCATCATTAAAATTCTTTATAGCTATATTGATATTAGCCTGTGTAGTTGTTACAGCCGGAGGGACGCTTACTGACGAAGAAGATGATCCTCCATTAACCCCTTGTACTTCACTCATGTTTATTCTCCTCTCATATATACCTGTCAATACTTTCACCAATCATATATTAGATCGAAACAGCAGGTACAAAACTTGCATTCAAAAAAGTGAAATCCATCCCCTGTCCTGCAGATATATAAATATAATGAATACCGTATTTAGAGGCTTTGATCATCCCGTAAGCATGGCTTACAATGCCGGCAGAAAGAGCCTAGTTGTGCTCCACGGTTCAATCGGCGATCGGGTCAGTGAATTTGAACTAAAAAGCGGACGGACTATATGTGACATCAACATGAGAGGCAAATTTACCTTCAATACACCGTGCCTGGGGAAGCATCTGGCATATAACCCGCTGAACGACAGTGTTTTTGTTTCTGTTTCAAAGGGTACAGAATCCGTGATCGAGGAGTTTTCCTTAAGAGACGGAAAGGAAACCGGATATAGACTTACCAGTTCAGAAAAACCTTTATGCGGGTATGTAGCTAGAATGGCCCCGCGTTTTGCTTTCCATCCCGGATTGACCCTTATCATGTGGGCGGGAAGCTATGATGTTGAAACGGGAGGCGCTTTTCGGGACTGCTTTAATCTTTTCGCGTTTAGGTATCCTACAAATGAAATGGTATGGGCATACACAGGGAACGATGCCCAGCCGAATATTGCCGTTGACGCAAGCGGCAGGTCTGACTTTGGCTTTGTCAGCGGCGACATTCCCGATCCGCCTTATATAAATTTCAGGACGGGGTCAAAAAGTGCCGCGCCATCCCCTATTTCAAATTTATACAGGTATTTTAACCGGGTGGCCTTTGCGAGCGGAAGCAATAAGTGTTTTATTCAAAGAGGAAGATTTATAAATGTTTCTGACGGACTGGAAAGCTTTTTCACCATTAAAACTGACGCAACCCCGTCTGCCATCGTGTTTGCACCTGACCTTGGACTTTTTCTTGTAGCTCTTGAAAAACAAGGCGCAATATTTGGATATAATACAGCTATTTTTTGATGGAAGAAAGAATCGATTCGAAGATGTGCTTCCCATCCTCCCCTCCAAGCACTGGATCAGCCACTCGTTCAGGATGAGGCATCATGCCCAGGACATTGCGGGCTTCGTTGCAAATGCCGGCAATATTTTCAACGGAACCATTCGGATTTGAGGAAGATGTAACGGATCCGGTCTTTGAACAATATCTGAAAATCACCTGTTTGTTTTTGTTCAGCTTTTCTATGGTTTCTTTGTCCGCAGTATAATTTCCGTCAAAATGTGCTATTGGGATCTCAATGACCTGTCCGGATTTACACTTGTTGGTGAAAGGCGTTTTTGTGTTTTCCACTCTTAAACGGACGTTCTTGCAAAGGAATTTGAGATATTTGTTTTTTTGTAGAGCTCCCGGCAGCAACCCCGCTTCGGTAAGAATTTGAAAGCCGTTGCATATCCCAAGGACCAATCCTTTGTCTTTTTTAACATAATCCACTATCGCGTTCATGACCGGGGAGAACCTGGCGATCGCCCCTGACCTTAGATAATCACCGTATGAAAAGCCTCCCGGAACTATTATCACATCATAGGAACTTATGCTTTCGTCTTCATGCCAGACAAAGTCGGTCTTGGCTTTAAGGCTGGTCCTGGCAGTATGGTAACAATCCCAGTCGCAGTTGCTTCCCGGGAATACTATTACGGCGGCTTTCATCAGATCTCCTCGATCTCAAAAGTATATTGTTCTATAACGGGGTTGGCAAGCAGTGTTTTGCACATATCGTTTACCATCGATTTTGCATCATCAATGGATTTTGCCTCAATTTTAAGGTCTATCAATTTTCCTATTTTGACTTCCCCTACCCCTTTATACTTCATCGCGTGAAGAGCGTCCTTTATTGTCTTTCCCTGAGGATCGAGTATCCCTTTTTTATGCCTTACAAAAACTTTTACGAGGTACATCAAAGATCCCTTTCTATATTCCGAACCGTTTGTAAACGGCACCGAGGTTTCTGATAAAATAGTCCAGGCCGAACAGCTTGTCTATGTCCTGTTTATCTATATATGTAAGCAGTTCTTTGCTTTCCTTTGCGACATCTTTCATCTGTCTGCCGGAGTTGCGGGCTTCCATCGCGCATGTTTGTACGATCTTGTAGGCCTGTTCGCGGGTTATGCCTTTTTCTACAAGCGTGAGCAGTATCCTTTGCGAAAATACGATACCGCCTGAGCTTTCTATGTTCTTTAGCATGTTCTCGGGGTGCACTACCAAACCTTCCATTAGGGTGATGAATTTGTTCAGTATATAATCGACAAGAATATTTGAATCGGGGATAATCACCCTCTCCCCTGCCGAATTTGACAGGTCTCTCTCATGCCACAAGGCCATATTTTCCATGGCGGCCATGCTGTTAGATCTAATAACTCGCGCCAAGCTGGTTATTCTTTCTGATATGATAGGATTCTTTTTGTGAGGCATGGCTGAAGAACCCTTCTGGCCTTTTTTGAAAGGCTCTTCGATTTCAAGGATCTCTGTTCTAGAAAGGTTCCTTATTTCCACAGCGAACTTCTCAAGAGAACCGGCTATCAAAGCCAGCGCTGTCATATATTCTGCTATCCTGTCCCTCTGGAGCACCTGGGTGGACGCAGGAGATGGTTTTAATCCAAGATTTTTACAGACCATCTCTTCAATGGATGGATCCAGATTAGCGTACGATCCCACGGCTCCGGATATCTTTCCGACACTCACGGTTTCCCTGGCGGCCCTTATTCTTTCAAGCCCGCGTTCCAGCTCGGCTATCCATACGCACAGCTTGAAAGCAAATGTTATTGGTTCGGCATGCATTCCGTGTGTGCGGCCCATCATTATCGTATTCTTATGTTGTGATGCGAGCTTTTTCAGGGCCGAAATGGCTTTGTCTATATCGTCTATGATTATGTCCGCGGAAGCTTTAAGGCGCAAGGAAAGCGCCGTATCTTCTACATCATATGATGTCAGTCCCATGTGTATGTATCGGGAATCATCTCCCACATTTTCGGCAACGGCAGTAGTAAAAGCTATCAAGTCGTGTTCGACTTCTTTTTCTATTTCTTCGATTCGTTCAACGACAAATGATGCTTTTTTCTTAATATTATCGAGGGATGCTTGAGGTATTTTTCCGAGCTTTGTCCATACTTCACAGACTGCTATCTCTACATTAAGCCAGCTCTGGAATTTGGCCTGCTCGCTCCAAATGGACCCCATTTTTTGTAGCGTATATCTGCTTAACACAGATTAATTATAACATGGAAAGAAAAAGCAAAGACCGGGAGTTATATCCCGATCTTCATAAACACAAGCACTTTACACTTATTAACTAAGACAATAGCATTACAAATACTATTACTTAGTCATTTTTCTATCGACGGTCTTCGATATATCTCCGGATGTCTTACTCAGACTTACGATAGTAGATATAAATGTCGTGATCCTGTTCACAAAATTGCTTACCCACAAAGCCATGCTCGAAGAGCTGTAATCATCTACGTCGTCAATTTGGGATTTTTGAGCGTTGTACCATTCTCCTTTTGTAGGATCCGGAACGAATTCGTCTTCTGCAGTAGTATCTACTTCCACAGTTGGCTTGCCCTGTCTTATTAATTCAGCGTTTTCAAGAGTAATTTCACCGCCATATTTATTGGGATCGAAATGCGCGTCGGCTATTTCCCAAGCGGATAATATTTCATCGCCGTTTTGATCAGCCGCGACCAGACTTTCGGCAGTCGGGGTGATATATGATCCGCGCTCAGCGTTTGCGGCAACTGCGGCTTCTCTTCTGGCATATTCCGCTTCTTCAAGAGTGTAATCCGGGTTTTCCGTGGAGGATGAATTCTTTCCGGAACCGGTTTCGGTGCTGCCTGAATCATATATGCTTGTGTCCAAACCGCCCCTCGCGATTTCTTCATCACTTAAAGACCCGTCTCCGTTCGTATCATATTGTCCCAAGTTTTGCTGGGCTAGTTTTGCGTCTGAAAGCTTATTCTGATTGGCTTTAGCAGTCTCTCTTATTTTGTCCATCAGATAAGTTAGAATATCGTCAGCATCCTTGAGCAGCTGGTAAACTCTCATGTCGTCATCGTCTAGAAGTTGGCCGCCAGGAAGATCAAGTCTCGGGTCAAACTCGCGCGGCGTGGTTTCGGTAACAGGCAGCTGTGCGATCCTTGCAGCCTCAGCTTCATCTATGGTCATGGGCGTGTCGTCCGCGGCACCTTTACCGTTCTGGTGCATATAGATATGGGGATCATACAGCGCGTCGGCTATTTCGTCGGATTCCAGAAGGCCGCTTGTGTCACTGTCAGCTTGCACAAAATCATCGCGACTTTGAGGTACGATATGGGTGGCGCTTTTTTCATAATTTGCGTTTATTCTTGCGGCCTCAGCTTGCTCAAGGTTCATAGGAGTGTTGTCTTCGGCACCTTTTCCGTTCTGATTTACGTATACTTCCGAATCTAAACTTGCATCGGCTATTTCCTGGTCAGATAATATGCCGTTACCGTCCTGGTCTGCCGCTATCAGCTCGGCTTGGGTCGGAGTCGCGTGCTCGGCAGTTTTTCCGGTGCTTGAATTGGCATTTGCTCTTGCAGCGTCAGCTTCAGCCATAGTCATTGGTGTATCATCTGCAGTGCCTTTACCGTTTTGATTTACATATGTGCCGGTATCTAATCCCGCATCAGCTACTTCCCAATCGGATAATATTCCGTCACCATCTTGATCGGCCGCTGCCAAAGCACTGCGAGACGGAGCTTCATGATAAGTGGTAGCATTATTGTCTTCTATAGCAATTTGTCTTCTGGCGAGTTCTAATTCCTCGAGAGTCGTGCCGTCTAAGCTATGGTCAAAGCCCCAATAATCAATCTCTTCAGCATCTAAAATACCGTTCCCATTCGTATCAAACTCTCCGAAGTTCAGCATGGCTATGTCCGCAAGAGTGAGGACCGTAGATGCATCTTCATTAGCTTTTGTTCCGGTTTCTGTTTCTGTTGCTGTACTGGCTGCATTTGTTGCATCTGTTTCTGTTCCACTCGTATCATCCACTGGTGTGTTGTTTGTTGTTTCTGTGCCGGCTCCGCTCGTATCATCCGCTGGTGTGTTGTTTGTTGTTTCTGCTTGATCTGTCAATTGATAATCATTTTCCGGTGTCTGTGTTTCTGCTGTTTGTGTTGTACTTGATGCAGGTGCCGACGATGCTACTGCCACATTATTTGTACCCATATATACCTCCTACTGTAATCCTATTCTTTTGATGCCTCTATTTACTATTCGTAACGACTATTGATAAAGTTGCGTGTATTTTGCTTATTTCGCGAGGGAATAGATCTCTTTGAGAAGTTCTGATACCATGTCTTTTTCAGGGACTTTTTTGAGCTGCGCGCCGTTCTTAAATATTATTCCCTGCCCGCGGCCTCCGGCAAGGCCAAGATCGGCTTCACAGGCCTCTCCGGGACCGTTGACTACGCATCCCATTATGGCTATTTTAAGCGGTTTTTCGATGTGGCGGGTCTTTTCGGTTATCTCTCGGACGACCTGTTCCATGTTGTATTCGAGGCGTCCGCAAGTTGGGCAGGATATTATTGTGACGCCTTTGTTATAAAGACCAAGAGCTCTTAATATTTGGTAAGCTGTTTTGACTTCTTCAACAGGGTCTCCGGTCAGAGATACTCTTATGGTATCCCCTATTCCCCGTGCGAGTATCGCACCGATCCCTACAGCGGATTTTATATTTCCCGGGCCGGGGATACCAGCTTCGGTAATCCCTACATGCAGAGGAAAATTGACTTTTTTTGAAAGTAGTTCATAGGACTCAATTGTATCAACTACATCGGCAGATTTTATCGATAAAACTATATCGTAAAACTTCAATCTTTCTAGGATCTTAATATGGACAAGAGCACTTTCAACAAGAGCTTTTGGACAGGGATGGCCGTATTTTGCCAGAATATCTTTTTGCAGAGAACCGCTGTTGACGCCGATCCTTATGGGGACCTTTCTTGCTTTTGCAGCTGAGACAACGACTTTTATCCTGTCCTCGTCTCCGATATTTCCGGGGTTTATGCGTAGCTTGTCTATTCCCGCTTCTATTGCTATTAGAGCAAGGCGGTGATCAAAATGTATATCGGCAACAAGAGGGATCGATATGGATTCTTTTATTTTTCGTAAGGCAAGAGCGTCTGTTTCATCTTTTACTGCGACCCTGATTATTTGACAGCCTGCTTCTTCAAGTTGTTTTATCTGGGTTACAGTTGCAGCGATATCGGCTGTGTGTGTTTTTGTCATGGATTGAACGGATACTGGATTGCCGGCTCCGATCTTTACGGTCCCGATTCTAATCTCTTTTGTTTTTTTGCGGATGATCATCTTTTACTCCTTCATTGCGAGCCCCGCTCAAAGTGGTATAAACTCCGCGAAGCAATCTCCTTTATCTATGGGATTGCTTCGTCGCTTCCGCTTCTCGCAATGACTATACACATTATATCCCTAATCTCTTTTTGATAGCCAACCAGGCGAACCCGGCAAGATTTAACTGTCTTTTCCATCGTTTAGGTTCTTTTGCGAGACGGTACAGCCATTCAGTGCCGGTCTTTTGAAAGACAACGGGGGCCCTTCTGACGTTTCCGGATAAAATATCAAGGCTTCCTCCGATCACCATATTCACGGGAGCTCCGATCTCCTTGTAATATTTTGCGATCCATTGTTCCTGTCTGGGGCTTCCCAGTCCGACAAACAAAATATCAGGACGTGCTTTCTTTATCAGGGCTAGCACTTTCTCGTCTTCTTCATCCTTAAAGTATCCATGATGTGTCCCTACTATATTTATATCCGGCATATTTTTTGCTGCATTTTCGGCAATTCCGGGAGCGCTTCCCAGTAAAAATATTTTGCAGCTATTTTTACGGGTGTTTTCCAGTATGGATGTCATAAAATCTATTCCGGTAAGTCTGCCTTGCAACGGCGTTCCCAGAAGTTTTGCGGCGGCAACGATCCCTATGCCGTCTGGAATATTGAGGTCGGAAGAATTGAGCAGTTCGAGAAGCTTTTTATCTTTGCGGGCGGACATTATTATCTCGGGATTGGGCGTGAGGATCAGGTGCGGTTTTCCGCTCCTCACAAATTTGTCTATTATTTCAAGCCCGCTTTTCAGGTCAATATTGTCGATGCGCACGCCAAAGAGGTTTATCATATCAGTCATGCCGAAATATTCAAAGAAGGCCTCAAAATTGATGAGTGCTTTGCATCTCAAAAGTTTTGTCTTTTCTTTGAGTTGCAAGGACACTTCGCTCCTGTTTGTCCAAAGGCTGCCGGACTTTTCAAGGAAACTTTTTGAAGAAAAGTCCGGGTCAATGCACGGAAGCCCGGCATCGTCGCAAAAAGCCCTTACCTTTGGGTCGTAGCTTATTCCAAGAGCGGGAACACTGCCGGAAGCCGCAAATATCAGGCTGTGCAGCCGCATGCCTATGACCAGATCAAATGAATTAATGAGGCTAAGCACCTGACCGGGCGAATAATCCCCTTCTATTACTCTTCCCTTGTTCTTCATTTGTGAAAGCACGCTTACACTGATCTGAGTGTCTTCGGGAGCTTTGAGCGGTATAAAAAGCGCTTCAGCTGCGTACTTGTCGATGAACTCGTCCAGTGCTTCCGCGGTCCTTAGGACAAAATCTTTCGGCATATCTTTGAAAGAACGCAGGCATATTCCCGCAACGGGACGATCAAATTCGGTGATACCCTCGGCCCTGACGATTTCGATGAAACTTTCTTTTTCAAGAAGTATGGCCGGATCGGCGCAAGACAGCAGAGGCGGCGTGTCAACCCCAATACTTTCCAAAGACGTTTTTGAAGCAATATCCCTTACCGTTATGAGATCCGCGAAATTTAGGACAATCTTTATGAGCTTTTTGTTGAAGGAGCTTTTTACCGGGCCGTAACCTTGTCCGAAGACTGCAGCTTTTTTACCGAATAACTTTGCCAAAAGAATGATAGAAAGATAATAGATTATTGAGAACCTTCCGGTAGAGTCCTGCAGGAGGCCTCCCCCGCCGCTTACAAGCACATCACATTTTATCAGCGCCTTAATGATCGAAAAGGGATCCAGCCTGTGGACGCTGATCACCGGAAACCGCTCTGTGGTCGGTTTTGGGTCGGCGGAAAGCACCGTTATTTGTATGCCGGGATCTTTTTTCCTGAACTCTGAGATCATAGAGGCAAGGATCGCTTCATCCCCGGTATTGTTGAAACCAAAATATCCTGACAGAAGAATTTTCATTCAATAAGTATTTTCCGTTTTTAACTTTTTATTTCTTACTTTTTACTTGTTTCAGCAGTTCTTCGCGCAAGATTATAAAGCAAATAGTAAATTATTCCCGCAAGGATACCCAGCAGGACCCCGTAAAAAGACCGAAGGACCGAGATCATGAAAGGAGAATGGGCGTGGCAAAAAGAGTTCACTGTTGAAACAGGGCCGATCGTTCCCACTATAAGGAATGCCCACAGAAGAGACCTCTTCCCTTTTAGGTAATATAACGCTCCAAGTAACAGGGCCGGATAGCCGATGAGGAACTCTTTGGTGCGCGGCCTAACCGACATTAGATTTTCAAGCAAGGACCTTGCAACCCTTTCGATATCCAGGACACCGATCCCAAAATTGCCGCTGCGCAGTATATATATCGCTCCCACTCCGCCTACAATAGCAAAACAAAGCAGTATTGCAAAAGTTACGGGAGAATTAAGCAGATCAAGAAGCTTTTTTCTGTCGGAGAATTGTTCGCTGTTCAGTACCCAATATATTCCGGTTGCGAGCAGCGGAAGAGCAAAAGCTATCTTAACGCCCATAAACTGTCTGGCACCTGTCATGAACGCTGTGTCGGCCAGAGCGCCTGTTATATAAAGAGCTCCGATCGCGGCGATGAAGAAGGACGTCAGTACCATTGACATGGCTTTTGACAGTGTAGCAACAGGTGCAGCTGGTTTCTTCAGGTCAAAGACGGAGGTTATTGAAAGCACCGGGAATATGAGAGCCGAGGCAAGTGCAAATAACTTCCGGAACAAGACGATCTCTCCTGCTGCGTAAAACAGCGCAAAGGCCGCGACTGAGGTGATGAGCAGCAGAACTTCTGACCATGCAGGCAGTTTTGTGAAACTCCTCAGCAAAAGGCACAAAGCGGCGGCAAGCCCAAGACTTAAAAGCAGGATCGGCAGATTTCCCGTTCGCAGCGGCGGCAGGCTCTGTGTTTTTCCGGCGGAAAAGCCTGACCTCTCCAAACGCTCTTTTAAGTCGCTTATATATGAAGAATTGGTTTCTGCGAGCCCTGCGCGGCCGTTTTCAGGCATATAGAAAGGCCTTATAAAAAGGACCCTGACACCCCTCTCATAAAAAGCCCGTTCGAACCTGTTTAGAGCCTCCTCTTTTGTCATCTTTTTTTGCATCTCATCTTCGGCTATGCTGTGGACCCTTACTACGTCCGCGCCCATAACGTTCAAAAGAATGCCGTCCCCTTTTTGACCGCCCATTTCTATGAAACCGTAATCTATGTTGAACTTTTTAAGCGCCTTGGCGGTCCCGAAAAGATTTTTGCTGAATCCGCCTACTTCTTCGCCGTCGAAAACGATCTTGTCATACGGGCCGTATGAATAAATAGCCTTCAGTTTTTCGGCGGTCTTATTTGCGTCAAGGCGGTAATTGTTCTTTAGCCGCGGGATTACATAAAACCCTTTTTCCACCAGAGCGGTAAAATCTTTTTCAGGGATCCCTATGCCCATGGATAAAAGGTCTTCTTCGTCGTCCATTACAAGTAAAGTATCCGGCAGGATACGCTTTACCCTTTGTCTGCCGAGCATCAAAGAAAGTCCCTCTTCGGCAAATCTCAAAGAACCTTTATCCTGAGAAATAATGTATGAATAGAGGGGGTCATATCTGGCCGACCTGATAAGAGCCCTCAAAGCGGGATTAATAGTTTTTATCGGATTGACAGGCTCTTTTTTATTGTTAGAGTCTTTATTATCTTTTTCAGGAACGTTGATCTTTTCCAGAATGCCGGTTTCATAGCCGGTGAGCCAGACAATATTTCCGTCTAACTGTAATTTTTCAAGAGTGCTTTCCGTGAGAGATATGGAAGTAAGTCCGGAATCCTTGAACTTCTTGAGTAATTTATCGGAAGAGATCCCCTCTCTCAGAGAAAGTTTGATAATATCGTTAAAATCCATCACAAGTTCGACGCGGGTATTTTGATGTTCTACTGAAGCTTTATTCAAAGAGGAAACAAGTCCGGCAAAAGCTCCGGCCGCGACAAGGGCTACAAGAAAGAAATAAAGAGCCTTATTTTTCACTTATTATTCAACCTTGGGAACGTTTTTTAGCGCCTGTTTAGCAAGTTCTTCGGGATACTCATAGTCCTCCAGCTTCCCATCAAGATAGTTGTCGTAGGAAGAAAGATCAAAATGTCCGTGCCCGCTCAGGTTAAAAACGATGCAGTTGCCGTTGTTTTTCTTGGCTTCGTCTATTGCGACTTTTATCGCGTGGCACGATTCCGGCGCCGGAAGGATCCCTTCGGTCTTTGAGAAAAGTATCCCTGCCTCGAATGTAGCCCTTTGCAGCGTAGATTGAGCTTCTATAAGGCCTTTTTTGACCAAAAAGCTAAGTACCGGCGCCATCCCGTGATAACGCAGCCCTCCCGCATGGATGCCCGGAGGCATAAAGTCATGGCCAAGAGTATACATCTTAAGAAGCGGAGTAAGCTGCGCTGTATCTCCAAAGTCGTATTCGTATAGGCCTTTTGTTATAGAAGGACAAGCAGCTGGCTCGACTGCGATCATCCTTATATTTGAACCTTTGAGCTTGTCGGGAATAAACGGAGCGGCAAAACCGGCGAAATTACTGCCGCCGCCGACACAACCTATGAGGATATCTGGTTTTTCTCCGGCGAGTTCGAGCTGTTTCTTTGTCTCAAGCCCGATTATTGTCTGGTGAAGTATTACATGGTTGAGCACGCTTCCCAGAGAGTAATTTGTGTCGGAATGCGTAGCGGCATCTTCCACCGCCTCGGAGATCGCAAGCCCCAAACTTCCCTGGTTGTTCGGGTCTTCTGCCAGCACTTTTTTTCCGTAATTTGTTTCCAGTGAAGGTGACGCGAATACCTTTGAGCCCCAGACCCTCATAAGCGATTTTCTGTACGGCTTTTGATGATAGCTTATTTTTACCATATACACGGTGCATTCCATTCCGAAATGCTGGCATGCAAAAGACAGTGAAGATCCCCACTGGCCCGCTCCTGTTTCGGTAGAAAGCCGTTTAACCCCTTCTGTTTTGTTGTAATAAGCCTGCGCCACGGCAGTATTGAGCTTGTGGCTCCCAGCGGGGCTTACACTTTCATTCTTGTAATATATCCTGGCGTTGGTCTTTAGCGCTTTTTCAAGATGCACCGCTCTGATCAGCGGAGTCGATCTCCAAATTTTGAGCACATCCATCACCTGGTCAGGTATTTCGACCCATTTGTCGGTGACCATTTCCTGCTTGATCAGAGACATCGGGAAAATAGGTGCCAGATCTTCCGGGGTAAGCGGTTTTTTTGTTCCAGGGTGTATCGGAGGCGGAAGTTCTCCCGGAAATTCTGCCAGAACATTGTACCATTTCTGGGGGATCTCACTGGACGAGAGCAAAATTTTCGTATCTTTCATTTGTCCTTCTCCTTTAAGCTTTTGTCCTATATTAACATGGAGATTGAGTCATTGCGAGTCCCGATTCATCGGGACGAAGCAATCCCATAGACCAATGGGATTGCTTCGTCGCTTACGCTCCTCGCAATGACTTTCCTTTTCTCAGGAACGCTTCTATAAAGATATCAATATCTCCGTCTATCACGCTTTGAACATTGCCGGTCTCGGCTCCGGTGCGGTGATCTTTTACAAGCTGGTACGGTGCGAACACATACGATCTTATCTGACTGCCCCACCCTATTTGCTTCTGTTCCCCGCGGAGTTCTTCGATCTTTTCTTTTTTCTCCTGTTCAAGACGGCCTTTGAGTCTCGAGACAAGGAGCAACATGCATATCTCTCTGTTCCTGTGCTGTGAAGGGCTGGCCTGGGACTGCGCGATAATGCCTGTCGGTATATGTGTGATCCGCACGGCAGAGCTGGTCTTGTTCACATTCTGCCCGCCAGGGCCGCTTGCCCTATAAGTGTCCGTCTTCAGATCCTCCGGTTTTATCTCTACAGCAAGCTCTTCGCCGATCTCAGGTATGACTTCTACTGCGGCGAACGAAGTATGCCTCTTGCCGTCGGAATTAAACGGCGACATGCGCACCAGGCGGTGTATCCCGGTCTCGGATCTAAGATAGCCGTAAGCATAAGGCCCTCTTATAAATAGAACAGCGCTTTTTATCCCCGCTTGCTCTCCATAGGAGATATCCGCCAGTTCGGTCTCAAAACCTCGATCTTCTGACCAGCGTGAGAACATCCTGAGCAATATTTCCGCCCAGTCCTGCGCGTCGGTGCCGCCGGCCCCTGCGTTAATAGAAACGATCGCGTCCGAGGTATCATGAGGCCCATTTAAGAATGTTGAAAATTCAAGTTTTTTGATTGATCTCTCAAGCGATTCGATATCCTTTTGTATCCGCGATATATCCTGTTCATTGGTTTCTTTTACGAATAACTCTTCATTCGGAAAAAAGTCAAACAGAGACTTGTATGTGTCGGTCTCCTTTTCGATACTTAAAAAAGACTGGACCCTGCTGTTTATCGATTTTAATTCCTGGAGGATTGATTGTGCCTTGTTAGAATCATTCCAGAAGCCAGCGGATGAGGATTCCTCTTCAAGCTGCCTTTGTTTTGTCTTTAAACCGTCGATGTTAATGTGCGTTTTAATATCGGAGATTTTCTTTTTGATGCTATTTATTTTTTCTTGAAATTCGGATAACATTGTTCATCTTTCCTGATGGGCGCATCATGATGCGCCCCTACAATCTTCCAACACAGATTTATGCACCTTTTCCGCAGCATTTTTTGTATTTTTTACCGCTGCCGCACGGGCAAGGATCGTTCCTGCCGGTCTTAGCCGCGGTAGTGATAGGTTGTTTTTTTGCTTCGCCGGACTGAGGTGCGCCGTAGGTTATGTTGTGGGCTTTTTGTGCTATTGATTCGTTCTCGCTTACGAGCTGAACTTTGAACAGCAGGCCGAATATCTCTTTGCGTACGGAAGACATCATATCGTTGAACATGCCAAAAGCTTCCATCTTGTATTCTATCAGAGGGTCCCTCTCGCCCCAGGCCCGGAGCCCAATGCCCTCGCGCAGTGCGTCCATATTGTGGAGCTGTTCTATCCACGCATCGTCTATTACCTTGAGCATAACAAACCTTTGCAGTTCGGCCATCGTTTCGGAGCCCATCTGGTTTTTCCGTTCTTCATAGCGGCTTTTCAGCTTTGTTTCGATTGCTTCGCGGACCTCTTCGCTTTTGGCCGCACCTCCCAATTGGAAGTCCGGGCATGAAAGTTCTGTCATTTCTGTCTTTAAAGCTTCTGTATCCCATTCATCCGGCCTTGATTTCTGGGGGATAAATGTTTCACTTATCTCCTGAGCTATCTGATCCACCATTTCAAAGAACTTTTCCTCGAGATTATCGCCCTGCAGGATCCTTTTTCTTAAGGCGTAAATGGCCTCTCTTTGCTTGTTCATGACATCGTCGTATTCGAGTATCTGTTTTCTTATGGAAAAGTGATATTGCTCAACTTTGCGCTGGGCGTTCTCAAGTGCTTTTGAAATAAGCCCGTGCTCTATAGGAGTGCCTTCTTCCATGCCCAGACGCTCCATCATGCCCTTTATCCTGTCGGAGCCGAACAAGCGCATCAGGTCGTCTTCCAGAGAAACGTAGAACCTGGAAGAACCGGGATCCCCCTGCCTGCCGGAGCGGCCTCTCAACTGATTGTCGATACGCCTGCTCTCGTGCCTTTCGGAACCGATTATGTGCAATCCGCCAAGTCCCACAACACCATCGCCCAAGACTATATCAGTACCTCTTCCGGCCATGTTGGTCGCAATGGTCACGGATTTTTTCTGTCCGGCTTTGGCGATTATCTCGGCCTCTTTTTCGTGCTGTTTGGCATTGAGCACATGGTGAGGGATCCCGCGCCGCTTGAGAATGTTCGACAAAAGCTCCGAATTTTCTATGGAAATAGTGCCTACCAGAGCCGGGCGCTCGATCTTATATAGCTGGGCTATTTCGTTGGCTATAGCTGTAAACTTTTCTTTTTTGGTCTTGTAGATGACATCGGAATGGTCTATGCGTATCATTTTCCGGTGCGTGGGTATTTCATCCACTTCCAGGCTGTATATTTTGCCCAGCTCCGCCTCTTCGGTAAGAGCGGTACCCGTCATCCCTGCCAGTTTGTTGTAGAGGCGGAAATAGTTCTGGAAAGTGATCGTGGCAAGCGTCTGGCTTTCGGAGCGTATTTGCACTGCCTCTTTGGCCTCTATAGCCTGGTGAAGCCCCTCGCTGTAGCGGCGGCCGGTCATAAGACGCCCGGTGAACTCATCCACTATTATTATTTCGCCGTCCTTGACGATGTAATCAAGGTCCCTTTTGAAGACCTGATGTGCTTTCAATGATTCGGTTATACTGTGCGCGAGATCTATGTTGTCCATGTCGTAAAGATAGGAAAGTCCGCTGAGCTTTTCTATCTTTTTGACGCCCGTTTCGGTGAGCACGGCGTTCTTGTGCTTTTCATCCACGGTAAAATCAAGGTCTTTTTTGAGCTTGCGGGCGAGCTGATCGCCCTTGTAGTAAGTTTCGACGCTTTCGTCCATCATGCCAGAGATTATGAGCGGTGTGCGGGCCTCGTCTATCAGGATATTATCGACTTCGTCGACTATGGCGTAGTTGAGCTTTCTCTGGACGCATTGTTCGATGGAAACTGCCATGTTGTCCCTGAGGTAGTCGAACCCGAACTCGTTGTTGGTGCCGTAGGTTATATCGCAGGCATATTCTTTTCTGCGCTCAAAACTGTTCATGTCGTTTTGTATTGTGCCCACCGATAGTCCCATGAATTTATAGACCGGGCCCATCCAGAGGCTGTCGCGCTTGGACAGGTAGTCATTCACGGTGACAAGATGGCAGCCTTTTCCGGTAAGTGCGTTCAAATATATAGGCAAGGTCGCGACCAGCGTTTTTCCTTCGCCGGTCTTCATTTCGGCGACTTTTCCCTGATGAAGGACTATCCCTCCCAGCATCTGGACGTCAAAGTGCCGCAGTCCTATTGTCCTGGCGGAAGCTTCCCTGATGCAGGCATATGCTTCGGGAAGCAGCTCGTCAAGAGTTGCGCCATGGTCAAGCATATTTTTAAACTGCACTGTTTTTGCGGCAAGCTCGCTGTCAGAAAGCTTTTTAATCTCTTCTTCGAACGAGTTTATGTGCTCGACTATAGAGTACAGGTGTTTTATCTTAGCTTCCGAAGATACGCCCAGAAGCCGTGCGATAGCTTTTAAGAACATTTATTCCCCGGCGGAGGTCTCACGCTCCGGTTCGGCCAGATTTTCGTGAAGGATATGTTTTTCTTTTGCGGATTCTCTTCTTTTCTCCTGAATGATCTTTTCCTTGAATTTTTTTACCTGTTTGTCAAGCTTGTCTATCAAAAGATCTATTGCAGCATACATGTCGGAGCTGGCTTCACTTGCATGTACCGCCTTGCCGGACATCCAAACGGTGGCTTTGGCGACCTGGCTTTCGACTTGTTCCCTTATCTTGTCCACTTCAAGCTCTATGTCTATTTGTTGTATGTTATGGAAAAAATGTTCGACTTTGTGTATCTTTTTCTGCGCATAGTCCTTCAATGCCTCGGTTAGCTCGATGCCTTTTCCTCTTATATTTATTTCCACTATTATTCCTCCGTTTCAAAGAAATTATATCATAGAAGGCGTGCCCTTGAAAGAACCAGCACCTTTACGGATATGGCACCGGCCTCAAGCAAGGTTTTTCTGCAGGTTTCCGTGGTAACTCCCGTAGTATAAATATCATCTACTAAAATTAATGAGGCTCCCCTTATGACATGAGGACTGGCGACCTCAAAGGCACCTTCTATCGTTTTTTGCCGCTCAAGCTTCCCAAGTTCGAACAGGTGTTTTGTGTCCTTTTTTCTTACGAGGACATTTTCTAACACAGGCGCTTTGATCTTTTCGGCAAGAAGTGTCGATATGAGTGCCGATTGATTGAATCCCCTTTCTCTTAACCTGTTAGGATGAAGCGGTACCGGGATAATTGCATCCGCGGCAAGATAAGGGTTATGATTTGCGAAAAGCTGTCCCAATGGCTGCGCCAATCTCTTTTTTCCGTGAAATTTCAAAAGTTTTATCGCTCTTTCCAAAACCCCTTCGTAAGCTCCAACGCAAAAAACGTAACCCTCATGTTTCCTTATCATAACTATCTTTGATCCGCAGCTTTGGCACAGCACATCATCACCCGCTGTGCGGCATACGGCGCAACGGGGCGGAAAAAGCATGTCGAGAAGCAGCTTTATCATGAACTGTATTCCAGCAATTATCCCGCCAAACTCACCCCCAACCCCCTCTCTTGGTAAGAGAGGGGGCGATTTATTTTGATAGCATGCTTATCACCCCTCTCCCTTTGGGAGAGGGGTAAGGGGTGAGGGCGAAAAACCTTGAACTGGCGGGCATCATATGCTACTATCTATGGCATGACAAGCTGGGAAGAAATACTAGAGCTGCTCGAGCAGGGTGAAGGCCAATCCCTCGAATTTGAGAAGAATGTCCCCTCTCAGGACGATATAGCACGTGAATTGACGGCTTTTTCCAATTCAGACGGCGGCAGGCTCATACTCGGGATCGATGATAAGAACAAGCATTTTATCGGGATAGACGTTAATGACGATTTTAGCAACTGGCTTTTCAATATAGGGCAAACGCGTTGCGTCCCCCATATTAAGCCTGCAAATGTGGAGATATTTTCGAGGGGTCCCCAGAAGATCGCGATAATAAACATAAACGAGGGTGACGAAAAACCCTACAAGACGGATGATATCTGCTACATAAGGGACAGCACGGTTTCAAGGCCGGCAAAAGAGAACGAAGAGCAGGAAATTACCAGCCCCTGGGCGGGGCACGGACTTAACAAAAGGCAGAAAAGGATCCTTGACTATGTGAGGGAACACAACAGCGTTTCCAACAAGGAATACAGAGAGATGTTCAGCATATCGCACAAAACAGCGCATCTGGAACTGACCATGCTTTGCGAAAAAAAGATCCTTGTCTGCCGCGGCGCCGGAAGGTCTACAAAATACATTTTACCTGCCAATGCCTAGTCGCCATCCGCAATTTCAGCCAGAATTACCCTGTCATAATCTTCGAATTTTTCTTCGGATACTGAAAAAGTCGTATTAAGATTGCTGAAGGCGGGATCTTGTGACATGTTTCTGAAAAAGAATTCCAGCCACGATGGTTCACCCTGTTTCAGCCCTCGTTTTGAAAGGAGCTTCAAGCTCACTGTGTCGACCCGCCCGACTTCAGCCTTAAGGGCAATCAAACATTTGCTAACCGATTCTTCCATTACACTCAGCCCCGTTACCATGAACAACTCGGTAGATTGACTAAGATCGGGAAATTGATAGGGAGGATAAATCCTCGATGTCATTCCCAAGACGCCAAAACCCAATGCCATCGGAAGCACACAAGCACCTGCAATCGCCGACAGATGTGAAACGCGCCTAAAACCGCGCAAAGATGAAGAGTCCCTTTCACCGGCCGTTATTATCAGATCGTAGAATTCATCTCCCAGCCCGATCTTTATTCCATAGCACTCCGGCCTGGTGATCATTAATTGGAGCCCAGGATAGAGGATATTGTTATATCTGATTTGAGGCAGTTCTTGCTTTGCATACCAATCTTCGATCGTTCTATCAAATATCGCATTGCCTACGGTTTCCGGAGGGATGACAGATAACGGATTGTATTGATCGATGGTTCTGCCGTCAAGGGCAATGACAGGAGCCATTTCTAGCCCCACCGCGGAATTTCCGTTACTATCATCCTGATAAAAATCAGTTCCTGTCACTATCATACAGGCCGATGAGACCGCGGGATAAACTGTTCTGTCCAAAGTACGATCGAGATCATGGACTGGCCGGAAAAATCCTGTCGGCCCCTTTTTGCAAAATGCGCTTGCCGAACGTAAAACGGGCATATGTATTTGTCTGAGTGTCATACGCCTGATCTTCTTCTGAGTTCTTCCGCGGCAGCTTCTTTTACTTCCTTTCTGGCGGCTTTTTCCACGAACAAACTCAATGATCCGTCATCAAGATCCGGCCAAAAAGCCAATATCCTTTGAAAAGCAACTTTTGCATACGGATTATTGCTCATCCCGATTATGGCAAAAGCGGATAATCCGCCAAGATCTTCCGGTATTCTTGCAAGTGCGATCATCCCCATCAAGTGAACGTCCTCCGCTCTTGCAGCCATAAGCTTCAGAGAATCAGAACTGCAATTATTTATAAAACCTACAACTCCTGAATACGACCTGTCCGCTCGTCTATTATGTGGCATCTTATCCAGGTGAGAATATGAAATTGCCCTGGCGGCAACCCTTTCGTTGAAAAGCTGCAAAGAAAACGGTCTTATCGTTGCTCTTTCGAGCCTGTCCCGCAGGTTTTCCACACAGATCTTTCTTACATCTTTGTCCCTGCTGAAGGAGAGCCTTGCGAGTGTAAATGTATTGATCAGCGGATCACCGGCTTTTGAACGCTGCGGTGCGAAAGGATTGTGGAAAGATATGCGACCTATATTTATTCTTTGTAATGCGTTCATGGTAATTTTCTATTTTCAGTCGGATCTTTTTCCCGTCCCTTGATCCTAATAACTTCCCGCTCCAGAGCTTCACGAGATATAGCTGTGTCTGCTGCTAAATCTTTTATTATCGGTTGCAGTGAAATCTTGACAACAGCGGAATGAGTAGTGTCATTTTGCATGATGCTCAGGTCATCAAGAGTGACACGGCGTCTGGGTTTGCCATCTGCTCTTCCGAGCTCAAGCTTAATGTCTCCTGATCTAAGATTGGCCGATATTGCAGAAAGGATTATAGCCGGCATGCCTATTCTTCTTATTTGCATTACTATTTTATTTCCTGTTTATTTATCGTAATTTTTATGGCGAGATTTCAATCGGCAGAAGGAAAATGCCGGCTATTGGATATCAGGTCCGGAAGCTTCCATTGATCCTTCGATAACCCAATCATAATTGATGTCCGAGATCGAATGCATATCTGTCAGTTTGAGAGAAACATTATTAAATACAAGAGAATCCAAGCTGGAGAGCATGGTACAAAGATCATGCACCCTATCCGCATCCTCAGGCCCAAAAGCGGATCTGGCAGAAATCCGCGGATTTTTGGGACTACAAAGAACTGAATCGAGGTTCAACCCAAATAGGCACCTTTTGTCAGGCAGTTCAAAAATGCCAAGACGGGTTATCTGAAATAATGTCCTTAGTGTCGAGCCGTCCGGATAATCATAAAGAGATAAAGGATCGCAAACAAGAGGCAATAAATGTATTCCTACAACGATCGGGATCGCGCTTACCTTTTTTGGTGATCCCGCTTTTTTAGAGGTCGGGTCGCTGACCAAGATAAGCTGGTCAAAAGACTCGCTATCTGTAGGATTGACGAACACAGTTCTGAGCTCATTAAAAGTTGTGCCGTACGATTCAACTCTCGGGAATTTCATTAAAGCATGGATCTTCATATTCATTTCAAAGAACATGCTGCCAACCAATTTCCGGGACGAAAGCGTGCCGAGCGTGACTGGGATGTAAGGCCTATTTGGTGATGCGGCCGCAGTCTTGAAATTAACGCCCAAAACCGCATTTCGGGAAATATCATCCTGAAAGCAGGTAAATTGTGCATTCATAACTGCATTTGCACCCGACGGAAGATCTCTTTTCAAGAAAGAACATGCCGACAGGGCTCTTGCCGCGCGCAAAACGGGAATATGTATTTGTCTTAGATTAAGTTCCAAAAGTTAGCTCTCTTCTAGTCGAATTGTTGATCCCTCTCGCGTCTGCACGTCCCATCCCGGCGCATCTTAAGTTGGCATCCGTAAAATCGCAATGCCTTATATCGGATTTCCAAAAACGGGCATATCTCAGATCCGATCTGCTGAAATTCGTTCCCGTCAAGTTTGCCTCCACAAACCATTGTTCACGAAAAAGCACATATCCCGACAGGTCTAAACCGCTTAGATCAAGCTGGTAATGCCTTAGGATATTTGCGGTTATACGTTTAATTTTTGCAGCAGCCCCGCTGGAGACTCCATATCTCAATGATATCGATTTAATGACTGAATTGTGCCCTGTTCCATATATTGATCCGAGGAGTTTTCCGCCCGTCAATCTGCCATGCAGCGCTTGTCTTACGGTCGTTGCAGAGTCATCTTCATATCGTCTTAACCGGAAACCGTTCTTGTCTGTTCTTTGATCGAGAATGAACTGCACATCTTCAGCGCTCAGACATAAGACAACGGAACCATCTTTATTTGGGGCCAAATCCCTTATGTGCAGCTGTTTGTAAACTTTGGGGCCCAGAAATTCACGCACATCGATCCCGGGCCTGATAGAAATACCCGCGGTGGTCCTTGCAATATTACTTTTGAGCTCCAAAGCTCTTACAGTTCTGCCTCTTATTTCGACTTTTGCAAGTTTCATGAATAAATGTTTCATCTTTGGGAAGAAATCCCTCGCCTTTAGGCGATCCCTTTAGGATGACGGACAGATGATAAAATGGGGGAATGCAGCTATATAGACATGGATCACACACGGTATACGATCTAA
>Ga0265297_10000872_pt1 | contig 79834 bp, 84 predicted proteins | sample Munlanlwell13791_FD_192502 | JGI IMG/M metagenome (GOLD analysis project Ga0265297, IMG submission 192502) | Leachate microbial communities from a municipal landfill in Southern Ontario, Canada - Leachate well 137-91 | ecosystem: Engineered > Solid waste > Landfill > Unclassified | place...
GATGTTTTCATGCAATACTATAAAACGGCTGATGGCACTTATGAAGAATTGCGGCAAAAAAATGTTGATACCGGCATGGGATTGGAACGGACCGTAGCGGTCTTAAACGGCCAAGATAATGTTTTTTCAATAGATACTTTTTCTCCAATTATCCAAAAAATTAAAGAATTAGGTAAAACAGAAAATGAAAAATCAGTCAGAATTATTGCTGATCATTTGCGCGCTGCTATTTTCATTTTGGGTGACAAAAAAGGGATTGAACCGTCAAACCTAGATCGGGGCTATATTCTAAGGCGGCTGATTCGGCGCGCAATTCGCCACGGTAGAGTATTAGGTATAGTAAGCTTTGAAGAAAATAAAGCTAATCTTAGTGACAAAAAATCATTGGACCATTTTATCTCAGGCGACATAGCTAAAATAATTATTGAACAATACTGCAAGGATTACCCAGAGTTAAAGAGAAATGAAGAATTCATTCTTAATCAATTAGTTCAAGAAGAAGTAAAATTTAATAAAACTCTGGAAAAAGGTTTGAAAGAATTTGAAAAAATTTCAGCCAAAGATATTTCGGGTCATGACGCTTTTATTTTATTTTCTAGCTACGGATTCCCTCTGGAAATGACCAAGGAGTTAGCCCAGGAAAAAGGCCTTAAAGTTGACCAAAAAGCTTTTGATAAAGAATTTTTAAAGCATCAGGATCTTTCTCGTACAGCTACCGAAGGCCGGTTTAAAGGCGGTTTGGCCGACAACTCGGAATTAACCGCTAAAATGCATACTGCTACCCATTTGTTACTGGCTGCTTTGCGCCAAATTTTAGGCGACCAAGTTTTGCAAAAAGGTTCCAATATCACACCCGAAAGAATTCGGTTTGATTTCTCCTATTCACAAAAAATGACGCCTGAACAAATCAAACAAGCCGAGGATTTAGTTAATGAACAAATCAAAAAAAACCTACCAATTATTTGTGAAGAAATGGCTTTAGAAAAGGCCAAAGCGCAAAATGCCATGGGAGTTTTTGAACATAAATACGGAGATAAAGTTAAAGTCTATACAATTGCTCAATTCAGCTGCGAAATCTGCGGTGGCCCTCATGCTAAAAATACCGGCGAACTTGGTCGTTTCAAAATACTAAAAGAAGAATCTTCAAGCTCCGGCATCCGAAGAATTAAAGCAATTTTGGAATAAAAATATATAAAAAATTGGTCTGACTTGCCACTAAAATCGGGTAGGTTTTTTTGTATTGCAAAAAATAAGATTATCTGCTATAAAGAGTAGAACTGGTTTTTTGAACTTACCGGATTTAACAGTAAAACCTAGCCCAAAAAGGCTAAACTTGAGGAGAAACGGATATGAATCTGGTTGTTGGTTGTTTGATTGCCGTATTTTTGATTGCCATCATTTTTACGGCCGCAGGCTTGCTGGGATATCTGTTGTATATCCAGCCCAAAAGCCTGGAGAAACGTGCCAGTCGTGCCAAGCAAGAAGGGCGTTTTGTCTACTTGCTGGGTGTCAGCAAAAGAAAGAAAAAATGGTTCTTTCGCGATACCCGGAGCAATAACGACATGATTACAGTGGCTTGGTTGAACGACAAGGACCAAATTTGCACCCAAACCGGTATCTGGCGAGACTTTTACGATGAACCTGATGCAAGCAAGATGAAAGATCTCACCCGAAGGGCTCTCTATTTCTCGTCAGCAGAAACTTTGAACCAATGGGTTATGAGCCATTACCTAAAGAAAGTAGAGTCGTCTTAACGCAAGGTCCAAAAAGGCAGAACTGAAAAAGGGTTAACTTATGGGATTCATGGGATTGAAGACATTGGTGTCAGTAGTTCTTAACCATTTGGCTTGGTGGCGCAACCGGCGTTTAAGGGCGCAAATAAAAATGGCGCTGGCAGATAATTTACCGTTTCAACTTTTGGCAGTTTGCCAGGAAGAACCGGCGTTTTACTACCAGGATCATTCAGCCACCAGAACGACAATTTTTTGGGTGGAAAAACCCGGCAGCGAATCAATGCCAGTTACTAATCGGGCAGTTAACGATGCCGTAAAGCAAGGGTACTACCTGCCGCTGAACATGAACAATCTGTTCTTTCAAACCTTAGATCAATTAGCCCATGACGTTACGGGCTGTATCTTATGGATACCGGGCCAAATCAAATTCCGGCAACCAGAAAAGGTTTAACAGCATGAAAATTGTCATTTTGGTAACTGCCGTAATACTGTTTGGGCTTTGCCTGATCAGGCAAAGGCAACGCGGCCAGCAGGCGTACAACACTACTGTAGTCAACGGCCCAAAGTGGCAGCTGCTAGGCATTTGGGTGCTTGACGGTACCTGCTATAACTACTACTGCCGGGTAATGACCAAAAAGCAGTGGCACAAGGGACGGATCTATTCTGTCCGTAAGCTCTTTGAAGCAGATATTGACCTGCATGAGGTTGACCGCAAGGAAGTTGAAAGGATATTCAAAAACCCTGGAAACTACCAAGGTAAGGGCGGTTGGCTGGACTTTCGCTTCATAAAGCCATATCTCTTGGCCAAAAATCCGGAAGGAATTGAAGCTCTTTACCGAATCATCGCGGAGAGAGTGAAGCAAGAACAGCCTCAAGACGAGCAGCTACCAGCTCTCGCGCAAAAACTTGCCAACCAATTGGCTGACAAGTAGCAACTAAACCCTAGGCCCCAGCTCCTAACCAGCTGCCGGCCTTTTTCTTTTAGCCAAGACGTATTGACATCTTTGAAGCTTTAGTATAATATTAATCATATTATTGACAAATTAAAGCAATCTGCTATAATAATTTCAGAGAATTTAGTTAAAATTTGCTTTATTTTAGATAAAATTCTGGGCTAATTCAGAGTTCAGTAAGCGCCAAGAATTTTATTTTTTTCCAAATTATGGTTAAAAACCAAGAAACCATCCCCAGCAAAGATTTCATTGAAATCAATGGGGAAGTAGTTGAACTACTACCAGCCGCCAGTTTTAAGGTTAAACTGGAAAATGGTCATGAAATTTTAGCCCATCTGTCCGGCAAGATGCGGATGTTTAAAATCAGACTTTTGCCGGGTGATCGAGTCAAAGTCCAAATGACGCCTTATGATTTAACTAAAGGCCGCATTACTTATCGTTATTAATTTTATTTATGAAAGTTAAAGCTTCGGTAAAGACAATTTGTAAAGACTGCAAAGTGGTCCGTCGAAAAAAGCGGGTCCATATTATTTGCAAAAATCCGAGGCACCGACAACGTCAAGGATAAACTATGGCTAGAATTGCAAGCGTCACCTTACCAAAAGATAAACGGGTAGAAATTGGTCTAACCTATATTTATGGTATTGGTCGAAATTTAGCAAACAAAATTTTAAAAGAAGTAAAGATTAATCCCGACACCCGAGTCAAAGATTTGACCGAGGAAGAGGTTAGTCGTTTAAGGGAAAATATTGAAAAAAATTATCGCATTGAAGGTGAACTGAAACGCGATGTTTTAATGAATATCAAACGTTTAAAAGAAATTGGCAGTTATCGCGGCTCACGCCATGCTCGCCATTTGCCGGCCCGAGGTCAACGCACCAAAACTAATACTCGTACCGTCCGGGGTAATGTCAGACGCACTATGGGTTCTGGCCGTAAACCAACCGCTCAAAAGACTTAATTTTAGCTAACTAGATATTTTATATGACTGAAGAAAAAACTCAGCCACAAGTTGAAACTACGGAAAACCCAGCCGATGTCGCAAAGGCAGATAAAACGGCTAAGGTTAAATCAGCTAAAAAAATAAAACGACAGGTCAGTTCTGGCCGGGCTTATGTTTTAGCTACCTACAATAACACCTTAATCAGTTTTACTGATCAAACCGGTAATGCTTTGGCCCAATGTTCAGCTGGCCAAATGGGTTTTAAGGGGCCAAAAAAATCAACCCCATACGCGGCCGGCGTAATTGTTCAAAAAGCCGTGGAAAAAGTTAAACCTTATGGCTTAAAAGAAGTTAATGTTTTAGTCACCGGTGTTGGTGGCGGTAGAGAAGCTGCTATCAGAGCTTTAAATGCCAATGGTATTAATGTTTTAAGTATTAAAGATATAACCCCAATTCCTCATAATGGTTGCCGAGCGAAAAAACCAAGACGGGTTTAATAATTTATGCCAAAATCACTAGATCCAAAATGTAAAAAATGTCGTCGCGAAGGAGTTAAGCTTTTTTTGAAAGGTGAAAGATGTGCTGGACCAAAATGCACTTTGCTTAAACGCAACTATCCACCAGGGGTTCACGGACCAAAAGGCAAGAAGCGGTCAACCGAGTATGGCCAGCAATTGCGCGAAAAGCAAAAAGCCAAAAGGATTTATGGCATTTTTGAAAGACAATTTAGAAATTATTATGATAAAGCTATTCGCCAAACTGGCGATACCGGCCAAATCATGCAACAACTTTTACAAACGAGGTTAGATAACGTAATTTATCAAGTTGGTCTTGGTAAATCACGAGGTCAAGCCAGACAGATGATCACTCATGGTTTATTTTTGGTTAACGGCAAAAAAGTTACTATTCCGTCTTATCAACTTAAAACCAAAGACGAAATTACAATCAAGCCAGAACGGACAAAAGCAAAAAATTTCGCTGATTTGGAAAAGCAAATCAATGAAGAAAAAATTCCGGCTTGGCTCCACTTTGATATGAAAACAAAAACTACAAAAATTTTAAATAAACCTACTGGCTCCGAACTAGACTTAAGCTTTAACCCACGTCTAATCGTTGAATTTTATTCAAAATAATTTAATCCCTAACTAGGGAAAAATATATGGAAAAAATTCCTTTACCTTCTAAAATCGACATTCAATCAGGCAAGCTTAAAAATGAATCAATTATTAGTATTCAGCCTTGCCATCCTGGTTATGGCACAACATTAGGTAATGCCTTACGCCGAGTTTTATTATCATCTTTACCCGGTGGCGCCGTCACGGCTTTTAAAATTAAAGGCGTTAATCATGAATTTTCTTCCATTCCGCACGTTAAAGAAGATGCCGTTGAAATTTCCCTTAATTTAAAACAACTTCGGGCCAGAGTATTTTCCGATCAGCCAGTCAGATTGGAATTGAAGGTTAAGGGCGAAAAAAAGGTAACAGCCAAAGATATCAAAACAACCAGTGATGTTGAAATTGTTAATCCTGATTTACTGATTGCCACTTTAACCAATAAAGATGCCGATTTTGAAATGGAAATTATCGTTTCCCAAGGCCGAGGTTACGTCCCAACAGAAGTCAGAGAAAAAGAAAATACTGAAGTTGACATGATTCTAATTGATTCAATTTTTACCCCAATCAAAAATGTCGGCATTAAGATTGAAAATGTCCGCGTTGGCCAAATGACTAACTATGAAAATCTGATTTTAACTATTGAAACTGATGGCTCAATTACACCTCAGGAAGCGCTTGAGCAAGCCACCCAAATTTTAATTTCTCATTTTCAATTTATTGAAGATCAAGCCAAAACCAGTGCTGATACTAAACCAAAAAAAGAAAAGAAAGAGGCAGCAGAAACTGAAGCGGAAGAAATCATTGAAGAGCCAAAAGAAGAGAAGAAAGCCAAAAAAGAAAAGGTTAAAAAATCAAAGAAAGAAGAAAAGTAATATCTTATGAGACATCGTAAAAAAGGAAAAATTTTAGACCGGAAGAGAGATCAAAGAAAAGCGTTGTTAAGAGGTTTAATAACGAGTGTTATAATTTACGAAAAAGTTAAAACGACCCAAGCCAAAGCCAAGGTAATTAAACCAATGGTAGAGAAGCTAGTCACTACGGCAAAAAAGAATGATTTAACGGCCAGACGAAAACTATTGGAAACTCTTTATCATAAAAAAGCGGTTAATAAAGCTTTGGAAGTTTTAGGTCCGCGCTACAAAGATAAAAAGGGCGGTTACACCAGAATCATCAATTTAGGTCCGCGCCAAGGCGATGGGGCTCAAATGGTTCAAATTGAATTTGTTTAAACTGAATTTTATTAAATATGGATAAATCTAGTTCAAAAAAGAAAATTGTTAAATCAAAAAAGGCGGCCAAACCGACCCTGGTTAGATTAACCCACAAAATTGACGCCACTGATCAAATTTTAGGCCGCTTAGCTGTAAAAATTGCCCTTTTATTAAGAGGCAAAAATAAACCCAGTTTTACCTTTCATCAGGATTTAGGCGACAACGTAATTGTTGCTAATGTTTCTAAATTAAAATTTACTGCCAAAAAATTAGAACAAAAGAATTATTACCATTATTCCGGCTACCCGGGCGGCTTAAAAACCACTCAGCTAAAAAGAGTAATGGAACAAAAACCAGAAAAAGTTTTACAAATGGCAGTTTGGAATATGTTACCAAAAAATAAACTAAGAGCTAAAATGATTAAACGTTTAAAGATTAGTAAATAAATTCGGAATAATTTATGCCAAGAAAAAAGAAAACCGAACAAGACCAAACTGAATTAGAATCGCAAAAGAAACGAGTCCGTCATTCTTATCTTTATGCTGTTGGCCGGAGAAAAAAATCCATTGCCCGAGTTAGGTTAGTCAAAAAAGGCGAAGGTAAAATTATTGTTAATAAAAAAGAATACGACCAATATTTTCCAACTCTAGAACTTAAACAACTGATCACTCAACCCTTGGAAGCAATTGGTAAGCTAAAAGAATTTGATATTTCAATTAAGGTTGCCGGCGGCGGCAAGCATGGTCAGGCCGAAGCCTGCCGCCATGGTATTGCCCGAGCCTTGGTGCTTTTTGATAAAGATTTGCGCAAAGTTATCAAACCTTATGGTTTTTTACGCCGCGATCCAAGACGCCGAGAAAGAAAAAAACCTGGTTTAAAACGCGCTCGTCGCGGACCACAGTGGGCAAAACGATAAATTTTGTATAATTTGTCCCGAGTTTATCGAGGGGCAAAACGATAATCAAATTAGATAAACTCAAAACGGGGCAAATGCCCCGTTTTTTTGATTGATATTATTGACTTTTTGTAAAATTTATAATAAGATTGGAAATCAGCTTAAACTAACTGATGAAATACTTTCCTCAAACTAATAGGAGATACGAGGATGCGATACATGTTTTGTTCTTTAACATTAGCAGCCTGTTTACTAGGCTGCCCTCAAACCCCAACCCAACCAATTCTTTATACCACTGTTTGGCCTGTGGGTAGCGGTTTAATTCAAACTCAGCCGCTCAAAAACCAAACTAATGCCTTCAGTCTGCTGGCAGTGCCTGAACCTAACTGGCAATTTGACCATTGGAATGGACCAATTAGTGCCGAACTGGCCAACCCAACCATAATCTTTTTGGCCGAGCAAAGCGAGCTTTGTCAGGCAGTTTTTAGCCAAATAGATGCCGAAGGTGAAACCGAAAGGATTATTGATTTTGCCGGGCTGGAATGGACAGTGCGACATTCCGACACTCTAACGACGCCGGGTGGCAACTACTTTTCCGACCAACCAAATGATGTTTGGACAGACCAGCAAGGTCTGCATTTAACAATCAGTAATCGCGACCAGAAGTGGTTTTGCACAGAAGTGGTTTTGCACGCCTGTTTAGGTTGGGGGACATACACCTTTAAAACTCATGGCCGCTTGGACTTCCTGGACCCGCAAATGGTTTTGGGCATATTCACTTGGGATGCCAGGGCAATATTTGACTATCATCGAGAAATTGACATTGAATTTTCTCAATGGGGCAACCCTGATGATGCAAACAACGCTCAATACGTAATCCAGCCCTGTGCTGCCAACCCCGAATGTCCTGATCGCTACCGCCGTTTTTGGGTTGAACAAACCGATCAACAAGCAGACATGACCCATGTCTTAGTCTGGCACCAAGATAAGGTTGAATTTTCTTCCTACTACACCACTTCTGGCGAGACTAAGCGTCTGGCTTACCAATGGACCTACACTGGTGATTTCATCCCCGTACCGGGCCTGGAAAATATCCGATTCAACTTTTGGCTGGTTGACGGCAAAGCGCCCCTAAACGGACTAGGGAATGAAATCGTCATCTCCGACTTTCATTGGGAAGGAATCTAACCTGCACATTTGTTTAGCTAACCCTCACACATTTTTATTGTTTGGGGGTTATTTTTATTGACAAAATGTTAAAAAAAGAGTAAAAAAATAATGCCCTTGAACAATCAAAGTATCGCCAAAAAGCAATTTAGTTGCATCACAGAAAAACGGAAAGGAGATCTGACCATGATGAAAGATTTAACTGGACCAAGAAAAAGCCGGATTGCCGTAGGTGGAACACTCTGCCTTGACATGATGCCCGAACCGCCGCCAGGAATTAATGCTGACAATTTGGGTTCACTGGTAGAACCCGGCAGTCTGCATATTTTTGGACCCCTGATTGCGGCCACGGGCGGCGCGGTAGCCAACGTTGGTATTGCCCTGGATAAATTGGGCTTCTCGGCCCGGCTGATTGCCGAAGTGGGCAATGACTGGCTTGGGCAAGCCACTATGGAAATCCTGAGAGGACATGCCGGGAGTAATACGGAGCTGCTAAAGCATGTTGGCGTGAACACCACGCCCGGAATCGGCAGTTCGTATTCCACAGTCGGCTGTGTCCCGGCAGTTGACCGCTGGTTTCATCATAACCCCGGACCCGCCAAACTTTTTGATGTCAGTAAAATTCCCTTTGCTGACCTGGCAGAAGACACCCTGATATTTCATCTAGGCTATCCGCCGCTGATGGAAAAAATGTGGCAAAACAACGGCCACGGGCTGGAAGCAGTATTTTACTATGCCCGCCAGCATGGAATAATCACCTCGCTGGATATGGCTTATCCTCACCCAACCTCACCGGCGGCCAAAGCCAACTGGCGCGAAATTTACCGCAAGGTTTTGCCCCATGTCGGAATTTTTCTGCCAAGCTTTGACGAAATTTTTCTGACCTTGCAGCCAAATCTTACCGAAGATAAGCGACAGGAAATTATCCAGCAAGGACTGGGACCGATTTTGTCCAGCCTGGCTTCGGAACTGATATCTCTTGGCACGCCGATTGTCGTGATTAAATGCGGGCAAGAGGGCTTATACTTATGCACCACCAACGACCAAAAAACCATGGCTGAGGCCGGCTGGGGAAACGTAATTGACCTTACAGAATGGGTCGGCGTAGAAACTTTTGTGCCCAGTTTTAAAGTCAAAGTTAATGGTACCACGGGCGCTGGCGATGCTACAATTGCCGGCTGGCTAGGCACTATGTCTATGGGCCAAGGGCCGCATTGGACGGCAAAAATAGCAGCCGCTACCGGCGCCAGTTGTGTTGAATGTCTCAACGCCACTGATGGCATTAAACCTTACGGCGAAATTGGCCAAAGAATCAATGGCTGGGAATTGAATCACGAAAGCCAAGTCAACCTGGGCAATGACTGGACCTGGGATGAAAAAGCAAAAGCCTGGTTTGGCCCAAATCACAAAGCACACTGAACCTAACCTTCTACCTCTTTGGTCTGAAGGTTATTTTTTTACTTTGACAAAGATAACTAAAAGAGAGAAAATTAGCCTAGAGCAGGCTTAAATAAATAAGACAATTTATCTAAAAATTAATCAATAATTTTATGGGTGACAAAAATTTCAAAAATATCCTATTTATTGTCATTGGCATTATTATTTTAATTACGGCTTTTGGTTTAATGCTGATTCGCGGCAATGAAGCTGACTGGGTTTGTCAGGATGGCCAGTGGATTATGCACGGCAGACCTAGCGCACCAAGGCCTAATCAGCCCTGCGGCGACAGTAACCAAAATATTAATGACAACCAAAACGTGGGCTTGGCCAATCCCGCATCAGTTTATTGTAATGAACACAACGGAAAATCCGAAATTGAAACTGACGCCGCCGGCGGCCAATTTGGCATCTGCGTTTTTAACGATGGCAGCGCCTGCGACGAATGGGCTTATTTTAGAAACGAATGTCAGAGCGGAAAAAATATAACGGTTTTCTTGCCACAAAAAGACAGTGAAGTTACTCTACCATTCACCGTCAGCGGTTTGGCCAGGGTCTTTGAAAATATCATCAACCTTCGCTTGAAAACTAATGACGGCACCGTACTTTTTGAAGCGTTTGCTACGGCTCAAAGTCCTGACATTGGCCAATTTGGCGAATTTGAAAAAGAAATTGATAACCTCAAACAATTACCAAACGATCAAGATGTAACACTGGAAGTTTTTTGGTATTCACCCAAAGACGGCACGGAAATTGACAAAGTCAGCCTACCTTTAAAATTAAACTTGCCTCAAACTACGGCGGTAAAATTATTTTTTACCAATGATAAATTGGACCCACAAATTTCCTGCAATAAAGTTTTTCCCATTCAAAGGTTTATTGCTAAAACTCCAGCGGTTGGCCAAAAAACTTTGGAGTTACTGCTTGCCGGCCCAACCAAAGATGAAGGCAATCAAGGTTACAGAACAAGTATTAATTCTGGGGTTAAAATTAATAGCTTAAAAATTGAAAACGCTACGGCTTATGCCGATTTTGATGATACTTTGCAAGCTCAAGTTGGCGGTTCCTGCCTGACGGCTGCCATTCGCACTGAAATTACCGAAACCTTAAAACAATTTCCAACGGTAAAAAATGTCGTCATTTCAATTAATGGCGAGAGCGAAACAATTTTGCAGCCTTAGCTTATCTCTGTAAAAAATTTTTAACTAATTTTCTTTTTTTACTTAATGAGAGCTGATAATTTTTTTTGCTTTTTAGCCTTTGCCGAGTAATTTCAAAAAGAATAATAGCCGTGGTGACTGAAACATTCAAACTCTGAACCATACCGCGCATGGGAATATAAATTTTTTCATCAGCCATTTTAGCGGCAAGAGGGGAAAGCCCGCGATGCTCATTACCGATTAAAATAGCAATTTTTGGCTGATTAAATTTCGCCTTAAATATATCCTTTGCTTCTTGATTAAGCAAAGTAGCGACCAACGTAAAACCGTCCTTCTTTAATTTCTGCAAACAAGTTTTAGTCGATTTATAGGTTTGAAAATCTAACCATTTGTTGGCTGTGCTTGATGACGATTTACCAATTTTTTTTGGATTGTAATATTTTTCCTGTTCAAAAATAAAGTACACCTGCTGTAAGCCAAAGGCATCGCAGGTCCGCAAAATGGCCGCGGCATTATGCGGATCGTGAATATCTTCAAAGACTAAAACCAAACCGCTTTGTCGCAATGAAGCAACACTCTTAATTCGATTTAATCGATTTTTAGTTAGCATAACTTTCAATTTAGCTTGATTTTTATCTCTCTTTACTATATAATTAACCCGACCCCACCCTAAAGATACCGGGGTGTTGGGGCGGGTTTTAATGCATAGAGTCGGCTCCCCGCCTGCCTGCGCCTTAGTAATTTACTTGAAAATAATATTTAGGATGAATTAAGCTAATTTATTTACTAAAAACATAAGGACGGCATGGCGGGCAGGCGCCGACGATTATTACTCATACTGCCATTCATAAATGAATGGCAACAACATTATAACATATTAGAGTTCTTTGGTAACTAACTCATAACTAATCAAGCAATATGGGAAAAATCTCACGATCACTACGACACTCGGCTATCTCAATGAAAAAGAAGCAAAAACACAAAATTGCTGCTTTGCGCAATCATTATTCTTTGGCTAAAACTGAGTTAGACAAAAAGGCGATTATTGAAAAGGCCTTAAGAATTAACCCTTTTTTATCCAAAGAATCATTTTTGGCTGCCATAAAAGATACGGTAGCAAAAATAGTAAAAAAGAAGCCGCTTGGCCAAGTATAACAAAAAGACTCAAATTTTTAAGCAACTAATACCGTGGATTTATCAAGGGTTGAAACAGTCCTAAAACCTTATCCTGCTTTTCGTTTAAAGCAGGTTAATTTTGCTGTCTTTAAAAATTTAATTGAATCTTGGGATCAAGTAACCAACTTACCCAAAGACATTCTGGCCTTACTAAAAAAAGAAATTCCTTTGGAAATTAAGGCAGAAATCCAAAAATCAACTGACAACAAAACAATCAAAGCGGCAATAACTTTAGAAGATAATCAAATTATTGAAGCGGTGTTAATGCGTCATTCAGATAGCCGCAATACAGTTTGTGTTTCCAGCCAAGTCGGCTGCCCATTGGCTTGCGAATTTTGCGCTACCGGCAAATTGGGTTTTAAACGAATTATGACCGCTCAAGAAATTATTGAGCCCGTACTATTATTCAGCCGCTGGCTAAAAAAAGAGGGCCAGCGAGTTGATAATATTGTTTTTATGGGTATGGGCGAACCGTTTTTAAACTATGACGAGGTTTTAAAAGCCGTTAGAATTTTAAACGATAATGATAAATTTGGCATCGGCGCCAGACACATATCAATTTCCACCGCTGGCATTATTGAAGGTATTAAAAAACTGGCTGAAGAAAATCTTCAACTAAATTTGGCCATCTCACTTCATGCACCAAACGACATTGTGCGTCAAAAAATTATGCCAGTTGCCAAACAATATCCGATTAAAAAACTATTACCCGTCGTTTCTGACTATATTAAAAAGACTAACCGGCGAGTAATGATTGAGTATTTGATGCTGAAAGATATTAATGATTCACCTAGCCAAGCCAGGGAATTGGCAAAAATTCTCAAACAACAATTGCATCGATTATTTTTTGTGAATTTAATTTCCTATAATGACACAAAACAATTTAAGCCGTCTTTACCAAAAACCATCAAGGAATTTAAATCCATTTTGGAAAAAGAAGGTTTAACGGTAATTCAGCGTTATCGATTTGGTTCGGAAATTGATGGCGCCTGCGGCCAACTGGCAGCGAAATTAAAAAATAACTAAAAAATTATGACGAGCAAAAAAACTTTTACCGCCCAACAAGCTCAAGAAATCGGCAAACAGCTGGGCATTGATTGGTCAAAATTTGACGTTGAGCAATTTCGAATGGGTATGGATGTTGAGCTTGAGCATGGCACTATAGATCAAAATACTAATGTTACTAATGATGACCCCTTGCCAACGGGTAAAATTGCCTTGGCCCACCTTAATGAAATTCGCGATTATTACACCCGCCTAGCAATAATGGAAAAAGCAGGTGAAGCTTATTGGGAAGGAAAATAATGATACCTACCAAAAGTCGCCAGCCTTGGCGATTTTTGGTATAATACAAATAAGGTGAGAAAAATAAAAAATCAATGAACAAAGTAATTATTAAATAAAAATTATGTTTAAAAAATCAATTTTATTAGCAACAGGCCTGATAACCTTAATGGTTGTCACTGGCTGTGGTAAAGCCAATGTCACACCAACTAATCCTACTCAACAGGGGACAGTACCAATAGATAACTCAATCAAGGTAAACCTGGGTACGAATCAACCACCAGCCAAAATTCAAGGTGAATTAAAAAATGTAACAATTAACAACCTGGCGTTTGAACCCAATAAATTAGAAATCAAAGTCGGCGAAACTGTAAAATGGACTAATCAGGACTCAGTTTCACACACGGTCATTGGTGGACCAGATTGGCAAAGCAATCCCTTGAACACCGGCGAATCTTTCTACTACACTTTTACCCAGACTGGAACTTATAATTATCATTGCTCAATCCATCCTTCAATGAAGGGAACAATAACTGTCAGCCAATAAATATCAATAAAAAAAGCTCTGGCCCTAGCCAAGGCTTTTTTTATTGATTAAATTCGGGTATAATAGGACTATGGCCAAACCAAATTTAGCTAAAAATACGACTTATTTTACCGCGGCGCTGACTTTTCAAAAAGTCCTTTCTTTTATTTATTTTTGGTTTGTTTCCAACCATTTATTCCCCAATGAACTGGGCCAATATATCTTTGCCCTTTCATTTACTACCTTGTTTTCCATTTTTATTGATTTAGGGCTATCACCGGTATTAACCAGGGAAGCAGCTAAAGACACTAACCAAGCGAACAGCTACTTAAAAAATGTTTTAGGCTTAAAAATACCTTTGGCAATAATAACCATGATTGCGGTTTGGTTATTTATTAATATTACCAACAAACCGCCCGAAGTCCGCTTATTGGTTTACCTAGCCAGTATTGTAATGTTACTTGATTCGTTCTCTTTGACTTTTTGGATGATCTTTCGCTCCCGGCATAATTTAAAGTATGAAAGTATTGCCACAACTTTAATTCAAATTATTATTTTTAGCTTAGGTATTATTGCCTTAAAAACTACGGGTAAAGTTTCACATTTAGTTTTAGCCTTATTGGCCGCCAGTATTTTTAACTCTTTACTCTCGGTTAGTCTTTTGAAGTTTAAGCTAAAATTTTCTCTAAGACCCCAATATAATTCTGAGATTATTGGTAAATTTTTAAAAATTATGCCGGCCTTTGCTTTGGCTGGAATTTTTGTCAAAATCTACAACACTTCCGATTCAGTCCTATTGAGCTATTTGGGATCAGATACAGCCGTTGGCTTTTTTGCCGTTCCGGCAAAAGTGGTTTATGCTTTTCAACAAGTAATTCCGGCAGCATTTTCCGCTGCAATTTTTCCGGCTTTTGCTTATTATTATGCCACCTCCAAAGAACAGTTAGAAAAAACTTTTGAGAGAGCATTTGCTTATCTAACAATAATCAGTTTTCCTTTAACGGTTGGCTTGATCGTTTTGATTCCGCAAATAATTACCGTCATTTGGCCAAAATATTACAGCGTGATTCCTTGTTTTTATATTATGACCCTGGCAATTCCTTTCATTTTTTTAGCTTTTCCCACTGGCTATTTGCTCAATGCCTGCGACCGGCAAAACAACACTACAATCAATCGGGGAATTATTACTGCCCTGGCTGTGATCTTAAATATTATTTTAATCCCGAAATTCAGCTTTCTGGGAGCGGGTATTACTTTTTTAATTACCAATCTGGTTTTATTATTTTTAGATTTTCACTGGGTCAGAAAGATTATTCCTTTGTCCTACAAAATTTTAGGCAGCATTATATTAAAGTCTTTGGCTGCTAGCATTGTCATGGCTCTAATAATAATCTTTGCCCGGCCTTATTTTAATTTATTCCTTTTGGCCCCGCTAGGCGTTTTAATCTATTTTGCCAGTCTTTATTTGCTTAAAGGATTTACTCTAAGCGAAATCACTGATTTGGCCAAAAGGGGATTAGGCCAATAAACACTATGCCAAACGAACTAAAAAAAAGTCTTTTAATAACTCTGGATTTCCCGCCGCGTTTGGGCGGGGTGGCAACTTATTATCACAGTGTCTGTAAAAATTTACCGGCTGATAAAATCGTGGTTTTAGCTCCCAAGCAAGAAGGCGCAGAATCTTTTGATCAGGCCCAAAACTTCACTATCATTAGAAAAAAAATGCTTGGTCAATTTCCAGAAGTTTGGCCAAAAAGTTTAGGTGGAATTATTAAAATAATTTCTCGAATCAAATGGCTTTCAATTATCCGGCATTTAGCTTCGGTGGCAAAAACTCATAAAATTGAGATTATCCAGGCCGGCCAAATTTTACCGCTTGGCACTTTGGCTTGGCTCTTTTGGCGGCGCAAAAAAATCCCTTATATTTTTTATGCTCACGGTTTAGATATCACTTTGCCGCAACGGTTCATGCGAAAAAAAACTTTGCTTAAAAAAATAATTGTTAACGCCAAAGGAATGGTTGCCAACAGTTACTTTACCAAAGACGAACTGGTTAAGCTGGGGGCTGACTCAAAAAAAATTATTGTGGTTTACCCTTGCCCGAACCTTGAACTGCAACAAGTCTCTGAAACAGAAACAGCAAAAATTATTAATGACTATGGTTTAAAAAATAAAAAAATTCTTTTGACCGTTGGCCGGCTGGTAGAAAGAAAAGGTCATGATCTGACAATAAAATCTCTACCTAAAATCATCAAGCAGGTACCTAATGTTGTCTACCTAATCGTTGGCAGCGGACCTAGGGAAAAATATCTTAAGGATTTGACTGTTCAAAGCGGCTTAAGCGAACATGTTCAATTTATTGGAGCAGTTGATCAAAAAAAATTAGCCGCGCTCTACCAGGTTTGTGATGCTTTCATTATGCCTTCGCGGCAGCTGGCTAACGGCGATGTTGAAGGTTTTGGCATTGTTTATTTGGAAGCCAATCTGTTTGGCAAACCGGCAATTGGCGGGAAAAGCGGGGGAGTACCCGAAGCAATTGTTGACGGCAAAACCGGCTTACTAGTTGATCCTAACAGCGTTAATGAAATTGCTTTGGCGGCAATAAAATTATTAACTGACCCAGCCTATGCTGAACGTTTAGGCTTGCAGGGACTGGAACGGGTAAGCAACGAATTTAATTGGTTTAGCCAAACGGCAAAAATTAAATCTCTTTTGAACTGATATGCCCCAAATTAGCATTATTATCCCGGTTTATAACGCCCAAAAAACTTTGGAAAAATGTCTGCAAAGTATTTTTAGCCAGACTTTAAATGATTTTGAAATAATTGCCATTAATGATGGTTCAACTGACGCCAGCTTAAAAATTTTAGAAAATTACCAAGCTAAAATTAAGATTATCAGCCAGACCAACCAAGGCGCGCCAATAGCTAGAAATAACGGGGCTAAAGTAGCTAATGGTGATTATTTAATTTTTTGCGATGCCGACATTATAATGATGCCAACGATGTTGGAGCTGATGCTTAAAACCTTACAATCATATGCCAAAGCGTCTTATTGCTATTCTGACTTTAAATTTGGCTTTAAGACTTTTAAACTCTGGCCGTTTGACGAAAATAAACTTAAACAAATTCCTTATATCCATACCACTTCACTAATTAAAAAAGAACATTTCCCCGGATTTGATCCAAGCTTAAAACGTTTCCAAGATTGGGATTTGTGGTTAACAATGTTAGAACAAGGCCACAAAGGACAGTATCTGGCCCAAACTTTATTTACAATCAAATCGGGCGGCTCCATGAGCCAATGGTTGCCAAAATTTCTTTATAACTTTCCCTGGCTTAAACGAGTTAAAGAATACAATTTGGCGAAAAAAATTATTAAAGACAAACATCATTTATGAATAAACCAATTGCTAAACAATTTTTTTATGTTTCGCTTAAAATTTTGTTGCAAAACAACAAAGGCCAATTTCTAATTTTAAAAACTCCAAAAGCGACCAGTGAGTTTAAGGGTTATTACGACTTAGCTGGTGGAACAATTGATTCAAATGAACTTAAAACCGATTTTGCTAAAATAATCAAAAGAGAAGTAACCGAAGAAATTGGCCTAAAAGTAAGATATAAGTTGCAGCTTCATCCGCTGGCAATTTCAAAATATAAATTCAGTTCCGGCCGCTGCCGATTTTATATTCTTTTTAAAGCAAAATATCTAGATGGCGATATAAAAATTTCAAAAGAGCATACAAAATATTGCTGGAAAAAATTAAACAAAAATAACATTAAAAAATTATTTCATCCCTCTTTAGAGAAATTACTTAAAAATTATTTTAGCGGGAATAAACACCGCTAGTTTCCTAGCGCCTAACTTCCTAATTCCTAACACCCGAACCAAATGATGCGTTTACAAAAATTTATCGCTACTGCCGGTATTGCTTCTCGCCGCCAAGCCGAAGAACTGATTATTGAAGGTAAAGTTGAGGTTAATGGTAAAATAGTTGATAAACTCGGCACCATCGTTGATGAAGACAATGACGAGATAAAATATAACGGTAAAATCTTAAAATTGACCGATGACAAAACTTATATTGCTCTAAATAAACCGGTTGGCTATATTAGCAGCGCTAGCACTGAACAAGGAAAGTCGGTTTTAGATTTGGTTAAAACAAAAAAAAGAATCTATCCCGTTGGCCGGCTTGACAAAGAATCAAGCGGTCTACTGATTTTAACTAATGACGGGGAATTTGCTAATTTACTGACTCATCCGCGTTACAGTTGTCATAAAGAATATTTTGTCGTTTTAGATCAAGACTTGAAACCAGCGGATATTAAAAAATTAGAATCTGGCCTGATGCTTGAGGGTAAAAGATTAGCCCCAGTCAAAGTATTGATGGCTAAAAACAAATCCTGCCGCTTAGTTCTACAACAAGGAATAAACCGCCAAATCCGCCGAATGCTTGGAAATCTTGGTTATACCGTGATAAAATTAAAACGGATTAAAATCGGCAAACTGGAACTGGGTGATTTGGCCGAAGGCAAGACAAAAAAAATTAAAAAAGAAGATGTAATGTGAAAATAAATCTCAAATGACAAATTACAAGATCCAAACAAATTTCAAATCACAATTTTCAAAGTCCAAACGTTGGGCCTATCGTTTTAGCACTTGGAATTTTGAATTTCGTCATTGATGCTTGTTTGGAATTTGAGATTTGTAATTTGTTTAGAAATTAGAAATTAGGATTTAGAAATTTGTTTTTTAATTATGCCTGACTTAAGCATCATCATCGTTTCCTGGAACGTCAAAAATTATCTAGAAAAATGTTTGGCTTCGATTTTTCGCAACCAGCTTGGTTCAAATTTGGAAGTAATCGTGGTTGATAATGCTTCAACCGATGGTACAACCGAAATGGTAAAAAATAATTTCACCCAAGTTAAATTAATTACCAACGAAACTAATTTAGGATTTGCCACGGCCAATAATCAAGGTATTTTGGCCAGCCGAAGTGATTTTATTTTGGCCTTAAATCCTGATACTGAAATTCTAAACGATGCTTTACAAAAAAGTTTGGAGTTTATGAAAAAGAATGCCCAAATCGGAATTTTAGGCTGCAAACATTTAAATCCCGACTGGACCCTGCAACCATCGGTTCGGCGCTTACCGAATTTTTGGGCCATATTTTTTATTATCACCAAGCTGGCAAAAATATTTCCTGACATGCCACCAATTTACGACTACTTAGCCAAAGACTTTGATTACAAGCTGGCCCAGCCCGCTGAACAAGTAGCCGGATCATTTTTTTTACTCCGCAAAAAAACCATTGATGAAATCGGTTTATTTGACGAAAACTTTTTTACCTGGTTTGAAGAAGTGGATATGTGTAAACGCGCCAAAGATGCTGGCTGGCAAGTTTGGTATTATCCCGAAGCCCAAATTGTTCATCATGGCGGCCAAAGTTTCATTCAGGAGCTGACTTGGAAAAAACAAAACGTTTTCTTTGCCAGCGCCTTTTATTATTTTAAAAAGCATGGATTCAAATAATGGCTTAATTCTACAAGAAAGTCGTTAAAATAAACAAATTTTATCAACAGCCTTAAATTCTAAGGTTATTTTTTTACCTTAAATTAGATAAAAAATAATAAACCTTGACTTTTTGACCAAAACGATTTATTATAAAAACAATCAAATTGTGGCTGGAAGCTTAGGGTGCTTGGCAAGACCTTGTTTTGCCAGAAATACCTAAGCTTCAGCAGTGGCTTAATGAGCTTCAGCAGTGGCTTAATGAGAATTTGCATCTAACCAACTGATGGGGTGAAACGGAAAGGAGGACACCATCAAAATGCAAAGTCTTATTGGTCAAGGCAAAAAGTCTTAATTAAGACACAACACAAAAAGAGACGAGACAAGTTGTTCCAATTGCAATTGGGTGTGGTAAGCTGTCGCCAAGAAGGTGATGACTGCCACGAAACCGTGAAATGGAGGATTCTCCTATGGGTAAAATGTTGCTACGATGCGGACCTGCCATCGCGTTTTTGATGGTAATAACGGCCGCGATAATGATGACGATTCAAGCTCAGGCGCTCCCGGCCACGACGCCTTCGTGCCAGGACGCGATTTCCGCCATGACGCCCCAGAACGTGGCGTCCATTCAGACCGCCGTGACGACCGAGAAAGCCTTGTCGTCCGGGGCCATTCAGTCGAGCGCCGCGTTGATCCAACTTATTAAAGGAACCGAGATCGGGATCAACGCCGCACAGGAAACCGGGATCATGAAGCAGACAGCCGCCACCGCCACCGCAGGAAGTACCATGGTGAGCAAAACGGCGATCGCAGATGCGGCGATTTCTCAGGCGTTTTTGAAGGCACCTATAGACGCCACCGTGAAAGAAAGTACCATGGTGATGAAGACGGAAATCGCCGGCGCGGTTACCTCTCCGGCGTATCATCTTCTGGCTCTGTCAGCGGGCGCGCAGGACATTACCGGCACGGGTACGGCGATGGCAAAATCGGTGATGAAGACGCCGATTATCTCCGATACAGCGACGCCGGCTATCGCGTTTGCACTTGCCACCTGACCTGCTGCGTCAGGGCGCAGTAAGTGCCCCGATCTTTTTAATGTCACCAGGCTCTGGTAAATGGGTCCAAAAGATCCACTCCTGAGGCCGGTGGCTTCAATTAAAATTTTATCCCCGCGGGCTTAAAAGCTAGTTTAACAGGAAACACGGATGTTTCTAGAAACCAGTTTTTCCGCGGGTTTTTTTACTAATTTTTTTGGCCAACTAGCCGATTCTTTATACTTAATTTAAAATTAGAATTTTATGGCTTTTTTTGCTATTGACTTTTCATATTTTATGTACTAAAGTATAATGTTGTCAAAAGGCAGTATCAATTGAAAACAATCTTCGCCATCATTGGCGTAAGGAGGGAATGGATATGATTAGAATTCCAATGATTGCAGTGACTTGTCCGCACTGTGGCGATAAAGGTAACGTACCTTTGCCAAAGGCTGGAATGATTCCGGTAGGCAAATGTCCCAGATGTAGCAAAGTAATTGCCATCTTTTTGAACCAAATAGTACTCCTGGACCAAAAAATCCTTAGCTGCACACCAATTGACCAGGCCAGGGATATTTACCGGGTTTTAACCCGGTTTCTCTACCAGCGATGCCAGGAACTGGCTTTCACTCGGGCGCGGCATGCCGAGAAAAGTCGAATGATTACAGTGACTTGCTCGCACTGTGGCGAAAAACTTATGGTACCTTTGCCAAAGGCTGGGATGATTCCGGTGTATGAATGCCCGGAATGTCATGAAGTAATTATCATCTTTCTAAACCAAGCAGTCCGCCTGGACAAAAAAATCCTTAAGCTGTCAACATCCGACCAAGCTCATAACATTTACCAAGTCTTAAGCCGATTTCTCTACCAGCGATGTGAGCAATTGCCTTTTGGCCAGGTATTACACCCAACCCAACCAGGAATGCCTCTTTGCCAAAACGAAGGGCCGTTAAAGGGGCCAATCAGCCAATGTGAGGTTGATGCTTTCCTTGGTACTGATCTAATACTCATTGACAACAAAGAGTATTTCAAATCGGTCTTTGGTTAAAAACAAACACCCCTAGCAGAATCTCTATTTTGCTGGGGTTCTTTTTTTGTTTGTTTTTTTACTTTACCTAAGCTAAAATATAGATATGAACATTTTTGGCAAATTAAGCAAAATCACAATTTCATTTTTAATCTTAGCTGAACTCTTTTCGCTAATTGCTTATCTCTTACCGCCACTGAATCAAGTGGCTTTTTTTGCGATTTTAGGTGTGGCTTTGGTTTTGGTTTTATTAAAACAGGAATATGGCCTGTACTTAATCTTAGCCGAACTTTTTATTGGCGGGTTTGGCCATCTTTTTAGTTTTAGTGTTTATGATTTTTCTATTTCAATTCGGATGGCTTTATTTGCCCTAGTTTTATCAGTTTGGTTAATTAGACAAATTTTAAATTTTAAACTTTCAATCCCAAAAATCCCGATTCTTTATTATTTATTTTTCTTAATTCTGATTGGTGGCGTAATTAATGGTTTATGGCATAATGCCTTAACTGCTGTTTTTTTTGATGCCAACGCCTGGGTTTACTTTATTTTAATCTTTATCTTTTTTGATCTGATTAAAAATAAAGAAATTGTTGATGATATTTTGCAAATTTTGGTTGGTTCAACTGCTTACCTAGCCTTAAAAACAATTGGCATTCTAATTCTTTTCGCCCAAGGCATTACCGGCATCGGCGGTTTTTTTTACAAATGGTTACGAGACAGCGGGGCAGGGGAAGTTACTTATGTTTCCGGGTCAATTTTTCGAGTCTTTTTGCAATCACAAATCTATTGCCTAATTGGCTTGGCGATTGTCTTAGTAATTCTCTTGGCGGGCTACAAAAAATTTGATAAAAAAGTTTTGGTTTTTACCATTGGCTATCTTTATCTAACCAGCCTGGCTCTGATTATTAGCCAATCCCGAAGCTACTGGGTGGGCGCCGTGGCGGCTTTATTTTTGATTTTAATCTTTAGCTGGTGGCAATTTGGATTTAGAATTAAAAAAACAATAACTTTAGTAGCGGTTTTGGTCATCATGGTATTATCCCAATTATTGCTGATTCAAATTATGACTGGCAATTTTACCGGCAACATTATTGCTAATCGGTTTGGCAATTTAAAAAGTGAACCAGCCGGCATCAGCCGTTTAAACCAGCTGCCGCCATTGCTTTTCAATATTGAGCAGCAGGCAATTTTTGGCTATGGTTTTGGCAAACAATTAACTTACGTTAGTCAAGACCCACGGATTGTAAAAAATCACCCTGGCGGCATTTACACAACCTATGCTTTTGAATGGGGTTATTTGGATATTGCCTTAAAAGTTGGGGTGATAGGATTATTAGTCTATCTGGCCCTAATAGTTCAAATGTTTTATCAAGAATTTAGAAGAATTAGGAATTATGAATTAAGAATTATGAATAATAAAGAATTCCAAATTCCAAATTCCTACTTCCTAATTCCTGGATTATTAGCTGGACTGTTGGCCCTGGGCGTGACTAACATTTTCTCACCTTATTTAAATCATCCCTTAGGCATTACTTACTTATTGTTAGCCTCGGTAATTATTAATCAATATGACCGTTAAAATAACCTATTTTGTTCACGGCACCACCACTGACAATGAAAAAGATTTAGCCAGCGGCTGGGCTGACCCAAAACTTTCTCCTCTCGGAATTAATCAGGCAAAAGAGCTTGGTAAGCTAGTGGCGGCTAAAAAATTTGCCGCGGTTTTTTGTTCTGATTTACAGCGAGCAATTGATTCGGCCAATTTAGCTTTTGGTCAGAATTATACCGTTATGGTGGACAAAAGATTAAGAGAAATAAATTATGGCGACTGGAATCAAAAACCCCATGATTTTAAAAATAATTTGACAGATTATATTAATAAACCTTTTGCCAACGGCGAAAGTTATTTGGCGGTCCAAAATCGAATTGCTGACTTCTTAAAATTTCTAAACACTAAATACTTTGGCCAAAATGTAGCCATCGTTGCTCATCAAGCACCCCAGCTAGCTTTAGAAGTTTTGCTTAATAAAAAAACCTGGGAACAAGCTATTGCCACTGGTTGGCGAAACAAGAACGCTTGGCAACCAGGCTGGAAATATATTTTAGAATAATTTTATGGAAATTTTAGACATTGTCAATCTTAATGACCAAGTTATTGGCCAAGCGCCAAAACCAGAAATTTATCAGCAACTACTTTGTCATCGCATTGTTCACATTTTAATCTTTAATGACCAAGGCAAAATGGCCTTGCAGCTGCGAAGTGCCAAAGTGAATTTTTGTCCGCTTCATTGGTCAACTGCCGTTGGCGGCCATGTCCAAACTGGCGAAACCTATGAAACCGCCGGCCTGAGAGAATACGAAGAAGAGCTGGGCCAACAAAGTCAGTTGCAATTTTTAAGCAAAGATTTGTATCAGCTGCCAAACCGGCCGGCTAAATTTTTAGCAACCTTTACGACAAAATTTAACGGACCGTTTAAACCTGATTTAGAAGTCGTTGAAAAAGTCAATTTTTTTACCCTAGCAGAAATCCAAAAAATGATTGCTAGCGGAGAAAAATTTCATCCGGAATTACTATTCATTTTAACCAAACATTTCTTGCAAAAATATGACCGTAAAAGTAATCCCTTTTGAAAATAAATATGCCATTAAAACCAGAAAATTAATTATTAATATTCTTGAAAATGAATTTAATTTTTTAAAAATTAAAAGACCCGACCTTTGGCAAATAGCCAAAACTTACCAAACCGCTAAAGGAAATTTTTGGCTAGCGCTTGATACTTCAGATGTAGTTGGCACAATTGCTTTGCAAGATTGCGGTGATGGCCGAGGCTACCTAAGAAGAATGTATGTCAGAAAAGAATACCGAAGCAAAGGCTTGGGTTCTAAATTATTATCAGTGGTCTTAAATTTTGCCAAAAATAATCATTACAAAAAAATTTATTTAGCTACGACTGACGCGATGACCCAGGCAAACAAATTTTATTGTAAAAATGGTTTTAAAAAAATTAAACGCTTACCTAATGACATACCGGCCCCAGGCGACAGTATTTTTTACGAAATTTTAATTTAGACACTAAAACAAATTTTAAACTATAAAAAAATCCATTAAACTTAATGGTATTTTTTATACTAAATCTATTTTAAAATCTGGCCGACTAAATCTTTTTGGCCGCGTAAAAAATCAGAGCCGGATAATTCTTTTTTGCCTGCCAACTGAAGCGAAAGCAACCCAATAGCACCCTGGCTGCATTTTGCTGCCAACTGACCATTGGGACCTAAAAATACCTCACCAGGTATCAAACTAGAGGCAAAATCACCCCCTAAAACGCTTAAATTTGCGATTTTAAGGCGTTTGCCGTCTAATTGAGCAAAGATACCGGGCCAGGGGTAAAAAGCCCTAAATTGCCGGCCTATTTGTTCAGCGGTTTGCTGCCAGTCAATCCGACCATCATTACGATCAATCATCTCTGTATAAGTGGCTAAATTTTCTGATTGACTCGCTGGACTGATCTTACCGGCTAAATAGTCAGGTAAAATTTCAACCAACAGTTCAGCACCAATCTGGGCTAATTTTAAACTCAAGGTTTGGGCATTATCAGTAGGCAATAGAGGAACTTCCTTTTGACTAAAAATTGGTCCGGCATCAACTGCCTGGACTAATTTAATTATTGAAACGCCAGTAACTTTATCACCATTCAAAATTGCTTGCTGAATTGGCGCTGAACCGCGATACTGTGGTAGTAAGGAAGGATGGATATTTAAAAATCCAAATTTTGGTTTGTTTAAGTACTCATCCGGAATAATCAAACCGTAAGCCGCCAAGATACATAAATCATAATCATTATCCGCAAATACTGCGGCAAAATCTTTTTTCTTCTGCGGCTGAAGCACGGCGATATTATTAGCCAAGGCAAACTCTTTAACCGGCGGGGGAGTTAACTGTTGTTTTCGGCCAACTGGCTTGTCCGGTTGAGTTACGACTAAAGCTGGCAAAAAATCATTTTTGATCAATGCTTGCAAAACCGGCACCGCAAATTCAGGCGTGCCCCAGAAAATAATTTTTGGTTTGATTGGCGGCATAAAAATTATCGGCCTTGAGCCAACTTTTCTAATTTATCCTTACCATGAGTAATTTTTTTAGCTTTATCAATAAATAAAACTCCATCCAAATGATCAACTTCGTGCTGAATCACCCGAGCAAACATTCCCTGGGCATCAAATCTTATTTTTTTCCCATTTTTATCTAGCGCCACAATTTTTATTTTTGATGATCTTTTAACTAAACCAAAAACTTCAGGCAAACTTAAACAACCTTCTTCTAACAATTCTTTTTTCCAAGATCTTTTTAAAATTTTTGGATTAATCAAAAAAACTGTACCATCGGCGGTGTTAATTACCACTACCCGAATACTTTTGCCAACTTGCGGTGCGGCCAGGCCAACGCCGTCTCTTTCTTTCATGGTTTTTTCCATATCTAAAAGAAGCTGCTTAATATCTTTATTTTGCAGCTGAAAAGTTTCCAACGCCTGCGCCTTTTGACGCAAAATCGGACAGGAGTAAATTTTTATGGGTAAAAGTTTAGCCATAAATTAATCTTACTCTTTAGTATAGCACATTTCCTTAAGACTATAAATGTTTTTCTAGCTGCAAAATCTTTTTTTCCAAGCTCGCATACAGCACTTCATCTTGCTGGTAATAGGCTTGCAGCTGTAAAGTCAAACAATTTTTTAATTCTTCAATGATTGATTCTGAGTTTTGTTTCATTGGCATTTTGTTTTTATTTATTAAGGCAGTAAAAGTAAAATCTCCCAACACTTTTTGGGAGAAATTTAATTTTAAGTATTTATTATACCGTAATTAAATATCATGTCAAGGATATTTATGGGGATAACCAAAAAAATAAAACCTAATATCAGATTGGGTAATTAACTTTTTGATAATTAGCCAAAATTTTGCCAAGCCTTGGCTCAATTGACTTTTGACCGCAAATTGCCTAAAATCACGGTGAGGTTAATTTGATCAAAATTTCAGTAACAACTGCTGGAGGAAACTACCATGTCTTTTGAAAGTACTGCTGGTTCCATCGTCTTTGGCATAGCAATAAGCCCGCTGATACTCATAGGGTATCTATTGGTCGGGATAATAGCTTCAATCTTCAAAGGGCTTTGGCGCTGGCACCGAATTACGGCAATGACCGATAGTTTTGACCAACCGATAGGAGAACCCGGACTAAAAGCCTTCTTCAAGGATGCCGCGATTTGACCCCATTGGCTGCTTAAGCCGATTAAACTGCACTTAAAAGCGCTATTCTTCCTGGCTCTCTATGCAGTCGGAATCGGCTGGATAATTGACAAAATCTGTTTGGTTTTTATCAACATCAGAGCCGAAGAATTTCCTCACCCACCACCGCCAGATTATCCAAACCGTATGGAAATGTAAAAGATCTTTGGCCCGATTCACTTGGTTTACCAAACCTTAGTGAATCTCTTTTTTTATCAATAAAAAATTGTTATAATTCTAATGTTATGAATACTCCCAATATCAACACTGGCCCACAAAATTTTAAAGAAATTCTGCAGCAAAAAAAGACGATTAAACCGCCGGCTTATCCCTGGCAGGATTTTGCTTTAAAAATTATTGCTGAATTAAATATTCCGCCGCAAAAAAGAAACTCGGTTTTTAGAGTTTGTAAAACTAATTCTAAAGATTACATTGAAAAATGTCTAAACGACACTAAAGAGCTTTGCCAAACCGGGCAGCAGTGGAAATATTTCTTTAAAATAGTCAGCAAAAAATAAAACCGTAGGGATACATTGCAATGCGTCTCTACGGTTTTATAATTATTCTCAAAAAATTTATTTCAAATCAACTTAAAATTACACACCAAATAGCCAACACCAAACGGACCTTCGTAAGACAAAACTTCCGGGGTAATATTAAGTGATTCAATAATACCAAGTAAAGTAATAATTGAGCGTAAGCCGCATTCACCGGCGGCTTTAATTAATTCCGCATCAATGTTTAAGACACCGGAAAAATCTTTTTTCTGCAATAATTCAATTAATTTCTGGTCAAACTCTTTGCCTTGGGGTGAATAACCACCGGGTGCATCTTTAGTCAACTTATGGGATAAATCGCCCGAAGCTAAAACCGCAAAACGTTTATCAATTTTTGACAGCTGCCGGTGCAAAAACTGGCCAAAAGCAAAATGCTGCTTATAATCAAGGGTTGAATAAGTAATTGGAATAATTGGAATATTTTTTAAATGCTGAGTCAGAAAATAAAGGGGGATAGAAAAGCCATGATCAATTTCTGTTTCACTGGTCAAAACAATGGGGATAGTTTGGTTAGTTTCATCCGCGGCCCGAATTTTTTGAATGGCCAAATAATCACTTTTAAATTCCAGCTCTAAACCAAAATCACCAAACTCTTTAAAATTGGCTTTGTAATCAGCACTTAAATTAATATTAAAAGCATCTGGCAGAATTTTACCGTGGGGAGAGATAATCAAAATACTTTCCGGCTTAGAGGCATAAAAATCTTGTTCCAATTTTTCAAATCCCTCTTGGGTTTTTTTTAATTTTTTTAAATTGTCTTTACCAATTTCGGGAATCAAAACCGGCGGGTGGGGAACACTAGCGGCAAAAACTATTGGCATAAATTAACTATTAAAAATTTAAAAACTTGTTGATTATTCTATGTCTTGACCCAAAGGATGAATTTCCACGGCTTTTTGAGTCGTTACGATTATATTGTACCATTTATAACCAAATTTGGTAAACGCTTCCTGAGTTTTAACCCACCGCCGATAGCCGTCAGAAATCACATAAACTTTAGAGTCATTATCAGCCTTAACTAGTTCTCCGTCCTTAAATTTCAGCGGCGAACCGGTTTCATATTTGTCCAATTCTTCCAAGCTGACTTTAGTCGTTGTTCTTTTGCCAAAATTAGAAACCAGAATTTCTTTAGAATAAATCGGCTCTTTAATTCCATTTTCCACATAATAAACTCCACCAGTTTTGTTATTTTGCAATAAAGCGCCGGTCGGATAAATACTGTTAGCTGTTAAATCTTGGCCATAGCTATAGCCAGCTAAATCATCGGCCGTTACCTCAATTGTTTCTTCCCAATTAAAGCCAAGGGTTTTGAATACTTCCAGCGAACTAATATAACGCAGTTCATCATTAACCAGCAAATAAGTTTTGCCATCCGGTAAATGAAGTAGCGAATAATTATGGAGTTTAATGGCCGGACCAATTTCATATTTTTCCAAATCGGCTTTGGCCACAATTAAAATTTTTCTAGGGTCAAACCGCGAGAGCAAAACTGAATAAGAAGTGATTAACCGTCTAATACCATATTGCAAAAACCAAACTTCGGGATTGTCATTAGTTTTTAATAATGAACCGTCGGGATAATTTTTACCCCAGTAATCCTGCCAAATTTGCCAAAAATGCAAATTGCCCGAGTAATGTGGGGTGTAATTATACAAGCTGGCCGTGGCCTGATTGACCGGCGCGATTAAATAATTATCAATGCTGTAACTTTGGCCGATTTGAAAATTCCAGTTAAAGGGGCTGTCAAAATACTGCCGGAATTGCCAAGCCGCACCGTCAACTTGTTTGCCAAACCCCAAGGCCCGCGGATTACAAGCACTGCTATCCGGACAGCGATATCCCATGGCCTTGTCCAGCTGGTTTTGACTCGGGCTTGGATCAGTAATTAAACTTTGTTCTTTTTGCAAAGTGGCTAAAATTAATTTAGGGCTGATCTGGCTTTCCTGGGCCGCCTGCCAAATAATTTCTGAGGCTTTTTTGCTTGTATTCTGATAATCCAAATAATATCCGCTGGCCAAAAAACTGCCTTTCAGCTCCAAAAAATTTTGGATATCATTAATTGACATGCAGTCATAGTCAGTAACGTCTTCGTCGCTGATTATAAAATGGGGATTAAAAACATAGTCTGCCGCCCGAACCGATAAACCGTTGGCGACAAACAATAAACTACTAATGATTAATATCTTTACAATCCGTTTCATAAAATTACTAAGCACTAAATTCTAAATCCTAAACAAATCTCAATTTTTTAAACTACCAATTACAAATCGTTTGAAAAATTATAACTTGTAATTTATGATTTGTTTAGGATTTTAATATTATAATTCAGAATTTGATTAAAGATTACCACTAATTTTAGCATCACATTTTTGGCACTGCCCGTTTTGGTCAAACCGCTTAACTTGATAACCAGACCGGGCAATTACGGTTTGGCCACATTGGCTACAATTTGTATCTTCCAGGCCTTGGCCAAAAATATTGCCACCATAGACATAATGCAGGCCAACCGCCTTACCAATTTGCCAGGCTTTTTTGAGATCAGCCGTTAAGGTCGGAGGAACTTTGGTTAGTTTGTAAACCGGATGAAAAGCTGAGACATGCCAAGGCGTATCGGCTCCCAATTTATCTTTAATAAATTTGGCAATTTTAGTTAGCTCGTCACTACCTTCATTCAAAGTTGGAATTAACAAGGTGGTAACTTCCAACCAAATATTATTTTTCTTGTACCAAATTAGATTGTCCAAAACCGGCTGCAATTTTGCCCCACAAATTTTTTGGTAATTCTTTTCGGAAAAAAATTTCAAATCAATATTAACTGCCGCCAAATAAGGCTTGGCCATTTCTAAAGCCGCTTGGCTGGTATAACCATTTGAAACCCAAATATTTTTCAAACCATTTTTTACCGCCAACTTCATGCAGTCTAAGGCAAACTCAAAAAAAATCGTTGGTTCGGTATAAGTGTAGGCAATACTCTGGCAGTTTGACTTTAGCGCCAAGGAAACTATTTGTTCGGCAGTGACATCAGAACCAGATATTGGTGGCAAAATTTTGGATTTTTCTTTTGGGGCCTGCGAGATATCGGCATTTTGACAATTGGCACAAGAAAAATTACAGCCAACCGTGGCAATTGAAAAAGCCTGCGAACCAGGCAAAAAATGGTAAAGCGGCTTTTTTTCGATCGGGTCAACGTTAGCGGCAATTACTTTGCCGTAAACTAAAGTCGCCAAAGTTCCGTCTAAATTTTCCCTAACACCGCACAAACCGCGCTTACCAGGCATAATTTGGCAACTCTGATGGCAGAGTTCGCAACCAATTTTATTGTCTGCCAATTTTTTATAAAATAAAGCTTCTCTCATAGTTTGATAATCATAGTTTGATAACGACATTATAGCATTATTTACTCGATATTGACAAAATTAAAAAACTATGCTATTATAATAAGCTCTTTTAAAAAAGTTTTTCAATAGTGACGAGCGAATCAACAACTTCATCTTAAGATGAAATAATGGGAGAAAATTGGAATGTGGACAGATGCACCTTTTAGATTGAAGCTTGATGCCAGTCAACCTAAAAACACCCCACACGGAATGATTAACGAATTTGCCCTTAGCGCAGAGCAGGCTCAAAACTTTCAATATAAGGGCAAATCGATTACCGGCCGGGGTACACAAATGTTTAGGCTGGTATGCGTCGGTAAACAACCCAATCTTGATGCGGTTTTGAGGGAGATTGAGGAAAAATACCATGTAGGTCGTGAACATCACCACGGTCAGTGGCTACAACCTTACGTTGGAAAGTTTAGAAAAAATTACCCTGCCTGGATAGGTGTGCCTGACCCATCGTGGCGTGGACCAAATGGTCAACCCTGTTTCCCGTGCGTATTACCAGGAGGAGCCAAGGCCTTTCTTGTGGCCGATAAAGAATTCGGCCGCGAATTCTTTTGGCTGATTCCCGTCTTGGAATAACGTGCATGCCGCCGACATGTATTTGTTCTTAATTTATCTTGGTGGGATTGCAAGTTTGAATCGGCTAATCATCTAGCTTTCCTGCCACGAGAGATCGCCGTTTTCTACTCCGGCCGCGAAGACACATCTGTTTCAATAATGGAGACAGACCAATTCGCGCAAACAACCTTTGAGGGTGAACAAGGCGAAAAGCTGCGTCGCCTGGGCGTAGTTACTCACGCCGAGTATAACGACGACGGTCGACCTAACTAAATTATGCGAGCAGGAATCCAACAGGGTACCTGCTCTTTTCTTTAAAAAAACTTAAAAATCTGCTAGAATTGTTTCATGACCAAACGCTGTTTTATTGCCATCAATTTACCAAATTCGGTAAAAAATGAAATGGCAACTTTAATTACCAATCTAAAGCAAACCAATCCGAACCGAGCAATAAAATACGTTGATAGTTTAACCGGTCATCTGACTTTACATTTTTTAGGATCTATAACTGACCGGCAGATTGAGCAGGTAAAAGAAATACTAAAAGCTAACTGTTTTGATTGTCAATCAACAAAATTAATTAGCAATAAAATCGGTGGTTTTCCTAATTTGGTCAAACCCCGGATAGTTTTTCTAGCCTGTCAAGAATTAGGGCAGGGGATTTTAAAAAATCTCCAAGCTAGACTAGGAACGGAATTAAAAAAAATTGGTTTGGCAGTTGATCATCGGCCTTGGCAGCCACATTTAACTTTGGCCCGGATTAAAGAATCCGAACAATTCAAAATTGAGAATGTTATTGTTCCAAAATTTGAAATTTTAGTCAAAAGCCTTGAACTGATGGAAAGCCAGCTAAAACCAAGTGGTCCGGAGTACAAAATTTTACAAAGCTTTAACCTTCTAAATTCCTAATTCATAATTCTTCACCCATGCGCGATCATTCTTCAAGAAAATATAACAAATCAAAGGTAACCCGCTATCGGACCAAGAGTCGCTACCGAGCCGACGGACCGCAAGAATTCCAACGGTTTCAATACAGCCAACCGCTGCCGCGGCAAAAAAAGCTAATTAAATAAAACTATGAGCAAGGTTGAAATTTTAGGCGTAAAAATAGACGATTTATCGCTGCAAGAAATTTTAGAACAAATTAACAAATTTTTGGATTCCAACAATCAGCACTATATTGTTACACCAAATCCGGAATTTTTGGTGGCGGCCCAAAATAATAAGAAATTCAGAGACATTTTAAATTATGCTGATATCGCTGTTGCTGACGGCGTTGGACTGACTTATGCTGCCAAATTTTTTAAACAACGGCTGCAACGAATTACCGGCGTTGATTTAATCTGGTATATCTGTCAACTGGCTGAACAAAAAAGTTGTTCAGTTTATTTCCTTGGCGCGGCTGAATCAGTGGCCCAAAAAACCGCTGAGATTTTAAAAGAAGAATTTCCTAATCTAAAAATTGCCGGTGCCCAAAGCGGGGGACAGCTAATTGATCCAAAAATAGTTGATGAGAATTTAATTAAAGAAATTAATCAGACTGCACCACAGATTATTTTTGTTGCTTTGGGCCAGGTTAAACAAGAAGAATGGATTTTTCATCAGTTAGATAAACTGCCATCGGTTAAATTAGCCATGGGCGTTGGCGGAGCCTTTGATTATATTTCCGAAGCAGTCCCGCGCGCTCCCCAATACTTAAGAAAAATTGGCCTGGAATGGTTGTACCGCTTGATCAGAGAACCAAAAAGATGGCGCCGAATTGTTGATGCGGTAATTATTTTTCCGTTACTAATAATAAAAATAATGGTACTTGCTAAAAAATATGACTAAAAAAATAATAACTCGTTTTTCACCCAGTCCGACCGGCTTTTTACATATCGGCGGCCTGCGCACCGCTTTGTATGGTTATCTTTTTGCTAAAAAAAATAACGGCCAATTCCTTTTACGAATTGAAGATACTGATCAAAGTCGAAAGGTTGAGGGTGCAACCGAAGGCCTACAAATCGTACTTAAAAAGTTTGGTTTGAATTGGGACAACAAAAAACCAATGATTCAGTCAGAAAGGCTGGATGTCTATAAAAAATATGCCGAACAATTGGTTGGGGCGGGCAAAGCTTATTATTGTTTTTGCACTCCCGAAAGGCTTGAGCAATTGCGCCAAGTTCAAACCGCCAGAAAACTACCCCCAATGTATGACGGCAAATGTTGCAATTTGGCTGCCAAGCTAGCGGAAAAACAAATTGCCGACGGCAGGCCATATGTTATTCGTTTTAAAATGCCAAAAACTGGAATTACCGAATTTACCGATTTAATTCGCGGTAAAGTCAGTTTTGCTAACAACACTTTAGATGACCAAATCATTTTGAAATCAGACGGTTTTCCGACCTATCACTTAGCCTCCGTAGTGGATGATCACGAAATGGCAATTAGCCATGTTATTCGTGGCGAGGAATGGCTGCCTTCAACTCCCAAGCATATCTTGCTTTATCAGGCTTTCGGCTGGGCAATACCAGAGTTTGCTCATTTACCATTACTGCTTAATTCTGACCGGTCAAAATTATCCAAACGCCAAGGCGATGTCGCGGTTGAAGATTATTTGCAAAAAGGCTACTTGCCCCAGGCTTTATTAAATTTTGTTTTACTCTTGGGTTGGAATCCTGGCACCGACCAAGAAATTTTTAGTTTCTCAGAAATGATTAAAGCATTCAGTTTAGACAAAGTAAATAAGTCCGGTGCCGTATTTAATGTCCAGAAATTAGATTGGCTAAATGGTCATTACCTTAGAGAAAAATCAGACGCTGAGCTGGCCAAACTTTGCCAACCTTATTTTGCGGCCGCGGGAATTCAAACTGACTTAAAAGCTCTGGAAAAAATCGTTAGTACCGAAAAAGACCGGATTAAAAAGTTGGAAGATATTGTTCCTAATACTCAATTTTTCTTTATCCAGCCCAAATATGAAGCGGACCTTTTGCTTTGGAAAAAACTGACTAAAAATGAAGTGGCTGATAATTTAAAAAGTTTAAAAGAAAAACTATCAGAAATTACCGACAGGAAATGGCAAATAAAAAACTTGGAAAAAGAAATTAAGGAACTGATTGCAAAAAAGGGGATTGGCACAGGGGATATGCTTTGGCCAATGCGAGTGGCTTTATCGGGCCTAAAAAATTCGCCCGGACCATTTGAAATCACTTGGGCTCTAGGAAAAAAAGAAAGTTTGAATCGGATTGAATTAGCAATTAATAATCTTTTGGAATAAAAAAAGTAGCCAAACGAGTCATTTGACTACACCAATCACTAATAAAGAACTGGGGTAGCAGGTTTTAATGCCTGCCAGACTTGCTCAAAGCTGAGGCAATGGCGTTGACCCCAAGCAATAGAAGCCTGAACCAATTGGTTCTTTTGATCACGGCCAACCAAAGGAGGGGTTAAGCCTGTTTTTTGATATTCATTTTCCTTCACAGTATTTCCTTTCACTAAAGGTTTCAATTTTCAACCAAGTCCTTGCCATTAAATTAAAGGTTTGAAAACTGATATTGCTTCTTCAAAACATGAACTGCCTTGTTACACTTTCTGGCCAATGCCAGCCAAGCCCGACTCCTAATCTTTCTTTGATTAGCATAATTTTTTACCAAAACTATAATCTTTTTTCCTCCCAGATTGGTTGGCTTTGGCATAAAAACGACTCTTCTTCTGTTGCTACTTGGCATATCGGATCCTCCCGCAGTAGTCACAAACGGTTTAATTGCTTGATATTAAATTATATTGCTGCAGCTTTTTTGTCAATATTTTTGTAAAACCACCTAATTTATGCTATAATATCAATAATGATAAAAAATAAAAACAAAAAAATAACCAAGCCCAAAATATTAGTTTTTTGTTTACTAATTAGCTTTTTTTTAGCTATTTTTTTTGTTGGCCATACATTTAAAGTCAACGCCCAAGACGATCTTAATGATTTGAATCAAAAAATTCAGGATAAAAAAAAGAATATAGATATTTTGCAAAAGGAAATAGATGCTTATAATGCCCAAATTAAAGAAAAACAAAGCCAGTCAAAAAGCTTAAAAAATCAGATTGCAATTATTGCTAATGAAATTGCCAGGATTAATTTAGATATTCAAGCAACCCAAGACCGAATTGAGCAGACTAATTTGGAAATTCAAAGTCTAAACATCCAAATTCAGGATACAGAAAAAAAGATTACCAACAATAAAGATAAAATCGCCGAATATTTACGTTTAATTTATCACAACGACCAGATAAGCTATCTTGAGGTAATGCTAACCAATGATTCTTTCTCTGATTTTTTTGATCAAATCAAATATACCGAAGAAATTCACAGCAATTTAAAAGCGACTTTGACTAAACTCCAAAATAGCAAAAAAGATTTGGAAACTCAAAAATCGCAATGGCAACAAAAAGCTGATTTGGAAAATAAACTTAAAGACCAACTCCAAGAACAAAAGTCTTCACTAGACGAAAAAAGTAGCGCCCAACAAGTTCTTTTAATCCAAAACCGGCTTACTGAAAAACAATACAAATCTTATCTTTATCAACTGCAGGTTGAGCAGCAGCAAGTCAATGCCGACATTGTCAGTATGGAAAAAACTGTTAGGCAGAAATTAGCCGAGAGGGAAAGCCAGGATAAATTTAAGAATCTCGGCAATGCTTCCCTGGTATGGCCAGTTAGTTCAGGCCGTGGTATTAGCGCCTATTTTCATGATCCCGATTATCCTTTCCGCTATATTTTTGAACATCCAGCAGTTGATATTCGCTGCAGTCAGGGCACGCCGATTAAAGCCGCCGAAGCCGGTTATGTGGCTAAAATCCAATTCAAAGGGGATACTAGCTATGGTTATATTATGCTTATTCATAACAATGGTCTGTCAACGGTTTATGGCCATGTTTCTAAAGTCAATATTAAAGAAGATGAATATGTTAACAAGGGAGAAATAATTGGCTCAAGCGGTGCCACCCCTGGTACTGCCGGGGCGGGTAAAATGACTACTGGGCCGCATCTTCATTTTGAAGTACGTCTTAATGGTATTCCGGTTAACCCTTTAGACTACTTACCTTAATAATCCTATGAAACAAAGTGAATTTTTCACTAATTTAGGAATCTGGCTGATTGTCGCGGTAATTACATTTTTTTATTTTAATTACTTTGGCCAAATGCAATCAATCGGGGATGCTATTGTTACGGCGTCACCAGCTTTGGTTTTTTTCGCCGGTGGTATTTTAATTTTTTCCCGTGATCAAAAAATTATTAAAAAAACCAAATTTGGTCCGGAATTTAGCCGGAATATAATACTAGATTGGGGCCAAGCCTTAAAACATGATACCTTAATTTATTTAATACCAATTTTGATTTTAGCTTTGCCCGTGATCATGGGTGAAAAAACAACAATCGCCACATTTGTTCAGTCAATAATTGCTTTTTTAAGTTTAACTTACCTTAAACTTATCTATTGGGGTGAACTTTAAGCTGTGGATAAAAATTTGACATTATTTTAAACTATTGATATTATTTAGATAGTTGTCTAAATATCTAAATCTTTATAATGACTTTGAATAAAACTTTTCAAGCCTTATCCGATCCAACCAGAAGAAAAATTTTGCAATTACTGAAAAAAAAAGATCTTTCAGTTAATGAAATAGGGGAGAGTTTTGATATTACTTTGCCATCTCTTTCCCACCATTTAAATACTTTAAAAAACGCTGATTTGGTCAGCGCCGAAAGAAAAGGCCAACAAATGATTTATTCTTTAAATCTAAGTGTTTTTGAAGAAATTTCTGAAGAGCTTTATAATTTTTTTAATAAAACCAATAAAAAATAATTTTAAATTTATGACTAACCCAATCAAAGCAAGCTTCAAAACTGAAATTATCCCAATAATTCTAATTTTGCTAAGCATCGCTGCCAGTTTTTATTTCTATGCCAATTTTCCGCCAACCGTTGCAACTCATTGGAATTACAAAGGTGACGTTGACGGTTGGTCAAGTAAAGCTTTTGCTGCCTTTTTCTTTCCCTTTTTCAATATTGCTTTATATTTACTTTTTTTAGGTATTCCTTACTTAGATCCCAAAAAAGATCGCTATGAACAATTTGCCAAAGTTTATCATGTGTTTAAAAATTTGTTTGTCATCTTCATGACGGCAATATACTTTTTGGTCGGATTAGCCGGCCTGGGTTATGATGTTTCAGTAGGCAGTATTGTCCCTGCCTCGGTTGGCATACTGTTTATAATTTTGGGCAACTACATGGGAAAAATCAAATCAAACTGGTTTATGGGCATCAGAACTCCTTGGACCTTGTCAAACGAAGAAGTTTGGAATAAAACCAACCGCTTAGGCGGAAAAATCTTTATTCTAATTGGTATTCTTTTGATTGTTGGGATAGTTTTACCGCCAATGGTATTTTGGCAATTATTCATAATTGGCATGCTGATTATTGTTTTAGTGCCAATGATTTATTCATTTTTACTTTATAAAAAATTAGAAAAGAAGTAACATTTTGCGACACAATTGATAGGCAATATAATTTTATAGGGAAGAAGACTTTGGAATAATCCAAAGTCCTCGTTGTTTTAGTGTGGGAAGCCGGTCGGGGCTTGATTTACTGCGAGCAGTAAAATGTCAATTACTTTAGTAATCAACAATACAAGCTTTGACGCGACCTCAGGGAGGAACAGCTTCAAGACCACAATGGTCACGGCGAGAGCTAACCCTCCTCGAATAGTTTCAAACATACGTTTGCATGTTTATGAATAAGAGGTTGGGCTAACATACCCAAGATGACCAATCTTGACTGTTGTTTGCCCTCCCGTAACCACCGAGTATAACCATAGTCGGGGATTAACGAAGGGCAAACTTTTTTTAAGGAACAAGTGCGGCGGGCCGCCTTGTATTTTATAATAACTAAAAAAACGTGTCAAGGTATTACACGATTAATTAATGACAAATAGTTACCAAGTGCAATAGATCTATCAACCCAAGCTGCGGGGGAATATTAATATGCTGCATTTTTTAAATGTCTTAGGGTCGCACAATATATCTTAAGCGACACTAGAGGAGTGGACCCAGCCAATAAAAAGAATAATCAATTAGCTATAAAAAAGGCTTTAATAGTCAATTTAACCACTAAAGCCGACAAATATACCTTCTAACACCAAGGATTAGCTTAATATTAATAATATAAATTTTTAACAAAATTTTTTATTTCAGTAAGAAGAGAATTAATACTTAACAAGTTAAGTTAAACTAGGTTCAGGTTCAGTCTAGCCAATATTGCTGCGCAGCTATGTTTATAACCCAACCCAGGGGTCTAAAAACAGTAATTACGTATCCCCCATCCTTGGCCGGCTAAAAAAATGCGTCTTACATTTTACGACGCATTGAATATATTAATTATTTTTTGAACTATGAATAATAATTATTACAATTACTGATAAAAAACTTTTTCGCCAAAACGCAAATCAATATATTTTAGCTTTTTATGATCCTTAATCTGCTGATGTAAAACAGATGTTAGTAAATCAATTTGGGTTTTAACTGATTCCTCCAAGCTAAAACGGACTTCCCAACCGTCTTTAGTTATTAAACTGATATCCTTTGCTTGCGGACTAGAGATATTGAAATGGGAAATATCAAAATCGGCGTTTAACTCAACCTGCTGAGTTAAATCAACAATAAAATTAATTAACTCTTTGGAAATGACGGCCTGACCAATTTTAAGCGGACTATTGCTTTGATCATAAATTATCGGATAACTATTAGTACCTGCTTGAGGCCTAACTACTTGATTATCACCCTGTTGTTGAATAAATAAATCGGTTCCTTCTTCCTTTTTGATTACTACACCGTTTAAATCCAAAAAATAATTTTGAGCGGCACTGACCCAAGATAAATATGATTTTTTTTCAGTAACCAAGATAGAGATGGTGTGAAAGTATTTCTTTTTTATTTCTAAATTCTCAAAGAAAAATTTTGCCAACAAATTAATTTTAGCCTGGTTTGAGTCAAAAAATAAAATATTGCTTTGACTAAAAATTAACCAACGTCTTTTGTTCAGTTGCTGGCCAATTTCAGCCTGGATCTCGTTATTACCGACGTATTGGTTACCGCTAATTTCAATCTTGTCTAGCCTAAAAGGTTTAGCAACAAAAAAATAAGCCAGGCCAAAAACTAATAAAATTAGCAAAAGCCAACCTAATTTATGACGGCTTTTCTTTTTGGCCTTAGGCTTTGATAAGTAATAAGGATTTTTGAAGCTTTTTCTTTGATAATCCCGCCGGCGGTGCATAAAATTACTTTGTTTATTTGTACCAATCTTGTTTTGGCTGATAAGAAGTGGCTAATTTATTTTTTTCTTCAAACCGCTGAATGGCTAATTTAATTAATCGATCTAGCAAATCTTTGTAAGCAATACCACTGGCCTGCCAAAGCTTTGGATACATTGAAATTGAAGTAAAACCAGGGATAGTATTAACTTCATTTAAATAAATTTTTTGGCTGCGTTTATTAACGAAAAAATCAACCCGGGACATACCCGCTAAATCAAGCGTCTTAAAAGCTAAAACCGCTGTCTTTTGAATCTCCTTGGCTAACTTAGCTGGCAACTTGGCTGGAATTATGGCTTGCGAATTACCGTCAACGTACTTGGCGTCATAATCATAAAACTCATTACCCGGGACAATTTCACCCGGCACTGAAGCTTGTGGCTTATCGTTGCCTAAAACGGCAACTTCAATTTCAGAAATATTTTCAATCCCCTGCTCAACGATTATTTTTCGATCATACTGCATGGCTTCCTTAATACCGCTAACCAACTCTTTGCGATTATGGCATTTGCCAACACCAACACTGGAACCAGTATTAGCCGGTTTAACAAACATCGGATAGTGAAGGTTTTTTTCCAGCCGGTTTAAAAGACTATTTTGGTCCTTTTGCCATTCACTGCTTAAAAACCAATCGTACTCAACAATCGGCAGGTTCTGCTCTTTAAACAGCTGTTTTTGAACGATTTTATCCATACCCAAGGCCGAACCCAAAACGCCAGGGCCAACATAAGCAATATTGGCCATTTCCAAAAGTCCCTGCAGTTTACCGTCTTCACCGTAAGTACCGTGCATCACTGGAATAATTACATCCAATTTATCAAACGAATGATTTTGTTCGACGGTTGATAAATTATTATCTTTGACGCTAATCAAACCTTTCTCGGTTGGATCAGGCACAATTACCGATTTAAATGGCAATTTTTTAATCCCTTCTTTAAGAAAATGAACAGCCTGGGAACCGGCAATCCATTTGCCTTCTTTCGTAATACCAATTGGGATAACATCGTATTTATCTTTATCTAACGCTGCCATAACCGACTGAGCCGAAACTATTGAAACTTCATGCTCGCCAGACCGGCCACCAAAGATTACTCCAATTTTAATTTTTTTAGGTTTAGTCATAGAAAAATTTATCACAAGATCTTAATTGACCAATAAAATAAATATATCAATTTATCAAGGTAAAATCAAATATTACTGATTTATTTATACATATATTTTAACTAATTTAAGCCAAAATATAATAAATACTCTTGACAATTTTTTTCTAAAATGCTACAATACTTTCTACAATGTACCTTGACTTTTTTAACCGAAACTTCAACCATGGAGAAAATTGCTTATAGAAAAAAACAAAACTCAACGGACAAAATAAACTTGTAAGACAAGCATAACTTAAGAAAGGAGCGCACGGATGAGGAAATACTTATTACTGCCATTTAAATGACGGGCCTGAAATAAAAAGGCATCATTCTTTCTCCCAACCGTTGTTTGTTGTCCGTTTTGTCCGCTTATTGCCCCGCGGCACAGAGATTCGCGGGAGTACTGCTTGAGCAGAGAGCGGACTATGGGTGCGCGGATGGCGCACTGGATAGAGGATACTTTGATCCGGAAAAAAATTTTTTCTGACCCGGACGTCCATCCAAAAAAGTATCCATTGTTACGGATGCAGAGCGAAAGTGCCGATAGTGCCCGAGGGCATACCTGACGCGCGGAGCCTCAGAGCCCCCAATATGCTTCTGTCGGATGGCTGCATCCAAAATTTGATCCCGAGGGTCTAACGATTGCGGATTTTAAGCGCTGCACTCACCACGGGTAGTGTGGCGTGACCGCGTTTAGAGGTTGCCCTTACGAGGATCATGGTTGTCGGGACCGGTTATAAGCGGTCGACGGATCGCCAGTTTTTCAGGACTTGGCAGATGCCGTTCCACCCCAACTGGTACCCTTGTTGCCCGAACCCCGGACGTCTTGTTGCATGAAAATGTGACAGACTCCGGGGTTCCTCACTTCTATATAAATTTTAATTTAAATATTTTCTTTTCAATACCGGATTAATCCGCGTTACCACTTCATAGTTAATCGTACCAATTTTTTCGGCTAATGATTCTACTGTAATCCCCTTTCCTAACAAGACCACTTCCTCGCCGACTTTGGCATTTTTAACCGAACTGATATCAACCATAGTTAAATTCATACAAATTCGCCCGACCACCGGGCATTTTTTATTTTTAATTAAAACTTGGCCTTTACTGCTTAAGTGCCTGTCATAACCCTCCCAATAACCAACGGCCAAAACTGCAATGGTCATTTTCTTTTTAGCTGTGTAAGTACAGCCGTAACCAATCTTGGTACCAGCAGAAATTTCTTTAATCTGAATAATTTTGGTTTTCCAAACCAAGGCGGGTTTTAACTTTAACCACGGATAATGCTTTAAAGCTATTTTTTTGGCCAAAGGTGAGGGCCAAAGACCGTATAAACCCAAACCTAACCTAATTAGATTCAAATGGGCCTGAGGCTTAACTAAGGCAGCAGCCGAGCAAGCAAAATGTCGGTACGGGATAACGCGCAACTGATCGGATTGATTTAAAACCTGACCAAACTTATCAACTTGCAGCTGAGTGTATTTTTGATTTTCTTCAGAAGCAGCGAAATGACTATAAATTCCAACAATTTCTAAGTTTGGTAATTGACTAATTTTTTTAATAAACTCAAAAGCATTTTGAGCTAAAACTCCCACCCGGCTAGCACCGGTATCAACTTTGATATGGATCTTAGCGTATTTTCCTGATTTGGCTGCGATTTGAGAAATTAATTTTGCCGTTGGCAAATCATAAACTGGCAACTCAATATTTTGCTCAATACCTTGTTTAAGATAATTACTTTGAGCATAACTTAAAACAAAGATTCGATTTTTAATTTTATTTTTGCGCAGCTTTAAAGCTTCACCCAAACTAACAACGCCTAACCAACTGGTTTTTGAGCTAACTAATTTTGCCATTTGCACCATGCCGTGACCATAAGCGTTACTTTTAACAATTGGCATAATTTCAACTGACTGGCCAACAACTTTTTGGTACTGAGCTAAATTATGTAAAATAGCGGATTTTGAAATTTCTACCCAGGAATTATACATTTTTTTATCTAATTTTAGAGGTTTTTTATCTTAAATATTGACAATTTTTATATAATATGGTATTATTATTTGTTAACCATCCAAAAAATAAAGATGGTAATAAAAAGGCAGAAACCGCAACTTCAACCCAGGAGAAACGACCATGACCATGGTTATCAACAGTAACGGAGAGGTAGACTACTACCCTGGTGACGACAGAGTTGTCGTCGCTGACCAAGCTCGCCAAGCCGAAAAAGAACGGCTATAATCCATCTGCGACAACAAGGGCCGGTACACGCACAGTGATGCACGCGTTTACCGGCTCTTTCCCTTTTAGCTAACTTTTTTCAATTTTTTTAAAGCCAGTAAATTTTTGTAACACTTTTGGAATTTTAATGCTACCGTCTTTTTGCTGAAACTGTTCAAGGATGGCCGGAAACAAACGGCTGGTAGCCAAGCCTGAAGCGTTTAGCGTATGAACAAAATCATTTTTACCGGTTTCTTTATTTTTAAACCTGACATTGCCTCGCCTGGCTTGGTAATCCAAGGCATTAGAAATACTGCTAACTTCTTTATAAATTCCCATACTGGGAATCCAAACTTCAACATCAATGGTTTTGGCCATAGCGGCACTGGCATCGCCGGCGGCTAACTGAACGGATTGAAAATGCAAACCCAAACCGTCAACTAACTTTTCGGCGTTGGCGGTCAATTCTTTAAACGAATCCCAGGAATGCTTGGGCTTAGTATAATGAAACATTTCAATTTTATTAAACTGATGACCGCGAATCATTCCTCTTTCTTCCTTGCGGTAAGACCCAGCTTCGCGCCGAAAACAAGAAGAATAGGCACAATATTTTAAAGGCAGCTGAGATTCATCCAAAATCTCGTCGCGATGATAATTGCCAAGCATCATTTCCGAGGTGGCATTTAAGCAAAGCTGGTCTTGGGTCCAATATAAATCATCGCGGAACTTTGGCAGATGGCCGGAAGTGTAAGCCGATTTTTCCGTTAGTAAAAACGGCGGGATCATAAAAGTGTATTTGTTTTTGAGATGAAATTCCAAAAAGTAACTAAGCAAAGCCCATTCCAAAACTGCGCCCGCACCCTTATAAACCCAAAAACCATTGCCTGACATCTTAACTCCCCTTTCATAATCAATAATATCCAAATCAGTAGCGAGCTGAACATGGTCTTTGGGACTAAATTTGAATTCTGATTTTTTGCCAAAAGTTTTTATCACCTTATTATTTTCCTTACCCCCGGCTAAAACATCATCGGCGGGAATATTGGGTAAGGCTGCCAACTTGTCATTTAACTCAGTTTCGGCCACTCTGACTTTTTCATCCAACTCCTTAATCTCTTCGCCAATGGTTTTCATTTTGGCAATAATTTCTGGGCTGGGTTTGGTTTTTGAATATTTGTTTCTTTCCGCTTTTAAAACTTCAACTTGTTGCAACAACTTTTTTCGTTCATCGTCTAAGCTCAAAACTGAATCCAAATCTAAATCTTTTGGTTCCATTCTTTTTAGTAAGGCCGTTTTGACTGTTTCTTTTTCCTGACGAATCTTATTAATGTCTAACATATATTTTTATTAATCTTTGAAGATTTATAAATATTTGGTTGATACGACTTTAGTCTGATAATTTTTATTTTTGGAAAAAGTTTTTTTAAATCAGCTGTAAAATTTACTTGATCATAACCAAGACAAATTATATCAGGCTGGTATTTTTTAATAACTTGGTATGGGTCACGAATTTGGCCCAAAACCACAGTGTCGGCAATATTGATTTTTTTGATCCCGCCTAAACGCTTAAGCTCATTGAATTTGGGCAACCGGCCTTTGATTTTTTTAACATTTTTATCTCTGGCAATTACAACAATGATTTGATCGCCAAATTTTTTGGCTTGTTTGAATAAATTCAAATGACCGGCGTGCAAGCCATCAAACGTGCCAAAGACCATGACTTTTTTCATATTTAGACCCCAAGCTCCGGCGCAATTTCTTTCATTGCCTGCAGACTCAAAGCAATAAAATCATCTAAGATGATATCCGCTTGTTCACATTCACGAATAATATCGCGGTTAACATTGGCGGCAAACGACTTATCTTTCATCTTCTTTTTTATTGAACTGACTTCAACTGATTCCAGTTTTTTATCCGGCCGGACCAAGGCACAAGCATAAATCAAGCCAGTAATAGTTTCGGCCGCGGCTAACAAATGCTGCAGTTTGGTTGTTCGCTGCTGACTGGCCAAATCCGGACCCAAAGCGGCAAAACCGTAACCATGGGAAACGACTGTCTCAATAAAATCATTGTCAAACCCAGCCCGACTTAAAATTTCACGGCATTGGCGGCAATGGACACTCTCGCCATATTCCCAATCAATATCGTGCAATAAGCCTAAATTGCCCCAAACCTCTTCATTTTCGCCCAAGCGCTTAGCTAAGGCCCTCATAATCACCTCGGACTCCCGGCTATGATTTAGATTAGCCGGATTTTTCATATGTTCAGTAAGTAAAATGTAGGCCTGCTGTCTATCCATAAATTTTAATTTTCTGATTTATCTTTATGTTTGACTTCCATTTTACTGCGAATCCGATCGCTGTTTAAACCATAAAGCACAGCTAAAGCAATTAAGGTGGTAAAAATTGCCGCAAAATAAAAACCTAAGCCAACGGCCAAGCCAACGGCGGAAACCAACCAAATCGTCGCTGCTGTAGTTATACCATGAACCATTTCGTCATCTTCTTTATCACCATGACCGCGAATAATTACGCCCGCCCCTAAAAAACCAATACCAGTAATTACGCCATACGCCAATTTAGTCGGATCACCGTCTTGCCCGGAAACAAAAAGTGAAGTTAGCATCACTAAAGTTGAACCAACACCAACCAAAATATTAGTGCGTAAACCAGCCGGCTTATGCCGATACTCTCGCTCCAAACCAATAATGCCGGCTAAAACTGCCGAAAGCAACAAACGAAAAACGATTTGAACCGTTGTTAAAATCATATTTTTTTAATTTTGCGGACGTAGTAAGGGAAACAAAACCACGTCTCTTAAATTATCTTGTTTAGTTAGCAAAGTTACGATCCGGTCAATGCCCATGCCCCAACCGGAAATTGGCGGCGCGCCGTGCTCCAAAGCCAAAACATATTCATCATCTTTGCCGTGGGCTTCAATGTCACCAGAGGCTTTAGCTTTAGCCTGTCTTTCAAAACGCTGTTTTTGGTCAATTGGGTCAATTAACTCTGAATAGGCATTAATAATTTCCCAAGTATTTACTACCAGTTGAAACCGATCAACAATATTTGGGTTTTTATCATTGCGCCTGGCTAAAGGTGATAAATCCAAAGGATGGTTAATTAAAAAAGTTGGCTGAACAATTTTTTGCCGTGAGACGGCTTTATACAAAGCGTCAATTAAATTACCTCGCTGTAATTTATCAATATCTTCAACAACAATTTTTTTAGCTTTAATTTCTTTTCGCAGTTTATCAGCCGTTTCAAATTTATCAATATCAATGCCACAATCCTTTTTTATCAAATCAGCAAAACTAACCTTTGGCCAGGGGGCTTTAAAATCAACTTCCACTTCCTGACCGGTTCGATCTTTGATAGTAATTTTTAATTTACCAAAAAGTTTTTTAAACAGATAGGTAAACATCTCTTCGGTAAATTTCATATTATCCTCAAAATTCCAATAAGCCACGTAGTGTTCAGCCATGGTAAAATCTTGCAAATGCGAAGGATCCATCCCTTCGTTGCGAAAACAGCGACCGATTTCAAAAACTTTTTCAAACCCGCCAACAATTGCCTCTTTCAAATAAGTTTCTGGGGCAATCCGCAAATAGACATCAAGGTCTAAGGCATTGTAGTGGGTTCTAAACGGCTTGGCGATAGCACCGGAGGCGGTATTGCCCAAAATCGGCGTTTCAATTTCGGTAAATCCCTGCTGCCAATAAAATTCCCGCAGGCTTTTTACAAATTCACTGCGAAATAAAAATCGCTGATAAGTTTCAGGATTGGCGATTAAATCCAAGTACCGTTGGCGGTATTGTGCTTCCTGGTCTTTTAAACCGTGCCATTTTTCCGGCAAGGGCCTCAAGGCCTTGGCCAGCAAGGTGTATTTTTTTACCAAAACCGAAACTTCGCCTTTTTGGGTTTTAAATAATTCACCTTCTACCCCGATGAAATCAGCCGGATCAAAAATTTTTAAAAACTTTTTCAAATCGGTATCTTCTTGCTTTAAAACCACCTGCATTCGGCCCAAACCGTCGCTGATATGGCAAAAACAAATTTTTCCCATTTCCCGAATGGTTAGTAACCGACCGGCCACTCTTACCTTGGTCCCCAACTTTAACTTTAAAATTTCAGTAATTGACTGGGTCTTGTCAAACTTATCTAGGTAAGGATTAATCCCCTCTTTCTTTAAAATTTCTAACTTTTGGTAACGCGCCAGATATTCATCGTTTAAGATATTAGCCATAATTTTAGTTATAAATTATAGGTTAATTTTACTAAAAAAACCGGATTTAGTCAAAACAAAAACTCCGAACAAAATCGGAGTTTTTGGTTAGGTAAAAAATAGTTACTTTATCTCTAAAATTTCACATTCCGTCTCGCCTTTAGGGATTCGAACAACCACTTTCTCACCCTTCTTCCGGCCTAAAAATGCTCGGCCAAGTGGTGATTCGTTAGATATCAATCCTTTGGCCGGATTAGCTTCATTGGAGCCAACAATCGTATAATGATGCTCATCAGGACCACATTTGATTTTGATACTGCAACCAATACTGACCACTTCCCGGCCGCGACTTTCGTTAATAATTTCTGATTTGTTGATCAAATGTTCTAATTCAGCAATTCGGCCGGCAATAAAACCCTGTTCATCTTTAGCATCCTGGTACTCGGCATTTTCAGAAAGATCCCCTAATTCTCGAGCCCGGGCAATGCGTTCAATTACTTCAGGCATTTTAACCTTTTTTAAAAATTCAAATTCTTCTTTTAATTTCTCTAAGCCATTTTGGGTAATATAATTAGTAGGAGTCATAAAATGTTTTTATTTTTGATTTATCCGGCTAAAAAACCAGACGCTAATTTTAAATTTTGCCAACTAGCTCTTTTGGTTAAGCTGATTATAATTTAAAAAAATACAGTCCAGACTGTATATTTTTAATAGCATTAAGAACTATTTTAAATTACTTTCTTTACGTTGTCAAGCGATTTACTATAACTTATCCACAGTTAAAACCTCAATTTGTTTGAGGAGTGGTGGTTGGATTTAATCTATTCTGAATCCACCAATCTAAAATATCATAGGCAACGGGCAAAGCCATACTACTGCCCTCACCACTCTCTTCCAATAGAACCGTAACTACAATTTTTGGATTTTCAAAAGGAGCATAACAAGTAAGCCAGGCCTGCGATAATTGATTACTGGCCCATTGAGCCGTTCCGGTTTTAGCCGCAACGGAAATTGGCAAATCACCCAACCGTCTAGCGCTACCCGCTAGCACGGCTTGGCGCATGCCCTGGCTGATGATTTTAATATTTTTTGAATCAATAAAATCTTTATTTAAAACCTGCGGCTGATTAGTCTTAACAATTTGATTATTGTTATCTAAAACCGCTTTTAAAACCTGCGGCTGATATAAAGTGCCGCCATTGGCAAAGACTGAAGTCCAATTCGCCAATTGCAAGGGAGTAGCTAATAAATCACCTTGACCAATCGCCGCATGATAAGTATCACCAATATACCATTGTTCTTTCTTAACCCGCTCTTTCCATTCTTCACTCGGGACAAATCCAGTCGCCTCGCCCGGTAAATCAATACCCAACTTTTTATCCAGCCCAAACATTTCAGCATACTTTTTAATTTTTTCTATTCCTAAACCTTTAAAATCTTTATACCCGCCGCCGATAGTATAGAAAAAAGTATTAACTGATTCAGCAATACCTTTAGTAATATTCGTCCAACCGTGGCCACCAGCTTTCCAGTCCGGAAAAAACCATTGGTTAACATAAATTCCTCCAGAACTTAAAAAACTGGTATTCTGGTCAATGATTTTTTCCTGCAAAGCGGCGGCTCCCACCACCAGCTTAAAAGTTGAACCCGGTGGATATTCGCCGCTAATTGCCCGAGGAAACAAGGGCTGGCTAGGATTATTAGCTAATTCAGATAAATCATTTTGGGAAATACCCTGGCTGAATAAATTATTGTCAAATGCCGGCCAACTGACTAAAGCTAAAACTCCACCATTGCTGGGGTCTAAAATTATCACTGTCCCCTTTTTTTTGCCATTGGCTTGCAAAACTGTTTTCAAACTAGACTCAGCTTTATTTTGTAAATCAGCGTCAATATTCAAAATTAAATTATTTCCAGAAATCGGTTTTTGATAAGCTAAAATTTCCTTGGCTTCACCAGTTGCATCAACTTCAACTTGTTCTCGGCCATTAACCCCTTTGAGCTCTGGCTCATAAAAAGTTTCCAAACCAGTTTTGCCAACATAATCATCAATTAAATAACCACGGCTTAAATAATCCTGTAATTTATTTTCTTCAATTTTACCTTCATAACCTAAAATATGAGATAAGCTTAAGGTGTTGGCTGATTCCAAATAATGCCGGGTATTATCAACCTGCAAAACTACTCCAGGGAAATGAGCAGTTGAAATCTTAGCTAAAATCGCTTGATCTTGATTTAAATTTTCTTGAATTACAACTGGCTGATAAGAATAAAGCGATTGGCCAGCAATAATATTATATATCTCATCAGCTGATTTTTGTGAAATTTTGGCTAAATCTTGAGCAATTTGACGACGTTCTTCTGCCTTTTTTGGCAAATCAACCGGAATGATTGCCAATGAGAAGCTGGGAATATTTTCAACCAATAATTTATTATTTCGATCATAGATTATGCCCCGAGTGGCTTTAATGTCTCTAATTCTGACTCGATTACCTTCAGCAACAGAACGAAAATAAGAACCTTCAAAAAGTTGTAAATAAGCTGTCCGGGTGGCTAACAAAACAATGCCAAGCATCAGCACAATAAACCAAATGTTTATAATTTTTTGATCAACCAAAAAATTGGCCGTATTACCGCCAGAAAAATTTTTCTTATTGGCAAACAAGTCAACTTCAAACCATTTGCTATTAGTCCGGCGGTTTATTGAATAACCATTATTTTTATGATTGCTGGCAATCTCAAAAGGATTAGCGTTGACTTTTATTCTCATAGGCATTGGAAGGAAATAAAAATATATTTTTCAACCGACCAGTAGAAATATGAAAAGTAAAAAAAATAATTGCTAAAATTAAAGTATTAAATAGTGGCTGCCAAAAAAATTGTGACCAAAAGTCAAATATTAAAAAATAGCTACTGCTGCCGGAAATCAAAGCTAAGGCATTAAAAAATAGAATAAACAAATTATACGAAAGCGTACCAATAAAGCCTAAAATTAACAATGAGTACAAAGAACGATTAGTAAAAAGATTACTAAATAAAAAATTAATTAAAATTACTACTGCCAACAAACTTAGGGTTGTAGTGCCGAAGGAATAAGCCGAGTATAACTCTAAAAATAAGCCTGCCCCCAAAGCCCACCATAATCCTTTCTGATAATTAACAATAACTGCTAAAAAAATAACCAGGCTCAAAATTAGATTAAGGCTAGAAACTGGTGGCGGCCAAGTAGTTAACAAGCTAACTTGGACTATTCCCACAACGAATATACCAACGATATTAAAAATTATTTCAATCATAATTCAGGCATTTTTAAAACAGAAACAACGGTTAAATTATCAATCTTAACTAACGATTGAAGCCAAGCGGTTTGGAAAGAAGCATTAGGCTCAGCCGTAATTCGATTTATTTTCCCAACCACTAAGCCTCGCGGAATTGTTGGTTCCAAGCCAGAGGTAATGGCAATATCGCCTTCCTTAATCACATCATTTTTAGAAATTAACTCCATTTTCAAACTCAAACCATGCTCACCTACCACTACACCCTTAGAATTACTTTCATTTTGGATTATGACAGCAATCTTACTCCGCGAATCATTAATTAAAACCGCTTCCGAACTGTTGGCTTTGACCTGAGAAATTTTTCCAATCATAACACCATCATCGGTAATTAAGGGAAAATTAATTTTGATTCCCTCATTGCTCCCCTTGTCTAAAATAATTGATTGTAAATTAGGTTCCGGATTTTTACCAACTACTCTGGCCGTAATTGCCTGCAAACCAGTCCGAGCCAAAAAATTTGCTTGTTTGGACACTTCTTGATTGTCCTGCAAAACCGTCTTTAATTGAGCGTTTTCAATTGTCAAACGATTAACTTCATTAGTTAATTTTTCATTAGCTTGGACAAAATCTTTGCGACTAGTGGCGTCATAATAGAAATCATTAACTTTGGTGCCAGTACCATAAATCTTGGATTGGATTGGCGCTAAAATTCTAATGACTAAATTTTCAATTGGTACCAAAATTGAAGTATAATGCAAAAAAATCAGCAGAATCACTGCTGCTAACAAAGTCAAGGAAAGAGGTCTAGATTTAATAAATTTAAACATAAACCGTTATATAAACTAACGAGAATTTTTTTCTTCTTTAGTTGATGATGGAACTGCCACTTCCAAAAGTAAATTATTGTCTTCCAAAATCAAACCCATTCCCCGAACGGAACAAGTCAAGGGATCTTCAATAATTTTAACCGGAATTTTAGTGGCTTTGGCAATCATTTCATCCAAACCAGCCAGTAAGGCTCCGCCGCCAGCTAAAATCATACCCCGCTGGTATATATCAGCCACTAGCTCAGGTGGCGTAATTTCTAAAGTACTTTTAATTCCTTCAATAATGCCGGCAATTGACCGTTGCAATGATTGCTTAACTTGTTCACTGGTGACTATCACTTCTTTAGGTAAACCGGTAATCAAATCGCGACCGCGCATTTTTAGCTCAATTGGTTTGCCATCAGTAATTTTTCCAGATTTAATTTTAATATCTTCAGCCACTCGTTCACCGATTAGCAAATTGAATTCGTTTCGGGCAAACTGAATAATATCCTGATTGAGTTTATTGCCAGCAATTCGTAATGATTTCCAAGCTACCACCCCAGAGAGAGAAATAACGGCAATTTCGGTAATACCACCGCCCAAATCAACTACCATATTACCGGAAGGATCTTGAATTGGTAAACGAGCACCAACGGCAGTAGCAATAACATTTTCAACTAAATATACTTCCCGGGCGCCGGCGGAAAGCACTACGTCTTCAACTGCTTTCTTTTCCACTTCCGTAACATCAAGCGGCACGCCGATTACCACTCTTGGGCGTGGCGAAAGGCCAAAACTCTTTTGGGCAATTCGGTCAATAAAATACTTAAGCATTTTTTCAGTTACTTCAAAATCAGAAATTATACCGTCAACCAAAGGTTTGGAGATGGTAATGTGCGGCGGCGTTTTGCCAACCATCTTTTGAGCTTCTTCACCCACCGCTAAAATTTGGTCAGTCCGGTTATTCAAAGCCACAATTGATGACTCATTAATCACAATCCCCCGATCTTTAACATAAATCAAAGTATTGGAAGTACCTAAGTCAATTCCAACATCTTTTGAGAATTTTTTGAATAAACTATTTAACATATTCAGACCGGTTTTTACAAAAATTAAGCTTTAAGCTTTTTGATTAATTCATTAACACTCAACAGCTCCGAATCTTTTTGATCTCGTTTTTTAAACTCTATTTTAGCTTTAGTTTTAGGCGAAACCACCAAGCGGTAAGGAATACCAATCAAATCGGCATCGGCAAATTTCTGCCCAGCAGTTACACCCTGACGATTATCAAATAAGATTTCAATTCCTAAGCTAAGTAATTTATCATACACCTCTTGGGCGGTTTTAGCAACTTCTATTTCATCACCAATTTGGAGTAAATGAACGGCAAAAGGCGCCACATTTTGCGGCCAAATAATACCATTTTGATCATGATAAACCTCAACAATCGCTCCCATTACCCGACTTGGCCCGATGCCATAACAACCCATCATCACCGGCTTTTTCTTACCATCTTCGTCAACATACTCCAGCTTAAAAGGTTCAGAATACTTTGCCTTGAGCGGAAAAATATTTCCCACTTCAATCGCTTTGCCTTCCTGGATTTTTCCAGCTTTGCATTTTGGACATTGATCGCCTGCCTTGTACTCAGCCACTTCTTTGTTTTGGGCGTAATGACATTTGTCGCAATAAAAAATTGTGTCTTCGCCGTACTGAGTCAATACTTGAAACTCATGAGAATATTTGGAAAAGCTGCCACCAGAAGCCTCGGTCACTAGCGAATCTAGACCACAGCGTGAAAATATTTTTTGATAAGCCAACAACGCTTTTTGATAATAATCAGCTAAATCTTTTTCATTTTTATGAAAACTGTATAAGTCCTTCATTGAAAATTCAATCCCACGCATTAAGCCGGACTTGGCTCTCGGCTCGTTTCTAAATTTATCCTGGATTTGATAAAGGTAAATCGGCAAATCTTTATAAGAATTAACAAACTTTTTAACTAATGGTGTAATCACCTCTTCAGCCGTCCAGCCCAAACCGAATTCTTTGTCACTTCGGCCCTTGAATTGAAACATGACTTCTTTGCCCGGATCAGTCCAGCGGCCAGTGGTTTGCCAAATTTCTTTAGGCTGCAAAGCGGGCATTAAAATTTCTTGACCATCAATGGCATTCATTTCTTCCCGGACAATTTGTTTAATTTTATTTAAAACTCTTAAACCTAGTGGCAAATAAGTATAAACACCAGCCGTCAATTTATCAATGTATCCGGCGCGAGCCAAAAAAATCGCATTAGTACTAACCTCATCCTTTGGCGCTTCTTTAAAAGTTTTTCCAAAAAGTTTTGATTGTAGCATAATAGTTTTGAATTTAGAATCATGAATTATGAATTATGAATACTTAAGCCAGCCATAATTCTTGATTCATAATTCCTATGTTATTTCCCTAATAATTTACTCCAAAAACCTTTTTTTTCTTCAGGCACTTTGACTTGACTCTGGTTGTCAATTTGATTTTTTATATGACCTTGCAACCGATTAGCTTCAGTTTGAACTAACTCGCTATCATACTCGCCACTGTGAGCCGAAGAACCAGCATAAGAAGGTTTTTTTTGGTCCAAATGCAAATTGAAAAACTTCTTGCCGTCTTGATCGGTGCCCAAATACAAATGGAAGCGCGGATAAAAATCACGGCTTAACCGCCTGACATATGAGGTTTTACCGGAATTATAATCATGAATTTCCGTATAACCGGCTCGCTGCAAAAAAATTCGGAAATTAACTTCAAAATCAAACGGTAAATAAATTTTCATAAACTGCTATTGATGAATTAAAGATTCTAAAAAAGTCCAGAAATTTTTTGCCACCAATTCAGAAAGCCTGAAGAGACTCGGGCAATATCCCTAAAGGTTACAATTACGACTAAAATCATTAATAAAGCAAAACCAAGATTGTGCATGGCCGCTTCAAAGCGCTGATTGATCGGTTTTTTTCTAATGGCTTCAATTAAAAGAAAAAAGACCCGGCCACCATCCAAAGCTGGAAATGGTAAAAAATTAATAACCGCAATAATTACTGATAAAACTGCGGTAAATTGTAAGACGTACAAAAATCCTGAGCGGGCGGCATCACCAACCAAAGTAGCAATACCCACTGGGCCATAAACATCACCAATTAGATGCCGAGAAATTATCAAATTTTTAATAATCAAATAAAAACCGTAGATCACTCCCCAAACCATGGTAAAAGTCTCTTTCAAACCATACCACCAAGAAATATACCAAGGATAAGAAACAAAACCAGTTTGGGCCAAAGCTACACCCATTCCACCCCGATTAGTTTGGCTTAAAACATAAGGCGTTACTTTCTTATCTAAAATCTCCTGATCACGCTGAATTTTTAGAGTTACTTCGGTACCAATTTTACTATCAAAATAGCCCTGCAAACTTTCAATTTTGGCAAAATTTTGACTATCAACCAAAACAATAATATCACCCACTTGAATATCAGCCTTTTTGGCCGGCGAGTCGGCAAGTACATCCAATACCCGGATTTTGATATCCCGAATCTTAGCCGCCGCTGGCAACGTTTTATCAATATATTGAGGTGAGCCAATAGTTAAACCAATCGTTAGCAAAACTGCAGCTAAAATTATGTTCATTAAAACGCCGGCCGAAATTATCCAAATTCTAGTCCAAACTTTTTTATGAGCAAAACTGTCCGGATCAGTAGCGGCATCACCTTCTTCGCCTTTGATCTTAACAAAACCACCCAAGGGTATCCAATTTAGAGAATAGATGGTTTTATTTGTTTCTTTGGTTTTAATTCCAACTGATTGCCATTTACCCAAATCATCCTTAAAAAAACCAAAAATTCTTGGTGGTAGCCCAAGACCAAATTCATCAACTTTAACTCCTGATTTTCGGGCAACAACAAAATGACCGACCTCATGAACCAAAACTAAAACCCCTAAAACAACGAAAAAAGCGACAATAGTTAAAAGCATAGATATTTAACTTAAATTATAAAGTCATTATTTCACTCTCTTTTTTTTCACCAATTTCTTTAATTTTTTCATTGTAATCTTTTATCAGCTCGTCTAATTTTTTCTGCAAATCATATCGGTCATCTTCGGTAATCTCTTTATTTTTTTCTTGTTTTATTGTTTCTTCTTTGGCTTTATCGCGAAGCTGCCTAACCGTAATTCTGGTTTTTTCCATTTTTTCATTAACGGACTTAGTTAATTCTTTGCGACTCTCTTCGGTTAACGGCGCAATAGTAAGACGAATCTGATTGCCTTCATTGACCGGACTAATACCAATATTCGCTTTAGTAATCGCCTTCTCAATTTCTTTAGTGACAGTTTTATCCCAAGGTTGAATTATAATTGTTCTGGCTTCCGGCACGGTAATTGAAGCCAGCTGCTTAATTGGCATTTTAGAAGCATAAGCTTCAACCAAAATATTTTCTACCATAACTGGATTGGCCCGGCCGACTCGTAAAGTCGCTAATTCATTTTTTAGATTCTCAATTGATTTATCAAATTCTGACTTATAATTATCAATAATTGATCCCATAGATATTTATTATTTAATTATTATTTCTTAACCGGATTGGTCATTCCCATATAAACAATATTTGGATTTAAAGAATCAACGGCCAAAAAGGTAGCAATCGCGCCCGTTGGTAATCTCTTGGTAATCCAATTTTTACCACCATCAACTGTTTTATAAAAAGTGGTTGCCGTTGAATAATAAATTTCTAAATTATTCTTTGGATTTATTGCCACTGAATAAATATCGGTTGATCCCGCTGGCGTAATTAATTTAATCGGTTGCCAACTTTGGCCGCCATCCGTACTTTTAATTAAACCGTACTTAGAGACTGACAATAAAGAATCAGCTTGGCTTGAGTCAAAAATTAAATTCTTATACTCTAAAGCGGCAGAATAAGTTTTTAAGCCTTCATTAATGTCGGCCCAAGTACTGCCCGCATCAATGGTTTTGAAAATACCCTTACTCTTGGTGGCAAGATAAATAATCCTTGAATCTTTGGGGTCAATTAAAATCTTAGTAATCCGATCGTTAACTCGGTTGATTACTTGCCAATTACTACCACCATCAATACTTTTTAGAACATCACCAGCAGCGTTACCAGCATAAATTACTAAATTATTATAAAAATCAATTGCTAAAGAAGTAATATCAGCTTTGGCAGCCCGAGTATCAATATAAACTTCAATCCAGCTTCGGCTGCAATCAACTGTTTTCAAGACAGTACTGCGAAAAGTCGCATAGATCACACATTTATTTTTAGGGTCAACTGCTACCGATTCAATCCGGCCGTTACCAACCTGATTAGCTTTCATCCAGCTATCACCGGAGTCATAGCTGTAAAATAAACCCTGGCTATCTGAAGCCAAATAGATTGCCCGATTATCCTGCGGATCAAAAGTCAAATTTAAAACATTTAAACCAGCCAGACTGCCCACGCCACCAGAATAAAGAAATAAATTCTTTTGTGACCAGTTATTGCCTTTATCAAATGACTTAAAAACACCGGCTAAAGCAGGCGCTTGACTCGCACCTAATTTAATTGAACAGCCGGAAATTAAAAACACTGAGAGCAGAACAAAAATTACAATCTTTCGCATAATTTTAGTTATTAAAAATTTAAAACTAAATTCTCTAAAGTTAGCCTTGGATTTACATTAGCATCCAAATAACGCTTGGCTAAACCTATTCGATTCAAACCACCAATCAAATTGTTACTCTGATAAGATTTAGCTAGTTGCTCCAACTCCGCCGAAATATTTAAATTGCTAATTGAATTTTCCAAGCCGTTTTTAATTAAAAGCAAATCACGAATTACCTTGATCCAAATAAGTAAAATATTTTTAACTTGATCAATATCGTTGGACTCAACCAACTCATTAACTATTTGAAAACGCTGATTGCTACTGGCCTTCATTAAGGTAATGAATTGCTGGACCTGCTCTTCAAAATCAGCATACTCTTGGGATTGAAAAAAGTAATCCAAAGCAATACCCGGGCGGCCAAACGAAAGGGCAGTCAAAGTTTTTGCTTTTTTCCGATCAACTTTCAAAGAGACTAAATAATCAAAAATATCTTTTGGGTCAACTGGTAAAAATTTAATCACCCGGCAGCGGGAAACAATCGTTTGGGGCAACAAAGAAATATTAGTAGCGAGTAAAATAATAACGGTTTTCTGGGTCGGCTCTTCTAAGGTTTTAAGCAACGAATTGGCCGCTTCCTGGCTCAAAGTTTGTGCTTCCTCAACGATAGCAACTTTATATGAATCTAAAAAAGAATGGAGGTTAAGTTTATTCTGCAACTCTCTAATTTGTTCAATACTGATATTCTTTTTGAGTTTACCGGTTTTTTCATTTGTTTCTCGAGAAATCCAATAAACATCAGGGTGAATATTATTAGCGATCTGTTTGCAGCAATCACACTCCCCACACGGTACCAAAAAAGATTCATTGTGAAGATTACGACAAACCAAAGAAGTCACAAAATCTTTAGCAATTGTTGACTTACCAACATGGGCTGGACCGACAAATAAATAAGCATGAGCCGTATGCAAATTTTTCAAATTATTTTGTAAATAACTGACAACATTACGATGACCGATTATTGACCATCTAAAAAAATTGTCTTGCTCTTTAGACATAGATATATTTTAGCATAAAATAGGGTTTTGGCAAGGCTTGATTACAACACAAAATTCAAAAAATAAAAAGGGCAAAAGCTCAATTTACCCTTAAATTTTTACTACCTAAAATTTGTTTATTATTGCCACAGTTTTTGAGCTTGTTGCCAGAGTTCATCATTACCTTGCTGTTTTTGCCAATACCAATACTCTACGCCCCAAAGATAGACCTGTGAGAGACCAGTTCTTTTAGCATAGGAAATATTATTGACAAAACGCTGCAAATTAAAAGATTTTTTCTGATCGGCCAAACTCAAACTAATCATTGGTTGATTGAAAGTCCACGGCTCCATTTGCAATTCAGTAATAATAACCTGCTTCAAATTAGGGTGGAAATATTTGGTAATTTCTGCTTTGTAATGATAGAAGGCGGGTGGCAAGAAAAAATAATCCCAAAAGCCCAAATATTGATTCCAAACAATCCGATACATAGTACTACCCAAAATATCAGCCTGACTGGCGGCGTGCTGCCAATCGCCCAATTCGCCGCTATCGGTAATAATAATTGGCCGGGCATCCAACGATTTAACCAAATCTATCTCTTGCCTTAAAAGGCTTTGGTTAAGGCTAGGGCATTGGCCAAAAACCGAAAGCATTGGCTCATTTTCAACTTGCCAAGACTGAATTAAAGAATTATTTTTATACCGGTTGATTACGGTTCTGACAAAATCAAGCTGAGCTTGGGCGGTTGCCGATGAGCTTAAATTGCCAACCCAGGCCGGGTCATGACATTCAGGCCAACGCGGTGTCCTGCGCCCAACGACTAAAATTATTTTGGTGCCATTGGGCTCTGCCTGGCTGATTTGCCAATCCAAATCAAAAAAATCATAACTACCTCTTTGTTCTTCAATTTCATCCCAATAAGCAATTAAACGAATATTATTCACCTTAAGATCATTTAAAATAGCAAGATAAGTTTTTTGCCAATCCAATTTTAATTCCAAAGCATACTTCTTACTGAAAGTTACTCCGTAAACTTGTTTTTTGCCGTTGCTAAAATCTCTGGTAAAAATAAAAAAAATCAAAATGCCAATCACTATGATGACAATAAAAATTATCACTAATGATTTTTTATGCCTTAATAAAAAATTAGTCATAGCTAATCAATCCTTAAAAATATTATACCAGATTTAGCCAACAAAAAATAGCCTTAAAAATAGGCATCAATTTTGTCGGCCAAAATCTATTTTCTCCGGAGATCTTTGGTTGTTTTAGCTAAACGCTTGCCAATTCTAGTATTCTTTTTGGCATGTTTTAATCTAGCTTTCAAAGCGCTGTTTTGTCCCATTGCTATAAAATAAATATTTAAGTTATTTAATCGCTAAAATACTACGTTTATACGACTCCAAATTCTCCAAGGCAATACCAGTGCCTTTGGCAACACAATATAAGGCTTCGTCAGCAATGTAAGCCGGTACGCCAGTGACTTGAGTCACTAGCTGATCAATATTTCTTAACAAGCTGGAACCGCCTGACATAATTATACCCTTGTCAATTACATCGGCTGAAAGTTCCGGCGGAGTCTTGTGTAAAACATCTTTTACCGCCTGAATAATTCCTTCCAATTCGTTTTGAATGGCTTCGGTAACATCATCGGACGTAACCGTAATCGTTTTAGGTAAACCAGTCACTACGTCGCGACCACGGACTTCTTCGGACAAACGGTCTTCCATGTACATTGCCGAACCAATATTAATTTTAATTCTTTCGGCCGTTCTTTCACCAATCGCTAGATTATATTTCCGTCGAATGTATTCAGTAATAGCCGCGTCAAAACGATTACCACCAATCCTTACCGAAGTTGAAGCAACAATACCACCCAAAGAAATAACTGCCATTTCTGAAGTGCCACCGCCGATATCAATAATCATATGTCCGGAAGGTGAACCAATTGGTATATCAGCACCAATTGCCGCGACAATCGGTTCTTTAATAATATAAGCGGCTTTAGCCCCCGCTGAAATTGTAGCATCAATTACTGCCCGCCGTTCAGTTGAAGTGATGCCAGCCGGAACGGCAACCATAACTTCGGGCCGAAACAAACGAACACCACCTAAAGCCTTATTAACAAAATAACGCAGCATTGCAGCTGTGGTTTTATAGTCGGCAATTACTCCATCTTTCATCGGCCGAACAGCAATAATCGTATCAGGGGTCCGGCCCAACATTTCTTTGGCTTCGGCCCCAACGGCTAAAATCTTTTTATCAATAACTGAAACAGCCACCACTGAAGGTTCGTTAATCACAATCCCCCGTTTTGGCAAATAAACCAAAGAATTGGTTGTACCCAAATCAATTCCAATTTTCTTAATTAACATATAAAAAGTTATTTTTCGCTACTTAAGTTTAATAAAAAAATGTAATTTTGTCCAGCTGGAGCTAATTTTTAATCGGCGGCTTTGCTCCTAGATACTTAGCAAAATATTTAACACCCGAAGCCAAATGAATCCGTCCACCTTTTTTGAAAACTCCAAACACTCCACCCTTCTCCGCTGATAATTGCTGATGATAGTGAACCATTTCAACATCGGCAAAATAAGTCACTTTAAACCCAGCCTGCCAGAATCGGCGGCATAAGTCCAAATCTTCAAAATACATAAAAAATCTTTCGTCAAATAAACCAACTTTTTCCAAAGCCGATTTACGAATTAACAAGCAAGCCGCAAATAGCCAATCAACATCTTTGTTCTGTTCGTGATCAAAATCTTTCATTAAATAATTATCTGTTACCTTTTTAGCAAAAGGTAAACGGCCAAAAGCCGTGCGCCGATAAAGCGGAATTAACGAACCAGGAAAGCGCCGGCAAGAATATTGAGTGCTACCGTCAGGATTAATTAATCGCGGACCAATCATCCCTACCGCTGAATTATTTTCCATAAATAAAAACATTTTTTCTAAAGCGCTTGGGACGATTGCAACATCCGGGTTTAAAATCATTATATATTTACCGTCAGCCTGGCTAATGCCTAAATTATTACCGGCGGCAAAGCCGTTATTTTCCCTGGCTTGAATAGTTTTAATTGGTGGTATTTCTAACGGTTTGCCTAATGGCAGTTTTGGCTGAATTCCTTCAACTTGAGCTTGACTGGCAAACATTGAATCAACCATGGCCAAGCTATCATCCAAAGAATTATTATCAACAACAATTAACTCATATTTAAGTTGCGGCTGGGCTGCCACAATACCTTTAACGCACTGCTTAAGCAAACCCTTTTGTTTGTAGTTTAGAATTACAATTGATAAGTCCATAAACCGATTTTTACTTAAACCATTTTCTCATTTCTTTAGCACTGATTTTACGGTGAGCCATAATGACTTTTCTCTTCACTAAAGCACTTGGCAACAATTGAAAAAATTCTTTAATACTCCGATATTGAAATGGTTCTAAAACTAAAGCATAAAGAATAACTTTTAATTCCCGAAAAAGAAACCAGGGCAACGCCACAATCATATTGGCCAGCTGATCGTTTTTGACTAGTAGTAAATGATAATTACGAAGAGAAAATGAACGCAGCATTTTAGAAACTTGCCGCCGATGCCTAAAATTTTTCCTGAAACTGTCACCTGCACCGGGAAATTGCCGATGATGATAACAAATTGCCAAAGGATAATACCAGCATTGCCAACCGTAAAGTCGTAAACGCCAAGCCAAATCAATGTCTTCTTTATAGGCAAAAAAATCTTGGTCAAAAAATTCATTTTTAATCATAATATCCTGCAAAGCTGACTTGCGATACAAAACGCAAGCGCCGGTGTTACCAAAAACCTCTTCGGTCCGATCATATTGACCTTCATCTTTGCTCCCTTCGCCGCGATCAATTATTCGACGGCTTTTAAATATTTCTAAACCAGTGGAGTCAATAATATCCGATTTAATTATTTCTCTTAAACCTAACTCTTCATCGGTATTAAAAGCTTCGCTATAAATTTTTAATACTTTACCGCCAAAACTGCCACCGCCGGAATTTTTATCGGCAAAAGTTACTAAATTTTGCAAAAAATCCTGACTTAAGACAACATCGGGATTGGCTACTAAAACATATTCACTTTTAGCTAAATGAATGCCCTGATTATTGGCCTTGCAAAACCCGAGGTTTTTAAAATTTTGCAAAACGGAAACAGTTGGATAATTTGACCGAATAAATTCTACCGTACCGTCATCAGAACCATTATCAATCACTAAAATCGAAAAGTCTCTAAAACTTTGTCGCATTAAAGATTCCAAGCAATCAAAAATATAATTCATGGAATTCCAAGTGACGATTTGAATTGAAACTTTTGCCATGGGTTAGCTTTTAGCTGTTAGCTTTTAGCTGTTAGTTCCAAATTACAAACTACCAGCTAAAAGCTACAAGCTATTTCTTCTCTGTGACCCAAAAACCAAGCCGGAAACGCCCACCCAGCATTAACCGAGTTTGGGCATCAGCAGCCGGTAATGAACCAAAAAGAATTAAAGTTACCGGTACCAATAGCCACTGTAACAACATTACAAAATAATTATGCCAATGATAATGTTTAGGTTTTTGCGGCAGCATTAGGGTATATAAAATCGCAATTACAATCATGCCGGCCATTGATAAGCGCATCAATGATGCCAAAATGTGCGGGGCATTCTGAAACAAAGCAGTTGTTCTATCGTTTTGAGCTGCCACCCAAAGCGGCAAACGACCAGCAATCAAAATAATAATCGGCGCGGTTGACCAGGAATAGACGCCTTCAGTTTGATTCCAAAGATAATAGATTTTTTTTAAAAATGGTACTTTCCTGCCTTGGCCGGTTTTGAACCAAAATTGTTTAACCATCCAGGGAAAATGCTCAACGCCCCAAGCCCAACGCCTCATTTGTTTATATTGATTTTTTAAGCTGCGCCAAAAATTACCAATATCAACTGTATTCATATAAACCGGCAAATACAGCGGCACGGTTTCATAATCACCGTCATAACGAACCAAGCATTGTAAAAATATTCTAGAATCTTCAGTTACGATTGTATTATCCCAAAACCCAACGTCAACTAAAGCCCTAAAGCTCATACTGTGAGAAGAAAAAGTAAACAATCTTTCCGGTCGCGATAAATCCGTAAAGAGCCAAAAAGTCGTTGAACTGGCCACTACCCGGACAATCGGATTTGATTCCCAGACATTGTTATTGTATATCGCAATTGGTTGATAACTGGCGTGAGTCGGATTGGGATGAGTTAGGTATTTATAGGTCAAATAAGCGAAATATTGAGGGTGAACACAGGTGTCTATGTCAAAATTGGAAACAATTACTTTTGCATAATCAAAGCCCAATTGATCAATCAATTTCTGCGCCTGGCGGGCGGCATAATGAGTGTTGGAACCTTTGCCTTGCAATTCACCAGGAACTTTAGCTGGATGGATTGTAATTAACAACTGAAAAAATTTATCGCTATATTTTTCTTTAATTTTTTCGGCAATCTGAATAAAATTATCTTTGTCCAATTCTTCCCCAGCCAAAACGACGATAAACTTTTTTAAATCATAATTTGATTGGCATAAAGCTAAAAATGGCTTCTCAACAATTTGATAAGGCTCGGTGTAGGTTGGTAAAAAAATTAAATGATGATAATCCTGATAATTTTTATCCAAACTTTTGACCTTGGAAAACCAATCTACTTTTAAATCACGACGATAACGCCGCCAAGAAGCTAATAGATAAATTAGCATGTAAGAAATCCTAAACAACCAATATAAATCAAAAGCGATTATAAAATAAATCGCCCAGAGGGGTTTAATAAATGAAAAAACAATCGTGCCGATAAAGGTAAACCAGACTAAAAACCCCGGAATAATCTCTAGAATCCGACCCTTAATATTTTCTTGCATGCCCTTATTTAACCACAAAAAAACAAAAATAGCAAGCCTTAATCTAAATAAAAAACCGCCTTGGCTGGCGGTGTTAAAAATCAATTGTTAAATCAGAGGACTACCCGTCATATCATCTGGTTGCTTGATTTCTAAAATTTTTAAAATCGTTGGCGAAATATCAGCCAACATTCCTGATGGAGTAATGATACTTAAATCACCGGCAGCATTATCCAAACCAGAAGTCACTGACTGACCTTCCCAACGACTGCCGACAGCAATAAATGGTACAGGATTAGTACTATGTTCTTTATCAACTTCACCGGTTTGCAAATTAATTAGTTCTTCGGCGTTACCATGATCGGCAGTAATCAAACAAACTCCGCCTTGAGCTAAAACTAAATTTACCAAGTCGCCCAAACATTTATCAACTGTCTCAACTGCTTTTATAGTGGCCGGGATTACACCGGTGTGACCAACCATATCAGGATTAGCATAATTAACAACGATAAAATCATGCTTAGCTTCTTTGATTGCTCCCAACAATTTGGTATTTAATTCAATCGCGCTCATTTCTGGCTTTTGGTCATACGAAGGCACTGACGGTGACGGAACTAAAATTCTTCTTTCACCTTGAAACTCATCCTCCTTACCACCATTAAAGAAAAAAGTAACATGAGCATATTTCTCAGTTTCGGCTACGTGTAATTGAGTTAAATTATTTTCTTCAAGGACTTTGGCAATTGGCTGCACGATTTTTTCCGGACCAAAAGCAACATCAACTGGTAAATCTTTTTCATACTCGGTTAAAGTAACAAAAACTAATTTCTGATAATTTTTTTGACGATCAAACTTACTAAAACCAGGGACGGTAAAAGCCGCCGTCATTTGTCTGGCCCGATCAGCCCGAAAATTAAAGAAAATTACCGAGTCACCGTCATCAATCGTAGCCAATGGCTTATTGTTACCAGTAATTACTGTTGGTATGAATTCTTCATCAAAAACCTGTTTTTGATATGATTGCTGGATTGCTTGCAACGGATCTTCAGCTTTGATCTCGCTTTGACCCAAAGCAATAGTATCAAAGGCTTTTTCTTCTCGATCCCAATGGTTGTCACGGTCCATGGCATAAAACCGGCCAGACAAACTAGCAATTTTGCCAATACCAACCTCCTTAATTTTGGCCTGCAATTGCTTAATAAAATCAAGCGCACCATCTTTTTTAGTATCACGGCCGTCCAAAACCACATGAATATAAACCTCCTTTAAACCTTTTTGTTTACATAGATCTAACAAAGCATAGAGATGATTTTGGTGAGAATGAACTCCACCATTGGAAACTAAGCCCAATAAATGAAGTTTTGATTTATTATTTTTGACCTGATCAAAAGCTTTTTTAAAGGCTTGATTATCACCAAAACTTCCGTCTTCAATTGATTTATTAATTCTCGGCAAAGTTTGATAAACAATTTTTCCCGAACCTAAATTTAAATGGCCAACTTCGGAATTACCCATTTCACCCCATGACAAACCAACCGCTTCGCCCGAAGCTTGCAAAGTCATTACCGGATAATTAGCCACCAGGTAATCAAAGACTGGCTTTTTGGCCAGAGTAATACCGTTACCTTTTGACGGCGGGGCAACTCCCCAACCGTCCATGATAACCAAGACTACTGGTTTTGGCCGAACATTTGCCATAGTAATAAAAAACTAAACTAATAAATTAAAAATTATTCTTTAAAAAAGTTCCTTGCCTTTCATCTCTTTGGACTTTTTGACTTTCATCAATTTTAAAATTGTTGGAGCAATATCACCCAATTTTCCCCGATGCAATCTTCTCTTAATATGTTTAGACTCAACTAAAATAAATGGCACTGGATTTGAAGTATGTTCAGTATACACCTCGCCCGTCTCCAAGTCTAGCATCTTTTCGGCATTGCCATGATCAGCAGTCACAATTAAAGTACCTTTTTTCTTAAGAACCTCGGTTTTTAATTGGCCCAAACATTTATCCGTATGTTCAACGGCTTTAATACACGCCTTTAAATTACCGGTATGTCCCACCATATCCGGATTGGCAAAATTAATGACCACGAATTGATACTTATGAAATTCCTTTACAACGTGATTGGTTATTTTATGAACAGACATTTCCGGCTTTTGGTCGTAAGAATTAACATTGGGTGAAGGAATCATTACCCGATCTTCACCAGCCACCGGATCAGCATAACCGCCGTTAAAAAAATAAGTGACATGGGCATATTTTTCTTTTTCAGCAATATATAATTGTTTACGACCATCAATGACCATTGGTAAAGTGCCCAACAAATCAGCTGAAGGATAAGCGCTTAAAATTGAATCTAGATCGGGGCCAAAATCAGTCATAGCCACAAAGGAAAAATTCTTTAAAACTTTTTTACGCTTAAAACCGCCGGGATTATACTGATTAAAATCAGTTGTTTGAACAAATGGCTTAGCTAATTGTCTGGCCCGGTCAGACCGCAGATTGAAAAAAATCACCGCATCCCCGTTTTTTATTTTAGCAATCGGTTTACCATTATGCTGAATAACATAGGGCGGAATAAACTCATCGGTTTCACCACGGTTATAAGCCGAAGTAATGGCGGCTTGCGGGCTTTTAGCTTTAGTACCTTGGCCTAAAACCATGGCATTATAAGCCGCCTCGGTGCGATGCCAGGCTTTTTTTCGGTCCATGGCATAAAATCGGCCCGTAATTGTCGCAATCCATTCACCCGAAATTTTACCTTTAACGTCTCTATTTTTCAGTTGTCGCATTAAAGCTTCCACTAATTTCAAAGCTGAATGCTGGGGTGAATCGCGGCCATCAGTAAATAAATGTAAATAAACATTTTGAATTTTTTTTAGCCGCGCCCAAGTTAAAAGAGCCAATAAATGATCAGGGTCACTATGGGCACTTTGGCCGTCAGACAACATCCCCATCAGATGCAAGTCTGATTTATTTTTGACAATATGTTTGTAAGCAGCTTCAAAGGCCGTATTTTTAAAAAACTTACCAGTATTGATTTCTTTACAAATAAAAACCGCGTCTTGGTCAACAACCCGGCCAGCGCCGATATTCATGTGCCCGGCTTCGGAGTTACCGTGTTGCAATGGCGGCAAACCAACATAACCATCAGAAGCTTGAAGCTGGGTGTGCGGATAATTTTTCCAAAGACAATCAAAGTTTGGCGTTTTAGCCAACTCAATAGCATTACCCGGACTTTTAGGCGCCAAACCCCAGCCGTCCAAAATCAACAGGACAAAGGGCGGTTTTTTACCATTTTTTTTAATCAATTTAGACATGCAAAAATGCTTAAAATAATTTTAATGTTTTTATCAGCTTCAACTTTACAATCTTTTAAAGTTAATAATTTATTCTTATCCTTCATTTTTTTAATCACATACTCTATTGAATAATCAAAAGGATAACCGCGCCGGCCCATTTCGTGCAATAAGATCAGGCAACCCTCAAGAGTCACAAACTTAAAGCATTCGGCATTTTTTACAACTTCGGCAATTAGAGATTTAGTTTTAACCTTACCGTGATGAGCCTCAATGGCGTTAATAATAGTTTGCTGATCTTTAGCATTAACGCGCCATTGATTTAAATATGGTTTAACAAATTTAGCGCTAAGATTGTAATGATTACTTTGAATTCTGCCACCGATTTTTTTATCAAAAACCGTGTGGGCCAAATACAAAGAAACTTTTACCAAATTTTTATCAACTTTATAAATCTTGGCCAGTTGTTCCCCTTTCGCTACAGCTAGCTCGGTCAAAAGCCAAGCTGGCGCGCCATTCTTCTTGGTTTGTTGGCACATTAACTTTTTAGCTTTACCTAATGTTGCAGCGGAAATCATAATTCCAAATTCCTTTTTCCTATTTTAATTCATCTTCAATCTCCATTAAGCGATTATATTTTTCCACCCGCTCACCACGGGAAATTCCAACTTTAACAAATTCGGAATTTGTGGCTACAGCCAAATCAATCATAAATGTATCATTGGTTTCCCCACCGCCGCGGTGAGAAATAATTGACCAAAATTTATTCTGATGGGCTAACTCAATTGTTTCAACTGTTTCAGACAAGCTACCAATCTGATTAAGCTTAATTAAAATCGCATTAATTGCTTTAAGCTTAATTGCTTTTTTAAGTCGCTCAGGATTAGTCACTGTTAGATCATCGCCAATAATCCGAACTTTTTTGCCTAGCTCTTTAGTAATTACTGGCCACCAATCCCAATCATCCTCGGCTAAAGGATCTTCCAGGGTCAAAAGCGGGTACTTGCTCACCCATTTGACAAAATAATCAATCAGCTGACGGGAAGTCAAACTTTGGTTAGTTTTAGACAGTAGATATTTACCATTCTCGTAAATTTCAGAAACTGCCGGATCGGCCGAAAGCATGACATCTTTGCCGGCTTGATAACCGGCTTTTTTAATTGCCGCCAAAATTAATTGCCATGGTTCTTCATTATTTTTCAGTCCCGGTGGCGCATAAGCTCCTTCATTACCAACGTTAGCATTTAATTTTTTTTCGTTAAGGACTTTTTTTAAAGCTAGGTAAACTTCAGCACCATAGCGCACACATTCTTTTATGTTTTTTCCGCCGACGGGTGTAATCATATATTCCTGCAAATCGGTTGAATTAGCCGCGTGCTTACCGCCTTCAATGACTACCATCATTGGTTTAGGTAAAGAATAATTCCGATAAGGTAAGTGATATACCTGACGTAAATAACGATACAAAGGTAATTTTTTGGAATTAGCCGCGGCGCGACAAACCGCCAAAGAAACGCCCAAAATTGCATTGCCACCAAGTTTCGACTTATTCTCTGTACCATCTAAATCAATCATAATTTTATCAACAAGCTTTTGCTGATAAGAATCCTTACCGATTAGCCTAGGCGCAATTTTTTGGTTGATATTGACAACCGCTTTTAACATCCCGGCACCGCCGTAACGCTTTTTATCACCATCAAGTAAAACCATAGCTTCATGAACACCGGCCGAAGCGCCAAAAGGTACCGAAGCAATACCAATCGCACCATCGCTAAGCACTACCTTGACTTCCAGCGAGGGCGTGGTGCCGGAACTTAAAATTTCTCTGGCTTTAATGGATTTTATTTTAAGCATAAATTTATTAAATTCTAATATTTAAACTCTAAACAAACTAAACAAATTTTAAATTATAAATCACAAATTCTAAAACTGTTTGAAGAATTGGAATTTAAATATTATGATTTGTTTAGGATTTAGAATTTAGTGCTTCGGATTTACAAAACTTCATACGTTACCATCACATCAAGAATAATATCTTGACTACCCGGTTCAATTGATGGCGCCGGAGCGGCTTCGGCCATAATGCCAGCACCCAAAGATTTCATGGCAGTATCACGATAAACCGGGATGACACCATCAGAGCCACTTTCAGTAAAGGAAACTAATTTGCCTAATCTAACACCAGCCACTTTGGCCAAAGCCTCGGCTTTTTGTCGGGCATTAGCTAAAGCTTCTTCTCTGGCTTGTTGTTTTAGCTTTTCCGGTTCATCAATGGTAAAACTCAAACTACCAACCTGATTAGCCCCTAGTTGGCCAGCCTTATCAACAATGTCACCGACTTTATCTAGGTTTCTAATTTTAACGGAAACATTTTGACTAACCTGGTAACCTCTTAGCACCTGCCGATTATCCGTCCAATTATATTGAGGGTAAATGCTGTAATTAGTGGTGGTAATATCTTTGGCGTCAATTCCCATGTCCTTTAAAGACTTAACGATCTGATTCATTTTTGTCGTGTTTTCTTTTTGAGCATCAGCCACACTGACTTTTTCGGTCTGAATCCCTAAAGAAATTTCAGCAATATCAGGCACGGCCGTAACCTTACCTTCACCCGAAATGCTGATAGTATAAGTTTGCTGGCTTTCCCGGCCAATATAATCATGTTTTTTGACTTCATTCCAGGTCAAAACGCCAACATAAATTGCCAGCAAAACGATTAAGATTGGGCCGACAAATTTGCAATGCCCAAATTTGTGATGGCCGCAGTAATTGTTTTTTTCATTGTCCATAGATTTGTTGGTTAAAAAATTAAGAAATTAAATCAAGGCTTACTTCTATTTTTTTATTATATATTTTAAAGCTGGTAATTCTTTGCCGGCTAAAAATTCCAAGCTGGCCCCGCCGCCGGTAGAAATATGACTAATTTTATCTTCAATGTGATACTTAGCGGCCACGACTTCAGTATCACCGCCGCCAATCACGGTTATGGCTTTAGATCGGGCTACGGCTTCAGCAATTTTTTTGGTCCCAAAGGCAAATTTGTCAATTTCAAAAACTCCCATCGGGCCGTTAAAAAATATGGTTTTGGCCCGCTTAATTTCGGCCAGATAATTGGCAATGGTTTTAGGACCGATATCTAAAAATAACCAATGGTCTCTTATTTTCTCTTTATCCGACAAATCAATCGTTTCAACCAGGGCATGCGGATCAATTTTGTTGGCCGCCACTAAATCTAAGGGTAAAATTATTTTATTTTTATATTTTTTATAAAGTTTTTTAGCAAAATTAACAAAATTAATTTTTTTCCGCTTGGCTTTATCAACAAAAACATCCTGAACAAAGGACTGGCCGATTGGCACTTTTTTAGCTTTTAAAAATACATTGGCGCAGCCGCCGCCAATCAAAATTTTATCGGCGACTTTTACCAACTCGGAAATTACGGCAATTTTATCAGAAATTTTTGCCCCACCTAAAATTACCACCAAAGGCCGCTTAGGATTTTTAACAACCTGACTTAAGGCGGTAATTTCTTTTTCTAACAAAAAACCGGCATAAGTCGGTAATAAACGAGTAATACCAGTAGTTGAGGCGTGAATCCGATGAGCCTGGGCAAAAGCATCAAAGATAATTAAATCAAGTCCGTGAACCAATAACTTGGCAAAAATTTTACTATTCTCTTCTTCCTGATGATAGAAACGGACATTTTCTAACATCAAAATTTGTTTAGGTTTTAATTTTTTGATCTCAGAATATACTTTTGGTCCGACACAGTCATCAAGTTTTTTAATCGGCTGCTTTAAAATTTCCGACAATCTTTTTGCCACCGGATCCATTTTTAATTTTTCTACAACCTGGCCCTTTGGCCGGCCCAACCAAGATAAAATTACAATTTTACAATTGTTTTTCAAAAGGTATTTGATAGTGGCAACAGTTTCCCTAATCCGCCGATCATCAGCCACTATCCAGTGTTTTCCCTGCTGCTTTAAAGGCACGTCATAAGCTACTCGCAAAAGCACTCTTTTGCCTTTAAGATTTTTAATCTCCTTGATTGATTTTAATCTCATAATATAGGCAATGATTTAATCACTTCCATTTATTAGTATTTAGTTAGTCTTTACCAATAATTATAACACAAGCCTGGAATTCAGTAAATAAAAAAAGAGACAGAAAACACCAGCTTAACAACGACGATTTTTGACAAAAGCCGTTACTTTAAAAAGTTGTCTGATGTCTTTTAGTCTCCGCTTGAGTTGGTACCACTTAACCACAGGTCAGTGGCTGCAAAGTATGACACCAAGAATTATGGCAAGAGCCGGCCTAAACCTTACTCTTTCTGCTACTGAAGGTAGGCAGCCTTGATAGCAGTTGCCAGAATACTGGGCCAACCTCCTTGAGCCAAGTTTGCTACCAGCTCAAAGCATATCATATCTTAATACCAAAAGTTGAAAAAGTCAAAGTATTAAAAAAGGCGGCGGGTTGGCTGAAGAGAAAAACACTTTCTCTTTATCTGCCGATTGTAAAGGTGCTTAAAAGTGTTTATCAGTATTTATCTAACATTCTGTTAAACTCTCTGTCTGCTCTAGGCAAAAATAGCTAACCCGCCAAAAGCTTAAAAAGACCAAAATAATATAATTAATACCAGCTTAACTACTCAACCATCCTACAAAATACCAGCAATAAAGTCCAGACGGCTTCCTGTTTTAACCAGATTATCTATTTTAGTTCCTTTATAATTTGGTATTGACAAAATAATTATTACATTGTATTATAATTTATCGCTCCCTGTCTGGAGTGGAATGTGAAATAACTGGTACAGCAAAAAAACCTATTTTGGAGGAATGACCTATGGCTGAAACAATGGATATCCCAATGACATGGCGGGAATGGCTGAGTGAATGGCTCAGCGTATGCTTCTTTTTTGGGCTCTTTATCGTCTCGGGCCTTATCTTGATGGCCTTTGGCGCGGGAACCGGAGAACCCATTGGGGTTGCTCCCGGGCTCATCGTTATAATGCTGCCCTTCATCTGGATGAAGAGAAGCAGATAAAATAGCCCACACCCATCATCACCCCCCCCCTCTCTCTTCACACTTCCACCTCCCCTCTTCTTGAATGGCTTTTCTTAGAAATTAGAGAATGCCATTCTTTTTTTATTTTAACTTAATATTATCCAATAGCTTAGGATACATTTTTTTGCCGGCCTTAGTTTTTATTATTTTTGGCAACTCTTTTTGCCAATTTTTTAATACTTTCAAAAAACTTTTTGGCTGATATTTTTCTCTCAAATGCTTTAAACACAACTTACTCAAGTTGTCTGCGTCAACAATAATTTCTTCATCAAATTTTTTAGAACGATGCTTGTCGGTTGCCTGCACTAATCTAATAACTGAATCGGTTTGGCGAGAATTAAAATCAAATTTTTGAAGAATTAGCTTAATTATTTTCGTTGAGTTCTTTGAAACCTTATGCTCAATTTTAATCATCTTTGCAAAATCAATTTTTCCTTTAGGAGCCAAACCTGACCAACCAATGTCATGAAGGTAGGCAGCAAAAATCAACAACTGCAAATCTTTTCTGCCTTTTCCTAATTTCTTTACCAAAGCTACTACCCGTCTAGTGTGTTGCCAGTCACCCGGCCTGGCACTTTTAAAATAAGGCCTTATCACTTTGATTAATTTTTGCTCATTCAAAGTCATAATCTTTAGACTAAAGTAATCAGACTAAAATTTGCCTGATTATTCAAAAACCATCGGGGAACAGATTGGCATCGCGCTATTTCTTTTTTCCACCTTTGACGGATTTTTTTGGTTTAGCTTTAGCTTTTTTAGGGCCGCAGCCACAGCAACAACTGCAAGACATAGATTTAGATTATTAGAAATTAGGTTATCAGATTATTAAATTGCGCCAGGAATATCCTTTAGCTGCTGCCAAGAAAAAACCGGGCCGTCTTTGCAAACATAATACGGCCCAATGGCACAATGCTGACAAACGCCGATACCGCAATACATTCGTCTTTCTAATGACATATAAATATCAGAATCCTTCATCCCTCTTTTCTGCAATTCCTCAATTACAGAACGATACATTGGGGGCGGGCCAACAATTAAAGCAACCGTATTACTGAAATCCTGGCTGTTACTAAACAAATTAGTTACTACGCCCCTTGTTCCTTGCCATTTTAGCGAAGGCTTATTTAGGGTAATTGCCAAACCTATTTTTTTGCGCCAAAGATTGTATTCATCTTTAAAAAATAAATTTGCTTCAGTCAAAGCCCCATAAAAAATATCTAACTTTTTGACCAATAATTTTTGGGCTAAATAATCCAAAGCGAAAGAACGCATAGTAATAAAGCCGCAACCACCGCCAATTAAAAGCAATTCTTTATCTTTGTATTTTACTTGCTCTAAACCGTTACCAAATGGCCCCCGAACAGTCACTAAGTCACCAACCTTTAATTGGTGCAATTTATTAGTTAAACTGCCAACTTTTCTAATCGCCAATTCAAACGTATTAAGTTTAACTGTTGAAGAACAAATATCAAAAGCGGCTTCACCTAAACCCATCAGGCCCACCAGTAAAAATTGACCGTGAGTAAAACAAAAATTAGCTTTGTCTTTTTTGTCAATAAACTCCAAAGTAAAAAGTTTAGCGTCAACCGCCTCTAACTTGATCTTTTTTACCTTAGCAATTTTTGGCAAATACGGATTAAACATAATAAAAATTATTTAACTTTTCCTTTCAAAATTCTTTGCAGGTTTTCTTTAATATCAATACCAACCGGACAAACTTTGGTACACCGGCCGCAACCAACGCAACCAGCCAAAGAAAATTGATCCGGACAGCGGACAAATTTATGTTCATACCAAAAACGAATCCGCTCAGCTGTATTTTTCAAAAATTTTGGTTTTTCCTTGTCTGAGCTTGCACCAGCGACTTGAGAAAAATCAGGGTAAAAACAAGCGGTCCATTCGCGGCAACGCTGGCCGCAACCAGGTTTTAAATCCGGCTGGTCAAAAATGTTAAAACAAAAACAAGTCGGACAAACTAAAGTACATTCGCCACATTCAGTACATTTTTTTCCGAGCTCTTGCCAAATTGTTTGGTCATCATAAAATTTTTCCCGAATTTTTAACATTTGCGTTTCCGGACCCTGCTCCCTGATTGGCCCGACATATTCAATATGCTCATATTTTTTATAGCCAAAGTCATCCAAAATTCGTTGGCCATCTTCTGAACCAGAGTAAACCACAAATTCCTTGCCCTTGACGGCAAAAAACAAATCAAATTTTAAATGTTCCAAAACATCTTCGGCAAATTTTTGGATAAAAAATTGATAATTCTCGGTTGGCACCAAACTATGGCCGACAATCAAAGTCTTTTTAAGCCGCTGCTGAAAATAAGGATCTTTAGCAAAAACTTGGTTTAAAAAAGTAATAGCCTTTAAATCAGGAATGGTCAGACCAAAAATTACTTGGTTAGGTGACTTAATTTCCGATTTGATTTTATTATTTTGGTAATCAAAAAGCACCTCGCTTGGAGGCACTAAAATCCGCTTAAAAGAATGAAGCGGTAATTCACTAGTTAACTCAACTTTTTTTGGCTCAACTAGCGGTTCAATGACCAAATCGCCATTTACCCGCTGCGGCGCCCAAACAATATTTTGTTGGGTTAAATATTCTAAAAATTTATACAGTTCATTAATAGTCATAGTAATGATATTATAGCATAAAAAAAAGCAAGGCGGGAAGGAAGGCGCCTTGATCTAACGAACACAAAAAAAGGTACAGTTTGGTAGCGGTACTGACACCACAAGGCATCAATACTGATAATTAATTGTGGCTGCCACTATGGCAGAGCAGATAAGCGTGAGGTTTGCCTTTTTGGCTTTTAGCTTAGAAACTACTCACCGAGTTTCTTAAGCCTTTAGGGAGGGGTTTTACCCCCCGCTTGGCTCTTCTTCCTTGCTAAGCGACGCTGATTCCCGTTGTTGCTGCTACGGCAGCGATTGTTGCTATTTTCATCATAATCCATCTCCAGTTATATCCGCCCTTGTCTCACAAGGGCCTCTCCGGTTTACTTGTACCGACTAAAACCGGCGCTGCAAGAAATAAATCCTGCTTTTTGACCGATTTTCAGTCACTTGCTCCGCTCAAAACTACTTTTTGACCGGTAACCGATCATTTCCTTCCTTTAACATTAATGACGGCTTGGGCCAGCCAGCATTCTGAACAGAAGCAACCTCAGATTTTATTTTACCAATTTTATTATTTTTTAGCAAAATTATTTAAAACTTTAGTAGTAGCGACAAAATTAAAGATCTTTTTTTTAAATTTTTGTTCTATTTTTTTCTTTTGGCCATTTGCCGAATAAATAAATCCTAAATTATTAACTAGTTTTGATTCTTTTTTCAGTTCGTCGGTACTTTTTATTTTCTTAGTAATAAAATCCAAGTAACAAGTTTGATATTGCTTAATTGTTTTACAATTTAAAAAATTTTGAGGGCCAAAAATCTCCTTATCTTTTTTACTGGCCGGATAAAGACCAGCGGAAAACAGACTAGATTTTTCATCTTTTAGCAATAGATACAAAGGACATTGTTCACATTTATTTTTACATTTCCTGACATCCTTGGTGTCAAAAATAAACCGATAACCGCGCCAATCATCAACAATAACATTAATGAAACCATTGTATCTTTGGCTGAGTTGATTAAATTTGATTCTTGCTTTTTTTATAATTTTTTGCTCCATAAATTTAAAAATGATTGGTTGGGATGAAAAATATTCCATCCCAACCAAAATAACTAAACCTGACTAAGCCAGGGATAAGGACAAAGGGCATAACCACCAAAAGGATCACCCATACCTTCAACCGTTGCCCGGCAACCACCACGGCAGCTTTCCCAACGATCACAGGAACGGCAAGGCTCACCGACCAAATCATGCCGAAGTTGTAACCTTTTAGAAATTAAGGATGATTCATAGGCGGTCCTAATCGGATCTGGGTCATCAATTCTGGCCAGTTGGACCGGACTATTGGAACAGGCACGAATTTTGCCATCTACGGCAAAATAAAGTCCTTTGTCATAAAACGGACAAGCACCAAAGATATGGGGCATAAGCACTTTCGCTGGTGGCAAGCCAAACTCTTGCTGAACTTGCTGAACTTGCTGAATCATTTGGGCAATTTGCCTAGCCGTTGGCGCCACTTGCCAATAAACTGGCCCGATCGGTTCACCACAACCCATCAGTTCTAGATCAGTGCCAATATTATGCCGCAGACACCAGCAATAATAATCGGCAACCAGATCAATGTTTTGCTTTCGAACCAGATTTTGCAGTCGAAATAGCGGCGCCTGGTAGCCAGCAGCCAAAAAAACTTCAATGGCATCAATCATTTTTTTAGCTACGGCTTCGTTGCGACCCAACATTTGGGCTTGAAGCGAATATTGCCCCGCTTCATCCGGATTAATATTGAGCTTGCCGGTGATGTGGATTTGGCGTTTGTATAGCCAAGCAGCTAATTCCGGTGTGATGGCCAGCATGTTAGTGAAAATCCAAGGTAAAATACCGCGCCGCAGCAATTCCTCAATATATTCCTTGAGATGGGGCCAAAGCAACGGTTCACCGCCAAGGATATCCATAGTTTCCAGCTCTCGACCGCAATATTCACGGCAAAGATCCAAAACCCTGATTGCCTGCATCAAATTCATCTCGCCCTGATTAAGGGCGTTTCGGCGTACCATGTAGCAACCCGGACAAGCACATTGACAGCGGGTCGTCACCTCAATAATACCGTAGTGCAAGCCTTGCGGTACCGGCCGCTTTTCGTAACGCAAATCAATTTGTTCCATGGCTAGATCCTCCATTAAGTTTAAAGAGCCAAATTTTGCTCACCATAAGCAAAACCCCGCCGTAGGCGGGGTGAGCAGATATAATTTTAACTATACCAAATCGCCTCGGCTACGGTGAGGTAATTTGATGATGCAGTTTTTGACTGATTATATTCATAAAAAATTAAAAAAGTAAGAAATTAATAAATTAAAGCTTGGCATGACCTTAATTTCTTATTTTTTTAATTTCTTATTCTCCCTGCCTAGAACCAGCGCATAGCCGCCTTCGCCATGGTTTAACCAATAAGCAATGCGAGTAATAGTGGTAGTGCTTAAACCGGTTTTTTTGGCAATTTGGCGATAAGGTTGATTTTTGTCAATCATTTTAACGGCTTGCCAGCGTTTAGCCATTTCCGTAAGCTCTTCAAGGGTGCATAGGTCACGAAAAAATTTGGCCGCTTCTTTATTATTTTTAATTTTTAAAATCGCTTTAAACAAATCTTTAGTCTGACTATTTTGCCATTGATGACCAGATTGCATAAATTTCTTTGTATTAATGTATTAACATGCTATCACATTAATACAAAGAAAAAAAGATGTCAAATGACACCTGTGGATAAACTATTTGGGCAGGAATTTATCCTGCCCAAATAAGCTAAACTTTATTTACTTTTACAGCCACATTCGCACTCGTCATCACATTCGCAGCAATGGAAACAAACGGTTGGCTGGCAAGCGCAGCGAGTATCATCGTCAATCGGCATGCTGCATTTTTCGCAAGTATTCATATAATTTTTGTTAATATTTAATCTACTTAATTAATTTACCAACGGCTTGGGCCATTTCCACTAATCTGGTACTGTAACCCCATTCATTGTCATACCAGGCTAAAATTTTGACAAAATTCCCTGCAATTACATTGGTATATTCCAAATCAACAATTGACGAGTAGGAATTGCCGGTAAAATCACTAGAAACCAACGGTATTTCCGAAATGGCTAAAACATTTTTAAACAAAGGATTTTTAACCGCTTCTTTAAAGGCATCATTAACTTGCTGGACGGTAACTTCCTTTTGTTTCAAAACCACAGTAATATCAGACAGCGAAACACAGATTGTTGGTACCCGAACCGAAATTCCGTCAAAAAGTTTATTGAGAGTAGGGATAACTTTAGCCACGGCCTTAGCCGCCCCAGTCGTAGTCGGAATCATGTTTTGCCCAGCCGCTCGGGCGCGCCGCAAATCACGGTGAGGCCCGTCAACCAAATTTTGGTCAGCCGTATAGGAATGAATGGTTGTCATAAAAGCTTTTTCAATCCCAAACTTTGATTCCAAAATTTGCATCACCGGCGCAATACAATTGGTAGTGCAGGAGGCCATAGAAATTACTGGCTCACATTTATTATTTTTTAAACAATCAACTGAATTCTGAGTACCAAAAACCAGGGTCTGAGTTGATTCATCTTTGGCCGGAGCTGAAATTATTACTCTTTTGGCCCCAGCTTTTAAGTGTTCGCCAGCACCTTTACCGTCGGTAAACTTACCGGTGCATTCCAAAACCACATCAACTTTTAGTTTGGCCCAAGGCAACTTAGCCGGTTCTTTTTCTTCAAAAACCGGATATAATTTACCATCAATCCTGATACCTTCTTGGTTACCTTCAATCTGACCTGGATATTGCCGATAGACCGTGTCGTACTTTAACAAATGAGCCAAGGTTTTATTGTCGGTTAAGTCATTAATTGCCACCACTGCCAAATCTTTATTGGCTAAAGCGGCTTTAAAAGCGGCACGGCCAATTCGGCCAAAACCGTTGATAGCAATGCGAATTGCCATATTTTTATGAATTTAGTTATTAATAAAACTAGTACTATTATACCATAGGTATAAAAAAATAAGAAAATAAGAAATTAAGGCGTTTATTTTTTTTAATTTCTTTTTTTCTTATTTTCTTTGTCTAATTACGGCTTTAGAATACCGTCGGTTTGGCCATCAATTGAGAGAATGACTTCCGAAATATTAGGAAACTGTTTTAATGTTTCGGTAATTTGAGCCCTAATGCCTGAAGTTTTACAGGCACCTTTGACATCCTGCTGCAAAGCCTGATTAAAATCAATATACACTTTATTATCTTTATATTCTAATTTTTGAACCTTAATCTCTTCTTTTGGTAAATTAGTCAAAAAACCATCCTTTAATTCTTGTTCACTTGGCCCTTTAAACAATTCGCTCAAAGCCGCAATCGCCAATTGATTGTTAAAATCAACCTCCCGATTGACAGGATACACCACGCTACAATTTTTCATCTTAGGATCGTCTTTGGTGTTATTAAAATAAACCTTGACCACTGGTTTGCTGTAGTCTTTGAAAGCCACGGGCAGTTTTATTAGATTTTGTTCGCTACCGTCCTGGGTGTTTTGACTGTAAACTTCCAACCAACCAGCCGGACTGGTTGGAGTATTGAATTCTAATTGACCAGTATAATACCCCCAGTCATTACCGCTATTATCCTCAAGTTTAATGGTGCTAGTGGCAATAATATTATCCCAGCCATCTTTTAGGCGCAAAAAAATTGAACCTTGGGAAATTCTGGCTCGACCGGTAATTTCAACCGGATTAAAAATTGTGTCATTACTCAAGGGTTTGGTCACCATAATATCGCTATCAATAATAGCCACTTCGCCCGGTTCAGGCTGGACTGAAACATCAATATTATTGTCAGCATTTTTTGGTGCAATAAAATTTGGTTTAGTGCAGGCCGTAAGGCTAACGGTCAAAAAAAACAAAAACAGAAGAACCAACTGATTTGCTTTATTATGCTTAAGCATATTTTTTATTGAGTAATAATTTTTATTTTGAAAGTTTGAGTTGTTGGCTTTTTGGTCTGACCATAATCAAACTGTAAATCAAACTCACCGGGGTTTTGAACTTTAAGCCACCATTCGTCAGTAAATTTACCTTCAGCCGCATTAGGATCATTCAAACCGGAATTTTTATGGTCTTTAAGCATTAAATAATCAGCCGCCGTCGGACTGGCGATTGACCATTGGTAGCCCTTATTGGCTTGCCCGGTCAATTTGATATATATGACGTCGCCCAACTTAGCATTAACCGTCTGACCATTTAAACTAGTAATATCAATAACTGTACCGGTTTCTGCCCGGCCATCAGCATTAA
>Ga0265297_10000873_pt1 | contig 79671 bp, 79 predicted proteins | sample Munlanlwell13791_FD_192502 | JGI IMG/M metagenome (GOLD analysis project Ga0265297, IMG submission 192502) | Leachate microbial communities from a municipal landfill in Southern Ontario, Canada - Leachate well 137-91 | ecosystem: Engineered > Solid waste > Landfill > Unclassified | place...
TGTACGGCGCCGGCAACAAACAATTTACCAATAATCTGTCGCCTGAGCACAGGGAGCTACTGGAAAATTCCGAGGCCTTAACTTATGAACAGGCCGAAGAAATATTGGACGCCAGAAACTACGTCGGTGCCGGGGACATGCGCGGCCGTCAATCATTTAACCCTATTAAGAAAATGGGGCTGGCTAAAATTGACGACGACGGCAAAATCCGCATTACTTCTTTCGGAGAATACTTATCGCGCGAAGACGCTGATCTGGGAGAAATGTTTTTCAAAAGCTTTCTAAAATGGCAGCTACCAAACCCTCTTTCGAGAGATTTTAAAGCCGATGATGGTTACAATATCAAACCTTTTATTGCCACGCTTCATCTGATCAATGAAGTAAATAAACTCTGCCGTGAAAAAGGCATTACCGAGAAAGGTTTATCTCAGGTTGAATTCAACATTTTTGTTCCGACATTAATTGACTATAAGAAAATCGTTGCTCAAGCAAAATTGGTCTTGCGATTTCGTGCGGGCATTGAAAAATTAGCAAACGAGCGAGACAAACAGGCTTACATAAATCGTTTCATTCAAAATCAGTTTTCTAATTTCGGAAATATAGAACACGCAAAAGATTACGGGGATAATATTCGTCGATATTTCCGAATGACCAGATACTTTCATCTGCGCGGTAATGGCTACTACATTGATTTGGAGCCAAGAAGAAGTATAGAAATTCAGAAAATCCTAGAAACTGATAACGGGTCTAGCCAGACATTCACAGCCGAAGGATACATAAATTATATTTCGGATATTAATCTGCCAGTCCTCCCATGGGAGACTCCCGCAGAATTAAAACGAATCAGCGAATATACCACAAATGATATTAAGCAGTATCAAAATCAACTTAAACAACAACGAATTCAGATACAGGAGTTTGATTTTAAAGATACAGCAGCTCTTTCTGTCGGCCAGCTAAAATCATACATAACCGAATTAAGAGATTATCGCAGGGCCCTACAAGAGACTGAAGATCATTTTGTCTCGCAAAACGTTGATAAGGTCCGGGAATATATAGATCGACTTAAAAATATCAGGCAATCTAAAGAAAAGAAAAGTATTGAACTCGAACATCTAGCCACACTTGCCCTTAATGCCATAAATGACGCTCTGGCCATAAAGCCAAACTATCCCGTTGGCGATGACAACCAGCCGACTTTTACTGCACCAGCCAATAAACCAGATATCGAATGTTTCTATAATTCTTTCAACGGAGTTTGCGAAGTCACAATGCTGACTAATCGTGCTCAGTGGATGCAAGAAGGCCAGCCGGTAATGAGGCATCTTAGAGACTTTGAAGATGTTAATAACGGCAAAGAAACTTATTGCTTATTCGTAGCACCAGCTTTACATAGAGACACAATAAATACCTTTTGGAACGCGGTTAAATATGAGTATGAGGGCCGTAAGCAAAGAATCATACCACTAACAATAAACGAATTAACAAAATTATTGGAGGCGATAATCGCCATAAAAGATCGCGGCCAAAGACTAGACCATCGCCAATTGATGAGTCTCTACGATTCCATTATTAATTTAACCAATACGGCTGCCAGTTCCGATGTTTGGACTTCTCAGATACCAGGCGTTGTCGAGCAATGGTCGCGTGAGGTTTTAGCTGCGAACGTATGAAATTAAATACTATCTACAAAGGCGACTGCCGCACAATACTCAATAAAGAAATTCCCGAAGAAAGCGTGGATTTGATTTTTGCTGATCCGCCGTACAATCTTTCCGGAAACGGGCTCAAGTGGATGGGCAACAAAACCGGCGGCGACTGGTTTATGGTGAATGAAAAATGGGACCAGATGTCGGAATCCGAATATTTGAAATTTACTAAAGAATGGCTGGAAGCATGCAAAAGGGTCTTGAAACCGACTGGGAGCATTTATATCTCATGCACTTACCACAATATCGGCGAATTGATCATGGCTCTAAAGGCACTTGGTTTTACGCCTCGCAACATCATCACTTGGCATAAAAACAACGCCATGCCTAGCATGACCAGACGCACCTTTACTCACTCATGCGAGTATGTCCTGTTTTTCTCCAAAGGCAAAAAATGGGTATTCAATTATGCAGACATCAAAAAAATAAATCCTGATAAAGCAAAAGACGGGTCAGAAAAGCAAATGCGCGATTTATGGATTATGCCGGTGGTCCAGGGCAAAGAAAGAGTTAGGGATAAAACCGGCCGCGCCGCTCACCCAACACAGAAACCGGAAAACTTATTGGAAAGAGTTATATTGGCAAGCAGTAATAAAGGTGATGTCGTTCTTGATCCTTTTCTTGGGAGCGGTACTACCGCTGTTATTGCAAAAAAACTTGGAAGAAAATGGATAGGAGTTGAAACGGAAAATAAGTACATAAAGGTTGCAGAAAAAAGAATTAAAGAGGTTTGATTTCCGTCAACTTCTTGTCAGCTTTTGTCAAAAAATTTCGCCAAAAAATCAACAAAATCTACAATTATTCCCAATCCCTCCTTCCCCCTTGACTTTCGGTTTTGTTTCGGTTATAATATAAGCATAATAATATTAAGCCCCAATAATATGACTACGCTCACCAAAAAGCAGGCGCAGATCCGCGATTATATCGCGGACTACACGGCCGAGCACGGCTATGCTCCGTCGCTCACCGAAATCCGGGATAAATTCGGAATTTCGACCGTTTCCACCATTCACGAGCACATCGCCAATCTGGTGGATAAAGGCATCCTCAAGAAAGCTAAGGGCGTCGCCCGCAGCCTGGAGCTGGTTAAGTTGAAGATGAACAGCAACCTGATGGCCGTACCCTTGGTCGGCGTGATCACCGCCGGCAAACCCATAGAGGCCGTGGAGATTCCGGACGAGGTCGTGGAAATCGCCAAGGATAAGCGCTTCCAGGACGGCGAGCTCTACGCTCTCAAGGTCCGCGGCAATTCCATGATCGGCGACGGCATTTTCGACGGCGACTTCGCCATCATCAAGAAGCAGGACTGGGCCGAGGACGGCGATACCGCCGTCGCGGTCATTGACGACAACGAAGCCACGCTCAAGAAATTCTATAAGGAAAAAGGCCGCATCCGCTTGCAGCCGGCTAACCCCACCTTCGCCCCGATTTTCCGCAAGAAAGTAGAGATCCGCGGCGTGGTCGTCAAGATCATCCGCGACCTGCACCGTAATTACGCGATGGCCTGAATTTGAACGGTATACAAAAACAGCCGCTGAAAATAGCGGCTGTTTTTTATATTGCTCTTCCCTAGTTATTTCACTCCGAAAGTCGCCTTGACCGTCACCATGACTTCCTTATCGATGCTGGAAGTGTCATAGGAGCCGTAATCGGAAATTTCAATGGAGCCGACCGGCATCACCTGTACCACGCCCATATTGACGCCGCGCACCGTGTCCAAGGAGCGGCCGTCGCTTTCCGCGATAGCCGTCGCCCGGGCCTTGGCGTCCTTAATAGCATTCGGCAATAAGGAAACGCGCAGCTCCGGCAGCTTGGAATAATAGTATTCTACCGAGTTGGCCGAGAAGATGATGTCTTTAGCCGCTATCTGGTCGCTGTTCTTGGCCAGCTCTTTCATCTTGTTCACGTCGTCGGACTTGATTTCGATATTCTGAGTCAGGTTATATTCCTTGGGCGCGTTGGCGTCGTTCTTATAGATCTCATGCATAAAGACCGGCGAGATCTCATACTTTCCTTTGAAGCCTTGAGCATCCAGGAAATCGCTGACTTTTTTCTCGTCAATTTTCATCTGGCTATAGCCGCCCTTGATGTTGTCACGAAAAGCGGTCCGGCTGAAATTGCCGGTCCAGCGGGCCTGGTCCGCGGTTACGGTCTGCTTGGCCGAGCCGGAGACCGAGATGACGTTATCCAGGTTCTTGACGGCAAAGAAGGTCCGCCCGACGACCGCCGCCGCGATGATGATGCTCAAGCCCAAGATTAGGCCGAAAACCACCGATTTGTTGGAATTCTCCATATTTTTTAATCTAATTAATTAATTCTTTATTATTATAGCACATTATTATTATAGCACATTATTTATGAACCGTCCGTTCTTTTTTCCTGGCTGATCGAAAGCTTTCATCGAATATTTCATAGTAATCGCCATAAATATATTTCTGTCCATAACTCTCCTCTCCTAAAGGCTCCAGAATTTTCATCCCTCTTAAACGGTCTATGACCTTATAGGCGCCGGGTGCCGTAAAACCGGACCATCTGGCTATTTCGGCTACGCCGACAATCGGCTGACTGAATAATTTGCGAATTATTTCCAGGGTCGGGGCGGCGGCTCGCGCGCCCAGCTGCTGGGCCTTGGCAAAGTCCCGGTCTCGCAAACTGGTGATCTGGGCGCAAGTTTCTATGGCCGACTGGGCTATTTCCGCCACTCCTTCCAGAAAAAAATCAAGCCAGGCGGCGACTTGCGCCTCTTCCTCGTGATAGGCCTGCAATTTCTGGTAATATAATTTTTGATATTTCTTAAAATAGCTGGATAAATATAAGACTGGCAAATCCAGCAAGCCGGCATGATGGATGAACAAAGCAATCAGCATCCGTCCGGTCCGGCCGTTACCGTCGGTAAAAGGATGGATAGTTTCAAACTGAGCATGCAGCAGCCCGGCCTTCACCAAAGACGGATAATCATCGGCGGCATGGATGAATCGCTCCAGGTCGTTAAGAGCCACTTGCATATCAGCCGGCGGCGGCGGGACAAAAGCGGCGTCGGACGGAGTCTTGCCGCCGATCCAATTCTGCGAACGGCGAAATTCACCCGGATAAGCGTGCTGGGTGGCTCTGGCGCCTTGCATTAATTTAGCATGGACTTCGCGTATCAATCTTAAAGATATCGGCAAATCCTTAATCCGATCAGTGCCGTAATTTACGGCTTCCACATAGTGCAGGATATCATCAACATCCGGAGCCAACCTGGACTTTTCTTCCGTCACTGCTTCGGCGATAACATCCTGTAAGGTCGCTTTTGTGCCCTCGATCTGGCTGGAATAAGCGGCGTCTTTCTTGATGAACATTAACAGAAAAAAATCTTTATCCGGCAAAAGGCGGGTAATGCCGTCTAATTTGCCGACCAGCCTGATCGCTTCTTCATGTTTCTTATGCAGTTTCGAGGAAATAAAAATACCCTCTTGAGGAGGAAAGGGATAAGGAATAAAAGCCGGATAACCGTTCTTTTGCTGGATATAGCGGCCGATTTTTATTTTGTTTATATCTTCCATATTAATATAAACATAATAGCATAGTTTGTTTATATTTACAAGACTGATACAAACAAACTATTAAACAGCTAAAATTAAACAAGATTTAAACGGTCATTAATCTCGTCCACCGAGCCATGAAAAGCGCCTTTCCCTTCCAAGGACATCGTGGCGGCCATAGCCGCAAAGCGCCCCTGTTCTGCTGGATCTTCGAACAACTCCCTGGCCCGCAAGAAAGCGGCCATATAGGTATCGCCGGCGCCAGTCGTATCTGCCAGCTGTCGCGGCGGGAAAGCCGGAATGCGGTAATAATCATGGCCGATGAACAAATGCGAGCCCAGCGAGCCTTCGGTAATGATCAGATTCTTCAATCCTTTAGCTTGCAAAAAGCGGGCGGCCTCCATGATATTGTTTCGCCCGGAAACGAAATAGGCTTCTTCGCGATCTAGAAACAAATAATTCAAGAACGGCAGGACGCGGTGCAGATTCTCTGGATTCTGGCGGACCATTTTCCCGTTTTCGCTGTAGGTAAACATCCCGAAGTTGTCCATCGCCGTCAATTTATGGCTCAGCCGTTTGAATAGATTAAAATCTATATCGTCATGGAATAGCGGACCGAAGATTATCCAATCGAAGTGTTCCAACACCGCCAACAATTCCTCTGTCGCGACTATTGGATTGGAATACGGCTCGATAAAGCTATCACGGACGTCGGGATTATTGCTTGAATAAGCGATATTAGAAATCAGCGTATGGTCGGCGGGCAGGAAATTAACAGCTAGGTCGGAAAAATTTTCTTTCACCCAGTCCTTGTCCTCAACGCCGCAAGCGACATAGGGCGCGACTTCCTGGGCGCCCAAAGCCTGGAGCGCCCGGCCGACATAATAGGGAATGCCGCCGATCTGGACAGAAAGTCGACCGTCTATTTTGACTTTATCTTTGGCGATCGGGCCTAAGATAGCTGCGGTCATAAATATTATTTTTCTACTTCTACCGTCCGGCCTTTGGCGGTCGCGCTGATCCCCTGCCCGTCCGCCGGATCGACCTTGAAACTAATGCTTTCGCAATTCTTCATGGTCTCACCGAAATTTTCTTGCAGGAAGTGCAAGAAAGAATTCTCATGGCTGAAAGCCAGGACCTTGATATTTTTCTCCGGACCCTGCTCATTTATTTTCTGCTGGCCGAAGCGGATGAGCCGCATCATGTCTTTGAACTTAGTGTCATAGGCAGCCTTAGCCGATTTAACGGCCGGGAAAATTTTCTCTATTTCCGCAGAATGAGCAGCGTAGTTGTTGCCCCAGCTGCCTTTATCATCCGCTTCGATTATCTGCCTGGCCTCGCGCCATTTCTGTCGCGTTTCTCCAGAGACTGTCGCCGTATCTTTCACGACTTCTTTTAAGATGTCTCGATTGGACGCGAAAACGAATTCCTGCAGCATATTCTCCAGATGGTCTAACGTCAAGCTGTCTATTTTCCGGATATTGCCCTCGCCTATCTCCTCCGCTTTGTCGCGATAATTGCCGGCTACGGCTTTCTCTCGCGGCTTGATAATCTCAAAGCCTCTGGCTCGCGCCTCGTCCAGATAAATCTTGGCCGTTTCCGCCGCCCGGACCAGATCGCTGGAAACGAAAAACAAGGCGTCTTTGGCCGGATCGAGACGATTGAAAAACTCCTTGGCCTTTTCTTGCGCCAGTTTGAGGCCTTCCGGCGTCAGATCAGAATTGAACCACTGCTTATCGGCGCTCGGCCTGGCTTCCGGATAATCTGAGCGAATAATGCTTTCATTCAGCTTATACTCCGCCAAGCTGTGCCGGGTGGCAAAAAATTCGTCCTGATGGTCATCAGATCTTTTCTGGGCGTTGCCGGTTTCCAGATTGGCATTTTCAAATTTAGCCATATTGTTATAGTTATTATTTAATTTTACCTTAAAAACAACGAGAAATCAAAAAACGGGCCTAAATGGTCCGTTTTTTGATTATCCCGCCCAATGATTATAACCCCAACCTCTCCGCCACGTAATCGATGTCCTTATCGCCCCTCCCGGACAAATTCACGATGATAATTTCGTCCTTCCCTAGCTTAGGCGCAAACTTTATGGCGTGCGCCAAGGCGTGCGCGCTTTCTAAAGCCGGAATGATGCCCTCTACCTTAGACAACAATTGGAAGGCCTCAAGCGCCTCCTGGTCGCTGGCCGTGACATACTCTACCCGGCCGCAGTCTTTGAGATCGGAATGTATCGGCCCCACGCCCGGATAATCCAAACCGGAAGCGATGGAATGCACCGGCAAAGGTTCGCCTTGCTCATCCTGCAATAAATAGGTGAACATGCCGTGGATATTGCCCGGCTGCCCCATGGTGAGCGTGGCGGCGTGCTCGCCCGGCTTGAAGCTCCGGCCGCTCGGCTCCACGCCGATCATCTTGACGTAGTAATCCGTTAGAAATTCGTTGAACAGGCCGATGGCGTTGGAACCGCCGCCCACGCAAGCAATGAGATAGTCCGGCAAGCGGCCGGCCTGTTCCAGGATCTGCACCCTGGCTTCCCTGCCGACCACGGATTGGAAATCGCGCACCATCATCGGGAACGGATGCGGACCCACGACCGAACCGATGCCGAAAAAAATATTTTGCGGATCCTGCACGAAAGCCATAAATGCACTATCGACCGCATCCTTCAAACAGCGGCCGCCCGCCTTGACGGCGACCACTTTGGCGCCTAAGAGCTGCATGCGGATAACGTTCGGATGCTGCTTGGCGATATCGATTTCACCCATGTGGATCTCGCATTCAATGCCGACCAAAGCGGCCGCCGTGGCCAAAGCGACGCCGTGCTGGCCGGCGCCGGTTTCCGCTATCAACTTTTTCTTCCCCATGCGTTTAGCCAGTAGCGCCTCGCCCAAAGTATGATTGATCTTATGCGCGCCGGTGTGATTCAGGTCTTCCCGCTTCAGATATATTTTCGCCCCGCCTAAGCGTTCCGACAAATTCTTGGCATAGTATAGCGGCGACTGCCGACCCACATAGTCTTTCAGGAGCTGTTCATATTCCGCGCGGAAAGCCGGATCGGCCTGCGCTTTATGATACTCGACCGCGATCTCATCGAAGATCGGTTTCAGTTCCGGCGGAATTATCTGTCCGCCGTACTTCCCAAAATAGCCGGCCGCGTCCGGCAAGGCCCGGAAAGCGACCTGGTCTTTAGTTTTAGTATTATTGTTCATATGATTATTATTTAGTGATTAATCTTCAAGCACGCCGAAACCGGCGTTCTAATGGCGCCAGCGTTCAGTACAGCGATGATGGAAATAATAATGCATAAATAAATTGGATAAATAAAAAACTGCCCTCTGTTAGTAAGACACTGGGCAGTTTAAGCAATGATAATACGACGCGAAAAGACTACCCAATATCTTGGGCCGTCCACCAAGTCTGATTCATGGCGTGCTGATACTGATTCATAGTGGAATTATAATAGCAAATTATATTAATATTGGCAATAGATTTTAGGAAAGTAATTGAAAAACGGTCCAAATAGGTTTGGACCGTTCAATTACTAAAGCATTATTCTAAAAGTGCTACCGTCTTCTTTCTCACCCCAGTATTCATTTTTATCATGCTTGAATACGCAGGATGCCTTTATCGCGCCTGCTTTAACGGCTTTAATAACGTCCATGCCCCATCCGGCCGGGACGTAACAATCATTGTTAAAGTCATGCGAACTTTGGCTACCATCTAACCATTTAAATTCTCCGCTAGTTGCATAATACATTCCGAATGGTCTATTACTTATGTTGGATAGGGCTTGGAAAGATTTTACCAGTTCCAGCGGTTCTAAATAGATTTTGCAACGCTGGAGTTTTAATAGGTTGTTGATGACCTTGGTTAATTCTTTAACTTTGTGCCATCCCCAACTACGATCCTTTAACTGATAAATTGCCGGGGCGATTTTAATTCCTGGAGCTACTTTCATTTTATCCTCCTTACCGTCTTCTGACGGCTATCTAAGAGTAATTGAGTTATTATAAAGCTCTAAATAGATTAATAATACTGCCACAGATCTTCTGCAGCAACAAATTTTTGTTTATTATGCATTATTAAAGGTCTTTTGTTATGAATAATGTAACATATTACCTATTAAATGTCAACATTAATTAAATATTGACAAATATAACTATATATGGTATAATTTTTAATTCTTTAACAAAAGTTTGTGATTTTCGATTTTAGGCCTCTTTTTGAGTCCTCGGGCCGTAAATCACAAACAATAAACATTATCCAAGGAGGATTCCCCCATGAATAAGAGAGATAAACAAACTTTGTCACGACTGCTGACGGGCTTTTCTAAAAACAAAATCTACCAAGCTCAAAAGAAAGTCGTCCTGCCTTATTCTAATCTTAACGAACTGCCAGATTCGGTTTTGGATCAGATCGCTCAACTACGGAATGACCGCCCGGTCGTTTTCGTCCTGTATTATGGCGGCACGATCGGCATGGTTAAACTGCAAGCCGCTTTGCACAAAGATGTTTACAAGCCGACCAACGATGCCAAAAAACTGCTTGAACCGTTGGCTATCAAAGGGCTAACCGAAAAAGTGCAAGTCGTTTGGGTACCGGTGTACACTAAGGCTATCGATTCTACCAACGGACGCTGGGTCCATTGGGTCAGTATCGGTAATGCCATCCGCCTGCTTTACGATATTGCTACCGGTTTTGTCATCTGCGGTGGCACAGACACTATGGCTCATATGCTGGCGGCCATGAAATTCATGTTTCCTAATATCGGCAAACCAATCATTGGTACCGGCGCTCAGATTCCGATGGTGGAACTCGGCGATGATGCTACTAATAACCTTTATTTCGCCATCACTGCGGCAGTCAGCGACCTCAGCGGCCCCTTCCTGATGTTCGGCGACCAGTTGATGGAAGGCTGCCATATCCATAAATGGAAAGATAAACGGCGCGACGCCTTCACCTGCCCTGAACAATATCTGTTGGGACGCTATTATGACAAATTAGTCATTTTCCCCAACGCTCCCCGACGCAATCCGATTGTTACCTTGCCGCGCTTGATTTACAAACCAAACTTCCGCGAAGGAGTAAACGTTCTTAAGATAAGCCCGGCTACTGCTTCTGAATCTATCATCCATTCCGCTTTAGATCCGACCTGTAGCGCGTTGCTGCTCATTACTTATGGTGCCGGCAATGTCCGCGATGAAAGAATCATCAAGGCTGAAAAAACGCACATTGAATGTCTCTGGCGCTTACGCGAAGCTAACTATCCTGTAGTCCTGGGTAGTCCGATGACCGACGGCGTAGTAGACAGTCCTTATCTAAGCGGCGCTTTAGCTGTTTCCAAAAAACCGGGAGATGGTAACGCTATCTCCGGCGGCAGTACTACCGGTGCCGCGCTGGAAGTCAAATGCATGGCCGATTTAGACTACTCCTGGGATGAATCACAGGAAATTCTCGACTATGATAAATTCGAGGAATTTATGACTACTAATCACGTCGGGGAATTGGACTGATTAATAGTTTCATACGTTATTTTAACAACCTCAACCAAACTTAAACGGTTGAGGTTTTTTATTCTATTTTTTTTATTTTAATTTTGCCGTCCATAATAGCCGATGCGCCCCCAATATTATGCCCCGCCCTTTATCCTGCCGCTTGATCTTATCCAAATAAACTTTGTCTTTAGTTTGGGAAAACTCCGGAATGATCGGCGTCCGCAACAGGATGCGCAGCACCTCCCGGAAAGCAGCGAAGCGTTGGTAATACAAATAATATTCCGACCAGAGCAAACGGAAGCCATAGCGTGTCAGCAGAGACCGGACGTATCCCAATTTGCTTTCTCGGATCGGGTAGTTCTGGCCGCGCCCGAAAATCTTCTTTAACTTTATCTTGTCCTGCTCGCCGATGGTTTCCTCGGCCAACAGGCCGCCCGGCTTGAGCACCCGCTTGGCTTCCCGCATGAACTCCGGGCCGGCCGAGAGCGGACCGCGCGAACTATAGATTAGATCAAAGGTCTTGGCTTTAAAAGGCAACTTGGCAGCATCTGCCACTCGGAAAGAGGCATTCTTAATTTTTAGTCTGATCCGATCCTGCTTGGCTGTTCGGATATAATCGCGGTACACGTCTACTCCCGTTATCCGACGGCATAAGGGGGCGAGACGCAAAGCTAACTCCCCGGAACCGCAGCCTAAATCCAAAACCGCAAAATCCGGCTTGACCAGCTTCATGAGCCGGGTCGGAAAATCGGGCGTCCGGCCGCGGACCAAGGTCGCGCCGGAACGGAATTGATAGCGTTTATAAGCTTTGGCGATATAAGGCATCGGCTAATACAAAATAATGATTTAAGCATTATCTTATCAGCAAGGACAAGGCCAGAATCAACAAAGCAGTAACTACCTTTTTCACCGTGATTTTCTCACGCAGGAATATGGCGCCGATGATAAAGACGAAGATCGGCGTGACATTGGCCAGAGTGATGGTCACGCCGGCATTGCCGAGCGAGAGAGCAAAATACAAGAGCAGCCACTGCGCGATCACGAACAAACTCCTGATGAATAATATGCGGTATTGGCCGATGGCTATCTCTCTGATCGGAAAACGGAAAAACAGCAAAGAAAACAGGGCGATGATGCCGGCGCGGTACATATACAGGGTCGGCGAATTAATCGCGCCCAGATTAGTCAGCAGGATTTTCGCCGGAATGGCGGAAATGCCAAATAAGGCGGCAGCGATCAAAGCGGGCGCCAGGCTATCGGAACGGAAATTTTTAAAATCTCGGAAATCAATGGAAAAGAAGACGACTAGCAAGATAATGGCCACGGATAATAAATAAGTGGCCGGCGAGACGGCGTCGTTCAGGAAAAACCAGCCGGCCAGAAAGGTAAAGGCCGGCGCCAGAGACAAAAGCGGCGTGGCAATGCTGGCTTCGGTCTTCTCGAAAGTCTTGAAAAAGAAAAAATTAGCCACGGCGTCGATCAAGCCGACCAATAAGACCAGCTCGATCGCCGGCCAGCTGGGCGTGAAATGATAGAAGGCCGGGGAAAAGATCACCAGGATAGCGGCCATGGTTAGGAAGTTGATGCCCAGGAGATCCTTGGATTTAAGATTTTCATGCAATAAAACGCGCGCCAAGACATTGGCGATAGCCGCCAGGAAGGCGGAAGCGAGAGCAATGAGCGTAAAATTCATAATTTAACTTCGACCTCGAAGCTGGAGTGAGCGTGGTAGGAATGGTTAGATCAACTCATTCTCGATATTGATTTCGCCGTGTAGATCTTCCACCATCTTCTGTTTGATCTGTTCATAGCTGAAGTTCTGGGCCAAGAGCCAAGCCAGCTTAGTGGTCATGGATTCGATGCTCATGTCATAGGCCGGAATGGCTAGTTCCCTTTCCCGCAAGATTTTGCCGGACTCGTTGACCTGGAAACTGGCGATGCCGCTGGGGGCTTGCGAAGTCACCACGATCGGAATCTGTTTTTCTTTCAGGTATTCAAAGCCGGGCAAGAGGTGCTGGCTGGCGTCGCCGGCGCCGAAAGCGCGGAAGACGAAAGCTTTGATGCCGTTGTTTTCCACCAAAGTTTTGAAGATATCCGGTGACATGCCGGGAAACTCGGTCAAGGAAGCGATGCTCTTGGTATCAAAATCTTTCTTGACGCTCAGCACGCGGGACTGGATGGCCAAGGGTTTAGTTTTTGACAAATAAGAAATATGCTTATCTAAAGCGGTCGGCGAAATCCTGATAAACCGGCCGATCTGGCCGAGCGATCCGGTGATGAAAGACGAAAACGGATCATAATCGAAATCCGTACCCTTTTTCACCCGGACGCCGGAAATGATCTTGCTGCCGAAGACGGCCATGACGCCTTTGATCGGATGATAGCCCCAAACCGCCAGCCGCAAAGAATTGACCAGGTTGGTGGTAGCATCGGAACCCAGATAGCCCAGCGGCACTTGGGCGCCGGTCAAAATTACCGGCTTATTGATATTCTCTAGGGCAAAAGACAGGGCGGCCGCCGTATAGCCCATCGTATTGGTGCCATGCAAAACGATGAAAGCGTCGAAATCGTCATAGGTTTCGGCGATCTTAGCGGCAATAGCCGACCAATTCTCCGGCAGCATATCAGAGCTATCCACATTGAACAGCTGGACGATTTCGGTCTGAATCTCGATATTCCAATTTTTCTTGACCACCTCGATGGAATTGCCGAGCACGGTCTGGAAACTGTCCGGGCCGGACATGATTTTTTCCGTTACCTGATTGACGGCGACATTGCCGGCAATCGTACCGCCGGTCAGAATCAGCAAAATCCTTTTGGTTGTATATTGGCCCATATTTTTATGGTTATTAGCTGATAAATCAGCTAATACCAGTTTATCACAGCCAACCGAATGTGAAAAGCGAATCCTGCGTATTAACATATATAAGACTGAAAAATATGCATAAATACCAAAAAGCCGCTTTAAATATCGCTTTCCTGACCATTATGCTGTCCGCTGGACTGCGGGGCAGGTATGTTGACGTGACGAGTAATGACCTGGATACAGACTTAAGCGGCGATTTGCGCCCGGGTTATGCCCAGAATCAGCAGGAAGAACTGCTTTCGGCTTTTGAAAATAATGATTATCCGGCTTGGCGGAAATTAACGGCCGGCAAGCCGTCCGCTCCCGGCATAGACGAGAGCACTTTCCGGCGTTTCGTGGCCGCCCGGCAGGCCGCCCGGCAAGGGCAATATGGCAAGGCGATAAAATTGACGGAGAAAATCAAGAATGAACTGGGAATTGCTTGAAAGAAGGTTAGAATTTGAACGCCACCTTAAAACAACGCCTAAGGACATCAATCCACGGCAGGGGTTTTTATTATTTGACATTACACCTAAAATATTGTAAATTTACTATACTAAATCAGTCCTTTAAGAAAATAACAAAAAAATCATAAACGCAGAGGTCGATATGGTAAAGATCTTTTTTGACGCTCGTCGGCCGGAATTAGTCTTCGCTCTGGCGGCGATATTAAAAAAAATTGGTAACGAAATCAACGTAATCATACCCGCGACTCCCCGTACGCTATTAGAGGAGGAAAAAATCAACAAAATCGCCAGCACCCTGCCGGTCAGCGTCTGGGATACGGATAACAACATTTCCGTAGCTGACGGTGAGCCGGAATACTTCTACTTGCTGGGGCTCGGACCGGACAATGATACTGAAGCTGGTTATATCCATAGCTTCCTGGAGCTCCATGGCCCGGAAACGGAAATGTGGGTCGACGACCATCATAATTGGCCACCGGAACTGTTGCTTTGCGCCGGCGCTAACAGCGTGGCGGTCAAGATACACCCGGTTTCCTGTCTGGACCAGTTGAAAAAAATGGGCTATGAAATACCGCTCGGCTGGCAAACCGCCACTTGGGATTTCAGACTGGCCAGCCGCAACCAACAAGCAGAATTCTCTTTTGGGCGTCGATATTATCTGGCCCTGGTAGCCGGAACGATAATATCCAGCAATATTGATTACGAGCAGTATTACTATGGCGGCGATTACCTCGGAGTATTCTGGGCTATCTTGAAGGAATTGCAAACCGGCACGGCAGACCCGCAATTAGACGCCTGGCGGGATCTAGCTGTACTGATGGCGGAAGAAACCGAAAAAGCTAAACAGCTGGTCAGCCCGGATTTGGAATTTTTCCAGGAAGCCAAAGCGGCGGGCCGTCCAATCGGTTTCTTAAAGATTCCTGACTCGACGGTGGTTGATGTACAAGCCATTCTAGATTACGGCGTTAAAAAATACCCCTGGCTATGCGTCATCATCCACACCATGGGTGGTCATGATTATCTGGAAATCGCCTCTTCCTACCTGGATATCAGGCAATTCTTGGAATATTATGACCACACGGATATCACCCAGGAGGATTTGTTCCGTTTAATGAACGCCGAAGTTTTAAGAAAAAAGGTAAACTGAAGTTAATCATAAAAGCTCAACTAATCAAGTTGAGCTTTTTCATTTGCTTATTTCGACTGTCGCTCGCTTCAGCCGCTGTCCCAGACTGATCGGAACTTTAGGCCTCTCAGTTCTTCACCGCTTCCCCTTTCCCCGCAGCTGGCCGCAGGCCGCGCCGATCTCCGCTCCGAAACTCAGGCGCACGGTTACCGCGACTTTCTGCTCTTCTAGGATGCGCTTGAATTCCGCTATTCGCTCCCGCTCCGAAGCCTGGAAGCGTCCGGTCGGATTATACGGAATAAGGTTGACCAGATACAGCGGCTGCTGCATGAGCGCGGCCAGCGCCTTGGCGTCTTCATCACGGTCATTGACGCCTTTGATGAGCAGGTATTCGAACATGACCCGCCGGCCGGTTTTCAAAATATAATTATCGACCGCCTTGAATAGTTCGCGCAAGGAATATTTCTTGGCCACAGGCATCAGTTCGCGGCGCAATTCATCAGTCGGCGCGTGCAAGGAAATGGCCAGATTGATCTGCAGCTTCTCGCCGGCCAGGCGCTTGATGCCTTCCGTGATGCCGGCCGTAGACACCGACAAGCGGCGGGCGCCGATATTCATGGTTTCTGGATTGTTCAGGAATTTTACCGCCTTGATGAACTGCTCATAATTCAGGAACGGCTCGCCCATGCCCATGAACACGATATTATCTATCTTGGCTCCTTTTCCCTCCTGTTTCAGATAACGGGACCAGAAAACGGCTTGCTCCACTATTTCCTCGGCCGTCAGATTGCGGCGGAAGCCGCCCTGGCCGGTAGCGCAGAAAGCGCAATGCAAGGGACAGCCCGCTTGCGTGGACACGCAGACCGTATTGCGTCCTTCCTTCTGCCGGATAAGCACGGTCTCGATAATTTCTCCGTCGGCAAGGGTGATGAGAGCCTTGCTGCTAGCTTCCCGGCCCCGAGTCTGAAAAACTTCGGCCCGGATTTCTAGCGGACAGACTTCAGTCAATTTATCCCGCAAAACTTTAGGCAGATTGGAAGCTTCCGCCCAACTGGCAATAAAGTCCTGGAACAGGGCTTTATTGATCTGGGTGTAACGAAATTTCGGCTGGTCCGCAAGGACCTGTGATAATCGGGAAATATCCATAAATCCAAATGACGAATATTAAAATCAGGCTTGTTTTTTCTTCAGGATAATCTTGACGATTTCGCTCCGGGCAGCGGTACGCAAGGGCGGGCCCCAGGAACCGGCGCCGGAATTGACGACCAGGGAAAAATCGCCTTTCTGGAAAAAGCCATATCCATGTCCCTGGTGCGCCCAGTTGACGATGTAATTGAAGGGCCAAAGCTGGCCGTCATGCGTATGGCCGGATAATTGCAAATCGATGCCGACCTTCCTGGCCAGATTGATATTCCTCGGCACGTGGAACAGCAGGACGCTGGGTTTGGCCGGATCATAGTTGACCTGGTTCAGGATCTCAGCTTCCAAGTTGAAATCGCTGTTAAAGGAATAACTGATGCCGATAATCTGCAAACCGTCGACCACGGTCATTCGGTTGTCCAGGACTTCCACCGGATTGCCTTCCAGGAGATCAATGACCCGGTTGAAACCCAAGTAAAGATCATGGTTGCCGAAACAGTAATAAATGCCTTTAGGCGACTGCAATTTGGTAAACGGATGGTTCAGCCAGCTGAAGTCGGACTCCATGCCGTCGAACAGGTCGCCGGTAATGAAAACTGCTTCCGGCTGCATGTCGTTGATCCGGTCGATCAACCGGGAAAAGAACCTTTTCCGATAGACGGCGCCCAGATGGACGTCGGAAAGATGGACGACGGTCTTATTGTCCCAGGCTTCCGGCAAATCCTTGATATAGACCGTGTATTCGGTAATCTTCGGTTTCCAAACGCGATACAGGCCGAACAGCGTCAGGCCGGCCGCACCGCCCAGGAACAAGATTTTCAGGAAGAGATCGGGCAAAGAGAAACCAAAAGTCCAGCCAGCCATCTTCAGGATGGCGACGAGGGCGGCGACCAGGCAAAGATTGAAAGACACGCCGACCCAGGACATAGAAAGAATATAATAATAGCGGGTCGCCCGATTATCCCATTTATAGACGACATAGGAGGAGACGATGGCGTTAACATACAGGATGAAAAGGGTGGCCGCGGTAAAGATCTGCCAATACAGGGACGTGATATGGAAAAAACGGATGAAAACATACCAAAAGGCCGCGTGCCCGGCAAGGAGGGCCAGCATAACGGTGGTGAAAAAGATGATCTGGACCATATTTATCTGATATTTAGCGCCGGGGCTAATTTATTTATCTCGGCCGGCAAAAGGCCAGTCCGCGTAACGGCCGCGACCGGCCAGTTCGGCTTCGATTTCGATTAAACGATTATATTTGGCGGTGCGCTCGCTGCGCGCCGGCGCGCCGGTCTTGATTTGGCCGGTACCCATGGCCACTACGAGATCGGCGATGAAGGTATCCTCGGTCTCGCCGCTGCGATGGGAAATGACGGCAGTGAGTCCGTGTCGGCGGGCTAGCGTGATAGCGGCCACCGTCTCCGACAGCGTGCCGATCTGGTTCAATTTGATCAGGATGGAATTAGTCGTCTGCTCTTTTATGCCCCGCTCCAGACGCGGTACGTTAGTGACATAGAGATCATCGCCAACAACCTGGCCTCGGCCGGACAAGGACACCGTGAAAGCGCGGAAATTTTCCCAGTCGTCTTCGCTGAAGACGTCTTCCCAGGAATAAATCGGATAATTGGCCTGCAGGCCGCGATAGAAAGCGGCCAGTTCCGGTCCGGTCAAAGACTTATCTTCCTTCTTCAGATGATAGCGTTCGTCCTGATAGAATTCCGTGGCCGCGGCATCGATACCGAAGATCACTTCCCGGCCCGATTCATAGCCGGCCGCTTTGACCGCCTCGGCCAGCAAAGCGAAAGTCTCTTCGTTGCTCTTGACTGCCGGCGCGAAGCCGCCTTCGTCGCCGACCGTGATATTATAACCCCGGTCCTTCAAGACTTTCTTCAAACTTTGATAGATCTCCGCGGCCATCCTGACCGCCTCGGCCATGGTCTTGGCGCCGACGGGCAGGATCATGTATTCCTGGATGTCAGTCGCCCAATTGGCATGCTTGCCGCCGTTAAGTACGTTCATCATCGGTATCGGCAGGACGTATTGCCCGGAAAAATCCGGATTGAATTTGCTTAAATACTGATACAAGGGCTGTTTCAAACCGGCGGCGGCGGCGCGGGCCGCAGCTAAGGAGACCGCCAGCATGGCATTGGCGCCGAGCTTGGCCTTATTCTCTGTCCCATCTAGCTTGATCATTAAGCTATCGATGGCGGCCTGATCTTCCGGATCCTGGCCAAGGAGGGCCGGCTGGATTTTCGTCAGGATATTATCAACCGCCGTCAGGACGCCCAGACCTTGAAAGCGCTTAGGATCATTATCCCGGAGTTCGACCGCTTCATGGCTGCCGGTGGAAGCGCCGCTGGGCACCATGGCCGTGCCGCTCGCTCCGTTATCCAAGATAACGGTCGCCGCCACGGTCGGATTGCCGCGCGAGTCCAAGATTTCCAAGGCTGTGATCTCCTGTATTTTCATAGCTTAATTAATAACGTTTCCTTTATAAATATAGCGCTCCGAACGGTCCAGGACCTTGCGCAGGGTGCGTATGGCCTGGAGCGGATAATCACCAACCGCGGTTTCGTCCGAGAGCATGACCATATCCGCGCCGTCAAAGACGGCGTTGGCGATATCGGAAACTTCCGCCCGGGTCGGATGCGGATTTAAGATCATAGAGGTCATGACCTGGGTGGCGATGATGGCCGGCCGATCGTGCCAGTGCGCGTGCCGAACCAGGTTCTTCTGGATAATCGGCAGATCTTCGACCGGCACCTCGATGCCGAGATCGCCGCGGGCGACCATGATCACGTCCGAAGCGGCAATGATCTTATCGATATTCTTCAGGGCAATGGCCCGTTCGATTTTGGAAATAATCTTGACCTTGCTCTTCGGTCCCAATAAGCGGCGCAGACGGAGGATGTCGCCGTCATCCTGAACGAAGGACAGGGCGATATAATCCATGCCGACTTTCTGCCCGAAGCGGACGTCCTGGATGTCTTTCGCGGTCAGGCCGCCTTTCTTGATCTTGGTATCCGGCACGTTGATGCCTTTATTGGAGCTGAGCAGTCCTCCGGTCATCACCTTGGCGCTGATCACGGACCCCTTCACTTCCTTGACCAACAGCTCGATCTCGCCGTTGCACAGGAACAGCGGGTCGCCCGGTTTGATGTCCCGGCATAGGTCGGAATTATTGATCGGAATGATGCTGCCCGGCTGATAAGCGGAGCGGGAGTAAGCGAAACGATAAATCTGCCGGTGCTTGAGGAGCAAACCGTCTGGCGGCATGATGCCGACCCGGATGCGCGGTCCCTGTAAATCCAACATCAAAGCGACTCGCCGGTCGCGGTTGCGGCGGTTAAAAGCGTCAATGGTTTTTTTGATGATTCGATACTGATTATAATTGGCGTGGGAAAAATTGACCCGGACGATATCGACACCGGCTGATAGCAGGCCAGAGGTCTTGGCCGGCGATTCGGTTTTCGGTCCGATCGTAGCGATAATTTTTGTATTCATAGCGGAAATATAAATAAAGACATGGGTTCATGCCTTTTGCTAAAAAGCCTCAGAAGGCCGGTTATATTATAACAAAGAAAATCGGTCTTGCCAACCGACGATGATTCTTTTCGTCTAAGACGGAAACCGGCAACATTGATTTTCAATCTGTTAAAAACTATAATAAATATAGTGAAAATATGCATAACAATCAATTTAAACTATGCGCGAAGGGATCGCGCCGGATCGGGGCGAAATTTGTCGCTGAGACCGAATACTTGGCCGGCTTGGTTAACTGCCTAGAAATCGACTGCAACTATCCGCACGATCGGAATTTCCAGCGCGAACTCTCCTACTTGACCCGTTTACATCGCAACCGGCATATTAACTTTACCGTCCATGCCCAGTATGTAAGCGGCGGACTGAACGACCTTAACCCGCGCATCCGACAGGAAACCCTGCGACAAGCCTTTTATGCTATTGATTGCGCCGCTAAGATAGGCTCTGAAGTGGTTACTATGCATCCGGCTTTAGAGCCATACGGCTGGAAACTGTCGGAATTACCAACTTTGGAACTAACGTCTTATCGCCGAATCGCCAAATATGCGGCTCGAAAAAAAATCAAAATCGGTTTGGAGAACGAAGCACAGACCTGTTTCTGGTTTCCGGATCGCGCTTGCCGTATTCAATTGCTTGTTAAAACAATCGAGGCGGTTAGCTCTCCGAATTTCGGGCTCACGTTGGATATCGGCCACGCCAATATAAGCAGCGAAGATTACTTATCGACAATTAAAAAATATCGTAACCATATTTTTCATATCCATATCCACGATAACTGGGGCGGACCAGCGAATAATCTGAAGTATAACCACCGGCCTGATCCGCACCTAGCTCCGGGCCACGGAAAAATCAATTGGCGCCAAGTCAAAAAAGCCATTAGACAAATAGACTATCGTGGCTATGTAGAATTAGAATGTGAAATTAAAGATATAGCGGCTGCTATTAAATATTTTCAAAAATTATAATTGACATATCTACCAAATTATTATAGAGTAAAATGATTAAATGGCATTCAAGAAATACCATATAAATCATAATAATCGTTCATTTATCAACTAAAACGGAGGTTTCAAATGAAAAAGATTCAAATAGTAACTATTGGCTCCTGCCAGGATCCGGCGTCATTGACGCCATCGGAAATGGGCAAGTTGAACAATATTCTCAACAGTCAAAAACTGTGGCCATTACCGAAAATAGTAGTCGGCGGCAACGGAGAACGTTTCGAACAGGCGGCGCGCCAGTGGCTTAATCGCCCGATAACGCTGGTTAATGATATCTGCGCGCTGTGGCTGGACACTATCCATGTCGAGATAAAACCGACCAGAAAGCTCAAAGAATATGAATTAGACTCTTTAGGTCTGCCCATGGCTTTATGCGACTTTATTGATACGCTGCCTGATCATAGCCTGATTATATTGGAACATCCAGCTATATTGCTTAATGATTCAACTATAGTCACTTCTGACGGGTTGCTGATTGAACTGGAAATCCCTGACTACATGTACGGCGCGCGTACCGATGAAGAAAAAGGATCCTATACTATATTGGTTGCCAATCAGACCGCTGCCAAAGTAGCTTAAATTCCCATACGAAATCCGGACTCTACGGCTCAAATCCGCCGCCTGACCGGCAACGACTGTCCACCTCTTTTTTGATCCGCGTCATTCCAAAACGCGGATTTTTTATTGACAAATATCCGGCAATATGAATTAATATAAGCAAATATTCAAGATTAATCTAATCAGTTCATTCCTAACTATCTACGGAGTAAAAATAATGAAGACTAAAATCATCTTCCTGGTAACTGTCGGCGACGTCATGAACGGCACCATCAACCCCCGCTTGAGCAGCAAAGGCAAAGAACAAATCCAACGCTTAGCGGCAGCCAAATTATTACCGGATGAACCTTATCTGGTTATCCGCGGCACGGGACAGGGGCACAAGGACACGGCAGAGATACTGGGTTGGGAGAATATCGATCACCCCGGTGTAAAAAACAGCCAAAGGATCTGCCTCAGCCAGTGTTGCGGCCAGGCCGATGTCAAAGTCGGAGAAAAGATCCTGACCGGCAGCGGCGATTATAGCTTGAAAAATTTCCTGATCCACGATACCCGGCAATTCTTAATGAAACAGGAAGGCCAGACCGTCATGATCGTCGATCAGATTTTTATGATGGGACTGGGAATTACGGGAGCTAAAAAAGCCTCTATCTATAAGGCTGTTTGCGAAGCCGAATCCAATACCGGCTACAACTGCGAGTTGATCTACTCCGCCAATTGATTTCGGATCGGACATGTCCGCCTTGGTCGGATGACCGAGATCCGGCCAAAAGCTGCACTGTAATATCAGGTGCGGCTTTTTTATTCTATCAACGACCGCGCAGGAGCAGTCATATATTATTTTTTAAGCCAATCTATCAGATTTTGATAGAATTCCAAATTATTCAGGCTAGCCAGCCGGGCGCCCAGCGGCTCGTTCAGGCGGAACAGGTGATGCAGATAAGACTTGGCATGACGGCGCAGCGCCGGCAAGGCGCTGGCGGGACTAATCGGCGTTAAATCCCGGGCAAATCTGGCATTATTGATATTTATGGTTTGATAAGACGGTTTGGTGCGTCTCGCTATTTTACTTGCTGCGGCGGTTCTCCGACTGCCGGCCAGGAACAATTTGCCGTGCCGACCTTCGCGGGTCGGTATAACGCAATCGAACATGTCCCAGCCCATCCGGGCGCAACGGATAATATCTTCCGGCGTACCGATGCCCAAAGCGAAACGTAAGGCATCGGCCGGAATAAAAGCAGCGGTCCGGCGCAATACCTCGCCCAGGAATTTCCCTTCCTGGTCTACCGGCCGGGCGCCGAAACCATAACCGTCAAAACCGATTTTTACCAGTTCCTTGGTGCAATGTTCGCGCAGGTCGATTTCCGCGCCGCCCTGGATGACCGCAAAGAGCAGCGGCCGGCGACGGCCGCTTAAACCGTGTTTTTTTATCTGACGCTCATATTCTCTCTTGCATCTCTTGGCCCAGGCGATCGTCCGCTCAACCGCCCGTTCCAGATCCGGCCGGGAAAATTCGTTAGGCGGGCAATCATCCAGACAGACCATCATATCCACGCCCAAGTCGAATTGGATCTGGATGGATTTTTCCGGCGTAAGTACATGGCGCGAACCGTCGAGCGGCGACCGGAAGACGACTTCCCGGTCGCTGATCCGGCCCATTTTCCGGTTCTTGTGGATCAGGGAAAAAACCTGGAAGCCGCCGGAATCCGACAGGAGCGGCCCGGACCAGTCCATGAACTCATGGAGGCCGCCGGCCCGCTTGATAGCGGCGAGTCCCGGCTGGAGATAAAGATGAAAAGTATTAACGACCAAAGCCGCCGTCCTGGTCTGCCGAACGGCTTCATTGTCTGTCAATTTGACAAAACCGCGGGTCGCGTCCGGCATATAGAACGGCGTCTTAATGACGCCGTGTCCGGTCCGCAGGGTGCCGAGCCGCAGTCCAGGCTTAGTTATCCGGTCAACTTTGAACATAAGCGGAAAAATTACTGCACGATACCGGAATTGTTCAAACCGGCGATATCATCATCTTCCAGTTTGGTCGTCTTGGCTCCCGTCTTCTTGGTAATGGTATCCTTGGTTTCGGTATCCATGGCGCTCACCGTGGAGCCCGGCGACAGGACCAGGATCTTATTGCGATCGGACGCAGCCGGCGTCACGCTGAGGCTGAACTCGGCATCGGACCGGTAGACGGAAAGCGGCAGGCGGCCGATTTCCCAGATGACCTGATGGCTGGCCGAGTCGAAATACAAGCTGCCGACATTGGTCACGTTGCCGCCCTCCCAATTGACATAGGCGGGCAAAGGCATGACGACGCGGGCGTCGGTGAGTTCGTGCAAATTATTCTTGACGGTCCAATAGACCTTGAAGCTGGTTTTCTGGCCGACCTGAGGCGGCAAAGGCCCGGAACCGACCGGCAAATTATCATCGTTGAAGTAACGGATCTGTTCGGCCAGGCTGAGATCGCTGTTGATGCGGCTGGTGATGGTATTGCTCTTGTTTTCGTCGCTCTTGGTCGTCTTATTGTTGATATTATACTGGCCGTAAGCGACGACCGTCATCTTCTGACCAAGGTCGCCGGGCTGGAAGGCCCGTAATTTGATACTGAAGCCTATTTCTCCTTCGGCGCCCGGCTTGATCTCGGCCAGCGCCGGAATCTGATCCTTGGTCCAGATGATGGTCTGGTTCTGAAGCGTGCCATGCTCGGCGTCCTGCAGAGAATTCCAGTCTAAGAAATCGCCGCTTAAAGCCGCCATGATCACGACGTCTTTATAGGAATTTGCGCCGTGGTTGGCATAATTCAAGGTATAATGCAAAGTCTGTCCGAAAGAGACGGCATTATCCGTCTTCCCGCCGTTTAAGGACATAGCCAGGTTCAGATCGCTGGTCACGAGTTCCGGAACGAACGACTGCTCCCAAAAAGTATAGCTCTGCCCGTCGGCAATCTTTTTCTCCAACCGGACCTTGATTTCCGGATTGGCGGATTTCTGTTTGATCACGTAGGAGAGCGGCACGGTCTGGCGTCCGGCCGCCGGGGTCAAGCCGAGAACCTGCCAGCTCGCGCCGCCGCTTTTGACAACCGTGAAAACAGTGGAACTGCCGGTCTGGGGCGGCGTCGCCGGCGTCGAGGAAGCGGCCGGAGTGGAAGAGGCCGCGGCAGTGGAAGCCGTATCTACGGAGGCGTTCGCTTCCGCCGGCAGGGTAAAAGCGATATGGAAATCGCCGAGATTATTGGCCTGGACATCGGAAAAGATAAGCGACATCTCATTATTCTGGCCTAGGAAAGCCGTCCGGGAATAATTCAGGTCCACCCGGAAGCCTAATCCGCTGATGATGGTGGAAGCCGAGGCCTCCTTCTTGAATTGGCTGCTTAAAGTGCCGGGCGTGTAGTTCAGCCGGGCGAAGATGACGTTGGCTGAATCCGGCGTCGCGATCAACCGGCCGGTAATGGCCAAGTTAGCCGTCTCTCCCGGGGCGAGGTCGGCCAGGTCCCAGCCGTAATTGCCGCTGGTCGGCGGCTGGGAGGCGGCGGCAAAGACGAAATTATCCGGGTACTGCAATTCCAAATGCACGCGGGACAAGCTGTATTTGGTCGGGTTGTGATAGCTGACCTGGTAAGAAAATTCTTCGCCGGCCGTTATTTTATCCGGCGCGGTCACGGTCAGATCCAGGTTGCTGATGTCGCCGGTATTGACGAACCAGTAATTATAAGCGAAATAGGCGGCGCCGGCCAGAAGCGCCAGAATTATCAGGCGGCCAAACAGGCGCAGGATGAAGGGCGTCCGTTTCTTAGCTTTCAATTGCCGGACATCGACGCGCTCGCCGTTCTGATCGCTGTAAATCTCGGATAATTTGGAATCTATTTCCTGCTCGCGCGCTTCCCGTTTGACGATGCGCTCGAAACTGGCAACTTCCCGATCGGTCGGCACCGGCCGCTCCACGAAAGAAGACAGGCTGGAATCCAGAGATCGTCCGACCCGCAGCACTCTCTTTATTTTTTTAATTTCTGGCATATTAGTATTTTTATTACTGGTTACTGGCAAAATAATTAAACGGAGACAATCAACAATTACTGCCGGCTCTCTTGGACCAGGACCGACCAGTATTTATCCGCGTTCAGTCGGTCCGCGATCTCCCAACCCCGACTGCCGCCCAGATTTTCCGGATGGCGCCAGAAGGTCTCCAGGCCGGCCGGCAGGAGCAAACGGCTGCTAAAGGCGCTGGCCCGGTCGCCCGGCTGTTTCTGGACTAATAAGGAATAGGGCCATAACTCCGCCGCTTCCGGATTAAGCCAGGCATTCAAGCGCTCCAGCCAGTTGTCGTTCTTGGGCCGGCTGAAAAAATTGAAAGGCAGGCGGTATTTCAGGGTGACGGTCGCGGATTGCCCCGGATCGACCATGACCCAGTTGGCAAAAACCGTCTTATTGTTTTCCGGATAAATCTTGGTGCCCGACGCCGGATCGACGACGGCGGCATTCTCGGCGGCGAGCAAGGGATTGCTTTCCATCGTGCTGTCCGGCCGTTCGGTCAGATATTGCGGATCGGGCGCTTGGAATCCGGTCGCTGATAATAATACGCTGCCGTTAGGCACATATACCCGCAGCCAGTCGACGTTGCGGACGCCGGTCAGGATTTCCCGTTTGACGCCCTGATGGGTCCGCGTGATGCTGACCGTGTTGATAATCGTGCCATCGGGAGCGACCTCGCTGGTCTGGTCGATTTGCTGGCTAATCAGACGGTCGGATTTCTGGCCGGCGATATTGGTATTAACCACCAAAAGGTAATCCTTATCCGTATCCTTGACCTGGCCGGCCCAATTATAATCGGCGACGGCGGCTTCCAGGGCCGGATCGGTGAAATACAGCAGGATCTGTTTCTCCGACATGTTTTCCTCAAAAATCTTGATGATTTGCAAAAGATTGTCCTGGTTCAATTTCTCCGGCAGGATAGCCAGGATCTTGGCCAGCAGATCGCCGATGATCTTCTTCGGCTTGTTGGGCGCCGGCTGCGGCAGATGCGCCACCGCCTCCGGATTGGTCTTAGCCAGGTTCTGTTGTTCGCTGACGACCTGCACGGTCTGCCAGAAATTTTCCGCCGTAACGGTCAGGCCGTATTCCTGGGTCAAGTCTATCGGTCCGGTGATTTCCAATAACCTTTCCACGACCGTCGGCGTCACGCTGATGACGCCGTCGACGCTCGGACCGTCGCTATGCTCATAGAACCACATCAAATTCTTGGCCGTGGTCGGCCAATCCGGCCACCAATTGGCGTCCCAGAAATGCCAGAGCGGATTGACCAGCCAGAGCGGCTGCGGGGCGGCCACGCGCACGTTCAAGCCGGCCTCCGTATCATAGGAACCGCCGCCCGGCACTTCCAGGTTGCTGATCTGGCCGTCGCGCAGATCGACCAAGGCGTAGCTTCCCAAGAAACCGCCGCTCGCCCGCATTTCCGCGTTATTTTGAAAAACGACTAAATATCTCTTATCCCGGCTGACGCCCAGAACTTCCTTTAATTTGTCGCCGAGCCCGATGAAATTAACCAGATTGTCGGCGAGAAGCGCGGCCTGATTATTCAAAGCCATGAATTTGGCCCGATAAGCCGGCGGCAGGTTGTCCGGATTTATCCGCGCGACCGTCGCTTTCAGCTCACCGGCATCGGCGGCGGCCTGGTGGCCATAGTCCAAGAACCGGTCCAGAGTGAGAGAAAAATCCTGGCCGGCACCGTTAAACAGGCTGTCGGTAGCTAAGACCAGGTGGCGGCCGAGCGAGGCGGCGATCACGCCAGCCGTCAGGAATTTCTTGCTCTCCGCCGCCAACTTGACCTGCGGGTCATTGGAAAAAGCGGCGAGAGCCAAAATCGCGTCGTTGATCTTATTCAATTCGTCTGAGGCCGACAGGAAATTCGCGCCGGCGCTCTGGAATTGAGAGCCTGCTCCTTGAAAATCCTGCCGGGTAACGGCGTCGGCCGCCGCCATCAGATCGTTAATAGCTGATTCCGAGCGGCTCATGATCTTATGCTTCCAGGCGGAAAAATCAAAAAAAGAAAAACCATGCCAGAGCTTTAACGGCAGGATGATGACTAAGAGGACCAATATGAATGGAAACAAGGAGCGATACCAGCTGACCCGGCTTTCCGCCCGCTCCAGCCGCTCGGCTTTTTCCGACCGGGCGCTAATCGCCGCCCGGGCCAGACGCGGCGCGGCGCTCAGAATCTTTTCTTGCTGCCGGATGAAACGGCGCCAAACTTGGCTGGCGGTCTTGGGTGCGATCTGAGACCGGCGAATAAACCTAAACCGGCGACGGCCGCTAAACAACGATTTCAGCCAATCCGGCCAGACCAAATTAATCTTTTTTCCGGGACGCTTGACCGCTGCCGGCCGAGCCACGGCCAATAAATCCGGCTTGACCGCCCCCAAACGGCCGCGCCAGAATCGCCAAGCCTCAGCCAGCCGGACGCGGATCAGCCACGGGAAACGTTCTTTAGCCGGCCGGCGTCCGGCGGCCGCCGGCTCTTCCCGGCGACGCAAATCAACGACGAAATTAGAGAACCTCTCCCGTTCTAAATTATAAATCTCGGATTGTGGTCTGGACTGGGCCATGTGGGGGTAAATTAAAAATTCGGTCAGCTTTTTGATAATACGGACTGATAAATATCCAGCGTTTCGCGAGCGCACTGCCACCAATCATATTTTTTAGCTTGGACCAGGCCGCGGCTCTGCAAAGTGGCGCGCAAAGCGTCATTAATCATGATCTCTTTGATCTTGGCCAGCATATCGGACTCATCGGCCGGATCAAAATACAGGGCAGCGTCGCCCAGGACCTCCGGCAATGAAGCTTGGTTAGAACTGACGACCGGACAGCGCTGGGCCATCGCTTCCAAGGGCGGCAGGCCAAAACCTTCATACAAGGAAGGAAAAACATAGGCTCGGGCTTCCGCGTAAAAAATTTCCAGCTGCGCGTCCGGTACGTAGCCCGGAAAGATGACCGGACTATTCAGGTTGCCCTGCTGCCAGAGGTTCAGGGACCGGGCGGCGCTCCGGATCCGTTCATAGAAATAATCCGATTTTCCGACCAGCACCAGGCGCAGATCCGGCTGTTCCAGATGCAAACGGCTGAAGACCCTGAGCAGCGTTTCCAGATTCTTATGGGGATAGGCGTTGCCGACGTAAAGCAGGAAATTGCGAGGAATGTGATATTGAGCCAGCGTCTCCTGGCTGTCCAACTTGGAAACGAATAAAGAATCGCGGCCTTTAGCCAGATGCGCCACGCCTTCGTAGGTCACCGCGATCTTATCCGAAGCAATGCCGAATTTGGTGATGATATCCTGCCGGGAAAATTCGGAAACGGTAATGATCCTGGCCGCCCGATGCAAAGCCGACCAGATGACCAGGCGATAAGCGGCGTTCTTCAGGCTGTACAGCAGATGGCCGCGCGTGGTGGCCCGCCTGGTCGGGAAATGAGTCAGGATCAGATCATGAATGGTCACGACGAATTTCACCGGCGTCAGGATCGGCACGTTAAAATGCGGAAAATGGACCAGGTCCAGCCGCTCGCGCCATAAGCGGTAAGGCATAATCAACTGCTCGGACAAGGAATACCAGCCGCAAGACAGTTTCACTTTCTTGATCCGCGGCCCCTGGGCGACGAATTCGTCAAAATTAGCCGGGCTGAGAAAGATCACGTACTGCCAGCCGGCTGACGGAACCGGCTCGGAGGCCGCTTCCGCTTCGCTGATCTTGATGATATTGTCGACCACTTCCTGCGTGTAGCGGCCCAGGCCTTTGCCGATAGGACCGTAGAAGCGGGCATCGATGCCGATCCGCATGCGGTTAGCTTAAACGAAAGGTAAATTAGGCGGCAGAGGCGGCGTCCCCGGTTCGGCCGGCAGTTCCCGCCCCCGGGACGGGGCCGGAACGGAGCCGGCAAAGATATCCGGCAGAGGAGCTTTCTTTTCCTCGGCCAGCGGCAGCGAGGCCGGCGCGTCAGCCTTGCGGCCCGGCGCCTTCTGGATCATCGCCGCCTTGACATTGGCCTCGATCGGGAAATGCCAGACCGTGGCCAGCTCTTCGATATTGTACAGCCCGGGATGGCGGCCGCGGGATTCGGAACGGCGGACATAGGCCTGAAAAATCTTATTCTTCTTGACGGCCAGCCGTTTAGCCGTAAAAAAATACATTGTCTTGGTAAAGGTATAGTCGATATCCGGTTTCAGATTATTCAGATCCAGGGCGGCGAATTGTTTCATGAAGCCGACCATGCCGCTCATGACTTTGGCCCGGTTCATCACTTCTTTCTTGGCGATATAGACGGACCGGAACTTCGCTTCAAAACCGAGTTTGGAGGATTTCACCTGGATAGCTTCCACCTGCTTCTTCTCCAGCGGCGTGAGGTCCATCATGGTCCGCGGCTTCTCTTCTTTCCCGGAGCCTTCGATATCGCCCCAGATCGAATAGACCTTTTCGCTGAGGTCGCCGATCCATTCTACGAGTTTGCTGTCCCAGCCTGGTTTATGTTTGCCCTTGCGGCCCATGATCTCGTTGATCGCCTTTTCCGATTCCTTGACCCAATCAAAACCGGTCGGGATAACGATCATCTGGAACCAAAGCTGCTCTCCTTGGCGTAAAGAGCCGTAAAGGTCCATCAGGCTGGCCATCGGATCCTTGAATTGCGTCTCGCTCGGACCGATCGGATGCTCGAATTCCAGATAGCCCTTGATCGGAAAAACCCAGGGTTTGGCTTGCAGGAATTCCGAGCCCCAGACGTCATATTCCTCGTCCGGATAAATCTGCCGCATGGGCGTGACATAATCGTCGACTTCCGCGATCTCGGCGTCCGGATACTGCGAATAGACGGCGGACTCCACCAGGTTGCGATGCTCGACCGGGGTCCAAATCAAAAACTGGGTATAGCCCTCCAGGCTGACGATCTCGAAACTGAAGGATTTCTGGAATTTCCCTTCGAACCATTTCTCAAAAAAATTGATCGAACCGTGGGCGCCGGCCAGGTAGGTGAAGATATTCTCGACCGCCTTGGGCGACTGCTCGTTGCCGCGCGGAACATCGATGGCCAAGAGGATATTCTGATGGGTATGCTCCCACTTTTCCCGGATGTACAGCAGATAAAGCTCGCGGACGCCGATCAGATAAATAAAAGATAAAATTAGCCAGCCAAAATCGCGCCAAAGCACCCAGACCATCTGGTCGGGCGGCAAATTCAAAAACTGGTGGAAAGCACTGGTATTGATGACAATATCCATAATTTTTCTAGGTTTATTTTACCATATTCCGCGAAAAAAAAGAAACCCGCTCCCAAAGGGAGCAGGTTTCCGATAAAGCTTAATCTAAAATGCTTAGGCGGCGGCGGTCGTCCTTATTTTTGCCATTCTTTCAGGCCGTAGGTGCCGCGGCTGACCAGGACGTAACGGTTATCGAGGATCAACTCATTATGAACCGTAGCGGCATTGGCGACTTTCTTGTCGAACTGCATCTCATTGATCTTCTGAGCGATCTCCGTAAAGTGCAAAGGTTCGCCGGCGTGCTTCAAAATCAGGAAGATCTTATCGTTCACGGTCTTGGGTTTGACCTCGCCCCACTGGGCGATACCCCATTCGCCGTATTTATTCTGTTCCAGATTCTTGACGGCCTGCAGCAGGGAATATAAGACCTTGTTGCTGTTGATGATTTCCGCCTTATCCGGAAAAATCTGGCTCTTGAAGACCGGAGTCATATCGTTATCTTGAGCGGCGGCCAGCTTAGCTTGATGCTTATTATAAGCCTCCAATTCCTTTAACAAGGCCAGCAGTTCGTCGGTAGTCAAAGTCTTCTTCAGGCCGTCGACTTTCTTGATCAGGTCGTTGGCCAATTCTTCCAGATGGCTGACGGCTTCGTCCTTCTTCTTGAAGGAAGGATTGAACTGCTCCGAATCGCCGACCAATTCCAGGTCATCGCTCATCAGCTTGGAAATCAAAAAATTAAAATGGTTGCGATAAGACTGGCGGCTGGCTTCATATTCCGGCGTGCCGACCTGGCCGCGATCGGTCAATTCCAGGCAGATGACCGTCAGGATATCCAGGAGATAGTCGCGCCGAATAAGCCCGCCATGATCGGCGATCAGGTTATTGACGATGGACTTCAAAGTCGCGATGGAACTTTCCAGCGTCTCCAGTTTCTTGATCTTCTTGATGCTGGCCGCTTCGATCTGGCGGACCCGTTCCCGGGTCAGCTTATGCAGGCCGCCGATTTTTTCCAGGGTTTCTCCCTTATCTCCTTTCAAACCGAAACGACGGGATAAGATGTCCCGTTCCCGGTCCAAGAGTTCGCCGAACAAGGAATTCACGATGCTGATCGCATCTAACCGAGTCAATTCTTCGGTCTTTCTTTCCTTGATCAATTTTTCTAATAGATTTTCCATATGACTCTATAAAAAAAATAAACAACTAAATTAGCGGACACACATTAACGCTACCATTAGTTCTCAACTAATTTATCACATTATTTTATATTAGTCAACCCTTTAATTCACGCCCCAGACAACGATATTCTTTTAAGAGAAATCTCTCTAATATAAGAGAAAAAATAAACATAGATAAAACCCGAAACAAAATCATTATTTTGTTGGCCGTATTTTGCTGTGTCCAATATTTGACAAAAATCAGATGTTGGTTATGGAACGACCAGGCTCTTACGGCCCGGCTCTTTTTTCCCCGGTCGCGCCATAAATGCCACAGTCCGCGGCCGGAAGCCGCGGCGGTCCGATCATGATAGACAACGGCAGCCGGAACCAGGGCGGAAGCAAAGCCGAACAAGAATAAACGATAAGCCAGGTCGCAATCTTCCTTGTACATAAAAAACCGCTCATCGAAATATTGAGGATGGCGGGAATCGCCGATGGCCACCCGAACCAGGGCGCTTAACCTGAACAGGCCGGCCGCTCCGGACGGACCGAGAATTTGCGCTTGATCGAATTGGCCTCGGTCAATCGCTCCCTGCCCCAAATCCAAAAACCGCAGCCCCGGTTCCAACAACAGTCCGAGCGAATCGATGACCGTCGTTTTTTGTCGGGACACAAAATCCCAGCACCGGATTTTCGGGCTGACCGACGCCAGGGTGGCGTCATTATCCAAAGCGGCAACCAGTTTTTCCAGCGCGTCCGCTTCCCAAAGCGTATCCGGATTGACGATCAGAAAATATTGGGCCCGATCAGCCAGGGCGGCTTCGATCAGTAGATTGTAGGCGCGGCTGAAACCGAGATTGCCGCCTTGCGTCATTATTCGTAACGGACGCCGCGGCGCAACCGCGCCGGCATCAGGTCCAACGCCGGCTACGCCGGCATTATAGTTTTCCAAGATGTTTCGGTTCGAACGATCGTCCGGCGTGCTATTGTCAAAGACGTAAATCCGATAATCGTCGGGCGACAAAAAACCGAGCGCCGTTTCCAAGCTCGGCAAAAAATCCGCCAGATAGCCGGCGCTGCTTTCGTTATAGGTAATGAAGCCGACGGCCAGTTTCATAGTAATACGGAAACAAATTTAAATCGCCATCTTGCCCGCTAATTTGTCCTTGGCGAAATTCTGGGCCCGGAGCAGGCTTTCAAAAGTGCCGGCATCCAGCCATTCGCCCTTGACCAACGCCACCTCTAGCTCGCCTTGAGCCAGATACCAGTTGTTAACATCGGTGATTTCCAGTTCGCCGCGGCCGGACGGCCGCAGGCTCCGGGTCGCTTCTATGACGCGCCGGTCATAGACGTATAAACCGGTAACCGCATAATTGCTGAGGTATTCCTGAGGCTTTTCCACGATGCGCTCGGCCTTCATCTGCTCATTGAACTTGACCACGCCGAAACGCTCCGGATCCGGCACCTTTTTGGCGAAAATCTTGGCGCCGCTTTTGAAATTCTTGATATCTTCGGCAAAGTCGTCCTCGAAGATATTATCGCCTAAGATAAGCGCGACGTCTTCGTTATCGATGAAATTTTCGCCGATCAGGAAAGCCTGGGCGATGCCTTCGGGGTGGTCCTGGATCTCATAGGTGAACTTCACGCCGAACTCCTTGCCGGAACCGAGCAGATTCAGGTAATCCCCGGCCCGTTCCGGCGCGACGATGATCAGGATTTCCTTGATGCCGGCCTTAATCAAGGTATTCAAGGGATAATAGATCATCGGCCGGTGATAAATCGGGAGCAGCTGCTTGGACGTGATTTTAGTGAGCGGCCTGAGGCGCGTGCCCGAACCGCCGGATAAGATTATGCCTCTCATAGTGTTAGGACGACCCGCCGGGCGGATCGATAAATTAATCGTTTAAATATTCCCGGAGCGCCAGCTTCCAAGGCCGCAGTTTCTTGACTTTCGTATTCAGGAGAACGGAGAATTTCGGCCGGCGGGCGGCGCGCTGGAGATTTTCGCTGCGGATCGCCCGGACCGGGGTTTTGATCTTGCATAAACGGAGCAGTTCCATGACCGCTTCATACCAGGTGCAAGGACCGTCGTTAGCTAGATGGTAAATGCCGAACGGTACTTCCAATTCCCATAAGCGCTTCGTCGCTTCCGCCAGATCCGGCGTATAGGTAAAGCAGCTTAATTCTTCATTTACGACCGTGAGCTCCTTCTTATCTTGCGCCAAATCCCGCATGATGTCAAAGAAGCTGGGCTTGGCCTGCGGACTGTTGCCGCGAGGACCGAACAACTTGGAAGTCCGGATCAGATAATATTTCAGGCCGTCGGCAGCGCGACGTAGCATTTCCCGTTCACCGGCCGCCTTGCTTTCCCCATATTTATTGATCGGATTCGGCGTCTCATCCTCCTTGAAATCCTGCTTCTGCTCCGTGCCGCTAAAGACGTAATCGGAAGAATAGTGGACCAGAACAGAGTCCTGCTCCAAAGCCAAATCGGCTAAAACGCCGGGCAGTTCCCCGTTCAGGCGCCGCGCCAGCATATATTCGTCCTTATTTTCGCATTTATCCACGGCATTATAAGCGACGCAGTTGATGATCAGCTCCGGCCGGGCGGCCCGGATTTTTTCCTTTAACAGCGGAAAATCCAAAACGTCTAAATCGTCACGGTCCCAAGACAAAACCTCATAATCCACGCTTAAAATTTTGGCTAGTTGCGTACCGAGATTGCCTTGGCCGCCAAGGATGAGAATAGACATATATTGGTATTATAGCAGATTCAAACTATAAAAAAAGGCGAGATTATATTAAATCTCACCCTCTCTAATGAAATAACTAATTTTATACGTGTTAATTTAAGCTGCAAAAGGATAAATAATCCCCATTTCCTGCACTTCTTTGGTTTCATAGGCTGCTTTTTCGTTTACTCTAAACTGAGTTATAGCGTTTATTAAATCAGTTTCCAAATTATGCACCTTGCCGCTGCCGCCTAATTTTTCCATCCAAGGATACATCGTGCCGCGTGAGGAGGAAAATATTGCGCCTTGTCCGTTCCATTTTTCGGTCCGGATAAGTTCCGGCATAATCAAAGAGAATTTCCCTCCCTGAGCGCCAAAACCGGGAACAAGAAGAGTCGTAGACGGGAAAGCTAACCGAATACCGCCATCACACTGATGGGTAGAGCCGACCACTAAACCAATTGAGGATAAACCATCATATTCTAAATCGTAAGACTGGCTAATATTGTACATATCAGAGACATTCAACATCTGCAAAGTCGACCCATCGGTTCCCAGAGTATGCAATTCCTGATAATCCGGACCTGAAGGATTTGAAGTTTTATTGACCGCTATTATGCCTTTGCCTTGCTGCATTAGCTTCAAGCCTAAGCCTGGTTTTTCAACGCCGCCTAATACTAAGACATCTCTCCCCATCCAAGGTGTAACATTGATAATATCGAAATCGAATGGCGAATAATCAATCCCCCAGTGATCTTTTAAGTTCCCAAGGAGACCCGTAAGGTAGGCGGCCTGAGTCGTATCAATATCGCCGCGCTTACAATCTAAAATTACAATTAATCTTATCCCTTTCTCTCTAGCCAAAGCCTTGATATACTGGTTTATCCTAGATAAAAGAAACATCCCGGATGGACCGAATTGTTCGTAAAAGGCGACCTGAGGTTTAAAAACACGGATGTTGCAAAAATTTACCAAGATATCGATAACTCTGATTAGGTAACATTCAATACAAGATAATAAATATGAAAAATCATCATTTTGATTCATGCTTATTACCTTATGTGTTAGCAAATTCAGTATTGAACGATACCAGTCTCGTGCTACTTTCCCCGCCTTTAACTCGTCCGCTGTTTGAATTACTGATCCATAGACATTAATATTATCTGAATAACTACCGAAGGGATGGACATCTAAACCGGCGCAATACGAAGTTTTTTGTTCTTTCTGTATTTCGGCTAATTCCACGAAATTATGTTTTGTCATCATTAGATAACTCCTTAACTAATAAATTGATAAAAATTATTATTTAATTTTTGCCGGTTAATGCTGCCCAGTTTTTCTTGGGTTTAGATATTATTTTTGAACCAGAGGCGCACAGAGGGCATTCTTCTGGTTTTACAGACCAAATCTCTTTGGCAATCAAAGAAATAATAGTCCGACCGCCCTGTTCACTACTATCATTAAACTTAGCAGGGCGATAAACTAAACTACCAATAACCGGCAGCCAAACTACGGCATCGGGATTATCAGAATCAATCCCATTTTGAACGGCATTTGTGGTCTTACGAGTTGTAATTAATTCTTCTACCTGCAGCACCAGACTATTAGGCGGTATAGCGATTCTGTTAAAAGTCATGGCGTCGCCATCTTTTTCAGTAAACATATTGCAAGTTGCGCCTAAAGCTCTGGCCACATCATGAGCAAAGGTTATGCCGGCCATAGGTGAACCAATAACATAGTCCGCCTTAACGCCGCCGCAGGCTACTCTGATTTTTCTGGCCAGTTGATTGGCAAGGATATCGGATAGATTCAGATATTGCAACACTCTTAAACAATCAAAAAAACCGTTACTGTGCTTGCCGGAAGTTAACATGACGTGCGGATCGTTAGGATCGCCGCTATGTTGCCAATAAGCCCGGCAAATTTGGAACCATTCCAGAATTTCTTCCATCGAGACATCTCGATTATTGAAATCATCTGGTTTAAGACTAATAAGATACTGAAGATCCATAAGAACCCCTTTGTTTAGTGAAGAAATGATGTTAATTGAATTTATATGTAGACCCAATAATATAGATTGTTAAATAACTGCTATAAATCTTAACCTTACATACTGCCATAAATCAAGAAATAAGGCAATAATAGTTACTACAAATCAAACAAAGACCGATCCTAGAAGAAGCGGCCTTTTTATCTATGTCTTCAATTTAACAATTATCTATTTTGGCTCTCACCGATCTTGCCACTCCGCCTCCTGCCTGACCAGCAGCTGCGCCGCCCGGTCCGGTTCGGCCATGATTTCCTTGACCAGGCGCTCCAGGCGCACGGCGGCAGAAGCCTTGATCAGGATAATGTCGCCGGCCTTGATGCGGTTGGACAGGAACTTGCCGACTTCCTGCGGCTTATCGAAATAGAAAATAAAATCATCGGCCAGACCGGCTTCGGTCGCGCCGCGGATGATGTCACGCGCTTTCTCGCCGACAGCGATGAGTCCATCGATACCGCTCTTCGCCACTTGCTCGCCGACGGCGCGATGGCCGGTTTCCGTATAGACTCCTAATTCCAGCATCTCGCCCAAGATGGCGTATTTATGGGCTCCGGTCTCGATCTTGATCCGGCCCAGGATGTCCAAGGCGGCAGCGGCCGCTTCCGGCGAAGAATTATAAGTATCGTCGATGATGAAGGTATGCTTGATGCCCGGCAGAACGTTCATCCGCCCGGGCGGCAAAACGAAATCGCGCAGGCTGCCGACGATATCGACTAAGTTGAGCTGGAAATGCAAGCCGACCGCGGTCGCCGCCAAGGCAGCATAGAGCGCTCCCTCCGTCATGACATTATCCATGAACAAGGGCACGGTCACGCCGTTATAGCCGAGCTTGCAGTGCAATCCGGCAAGTTCGTAATTGCCTTTGGTAAAATTGAAAACCAGGTCCTGCGCCTGTAAATCGGCGCCCGTCCGCAAGCCATAAGTCAGGACGCGGGCGCGGCTGGCCGAGGCCATCTCGCGAGTCGCCTCGTTGTCGTAATTCAAGATGACCAGGCCTTTATTATTAACCTGCTCGACCAGGGTCTGCTTTTCCGTTTGGATGTCATCCAAGCTGCCGAAATATTCGATGTGGGAATGGCTGACATTGGTCACCAGGGCGACGTCAGGCGGCGCGATTTTAACCAGATAGGCCAAATCGCCTGGTCGGTCCACGCCCATTTCCAGGACCAGGACCTGCGGATAGGTCGGGTCTTTAAAAAGCAACAAGCCGACGGCTCGCCAGCACACCCGCACCCAGCCCAGCCAATTATGACCGGGCGAAACCGCTCCGATGATCGAGAGCGGCAAGCCGAATTCATTATTATAATTCTGCGGACTGACCCGGACCCGGAACTTATCCCGCAACACCCGGCCGATCGCCGCCTTGGCGCTGGTCTTGCCGATAGAGCCGGTAACCGCGACAATAGTCGGCTGGTAGCGCTTGACTATCAGCCGGGCCAGGATCTTCAGTTTTAATTTGATAAGCTGGCGCATAGGGCCGGAGTAATTTAAAACAGGCTAATTCCTGGTCTTCGGCACTTGGTAATATTTCAGCATGAAATCGGCGATCTCGGTCCACAGCGGCAAGGCCGACCCTTCCGCATACTGGACGTCTTTGGGATCGTTGATCTTGGCCAGCATGACGAAAGCCGGATGGTCGATAGGGGCGATGCCGACAAAAGTATGGATATATTTGTCCTGGCTATAGCCGCCCTGGGCGGCCACCTGGGCCGTGCCGGTCTTACCGCCGACATAATAGCCGTTGATATAAGCGCGCTTGGCATGCCCGAGCTCGACGACGTTGACCAGCATGGCGGCAACGGTCGCCGCGGTCTTCTCGCTGATGACCCGGCCGACTTGCTTCGGCAGGATCTCTTCCCGCCGGCCGTTCTTGATCATCGCTTTGACGATATAAGGCTTCATCAGGATGCCGCGGTTGGCGATCGCCTGATAGGGCATGAGCATCTGGAGCGGCGTGGCGGCGAGACCTTGCCCGAAGGAGGCGGTGGCGGCGTCAATCTCCTTGACTTTATTGCCCAAAAGGTTGCTGATGCTGCCGCTCGATTCCGCGCCCAGCTCGATGCCGGTCTTTTCGCCGAAACCGTAATTCTTCACGTAATCCGCAAAAACTTTCGGTCCGACTTGGCGCATGGCGAAGATCGCGCCGGTATTGAGGGAATACCCCAGGACCGTATTCATATCGACTACGCCATGCGGGCCGTGCGTGGCATAGTCCGAGTTGCGAATGGGCTTGTTCCAGCCGCTGATCATGATTTCGCCGGGGTCGTTATAGGTGGTCGCCGGCGTCACTTTACCCTGATCCAGGGCGATGGACATGGTTACGGTCTTGAAAACCGAACCCGGTTCGTATTGGTCCAGTACGGCCGGATTCTTGAAGACGCTGATATCCTTGACGGCCTGAAAATCATTGGGGTTGAAATCCGGCACCGAGCACATGGCGATGATCGCGCCGGTCTGCGGATTCATGACGATGACCGAACCGCCGGTCGCTCCGTGCTTCTTGACCGCTTCTTTTAGTTTGGCGCAGGCGGTGAATTCAACATTGCGGTCAACGGTCAGGACCAAGTCGGTGCCGGGCACCGGTTTGACGTATTCGCGGTCGTTGACGATAATCAGGTCGGACTTCGCCCCTTTTTCCGATTTGACCGAACCGTACTGTCCGAACAGTTCGTCATTAAAAAATTCTTCCAGGCCGTATTTGCCCTGGCCGACGCCGTCCGCATAACTGACAAAGCCCAGGAGTTGCGAACCGATTTCGTTTTCCGGATAATAGCGAAGGTTTTCAAGATTGAAATCCAGGCCGGGAATCTTCAGGGCCGGCGTTCCCGTCATGTTCTTATAGACTACCTGGTAATTGCTCAGAGCCAGATCCGCGGCGCTGACCGGCGTCGAGCTGGTGTTGGCCAGATAGGCATAAAAATTCAGGAGGCCGTCAATATCCAGCTTCTTGCTATCTAAGGGTTCATAAAGGTCGCCGGGCCGGTCCAGACGTTTCAAATAGCCGGCCACGAGCGCCTCCTTGGTGCCGGTCGCGATGACGGGCGGCGTCGTGCTGGCCGTCTTCTTTAATTCTTCTTCCAGGCGGGGACGGTCGAAATATTCATATAACCGCTCGGCCAGAGCGGCCGGATCGGCCACGTCCTTGGGAATGGCGTAGAGGACCGCGAAATCCTTATTGGTGGCGATCGGATAGAGCTTTTCCTGATTATTGATATTCTCCGTAAAGTAAATCTTGCCGCGCTCAGGCTTCAGCCGGCTGGAAACCTGCTGCTGGCCGGCGGCCATGGCGGTGTAGAGATCACACTCCTTGATCTGCAGATTGAACAATTTATAGACGATCGCGCCGGCAAATAAAAAAATAATCGCTACGACCAAACGCCAGCGACTAAGGCTAACTCGGTTTTTTTCCGGCCGGGAGCCAGTTTGCGCATTACGCCACATAAGTAGTAATAACTTGGAACAACCGCTGTAGATTTATTACCGGGCCATGGCGACCGGGGCGGCCATGGTCAGATATTCCACGTCTCCGACCGCCACCATGTTCAGATTCTTGGTCCGGGCGCTGAGCGAATAATACGATTGGGCCGTATTGACCGCTTCTTGATATTCCAGATTAGCGCTGGACAAAGCGGCCGCCTGGGTCTTTAAGTCCCGCAGGGTAAAGCCCAGGACCGTCAAATCGTTGATATTAAGCAAATAAAGGAAGCCGGCAATCGCGATCAGAGCTCCTAATCCTAGGTTGCAATATTTCAAATTAATGCGCTGGCTGCGAGCCGGCGAATTAAGCGCGACGGCCTGGCCATTGACGATCTTGGTCATACGGACGGACCCCGGAGGGTATTTAGACTGACTATTTAAATTAAAAGTTATCTAGATTTTAGCCGCCGCGCGGAGCTTGGCGCTCCGGGCGCGAGGGTTAGCGGCAGTTTCTTGGTCGGTCGGAATGTCTGGACGCTTGGTCAGAATCTGCAAGCCGCTGGTTGATTTGAAGAACCGCTTGACGATCCGGTCTTCCCCGCTGTGGAAGGAAATGATCGTAAGCCGGCCTTGCGGCTTCAGCAGTTCGACGGCCTGGGGCAAGGCCGCGGCCAAGGCATCAAGTTCAGCATTGGTTTCCATCCGTAAAGCCTGGAAAATACGAGTAGCCGGATGCAGGCGCGTCCGAAAACGGAAAGGGACGACCGACTCAATAATTTTCACCAGTTCGGCCGTCGTCCGGATGGTTTGCTCGCGGCGCGCGTTCACTATGGCCTTGGCAATCTGGTAAGCCCAGCGCTCTTCGCCATATTCCCGGAAAATCCTGGTCAATTCCGGCAGCGGATACTGACTGACGATGGCGGCCGTAGACTGGCGATTCGCCGGACCGAAAGTCATCTCGAGCGGCCGCTCGCCCTGGAAGGAAAAGCCGCGACTGGTATCGGCCAGCTGGGCCGAAGACAGGCCAAGGTCGAAGACGATGCCGTCGAACCGGCTGTCCGCCAGACCCTGGCTGGCTACGATCTCTTTTAAATTTTTAAAATTATCCTGAACTAGAACGACATTTGATAAATTTTTCTCCTGCAGCTCGGCGCGGGCGTGTTCAATGGCCGCCGGATCCAGATCAATGCCGATGACTTGCCCGGTCTGGCCGACTTGTTCCGCCAAAGCCAAGGTATAACCGGCGCCGCCCAAAGTGCAATCAATGAATTTCTGTCCCGGCCGCGGCTGCAAATAGGATAGAACTTCGCGCCGCATGACCGGAATATGTTCGTACGGCATATCAGATGCCCAAGTCGCCCATCTCTTCCGCTATCGCATTGCTGTTCCTGTCGGCTTCCGCCTTATACTGAGCCCAGGCTTCCTCATTCCAAATTTCCAGATGATTGTACAAGCCGGCGACGATGACGCTCTTCCTCAGCCCGGAAAATTTCCGCAGGTACTCCGGCAGAGTCACTCGTCCCTGATTATCGAATTCCACATCCATGGCGCCGGCCAGCATATGCCGGGTAAAGGCCCGGGCTTTAGACTGACTGATAGGCAGGGCCGCCAGGTTCTTGGCGATCTTTTCGAACTGTTCTTTGGAATACAAAAATAAGCAGTTGTCCAAACCTTTGGTCACGACTGCTCCTTTATTCAGGATGGCGCGGAATTTGGCCGGTATGGCCAAACGACCCTTGTCATCCAGGTTGTGATTGTATTCACCGATAAACATAGGCGCTGGCGTCAATCGGGGTCTAAGGAGATGACAAGCAAAGTTTCACCTTAATTCCCCACATTTCACCTTACAAGTTTTATTATACACCACATATCACCTAGGGTCAACTCTAATCTTTTAAGATAAATAAGCCAAAAAAACTACTAAAAAACCACTTATCAACAAGTGGCCTTTACAAATAGAAACGATTTGTCAAAAATGTCTAAAAGTTTTCAACAATTAATACACAGCGGCTATCCCCTGCCTTTTCTCCCTTTATCCATTGTTTTTTGCGTCTTGCCGATATTAGGTTCGCGGTCATAAATCGGTTCGACGATCGAATGGCGACCGAATTTTTTGATTTTTTTAGGAGCGCCGGTCTCCGGAACCACCGGAATATTCAAAGCATAAGCCAGGGCGTTAGCGGTAATTACTCCGATGCGCAAAGACGTGAAGCTGCCGCCGTAATTGGCTACCATTATCTGCCGCAAATCAGCCAGGGCCAAACGACGCGTTCGCAGCAGAGCGGCTATGGCCGGCACTAATTTCTCGGCCTGCTGTCGCGGCGCGCTGAATTCTCGCCGGGCAACCGTCTTCGCGCCGCTTCGCAAAGCGATGATTATTTTATCATGACTAGCGGTATTGATATATAAAGTCATATATTTCATTATACGATTAACGATAAATCACCATTAATAACCACGGGGGCGACGGCCTCGATCTCATCTTTATAGCTGATCTCTGGAATAGGGTTTAATAAAAAAATCTTCTTATTATGCACATGAGCAAAACCTAATTCCATTAAAGTATTGCCTCCGATATAATTGGCAATACCCTTGCGATCAAAATTAAGAACTAAAACTGCATCGCTGGATACGATTTCGTGATAATGGTAACGGATATAATCATTTTCCATCTTTAGTTTAGCGTGTTCCTTATGGATCCTGGCTGTTAAATCAGGCCTAACTCCTTGCGCGAGCTCTATATAATGCTCATGTAGGTTAACCTCATGGCCTAAATTAATCAGTTTTTGCTGATACTCAGTCATTTCTTTAGCAAATGACGAACTGCCAATAATGGTTATCTTCATAATTTACTTATTACTTAGAAATTTTAACCAATCAGTCCGATTAATATAATCCAATACCGCCGGAATGAAACGCGCTTTTTCTTCATCCGTCAGTTTGGCTAAACGGTCCAGCGGATAAACCACAAAACCCTGCGCCTTCCCGGCTTCCGGCCGCAGATCGGACAAGGCGCCGGAATAAATATAGAGGTAGCAGGTATTAAAAACTCGGTTCAGCTTGCCGGTCGCCGGGTCGGGCGTATCTTCCCTGGCCTTTCCGATCAAGGTCAAATCGGCAATAGCCAAGTTGACGCCGGTTTCTTCCGCAGTCTCTTTGAGCGCCGCCGCTTCATAGCTTTCGCCGATTTCGACATGGCCGCCAACCGCCACATCCAGCAGATCGGGAAACGTATCCTTATCCTTAGCCCGATGCTGGAAGATCATGCCTCCGCCGGGCGTGAGAAAATATACATGGATCTCGCGATGCAGCAATCCGTGGCGATGGATATCTTCCCTGGTTTCCTGCCCGATGACCCGATCCTGTTCATCGACGATGTTTAAAATATCGGCCATATATTATCAGTTAGATTAATAGTCCAAAAATGATTGAAAAATTTTTTTAATTTCCGCCAGGCTTTTGACCTGCACTAGCTGGGCCCGCAACTTAGCCGCGCCGGGCAGACCCTGCATATACCAGACCAGATGCTTCCTAAATTCGATAATGCCGCTCTCGCCTTTCTGCCGCTCTTCCATGGCCGCCTGCCGGAGAGCGATCTGAAAAATCTGCCGCGGCCGCAGATCGATTGCCCGGTCAGATTTGATCTCTTTGAACAGCCAGGGCCGTCCTAATACGCCGCGCGCCAAGCCCAACCCGTCCGCGCCGGTTGCCTGAAGGGCGTACCTCGCGTCCGCCAGACTGTTAATACCGCCATTAACCAAGAAGATGCCGGAAAATCGCCGGCCGGCTTCTTTGGCTAAAGTCCAATCCGGTTTTCCGGCAAAGCCCTGGCTCAGGCTCCGGCCGTGGATCATCAAGGCGGCGATCGGCAAATCGGCGATATTTTTTACGAAATCAACAGCTTCGACGGCGCCGGCCTTGGTTCTGATCTTTACGGAAACCGGCAACTGGGTATTGGACAGGACCGCCTCAATAGCGGCTCGCGACCGCTTCAGGTCTTTCATCAGTCCCGCGCCGGCTCCCTGCCGGACAATTTTCGGTACCGGACAGCCGAAATTGATATCCAGGCCGTCCGGCTTTATTCGACTGGTGATGATGCGGGCGGCGGCGGCAAAATGCGCCGGTTCGGCGCCGAACAGCTGGACCACATAGTATCTTTCCTTGGTTCGGTTGAATTTCAACAGTTCCAAGGTAGCATTAGCTTCCGCTCTCCTCGCCGCCCGCCCGGTTCGCGTCGGTTTCGCCGAAGCGACGCGATCCAAACCGCTATAGAACAAAGCAGTCGCCGAAGCCATCTCGCTATATAAAACATCCGCCCCGTAACTTTTGCAGACCTGGCGGAAAGCGGCATCCGTGAAGCCGGCCATGGGCGCGAGCGCCAGGATCGGCCGCTTTCCCGTTCTTAATTTATCCCAAAAATTCTTCTTTATATATTTTTTGATTTAAATATAAATTCATGGCTCACCTTCTCGTACGCTACGGCCGATAAAACCGGTAGGACCACTCCTAAACCGAGATAGACCCACCACAGCTGCGGCTGAGCCAGAAAAATCAAGCGCCGAGATAAGACCGAAATTGGAACCGATCCGAAAACCAAGAGGGCCAGGTTGATCAGCCAGAACACCAGCAGATGCAGGGACATGATGCTGAAAGTATGCCGTCCGATTTGGTAGACGAAATTATCCGGCCGCAAAAATCTGGCCAGATAATCACTACTGATATAAATCAGGAGGATGGCCGAGAAAGTTCCTAAAAACGTAATTGCCGGGCCGCCGTTGAACTGGAGAAAAACTAAGGAATAGCTGAAATCGCCTTGGAGCAGCTCCAAAACCAGATAGCAGGAATAGACGGCTAGCAGCCAAAAGGGGCTGACCAGAAAAGACCTGGCGGCCTCTTCGTAAATTTTAAAGACCGCTCCCCAGAGATAAACGCTCAGGGCGAAAGCGCTTCGGAAAAACACCAATGTCGGACCGGACGGTTCTCCGGGCAAATAAAAAAATAAAAAAGCGATAACCGAGCTGACAGCCAGCAGGATGAATAAAGCCGGGCGGCGATTTCTCGGAATCAACCATTGCGCCAAAATATGGACCAAAAAAAGCTGCGGCACGAACCAAGCCGCTAAGAACAAAGGATATTGGTGCCCGTCCAAGAACGGCCGGATAAAAAATCCGAACCAACTGGCATCTCCTTTCGGATTAAGGCCATAATTGGCTAAGATCATGGTCAACAGGCAGAAGAAGAGATTGAAGATAAAATAAGGAATAAGCAAATGTCTGAACTTTTTCGCCGTCCATAAGCCTTTCGCTCTGATGCTGTCCTGAGCGACAAAGAAGTAACCGGAGATAAAAAAGAACAACGCGACTTGAAAGGTGTAAGCCCAGGGACGCAACACCGGCGGCTGATAGCTGTGACCCATGACGACGAAAATGATCCCCAGGGCAAGCATGATGTCCATGGTCTTATTCCTCATAAACCAGCTAGGCTTTGCTGATCCGAACCCCCTCCGGCCCGTCCTCTACGGCGTAGCCGGCTCGTTCTATTTCCTGGCGCAAGCGGTCGGCCTCCGTCCAATTGCGCTCCGCCCGAGCCGCCTGGCGCTCATCGATCAATTTTTGGATCTCAGCACTGACCGCGACGGGCGCGGGTTCTAATTTCAACCCTAAAACCCGGTCAAAATCCAGGATGGTCGCTAATTTGTCCGGATTGCTCAGATCAGATTTTAACATTTCGTGGGCGACGGCTAAGGCTTGCGGCATATTCAGATCGTCATTAACGGCCAGCAAAAACAAATGCCGGTAATGCTCGTCGATCCGACCCTGGGGCCATTTCCATTTTTTCTGATCTTGATCATATTCGCCGAGACTGCTCACTTGGTTATACAGTCCGGCCAAACCGTTTCGCGCCGAACTAATCGCGTCTTCGCTGTATTCCATCGGCTTGCGGTAATGGGTCTGCAACGCGGCGTAACGATAAGCCAAAGGGTTGACGCCCGGCTTAATAAAAGCGTTTTCCAGAGTCAGAAAATTATTGCCGCTCTTGGCCATCTTCTTGCCGCCGGCGATATTCAAGAAAGCGCCGTGCAGCCAGTAGTTGAAAAACTTCTGCTCGGTCGCGGCCTCGCTTTGCGCGATTTCGTTGGTATGGTGGACATTGATATGATCCACGCCGCCGCAATGAATGTCCAGCTGATCACCCAGGAATTTCAGGCTCATGGCCGAACACTCGATGTGCCAGCCCGGAAAGCCGACACCCCAGGGCGAAGCCCACTCCATCTGGCGTTTGGCGCCGGCTGGCGAGAATTTCCATAAGGCGAAATCGGTCGGATTCCGTTTCTCTGGATTCTTTTCCACCCGCGCTCCTTCCTTCAATTCAGCCAGCGGCAAATGGCTCAGTTTGTTGTAATCCCTGATCTTGGACGTATCAAAATAAATGCCGTCGGAGGTGCGATAAGTATAGCCCTTTTTTTCTAGGGCCTTAACCAGGGCAATCTGCTCGGGAATATTGTCCGTCGCCCGGCACCAGATCTGCGGCGCCTCGATATTCAAAACCGCCAGATCACGCTTAAAAGATTCGGTATAGAAAGCGGCGATATCCCAGGCGCTTTTCCCTTCCCGCGCCGCGCCTGCCTCCATCTTATCCTCGCCCATGTCCATATCGCCGGTCAGGTGGCCGACATCGGTGATATTCATGACCTGCTTCACCCGATAACCGTTATACTCTAAAGTCCGTTTCAAAAAATCCTCAAACAGATAGGTCCGCAGGTTGCCGATATGAGCGAAGTTATAAACGGTCGGACCGCAAGTATAGAGGCCGACTTCCCCCGCTTTGGCCGGCCGGAACTCTTCTTTTTTCCGCGAGAGGGTATTGTATAAAAAAATAGGGGTCATAATTAAGGTTTTTATATGGTTAAGTTTAGCCTTAAGCTACCTGCTTCCGGGCCGGCGTCGCGGTCTTCGCCAACATCTTATCCAGTGACGGTTGAAATTTCAAGAGGTTCGCCTGCAGGCGGCCATCAAGACGCCGGTCTTGAGAAAAATTATGGGCTTGTTCGGCTAAGGAAGAAATCAATTGGTCAAAGACGGCTTGTTCTGCCGGACCCGGTCCGGCCGTCCCCGCGCTCAAGCCAGCCAATAAGCTATTCAATGCTTTATTATCCAGAGAAAAATAGAAAATCGGCAGGTTGGACAAACTGGCGCGGATTAATTTGCCGTTCTGGATAGTCGCCCCGTATTTGATCTGGGCGCCGCCGGCGGCCATCTTGCGCCCGATTTTCTTGTCTTTAAGCTTATCGCTTTGGGCGCCCAGGTTATCAATGACGTCGTCAATGCCGCAGACTACGGCGCCCGTTTCCTTATCAATGATCAACTGATCGGCTCCATTTTCATAATCGTCATAGTTAGAAGCGCGGACGACGACGAACTGGTCTCCCAAGATCTTATCAAACAAGAGATCCAGGGCGATCTCCGTGATGTTGGCCGGATTCTTTTCGCGGGCGGCCAGCCAAGCGCCCAGAGTCTTTTCCTCCGCCTGCGCCCATTCTGCTTCCCGCATATAGACGGCTTGGCGGTCGGTATCGGTCTCCGGGCCGCTGATCTTGATCTGGCCTAAAACATTGACGAATTCGCCATATTCACCGTTCAAGCGCCCGGCCTGCTTGGACAAAGCCTGCTTTAAAACCGGCAAATAAGTTTCCGGCCTCGGCAATTTCTCCTCGACCGGAATCTTGTCGCCGACTTCTAACCCCGGTAAATACTCAATGTGGCTCATATGCTCAATTTAAAAATTAGCGAGAAGACGGGGATGCTTCGGCCAAAGCGACCAGATTCTCCTTATGGCGCGGCTGTTTCAACTTAGCGTTCAAGTGCACCCGCTCTTTGGTCGTCCCGGCCGACTTAGCCTGCCAAGCCGAACCTTTAAGACCGCGGATGACCGCTTTATCTATATCCCTCTTCGCCAGTTTGATAATCTGCCGCTTAGGCATAGCTCAAAATTTGAATTCCCCTTCGCTGACCAGTTCGCGAAGCGGCTTGCGGCCGGATGGCGTTTCCCGAGCCTGCAGGGCGTCGCTCAGGTCTTCCTTGTTTCCCGGCCGGCCGATAGCGATCATCGCTTCTACCTTATAGTCATCTCTTATAGCCAACTCGGTCTTGGCGCGCTCATAATCGAAACCGGACATGCCATGGGCGATCAGGCCGCGGCTGGTCGCTTCTAAGGCTAAGTTTTCCCAGGCGGCGCCGGCGGAAAAGCTGGCGGTCTGGTCAAAACGGCCGCTAGCCTCTGATTTTTGCCGGGATAACACAAGTACCAAGACGGCTGCCCGCTTGGTCCAAGCCTGGTTGAATTCGCCCAGCAAGGAAAATAACTTATCCCAATGCGGCGTTTGATTCTTGGCATAAATGAAGCGCCAAGGCTGGCTATTGGAAGACGAGGGCGCCCATTTGGCCGCTTCGAACAGTGCCATCAGCTCTTCGTCTGATAAGGTTCCGCCGCTTAAAGCCCGTGGCGACCAGCGCTTAAGAATCAGGGGGTTGATTTCCTGCTCCGGCTGACGGAAGTCGCGGATATTTATGTCAGTAACCATATGATTAAAAATTAATGAATAAGACGGAGTGTCCTCCTATTCATTATACGCACTGGCTAGCGGACGGCGGGCTGGCGGTCGTGGATCAGGGTGTTGCTGAGCCAAGCCCCCAGCCAGAGCCAGAGCGACAGCCAAATCGCGGTCCACAGGCCATCGACTCTGAAACCCTGAACGATACTGGCTGCCAAGAGGACCAGCAAACCGTTAATTATCAGGGTAAACAGGCCAAGAGTCAGAATATTTATCGGTAAAGTCAGAATAACCAGGATTGGCCGGATAACCGCATTGATCAGTCCTAAGATAATGGCGGTGACTAAAGCGGCCCAGAGACCGGAAACAACCACGCCGCTAATGATAAACGGAGCTAATAATAGAAATAAAATATTAATAATGAAACGGATGATAAATTTCATATACTTGGCGAGTTAATTGATTATAGCTTTATTTTAGCATATTTCGCCAAAAAAATCATTTTAATCTTAAAATAGCTTATATGGTGGGATATCACTCAATTTATTGACTATTTTACTAATTTTTAGTATTATCAAAGGTTATGCAGTTCTTAAACAATGCCTCTTAAAAGAGGAAAATAATCACTAAACGAAGGAGGTGCTTATGGCACTAAGATCAGGCGCTTTATGGACAGTTCGCTATCGAGGCAGCGATCCGTTCGGCGGGCCAGTATTAAAAGGGTTATCAGCTATCGAGGGTCTTAATTTATTAGGAGAAGCTAAACAAGCGGGCGCAATCGACATGTTTTCGGCCCACGATGATGATTTAGTAGATTACGACCCGATGAAGCCTTTGGATTATCTTGATCCCAATGATCCCATCCACGAAAAAATATCGGAAATCAAAACGACTATGACGAAATGGGATCTGCCCATGCATATGGCGACCTGTTCTCTGCATGGCCATCCGGTGTTCACCGCGGGTGGATTTACTAACCGTAATCCTGAAATTCGTAAACTAGCTCAGGAAAAAGCCAAACGCTGCGCCTGGATCGGTAATCAACTTGGCGCTACCATGGCTACCTACTGGGTGGCTAGAGACGGTTTCGAATCTCCGCCTACAGTCAATACCGATCTTGATAACTGCCCATACTCCTGGCTGCGGGAAGCCTTAAACGGCATCAGTGAAGAATGTATTTCAAAAAACTATTCCATTAAAGCCGCAACTATTGAGCCAAAAGTAAATGAACCGCGCGGCTATATGTACCTGCCACTGGTCGGCTCCGCGATCGCCTTTATTGACCGTTTGAAATATCCAGACTTCTGGGGTGTCAATCCGGAAGTACCGCAACATAGCAGCATGGGCAATCAATCCCCGTTCTTGGAAATCATGCAAGCGGCATGGATGGGCAAATTAAACTTCTTACACGTTGGCGGTCAAATTCCCGGGCAGTTCGATGATGACTTCCCGTTGTTATTCGGGCCCGGCAAGGAAGAAATGATTAATATCATGCTCTACCTTGACCGCATCGGCTGGAAAGGAGTTATCGAATTTGATTGCCATCCGTTACGTAGCGACCTCACCGCTATGGTCGGAGAACAAAGGGACATTTTCTATCAATTTCTAAATTACAATAACCGGATGTTAAAATTGATAGAAGTGATTGTTGAACGCCTGAAAAACAACCAGGCTTTTAATGATTCTCTACAAGAATTAAACAATGGTCTAAACGGCCGCCAGAATCATCTGAAAGTTGAAGAAGCCTTCAACATGGCGCTCTTCAATGTTAGTCTGGAAGAACTTAAAATTGTAAATTACGTTTAATCAGTACAAGCAGGGTAAATCTATCCCCTGCTTTTTTTATTTGCGCCGGAAAATGACAAATAATTAAACCCGGCCGGCAGGGCGCCCAAAAATATGCTACAATATGGATAATATGCGCCAAATCATTATTGGTACCAAAAACCAGGCTAAATTCGCACAAATGCGGGACGCGCTCCGTCCTTTAGGCTTAGAAGCGGTCATGCCTGAAGATCTGCCGGAAGTGATAGAAGACGGCGAAACCAACCAGATTAACGCCAGGAAAAAAGCTTTGACCTATGCCCGTTTCCTTAACGACGCGGTCCTATCAATGGACAACGCCTTATATTTCCCGGACCTGCCGGCTGACGAGCAGCCGGGCCAGAATGTCCGCCGCATCAAGGGACGGATAGACCGGCCGAGCGATAACGAAATACTGGAATATTATCGCGATTTGATCGACCGCTACGGCGGCGAAATCAAAGGGCGTTGGGAGTATGCTATTTGCCTGGCCAGACCGGACGGCCAGTATTGGGAAACGACCGTGAATTCCGAGCGAACTTTCGTTAGCCGGCAAAGTGACAGTATCATGGCTGGCTACCCGCTTGAATCATTGCAAATCGACCCAAAAAGCGGCCGACCATTGGCCAGTTTGCCGGAAGAGGATAGACGCCGCCTCATGTCCCAACGGATCAGCGGACCGCTCCAGGAATTTATCAAGGCTACTTGGCTGGCGGAACCGGAAATATAAACCTGTCGAATCGCCGCCGGCGCCGATCAAGTCGCCGCCTGCTCCCAATGAATAATAATATCTAACCAAATAAAAAATGGCCTCTGGGGCCATTTTTCAATGGTGGTCGTTAGTGGATTCGAACCACTGACCTCCGCGATGTGAACGCGGCGCTCTAACCAGCTGAGCCAAACGACCATTTAAAACCCCGCCGTAACAACCAGCGGGGTTACACACACGAGACGTAGAATAACGTCTTAAGGTGGGTTTAATCGCGCGAAATTAGGCTGAAACTAAACTTTTTTGATAACTGTCTTTCCAGAATTGGAAAGCGGTTCCCGGCTTCAGATTCTGCGGCAAACCGCAGACCAGCCGGAGGATAGTCAAGAATTCCTTTTGGTAGTCTTCTTCGAACATATACACCGAAGAGAGTTTTAAATCATAGAGAGAATGTTCTTTGTATTGATCTTGCAGTACGTCAAGACAGTCTTTATCAGCGCAGCACCATAATTTGCCCAGAGCCGTAAAAGCGACGAATTGCGCCGGATGGCCGCAATAAGTACAAATCGATTTGACTGGTAGGTTTTCGCCGGCCGCGGAGATGAAATCTAAATGCTGCAGGGCTTCCGGGCAGCAATCAAATTTCTTGATCGCGGTAAAAATTTTCGGTTCGGTCAGGGCTAAAACATCCAAACACTTTCCGGCAAACATTCCTAAATGCTTAAGATCGGGAAAATAGAAGGGCGCCTGAGGCGTCGACGATGCCGCTCCGTTACTTTTCATGGTTAACCTCCAAATTAGTTGATTGATTATTTTTTGATGCTTATACTGTTTTGATAGTGATCTGCGAATAGCGCCAAAATTTGTTTGGGGTTGGCGTGCCGGGACAAGCCAATGATATTCTTCATGAATTTGGCGGCCTGCTGCTGTTCGGGCGGACGATTACTTAAAAGGCATAGAGTCCTTAAGCTGATCGGATAAATAATTCCCTGTTCATCATGATTATTCGCTGCATGGGTCCGATTGATCAGCTTGGTCGAACAATGAAAATCGGCGCAACACATCATATCGTATCTGGCCTTCCCATTTTTAATGGTAAATTGAACAACTTTATGCCGGCCGCAAAAACAATAAGGTATGGTTGGCAGATTTTCACCGGCGCTGAACAAAAAATTGAGATGTGAGACTAAAGCGCAATCCGGCGATCTTAGCAAACTGATCGCGGCGGCCGGATCCTGAAAAATAAGAGTTTCGACTGCCTGACCCTCATATCGACCTGAGGACAGAAAATAGGGTTGTTCGGGAATCTCTGAAATCATAGAACTACTCCTCGTATAGATTGATGGATGATATTGTTTATTAATGAACCAGAACGGTGCCCGAGGGGGGATTTGAACCCCCATGGGATTGCTCCCACAGCGCCCTGAACGCTGCGTGTCTACCAATTTCACCACCCGGGCGTTTTTATCGATTCTATATGATTACACAAAATAAAAAATTTGTAAATCACGGCAGAACCTTCTTGATTTCGGCGACGATTTTCTCCAAATCCCAGTCGCTTTTGACGAAATAGCGGGCCACCCAATTGGTCAAAGCGGCCGAGATCTTTTCCTTACTGCCGGAATTTGACAGCATCATGACTATGATGTCATTGCCCCAGTTGGCGGCGCGGATTTTTTCCAGCATGGTCAGACCGTCCATCTTCGGCATCTTGATATCGCAAAGGATGAGATCTGGCCGGTGCTTTTCGGCCAAGTCCAAGCCTTGGATGCCGTCGTAGGCGGCTAAAACCTCGAAACCGGCTTCCTTCAGCTTGATACTCAAAGCTTGTACTAATTGGATTTCGTCTTCGACGATGAGAATTTTTTTGCTCATATTTTTATGCGCTTAATTTTAGTTTTTTTATTTGTCACGCTACGAGCGGCAGGCTCTCCGGCCGCCACGACGCCAGCGGTCTGATTAACCGCCGTCCGGGGCACTTCCTCAATCAGATAATGATCGCCCTTCCTCGGCAGGGAGAAATAAAAGGTCGATCCTTTGTTCTCCGCCGATTTCAACCAGAGCTCGCCGCCGTGCGCTCTGACGATTTCCCGCGCGATATAGAGGCCGAGGCCGGTGCCATCGGGGTCCCGCAGGGCGGCGTTAGCGGCCCGGAAGAATTTCTCGAACAGGCGCGGCTGCTGCTTCAGCGGAATGCCGATGCCATGATCCTGAACCGAAAAGATGACCCGGGACGGCTTGAGCGAGGCGGCAAGATGAATCTGTTTGCGCTGACCGCCATATTTGGTTGCGTTGCTGAGTAAATTCTGCCAAACCTGCCGGAGCTTGTCCGGATCGGCGTAAACGGCCAGATCGGCGGGGACGTCGTTAATCAGCCGCAGGCGGCGCGTGGTCAGCAAATGCAGATTCTCGGCGACCGCCTCCTTGATCAAATCATTCACCGGTAAATTCTTCTTGACCAGGGTGAACTTACGCCCGGTCTCGATATGGGAAACGTCCAGGAGGTCGTCGACCAGACGGATCATCTTGCGGTTGCTGGTAGCGATTTGGCGCAAGAATTCCTGCTGCTCAGCGGTCAGGTTCCGGGACTTGTTCCCCGCCAGGAGCTCGGTGAACCAGCGGATGCTGGTAAGCGGCATACGCAATTGGTGGGACGCGATGCTGATGAACTCGTCCTTGGTCTTGTCCAGCTTCTGGAGCATCTCGTTCTTTTCCTGAAGCTGGGCGGTGGCCTTTTTGATTTCCCGCTTCAATTTGACGTTGAAACGCTTAACCCGCTGATATAATAAGGCGTTCTCCAGGGCGATGCTGATTTCGACGCCGACGGTCTCCAGGACTGCCAAATCTTGCTTATTATAGCTTTCGCCCGACTCCTTCGCGCCTAAAAACAACAAATAAGACAATTTCTTCTTGAGGCTTATCGGCACGATGACGTCGACCGGCAATTTGCCCAGCCGGTTCAGGAAATGGGAAAACTGGCGATCGGGCGATTTATTGATGCTCTTGACCGTGAGCGGCCGGCCGGCGGCGAACAGCAGATTTAAAGTATGGTAATCCAAAAACATCTTGGCGCGGCGGCGGCAGTGGAAACCGTTATTATACAACACCGGCCAATACTGCAAATCTTCCGCGCAGCCGAGCGCGGCCATGGCCCGGCTATGGAAGGCGGGCATGACGATATTGGCCATGGAGCGGAAAATCCAACCGACATCCAAAGAGGCGCGCAAACGGCTGTTCAGGTTATAGATCAATTCCTGCACGTCATAAAGCGAGGAAAAGAAATATTTGTTGGATAACTTATAATATTCATCTTTCAAGGGCGGGAAAGCCAGTAAAGACAAGAACAGCAGGAAAAAATAGGCCGGCACCAGATAGCGCGGAAACAGCTGATAGAAAAAATTCAGCCAAATGGCCACCGGAATCAGGATAGAAACGAAAGATAAGGCGTAGACCAGATAGCGCCGCATGATGAATTTGACGTCCAGCAGCTGATAGTAGACGATGGCGTAGGTAATCAGGACGCAAAAAACGATCGGCGAAATCAAAGCGACCGGATAAACGGCGATGCCGTAAGCCGGCAGATAGGCCAGGGCGCCGACCAGATTCAGGAAAGCGAAGGCAATGACATAATAGACGGCGCGCACCCGCTCTTTCCGGTCCTTGCTCTGCCAACGATAATGGATAAAGTTATATAGGAAAGCGAAAATGTAGAAAAAGAAGAAAGCCAGAAAAAAGTGATGGCCGAGCTGCGCCCGAGTATGGGCGCCCCACTGGTAGTGGAACACTTCATCGACGAAATAAGGCGTCCGGCTGAGCAGCAAGAAGCAGATGGACAGGGCGTAAGCCAGCCACATCAGGGCACGGCGGCGGCGGTTATAGAAAGTGGCGGCTAGGGAAAAATGATACTGAATAGCCGGCACGAAAACCACGCCCAAATAAACAAAGCGGTCCCAGAAGATAATCTGATAATCGCTCCGGGAAACGAACATCATGAAAGTGCCGAATTCCCAGACGGCAAAAACGATGGTGACGGCGAAAAATAACCGGTGCAACGTCAATTGGCGGCCTTTCCGTAAAACAAAAACGCCCAAAAAGATAATGAGGGCCAGGCTGACGAGCGGAAAGAAATCAGTTAAATGCAAACTGAAATTGGACATAGGGGACTAGTTCTCAGTTTAACATTTTTTCTGAAATTTAAAAAGAGGAATCGGGTCAGGATTCCTCTTAGTTAGCTGTTTCCGCTTTTAAAGCGGAGCGCTGACTTAATATGGCACCATAGAGTGCCCTGGGGTCTCATTTAAAAGATCAAAGAACGGTATCTGCACCACAGCCCGGTTAAGCTCTAATTGCTCATTGACGAGGTCCATGTTCGCCTGATTGACCTGGAAGAAATCGCGGCCGGCTAGATTAGTTCCGTCCTGCCCGGCCAAACCGAGCATAATAGCTTCGGTAAAGCAGCCATACCAGAAACCGACGGCGGGAAATTGCAGGATATCGGGTGAAAAATCATATTTCAGAGTCGGCAGGAAGAAGTCGCCGGCGCTGAAACGCCGCACGGTCGGCGGCAGGGCGTTCATCAATCGGGCACCGACGCCCGGCGGTACGGCCACATCAACGATAACCGCTTGCTCGGACAACAGGCTTTTAAAAGCTTGGGGATCCAGCCTATCGCGATGCAAATGAGTACAGGAAATAAACAGTTTGACGCTATTGCCGATGGCGGCAAAATCATCAGTCAGCCTGACCGCCGCCGGCAAAGCCAAATGCTGGCTGGAAAAAACGACGAGCTGCCGGCAGCCATAGGATAAGAGCTGCCTGATTACCGCCTCGCCCAGGAAACCGGCGCCCATCACGACGATCTTGTCGGTACTGGCTACGGCCGACCCGAACAGGGCGCCGACCAGACGCAAGAAAGACAAGATGGTGCCGTTATCGCCGATAGTGAAGACAAGGTCCGGATATTTTTCCTTGAACTCGCGCCCGGACCGGCCGGGCAAACGCTTAGTCGCCGCCGCGAACACGATAGTCTTAATGCCGCGGGAAACAAAATATGCCACGACGGATTTTAAATATAGCTGCCCCCGGCGTATCCCCTCCTTGGTGCCGGCGGCATCGGTCAAGAGATCCAGCAGCACGACCTCGCCGCCGATTTCCCGGCCGTCCGCCGCGCTGAAGACAAAATCCAGCGGCGTAAAAAAACCGCCGCTCGACCGGCCGAGCGCATTCGTTACCAAATCCCGGTGCGCCGGCGTCAAAACGTTAGCGATGATGCCCACTGAAGGTGAATGATTTTTAAAAGAACTCATGATGACTTACTCCTTTTGCTGTTTCATTTAGATTTTTTGGGTTATTTTTATGCTTACTTTACATCTTATCACGCCCTGCCCCTTTTCACAAACCAGTGTGCTATAATGTAAGGTATGCTTAATCTGGACGTGGAAAAACAATACTTCGAACTCGGCTATCAGCTTATCGGCGGGGTGGACGAAGCCGGCCGCGGCCCCTTGGCCGGACCGGTCGTGGCCGCCTGCGTGGTCATCGGGCCGGATTTTAAAATAGACCATCCGGATCTGGAACTGGTCGCCGACTCTAAAACCCTGAACCCCAAGAAACGAGAACGCTTATTCCGGATTATCCGCGAAAAAGCCAAGGCCGTGGAAATCGGCGTCGTTGATAACGCCACGATAGACAAGATCAATATCCTGCAAGCCAGCTTCCTGGCCATGCGGCGGGCGATCCGGCAACTCAGCGTCAATCCGGACTACATCCTGCTCGACGGCGGCTTCAAGATCCCGAAACTGGACAAGCCGCAGACCGCTATTGTCAAAGGCGACAGCCTGGTCTGGGCCATTGCCGCCGCCTCGATAATCGCCAAGGTAAGCCGCGACTATCTGATGGCGGAAATAGACAAGCAGTACCCGCAATACGAATTCGCCAAGCACAAAGGCTACGGCACCAAACTGCATTTCGCCAAAATAAAAGAGCTGGGCCCCTGCCCGCTCCACCGCCAGAGCTTCAGTCCGATCAAGGAATTAAAAAAATAAGCGCCGCTGAGCGCTTATTTTTTAACACCACTCTCGCTGATCAACTTAATTTAATTTCCAGCCGGCCGCCCAAAGCGGCCACTACTTTATCCAAAAAAGTAATCGTAAAGTTCTGTTGTCCGCTTTCCAAACGGGCGATATTACTCTGTGTCGTACCGATCTTCTTAGCCAGGGATCTCTGGCTAATCTTTTTCTTTTTGCGCAGTTGTAAAAGGCTATAAGCCAACTCCAGTTGCCGGCCATATTCATCAAAAAGACGTTTGAATTCGGGATTTTTCAATTCTTGAGCCAGGATTGTATCAAGGTCATCGGCTTTGAATATTTTCTTCTTCATATAATTCAGCGCAATTGTTAATTATTTCATAATAACGTCCTAAGGCCGTATTAATTTCTCGCGGCGGCGTTTTGTCTACTTTCTTCAAAAAAGCATGCAATATAACTATCGTCCGACCAATGAAACAAAAATATAATAGGCGATGATGATGATTAGAAAAATCTACCCTAAGCTCTCTGATGCCGCTAACTATATGTCGGCTGTATGGTTCGTCTAAATAACCGCCATGATCACGCAAATATTCAAGGTATTTATATATTTTAGTTCTTTGCCGGTATTCAAGATGGTGAATATAATCTCTAACCGGTCTATTACCGGTGCGACTATTACGATAAAACTTAATTCTATATTTTTCATTATATATCATATATGATATATGTCAATATAAACAAAAGTGGCGATTTTGCCGGCTGGCATATCCAATCTAACAAACCAGACCTTAAGAACAGCTTAAATATTTTTAAAGATCGGGTATCAAGGAAGCGGTCGCCGGAATAACTATCAAAAAAAGCCGCCATAATAAAAGACGGGCTTACGAGGCCCGCCTTTTATGTTCTATCAGTCAATTATTGACGATACTATTTCACTGTCCCGACGCCGAGTTGGCGCAGGTTAGTATTATTCACGCCGAGACCCAGCTTGCGCATTACGTTGAATGCGTCGGCCGGACGGCCCAGATAATACAGCTTCAAATCCGTCGGATTGACGTAGTAGGCCATGCCCTTATCCTCCACTTTCAGGAGGATGCGGCCGGCGAGTCTCGCCGGAGCCTTGCCGTTCTTGAAGGTCGCGAAGGTCTTGTTGCTGACGCCGAGCGCCATCTTTCTCATCATGGCAAAGGCATCGGCCGGCGTACCTAAGTAATACTTCAAGCCATCGACCGGATTCATATACCAGGCTTCGCCATGGCTCTGGACCTGCAGCAGGATGCGGCCGGCCAAGCGCTTGGCTAAGGCCTTGTTGACTTTAACTACCAGGGCTTTCTCCATGGTCACGAAATCGCCAGAACTCGGCGCGCTGGTGACCACGCTGCTCTCGTCAGTAGTAACGGTCACGCTGCAGACGCGGCGCAAAGCATCAGTTTGCTGTGCGGTCAAGGCACAACCAGCCGGCGTGCGGCTCACGGCTTCGCGGTATTGGTAACCGTTGAAGCAGGTCGCCGTGTAGTTGCCGTAGGTCACCTCGGTGCAGACCGGCGTACTGACTACTCCGCCGCCGCCGCCAGCCGTACTGGCCGAATTGCCGCTACCGGTATCGGTACCGGCCACGAAAGTGGACAGATGGGTGGTCGTAAACGAACAGATGCCGCCGGAAACCGTGCAGGTCGCACCGGAGTATGACCAGGCGCCGGAAGCATCCTTACGATACAGGGTCAGAGTTTGGCCGTTATAGCTGGCCCCCACATTCAAGGCGATGGTAATGGCCGGCGAAACGGTCAGATCCAGGCTCGGCAAGCCAAAGGACAAAGCCGAACCGGCAATCGTCACGTTATTCAGGCCGGTGGTCGACGCGCCGTTAGCCGCGGCTAACTGCGAAAAGTTGGCCGCCGAACCGGAGGTAAACGTCGTGCCGCTCGGGATAGTAACAGTCACGCCGCTCGCGACGGTCATGGTCACCTTATCGGTGAAGGTCACCTGGGTGGTGTTGGCGATGTTCGCGCCGTTAGGCACCATCACGCCGCTCTGGACCAGGCTGGCCATGCTAGCCGGAGTAACTTCGTAACCGTTGGTGGCGTCATAGGTCACGCCGGAAGCGATATAACCATAACCATAGCCGTAATCATAGACGGTCGGGTTAGCGTTACCGGTCGTGCGATAACCGGCATAAGTGCCGCCATCAAAACCGCCGCCGTAGCCGTAGCCATAGCCGTAGCCATAACCCCAGCCGGTCGAGCCGGTCTGCCGGGCGAATTGCGCGTAGATGTTCGGACCGAAGACGAAAGCGAAAGCGGCTACCGCCAAGAAACTAAAAATAGCGGCTGCCATCTTCTTCTCGGAAAACAGGAAAGCTTTGATTGTCTTCATTGTTTTGAAAATAAAATAATTACAAAATTACGTAGTTTTTATAATCATTTTAATTTTTATTTATTTTTAATTCGACCTTTATGTACTAATTATACAATATTTGCTTGCCAGCAACAATCAATTTATGGTCAAGTTATCCACAGATTAAAAAAGCAAATTTTGTAAAGACTATTGATTGAATTTTCTGAGGTCAGACCTCTTTTTCCGAGGCGCTTGTTTTATTTTCTTTTTTTTCCTTGGCCAGTTCCCTGACCTGGGTCAAGACCGTTATAACAAGGAAATAGTAGGCGTAAATCGCCATAGCTTCGGCCCAAGTATCCTGCTTTAAAAACAGTAGCACCGGACAAGCGGCCAGAAAGACGAGAGCGATGCCGGCGGCATAGCGACTGTCCAATATGGAAATTATCGATACCAAAGCATAAACCAGAACCAGAAAATCTACGACACCGATGTCTTTGAATAAGGCAAAGGCCAGAACGACCGTAACAATAAGCAGGCGCCGCCAATAGCGGCGGACCAGACGGGATAAGCGGGGCCGGACAATATTAAGGAATAGGAGCAGCCGGCTGACGATAAGTCCGGCTGCCTGCCGCCAGCCGTATCTGACTGACAGGCTGGGCACGAAAGAAAGCAGGAAAAGCAGAGTGAAGAATATAACGGAGCCGTGGAAAGCCGGCCAATAGAAAAAAGTGCGCCAAGTCCGAGAAAAAATAGCGACGCCGAGCGACAGCAGGTAGAAGCCGAGATAATAAGGATAAAAGCTCTCGACTTTCCCCCTTAACTCCGTCCAGAAAGTTTTTAAATCAAATTTGTTCGGCATATATTTTTCGTTTAGCAGAGCGATATTCAAATAAGAGCAGAAGCAGCAAGGCTAGATCGATCGCGGCAAAAATCCATAATAAGGAATAAATGACCGACCAGAAGCTGGTATGGAACAAGCCGAGCATTACTATCTCCAACCCAGCACCAAGGCTTAAGAGCAACAAGCCGCCGCGGCGCGACAAGGCCAGGAAATATTGGGACAGCACGGTCATCAGGGTCAGCAACAGGATAACGATGCTAAACAAAGGCAGATACGGCGCTAAGATCAGGTATTTGGCGCCGACCACGAAATTAATGGTTAAGTGCGGAAACAGGGAGATAAACAAGGTTGCCGGCAAAATCACCAGAGACATCAGGCCGAGCGATTTAAGCAAAACGCCATACTTGCGCAAGCTCCGGTCTTCCGCCAGGCCAGCCAAAACCGGAAACATCACCAGCGGCACCGTGCCGCCGATAAAATAAATAATGCGGCCAATGGTGAGCATAGCGCCGTAAAGGCCGGCCTCCTCCGGGCTGAAAAACGACTTGACGAAGAGCATATCGAAATTATAGAAGAATTGATATAAAGCGGTAAACCATAAGACCAGAGCGGCGTAAGGCCAGAGGGCGCGCAAGGAAACTTTCAAGTCGGGAGAAACCGGTTGATCAGCCTTAACTTTAACTAATGGCAGACTAACTAAGAGCGCCAGCACACTGGTCAAGCCGAGCGCCCAGGCTGCGCCGTAAAGTCCTAGGGGCCAAAGCACGACCAGAGCAACGACGAGTAGGAGCCGGCAGACTGGCTCGGAAAGATTGACCATAGCCAAGGCAGGAAACCGCTGCAAGCCGTTAATGGTCGCCCGGTTGGCGGCCAGGGGAAAGATATAGAGGAGGAATAGAGAGGCGATAAGCAGAACAGAAGGTTCGCCGATCTTAAGCAACCGGTTCAAGGGAGACAGGAAGGCGGAGAGGAAGACGAAGGCCGTCAGGCCAAAAATCGCCAGGCACCAAAAAGCGCGGCGGCGCAAGACCGGCACAGCCGCCGGCTGGCGGGCGGAAAGGACGGAGACTTCCCTAGTCATAGTAGTAATGATAACGGCGGTTATAATACTAAGAATGGTCAGGAAAGACTGAAGCGCCTGAAAATCGCCGTAAGCGGCGACCGACAAGTGACGGGTCAGGATTGGATGGACCAGATAGTTTAAAACCGAACCAAGGAGATTGGCTAACGTAAGGATGAAGGTGCCGAAAACGAATTTGTCGGCCAATAGTTGTCTAAGATTTAATTTCATAAACTAATAAAGTATTGGTTTCTAGAAGGGGCTTCACATAAGACCGCTGGTTCAGCCACAGATAACCGATAAAATCTAGCTCCTTGGCTAGGATGATATAGCGGACGGGCGAATTTAGAACGGGCGGACCGTTTTTCCCCCGCTCCGCCAGCCAGGCAGCCACGGCCGCGCCGTCTGGACTCTGGCTATTGTCATAGATACCGCCCCACTCCATATTAGTGCCGCTTAATACCGGACAAGTGAAAAAAACCGGCGCCGGGTTAGCAATTATCTTGCCCACCCAATTAAAACTCATATACAAATGCCAAGGCAGGAACAGAATCCGATCAGAACAGTCATCGGACTGGGCGGAGCGATTGACCAGAAACTTATCGACCTGATACCAATCGTCCGGATATAGCGTAGGCACGACCTGGCGATTGAAGCCCCAGAGCAAAGAGGGCGTCTGCATGACAATAACCGCGCCCAAGATAAAGCCGGCGACCATCCGGTTGGCGGCGATGATCTTGAACTGCCTGAGCCTGGCCGCACCGATAGTCAGATAATAAAGATAAATCGGGATAATGACCGCCACCCATTTCTGCGGTTCGCGCAGGCCTTTATAGAACGGCAGATGATCGTATAGGAATAGGCTGAAGCCGCGCGTCGCTGGCGTCTTGATGCCGAGAGCGAGGACAACGGCCAAGGCAAAGACAAACAATAAGCCGGCGCTGAACATTTTCTCTGGTCTTGAACGTTTCCAGAAACTCAAATAAATGCCGTAGATAATTATCGGCGCTAGGAATAAGAAGCTGCGCTGCCAGCCGGCGACATCCGTCAAGTCAGCATAACGGAACTGGTCTTTGCCCCAGAAGCCGGACATCATAAGCACATTTGACAGAGCGCCCCAGCTAGTTTTGCCGGCCGTCTGGAAAACTATGAGGTCGTGGTTGGTGATTCCCTGCCCGACGAAAGCTGCCAAAGAAGAATGTCTGATAGCCAGAGCAATCAGCCAATTAGCGTTTAGAACTAGGACGATAGCGACAGATAAGAGCAATGAAACCAATAATTTCTGGCCGCCATTTTTCGCCTTGATCTCGCCACGCCTTGAATAAAGATTAATGAAAAATAGGATATAAAAAGGCAAGAGCAGAAAGACAAAATGGGCGGAAAACATGATGGCTAAAGCGCTAAAGATGGCTGATTGCCAGATATATTTAAAATCCAAATTCGGCCCAACAGCGAGCAATTTAGCCAGTGCGAATAGCAGAAATCCATAAGATAATAAGACGCCGAACTGACCGTATAGGGCACGGTCGTAGACAAAAGGGTTGAATAAGAAGAATAAAGAAAAAACAAAACTTAAACAAGCGGACATCACGTCATCTTTGAAGGCAGATAATTGCAATATGGTGTAAACTAAAGCCCGGCCAGCAACGAGCAGTAGTAAAAAAACAGCGCCGATAAACATTTTCTCCAAAAATGCCAACGGAATAATGGAAGCCAGCCCTCTGACAAGCAGATTAAACAAAAACCAGGGAGCGTACCAATTAAGTGTAATATTCGGCCCCCATACCATATCGGTCATAAAAAGATAACCGGATTTTAAGAACCAGGGACAAGCTATGAAGATTATCATCAGAATATACGACCAATATTTATAAAAAAAATTTTTAATTATTTTTTTCATTTATAGCTTGCTGTTATTTCTAGTAAAATTTTTTAAAATATCTATCGATATCTTAAAAATAAATAATAAATATACAAAACCAATTATAGCTGATAGATATATCGCATTATCGTTATTATAATCATATAAAGAATGTGAATTAATATTAGTGATATACAATTCTAAATCATCTTCATTAATTATCCCCGTATAATCATCTGTAATGATCATATTATTAATTTGCGAAATACAATTTATATCTATATCAAAACCCTGGTATAAATTATTATCAACGTAATCAAATATCTTTGAGCGATAGCCGCCTAAACGGCATTGATTAAATTTGGCGCCGACTAAATATGATTTAATTATATTCCCTCTGTCCAAATTTTTAATTATCAAAAATACTCTGAAATTATTTTTGTTAATATTTTTATTGTCAGTTATTTCCGGAATCAATGAAGATTTATAAATATTATCGTTTCGAAAAAATAGAGTACCATCATGGATCTTATCTATCTTATAGGTAGCAAATATTATTCCCCTATGAAACACCCCCCTAGAAAAAGCGATGCTATTATTATCTAATCCATATAAAATAAATGAATAAATTACCTGGGTATAAATTATAAAAATAAAAATCCAAAGCAGTGCAACAAATTTAAAATACGCAGTAACGTTAATTATATTTTTTGTTTTTTTATCGAAAAAAATTAAAATAATTGCTGAACTTAAAATAAAAAGAACTATAAATTCCCCAGTTACATATTTAGAAGTAATCGAAGCATCGTTCAAGGCTAAAGGGGTAAAATGATTAAAAATATCCAAAAAAAAGGTACGGGCCCCCAATTCATTTTTCAATGAATAAATAGAGCCAACCACTGTTAGAGATATAAATGACCACAGTAAATTTTCATTATCTATAATTAAAAGTATTAATAAAGGCACTAACCAAGATAAATAATGGATTTGGAAATTACCAATTAAGACCAAAAAATAAAACAGAAAAAGCAGCACATCTTTAATAAAAGTCAAAATATTGTAATCTTTCTTTTTATAAAAAATTAAAATAAATCTATAACAAAAATGAAAAAATAATATTATTAAAATTAAAAAAATGCCACGATTACTTATATTAAACAATAGAGCATTCTTTAAATTACTAATCGGCGCCAGGCCCAAAATATTGTTAATAGATGAAAAAAGATTTAACGGCGGCATTTTTTTCTCCAAAATCATAATTGGAGTATTTGCTCGAGAAAGTGAAATTATAGAATTAAAATTCTTACTAACCAAAGAGAAATCAAAGAAAAAATGTATATAAGAAAACAGTAAAAAGGCAAGAAAAACTAACAAAGCCTTTCTACCGATCTTAATTTCTTTGTTAGCATAAAAATAAAATACTAAAAAGGGGAAAATTAGAAGAATAAAATATTTAGTTGTAAAAGCAAGGCCCAGTGATAATCCTATTAGCCAATAATTCTTTTTTAATAATCCTAAAATCAAAATAATAATTGAAAATGGAATTAATATCTCATAATGACCATGAATACCGTAAACATAATAAATTAATGGGTTCAAAAACCACATTAAAAATCCCAACCTAGCTTTATCATCATCATTATATAAAAAATTAACTATCTTATAAATCAAAAACCCGCTGATAAGGTCCACTAGTAGAAATGGAATTTTAAAAACAAAATGTAAGAGGAGCAGCTGATCCGGAGGGATAGAAAACATTTTTAGAATAACTAAGTACAAGGAATATAGAGGGTGCCATAATAAAATCAATAAATTACCTTTATTCCAAGATCCAAATATGCTTAAATTATAGATGGTATTCTGTTGGAATGTATTAGCAAAGGTCCAGAAATCGTAAGGATGTGCGCTCCAAAAAATAAAAATTAGTTTTACCAAAAAAGTAAAAATTGTAATCTTCAAAAAATTTTTTTTAAAAAATTCTATCATTTTATTTGAGGTATGCCATATTTCAAAATATAACCTATTTTGTAAAAAGTAAAAATTATTAATTTTTTTCTAAAAAGAAAAAAATCACTGATTATTCTATATCGTTGGACTAAACGCCGCTTGATCAGAATGGCACGAAAATTATTCTTAATATATATGATTGACCAAATATAGGCTCTGCAAACCTCCAGACGTCCCATGAAAACTAGAACGATCATTTCCAATAATTGAAAAAAAAGATATAGCGGTAATATCCAAATTAATGATAGAAGGCTGTAATTTTTAATCATAGTCGTCAAACTATTTCTTTCTCGATAAAATATTTTTTCAATACTAGTAGAGTGCCGCCCAGTGTTGGTAGATGCTCCGCCAATATGTAATATTTGTTCCCGTATATTAGTCACTACTCTGTAACCCAATAATCTAATCCTCCACATTAGATCTAATTCTTCTACATATAAAAAGTAGGAAGGGTCAATGCCTCCCGCCCGTCGATATACGTCACTATACACAGCATAACATGCTCCACCGGTCATGAATATATTTTCTTCTAACAAAACATCTAATTTTAAACTATCTGCTCTGGCGACTTCGGTATTATGATTAAGATTTAAAAAAATATCTATCTTAGAACCTATAAATTGTGGGGAAAAATCTAAATTGACTTGATAGAACCCCATCACGCCGATGTTATTCTCTCTCTTAAATGACTCATATATTCTACTCAACTGATTATTATCGGACAAAAAAGCATCGGAATTTAAAAAAATAATGATCTCTCCTTCAGCTTGATCCGCGGCAACACTGCAAGATCCGGCGTACCCCATTTTTTTTTCATTAATTAAAAGTCTAAAATTATTTTCTGCTGCCTCTTCTTGTAATATTCGAACTGAATTATCTGTAGAGCAATCATCGACTACAATAATTTCTTTAGTAATGTTTTGTTGAGAATATAATGAAGCTAAACATCTCAAAATTATGTTCTCATTATTATAAACTGGAATAATTATAGAAAAATTCTTTTCCTTTAACATTTGACAAAATCTAAATATATTTTTTCATAATTTTCTATCATTTTCTGTGAAAGAAAATTGTTAACAATCCGATTTTTGGCATTCTCCTTTATTGTATTAATTTGAGCATTATTTAAATTTAAAATAAATTTAATCTTCTGAGCTATTGCTGCTGGTTTCGATAAAAACCCGGTTTTCTCATCCTCAATCATTTCATCATGCCCGGGAATATCGCTGGCCAATAAAATCGGCCCAACTGTGCTCATTGCCTCTAACATGACCAGATCAAACACCGTTTCTCTGCTGGGACTAAGGAAAACCGAAGAGATTTTCATTAAATTGATTAGTTCTTTCCTGTCTATCGGCGGAATGATCAGCAAATTTTTCAAGTTTAATTCACTTATTTGCCTTTTTAATTCTCCCTCCAATTCCCCCTTACCAACAAGAAAAAAGTCGGCCTCGCCCTCAAGAGCTTTGGCTATATTGGGGATAAAATCAACGCCTTTGCTCTTGCGAAAACTAGCTACCGTAAGAATAATATTTTGCTTGTCTTGCAGACCATATTTTTTTCTAAGATTTTCTTGAGTCTGTTCGGAAAGCGCATTATTAATAAAATCATAATCAATACCATTATAGACAATATGCACTATATCAGATTCCAATTTCCTTCTTACTTCTTTAGAAAAATCTTGCTTATATAAATTTGCGGCGCCGCGGCTTGGAAAAGTTATTATATCGCTATTAGAAATGGCATACTCTTCGCACTGTTTGATAAAACGGGTAAAAAAATTATTCTCCCCCCTGCCGTATTCTTTCCAAAATGATCCAACGCAATGAATACTGGTGATTATTCTATAACGGTAGTGATTTTTAAAAAACTTCAAATAAATAAAAGAACTCATAACATCATGAGCGTGGATAATCAGATTTTCCTCCTTGCGCGATAAGGATAATTTGTGTCTTAAACGGAAAAAAAATTTTATACATATAACCAAAAAGTATAAATATTTATGCCACTTAAACTGGCTAAAAAATTTATTTATGGAAAAAATAAATCTTCTATTCTTATACACTTGGGCATCTGCCTCTGGTGAGACATAGTTCAAAAAACTAAAGACCGTCGAATATCTATACCTCTGCTCTGTAGAAAGCCCTTTCATGATCTTTACGATTACTCCAGTCGGACCACCCATATTAGTATCCACACCAGTCGTTACTGCCGTCAATAAAACTTTCATATCTTTTGAAATAGTAAATTTAAGCTGGGATTTTTGTCATTTTGTTCGTTACTAGATATTCGTTTTAAAATAGGAAATACCAGCAATGAAGATAAATATACAATAATATTTTTCAGCATATTGTCTTGCTGATAATAAAAACTAAATAACCAATTGGCCTGGCTGCCATAATATTCATGAGAAATTAACTTTAATTCGTTCGGCGCCATTTTCATAATATCTTCTTTGCTGTATCCGTCTCTAACATGCCCGACTGCTTGGTGCATCCTTAAGCCGAATATTTCTTTATATAATTTAGTAGGAACATTAATAGAGAGATAGCCATTATTGCGTAGTCTCCGGGCGCTGTTAATGATTAATGAATTATCATCTATTACATGTTCTAGAACATCATTTAAAAAAATAATATCAAAATCTATATCTGATGGATTGTCGCGTTCTACATCAACTTTTCTCGCTCGAATTAAGGATCTAATAGATGCGGGCAGCAAGCCGATTGACCTAGCTAAATCAATAACATCTTCTTCATTCTTTTGCCAGATTAAATATTCTGATATTTTGCAAGCGTGAATAAAATACAAATATAGAAAAAATTGAAGCGAACCGCCTATGTCTAATATTTTTTTATTATTTCCGCTAATGACGGCTTGATCTGCTTTAATCTTATCGGCAATTTTTTGATATCTGAAATAGCTATGAGGTTCTAACGGCACTATAAAATTAAATACAAAAGCAATAAATCTTCTAATGACGGATGATTTATTTACCGTCGATATTTTTGCTATATAATAATGGAATTGTAATCGAGCGATCATGATTTTAATTCATTAAATAAATCTAGAGCATTCTTGAAAGCTTGGTCCATGTTGAAATAGCGATAATTAGCCAAACGTCCGACAAAATGAATATTGGGAAGTTTATCGCTTTCCTCCTTATATTTTAGATACAATCCTACATTTTTTTCGTTAGGCACCGGATAATATGGATCGCCGCCCCAGATGGCATATTCTTTAGATATGGTCGTGACCGGATTTACCTGCGGGTAAAAATGTTTATATTCGACAATTCTGGTAAATTTATAATCATTGGGATAATTAATAACTGAATTAGACTGATAGAATTCCTTTTGATGGGTTTCAAATTTAAATTTTATCGACCTATACTGTAATCTGCCAAATTTATAATCAAAAAATTCATCGATAGGTCCCGTAAAAAAAATATTGCTGCCGACAAAATCATTTTTAAAATCAAAAAAATTCGCACCTAATTTTACGGTTATATTCTTATTAGATAACATCTTTTTAAAAATACTGGTATACCCGTTCTTAGGGAGAGCCTGATATTTATCATCAAAATAATTATCATTAAAATCAGTTCTTACCGGAATTCTATTCATGACAGATGGCCACAATTCTTTCGGCCACATATCCCATTGTTTCTTAGTATAATTTTTAAACAGCTTATTATACAAAAATTCGCCTACTCTGGATAACGCCGCTTCTTCGCTATTTTTGGGATTATTTATATTTAATCTATGCTCATTTAACCACTCAACCATCTCTTCTTCGGTAGTCATATTTAAATTTAATAAAGTGTTAACAGTTTTAATATTAACCGGCACCGGCACTAGCTGATTGTCTACAAAACTTAAAACTTTATGTTTATATGCTATCCAATCGCCAAACATATTAACATATTCCCAAACATCATCGTAATTAGTATGGAAAAGATGGGCACCGTATTTGGAAACTAATATATTATTAGAATCGACATAGTCATAGCAATTACCTCCTATATGATCCCTTTTTTCTAAAACCAATACTTTCTTATTGCTAATATTGGAAAATCTTTCAGCAATAACACAGCCAGATATACCGGCTCCGACAACTATGATGTCATACTTTTTTTTATCAATCATATATAAATTTGGTGATTTTAATTTTTAAATGCATACCGAGCGCTGAAAACAGGCCATTTCGTGCTCTCAGCCTCTTTGCCAAGAGTTTTTATAGTAAATTCTTGATTCTGGATAAATATATACTCGGCATCTGACGTTGAATAAGGCTAATCAAGCCAGATTTTTTATTGCGCCCTACATCTAAAATTTTTTACAACGCTTAAACTATCTAATATTATTTTCTTAGTTGAATGGTGGCCTATATTTAACTTATAAACATTAAACTTGTTTCTTAAATTTATAAATATTTTGATGATTTAAAAATATTGGCGTATGCAATGTCAAAATCATAGCTTTAATAAAAGGTATCCAAAATTTATATCTTTTTTTACTAATCAAGATAAGATTATTTTTAAGACAAAAATTTATAAAGTTTGGGGGGGTATATAAATTTAAATGCTCTGGATCGTCCGGAATGGAAATACTAAATAATTCTTTAAATAATTCTAGATAATAGTAAGGATTTGGCGTAGATAAATATAATATTCCACCATTTTTTAATACTCTAACAATTTCTTCTATTAACTCAAACGGCCGTTTAGTGTGCTCAATAACTTCGCCAGCTACTACAAAATCAAATAAATCATTATTAAATGGGATTTTTTCTTTATCTAAATCGCAATATACAAAGTTACCTTCCTTGTACGAACTCGGGTGATTTTTATCTATGCCGTAGACTTCTATATTATCTTGATTCTCTGAAAAACTTAACTGCGAGCACCCAATGTCTAACAATAAATAACTATGATCTGGCATGATATTTTTTTTAATATCATCCTGAAAATATTTTAACCTCACTCGTTCGCTTTCTTGATATTTAGGGTTTATATAAAATTCCATATAATCTATTTAGTGCTCCTAGCTTCTTGCCAGGAATTTTTTATAGTAACTTCTTTATTCTTAATAAATAAATATTCAAGATATCCTATACTAAACAGGAATAACCAAGCCAGGCCTTGATACGGATGTGCTAAAAAAATCTTTATAAATATCGCCGGCTTACCATTTAGTTTATAATAATCTTCTGTGGACTCGAATTTGTGTAAACTGCTGCTCCTTCTAAATCTGACATTCTGGTTTAAATAATCTCTTATAGTAGCTGGCATCTTATAAAAGACTACAGCCTTCTCAACGTAAAGGAAATTTCCTGCTGATTTAATATAAAATAACTGATCGTCTCCCGAGTGAAGAATATCTTTAATATCGGAATTTTTGTATATCTGTTTCGATAAACATAAAATCCGACCATGAGCGCAATAAATACTGCGATTGAACCGTCGTTTTATTTCTCTTAGAATGCGCCAGCTAAAATAGGAGGCCTGCTCTGCTACATTAAATAAACTAGCTGGTTCATAGGGGACCGGGTTACCGCCGATCAAGTCATAGCAATGATCTGACAATGGCGATAACAGAAAATCAATAGCCCGCTCGTTAAGTCGAACATCCGCATCAAACATAATTACGAATTCGCTCTGCAAATAATTAAACGCCCTATCAAGAGCAAAAAATTTACCTTGTCTTTTCTCGTTTTTCAACAGAACGATTTTATCGTTTCTTGCAATGAAACTAACAACTATTTCTTCAGTTTTGTCCGTCGACCCGTCTGAAACTACCACGATATTTTCCAAAATGAAATTACTAGCCGGCTTTTGATCTAATATATCTTGCAATAGCTTACCAATACTCTTTTCCTCATTAAGAGCACATATGACGATAGAAAAAAATTTTTTATTATTATCGTGCTCAGCCATAAAACTCAGCTAATATTTTTTTAAAACCATCATAACTCTTAACCTGGCTCGCTTGCCGACTGAAATCTCTGGCCTGTGTCCGTAATTTATGATATAGATCACGATTTATTAAAGCCATGGATAGGCCTCTAACTAATAAATCTTTTCTACCCTCTTTACATATTAAACCCGTCTCCCCATCCTTTACACTATCCCTCAACCCATCCACGTTATAAACTATGGCCGGCGTGCCTTGGCTGGCGGCTTCGGTCACGACCAGCCCCCAACCCTCCTTGACGGAAGTGACCAGCAAGAGATGCGAACGCTGTAAAATCTCTGTCTTCTTTATCCGGTCAACCGGACCCAAATATTCAATATCATCCTTGAAAGCCGACCTGGCGACCGCTCTCAGGAATTTCCGGCCATATCTTCCTTCGGCCGCGCCGGCAACGATCAGGCGCAAATCTTTAATTTCTTGCTTAGCTAACTCGAAAGCGCGCAGAATGTCCAGAGTCCGCTTCATCGGCCGGATAGACCCTAATGATAGCAGTGTCGGCCGATCATATTTTTTGATACTAGCCAGATCTTCGACCGGTTCTAATTCAATGCCCTCGCTGATGATCTGGATATTTTTCGACCGGAAACCGAATCTTAACAAATCATTCTTAGTGCTATTAGAAACGGTAATTACCGGATGGTCACTGAGCAGGCGCAGATATAGCGGCTCCGTAAGATAACCGATCAGGCTGAGCGGAAACCATAACTGATAGAACCAGATTTCCCGGCAGAGCTGATGGATAAATATAATATTCTTTTCCTTGACATAAAATTTTGCCAGGAAAGGAATAGTATTAACCTCATCTATAACCAGGTCGGCCCAGCCTTTTAAGTTTTTCTTATAATACCAATACGCCTGCCAATAGACGGTCCAGCGGTTCCCTAATCTGATAACTTTGAAACCGTCGCGCGTTTCTTCCCTAACTCCGCCCGAAAACCCACCTACCAGGAAGATTACTTCGTGCCCATCGACGGCCAGACGCTTGGCCAGTTCTTCATTGACCGTTTCTGCGCCGCCGGCTTGCGGATGTTTCTTGTCTTTCCAGGTGAGCCATAATATCTTCATATCCGACTTTTAAAATACTCCACCGTCGCTGTCAGTCCTTCCTCCAGCCTAATCTTCGGCTCCCAACCCAAAATTTTGCTCGCCAGCGATACTTCCGGCCGCCTTTGCTTCGGATCGTCAGCAGGCAGATCCTTATAAATTACCCGGCTCTTACTCTCCGGTATATTCTTTAAAACCATTTCCGCTAACTCCTTAATCGTAAACTCGACGGGCCGGCCCATATTGACCGGACCGATAAAACCGCTCTGGTTATTCATCATCCGGATTAGCCCCTCCGCCAGGTCATCGACATACTGGAAGGAGCGCGTCTGCGAACCGTCGCCGTAAATGGTTATGTCCTGGTTCTTCAGGGCTTGGATGATGAAATTGGAAATGACCCGGCCGTCGTTCTCAGCCATGTTCGGGCCATAGGTATTAAAGATGCGGACTACCCGGATATCAGTTTTGTATTGGCGATAATAATCGAAGAACAGGGTTTCCGCGGCTCGTTTGCCCTCATCGTAGCAACTTCTGGGCCCGATGCAGTTGACGTTCCCCCAATAAGTTTCCGGCTGGGGATGGACTTCCGGGTCGCCGTAGACTTCCGAGGTCGAGGCTTGGAGCACGGTCGCCTTATTCTCTCTGGCCAAGTTCAGCACGTTGATCGCTCCCATCACCGAAGTGATCGTGGTCTTCACCGGATCGCGCTGATAATGAATCGGCGAAGCCGGGCAAGCCAGATTATAGATTTGCGCGACTTTTAAGCTGATTGGCGTCACGACGTCCTGTTCAATGAATTGGAACCTACTATTATCCATCAGCTCGGCGATATTCTCCCGGCTGCCAGTCTGCAGATTGTCCAGACAAAAGACTTCCTGACCGTCAGCCAGCAGCCGTCGGCAAAGGTGCGAACCGATAAACCCAGCCCCGCCGGTAACCAGGATCTTCATAATTTTAAGCTTTTATCTTATAAACTCCAGCCAACAAATCCATATCTTTTTTCGTATCAACCAATAATTGATTATTGAACTTTACGACCGCTTTCATCAGGTCTATGGCCATCTTATCCTGTTTACTGCTTGACTTGCTTTCTTCAAACATTTCCAAGAAAGCGGCCATATCTTTGATAAAACAATGCCCACCGGCACCGCGGCCCGGCTTATCGACATGGCCGCTGCTATGGTGCACCGCTAAATGGCCGTGCCCGATGCGGCTATCATGGCCGACGATATTGGCGACCGTCTCGTAATCGGTTTTGGTATTTTTGGCCAGGTTATAGGCGATATTGGCGTAAATCACCTTTAAGAATAAGAAATTATTCCCCATGTACTTAACCAGTTCCGCTTCCCGGCTAGGCACGATGAAATTATGCGGCGCTTTCGGCAAGAGCGCCAAGACCGCCTTGGCTTTGGCTTTCGATTTCTGGGTATAACCGACCACGTTGCGGGGCGGATACTTGGTATCGGCCACCGCGCTCCTTTCCCTTAAGAATTCCGGGGAATGCAGGATGTATTTTTTCGGATACAATTTCTGATATTTTTCCGTGCTGCCTATCTTGATCGTGGATTTGATGATCGCGGTCTTGCCGTCGCCGACTAATTTTAGGACTTCTCGCAAAATGCTGTCGTCAAAACCGCGCGGCGTACTCGGCGTGGGTACGGCGATGAAGACGAAATCGCAGGCCCTGATCTGGTCCCGATTAGCGATATATTTCTCGTTGTCGTAACGGACTACCCGGTAGCCGCGGGAGACGAAATCGTCCGCCATGTTCTTGCCGATGAAACCCTGGCCGATAAAACCGACCGATACTTTTTTCTGAAGCATGTTAGATATCTTATTATTAATTTTGGCTTAGTAAAAATTAGCCGCGGTCAGTAGCCGAAGCTTAGCGGCCGGATACCGGTTCTTGAACGCTTTATTAACGGCCTGCCGCTTATATTTGATCTCTACGCCGATAAGTTCACGGCTCTTTTCCAAAACGACGTCTATTTCTGAGCCCTGCTTAGTCCGCCAATAATAAAATTTATAGCCCGCATCGCTGTAAGAATTCTGCTTGACGAGTTCGCTGACCAGAAAGTTCTCGAACAGAGCGCCCTTGTCCGGCCGCGAATCCGGCTCGGAAAAATCGCCGATGAGCGCGTTTCTGACTCCCGTATCGTAGAAGAAAATTTTGGCTGACTTGCTGATCTCGTCGCGCTTGCCCTTGGCATAGGGATAGAGCCGGAACAACAAGAAACTCTGCTCGAAAATCTCAATATAACGCTTGATAGTCTGCTGATGGGCCTGCAACTTATCAGCCAGCTCGGAATAATTGATCAGATTGCCGATCTGGAAGGCCAGGAGTCTTAGTAAATCTCTGGCCAGCCGCTTGTCTTCGATCAAGCTTAATTCCAAAATATCCTTGAAAATAAGGCTGTCGACAAAATTCAGGAGATATTTATCATCCCGCGGCTGATCGACCAGATGCGGGTATTGGCCATAAATCAGGACGCCGTCTAAAATTTGTTTCAGATCGAAGGGATGGAGTCGGTCCGGCTGGCCGGCCTGTTCGTTATCAACTACTTTATCGAGAATATTAAAATCCAGTTCCGGAATGGCGCCGGTCTGGTTAAGATATTCGGACCAAGTGAGCGGATAAATATTATAATCTATTTTGCGCCCGGCCAGGCTTTCGCCGGTCTTGTTCTTAATATGGAAAGAAGACGAACCGGTAATTATCAACCGGGCATCGTCCAGTTGGTCGTAGATTACCTTCGCTGCTCGGCCAGGATCGGACAGAAGATGTATTTCGTCAATGATCACTTCGCGAGGGCCTCCCTTGATCAATGCCCTATAGGCCGCCAGATCATAGGTCTCCAGAATCTTCCTGATCGGCTCGTTATCGACCAAAAAATAATCCGCCTGAGGAAATAATTTTTTAACCAAGGTGGTTTTGCCGACCTGGCGCGAACCTAACAGAATTAATATTTGTTTATATTTCTCAAAATGTTTGCTGATTTTAGAGTCAAGATGTCTTTTCATAAAAGATATTACTTTTTTGATACTTAATATCTAAAAAGATATATCTAATTATACATTATAGGCTTTATAATGTCAAATCAAAACCGCCGATAAGTCTTTTCCAAATCTTCCCTGTCCTCTTCCCGGCTCTTTTGGATCTCGTCCTCTTCCTGGCGGGCCTGTTTGTTCAAGAGATCCTGCAGCTGTTTGGCTTCCAACTCTTTCTCGGCCGCTAAATGGCCTTCGTCCGGATCGTCTCTCAATTTATCCTGATCCTGAATTTCTTCCTGATCAGCCTCCGAGACCTCTTCCTGGATTTCTTTCATCTCCTTATCGTCCGGCTTCCGATTCTGAGGCCAGCCGTCAAAATTTTTAAACAAGTTGAAGTCTTTCATATTTTTTTTCTGATTATATATAAGGGTCGGCCGAGCACTTCGTTATGGATATGGGCGATATAAAGGGCGACCAAGCCGAGCGAAGTCAGGACGATGCCGACCAAGAAAGTGATGAGCAGGGCTAACTGGGCCGGTCCGGAAAAGCTTTCCGCATACGACCAGTCAAAAACATACTTGCCCAGGAAAATATAGAAACCGAAAGGGCCGTCGGTAAAGATGATGAACAAGCCGAGATAGCCGGCCAGCTTCAGAGGCAACAGGCTGAGCGAGACGAAGCTGTTCATCGCCAGATGGATAAGCTTGCCTAAGCTATAGCCGGCGTGGCCGTCGGCCCGTTCGTTAGCCGCGAATTCCAGATATTCGCGCCGGAAGCCCAACCAGTCGATGAGCGCCCTAGTCATCCGGTTCTTTTCCGGCAAAGCCTTGAAGGCATCAATTACTTGCCGGTCCAGGATGCGAAAATCGGTCTCTTTCGGCCGCATATCTAGACGGGAAATGCGCCGAATGATGCAATAGAATAAGAAAGAACCGGCGCGCTTGATCCAGCCGGCCTTATTATTCTTACTTCTGACCCCGATGACCACTTCCGCTCCCATGGCCCATTTATCTATGAAACGCGGGATCAATTCCAAGGGGTGCTGGAAATCGGCATCGATCATGAGCGCGGCTGCGCCGCTGGCCGCGTTAAGTCCGGCGGTGAGCGCCGCTTCCTTGCCGAAGTTGCGGGAAAATTCCAAAATTTTTATAGTTAATCGGCCGTCCGGATCAACGGATTTATTTGCGCCGGAAATCTTGTCCAATTCCTTACCTGAGCCATCGCTGCTGCCATCGTTAACGAAAATAAGTTCCCACTGATAGCCGTTTAAACCGCGCAAAACATCGCTTAAGGACGCAAAAAAATTCGACAGGTTGCCTGCTTCGTTATAGACGGGAACGATGATGGAAATCAGGGTCGGTTCCGCCATGGCTTTAACGGCCTAAAAGGCTATAAATTATCATTAATATTAAACCATTTTTGTGAATCATAGTCAATGAAAGCAAAATAAGTAACCTTAGACAGAACAGGGGGACAAAAAATAAAAAAGGTATCGACCTTATGGATCGATACCGTTTATGATTGCCGCCTGAGGATGGGGCGGCTTTAATTCTTGACGTGACTCTCGAAAGAACTTATGACCAGAAGACTGTCAGGCAGTTGATTGACTACCTGGTATTGTCCGTGGAAGCCCGGATCGCGGTCAGGATTGACGATGATAAAATCAAAACTTTCATCGAAATCCTGAAATTCGCTTTCGTCGGTCCCGAGCACGACCGCTTTTTCAATCTTCACCTCCCGGAACTTGATCTGCTGTTCCAGGGCATCTAGCGACAACTTGCCTTGATACTTCGCGCTATCAGCATTGACATAGACCGGATCGGGCGGCAATTCGCCTTGATAGCGTTTGATATAGACCGGTAAGGAAAGCTGGATGATGATGCTGTCCATATTCCTAAGTGGGTCTTCGCCTTCGTCCGGCATAAAAATGGTGCCGTACCGGGCGGCGATGACTTCGCGGAAAAACATGTGCTGATCTTTCAGGCTGAACCTTTTAATCAGCCGGTCGGTGAAGATGAGAAACAAAGTACTCATGCAAATTACTCCTTTTTTTGGTTTATGTGGGGTTATTATGTGGGGTTATTTAGACGGTCTGCAGCAGGAAATTAAGATCGGACAGGACCGACCTGATTTCAACTTTACTGCGCTGCTGCTTATCGTCGAAACGGAACAGGACGAAATTCATGTTCGCTTGTTTGGCGGCTTCGAAATCCGCTTCGTGGCTGCTGACGACGGTGGCCAGGCGCTGGTCGGCGCGGAAATTAAGAACCGCCTGTTTCAAGCTGGTGCTGGTAATCTGCTTGGCGTAGGTCGCCAGATAGGGACGGTTATGCGGCAGGATGACCATGGCGGACGAAGCCTGGGCATTGAAAGATTGAAAATCAGATTTTTTCACCAGGAAAATAAAGACCAGGTCTTCTTTCCAGGTAAAAGAGTCCATCAGGCTGGCTAATTGCCGTTTTCGCCGATTCAGACATTCGGCAATGAATTCCGCGGGAAAAATAATGACTTTTTTCCCTTTCAGGGACCTTTTCTGCCTTGGAATTTCCGGGACCTTCCTTCTAGTTGTTTGGTTCAATTCAACCTCGTTTTTTTTAATGAACAGATTAGTAATCTAAATAGTGAAAAAAAAAAATTTCACACTTTTTCATATTATCCTAATATCCTAGTTAAGTCAAGGGCTAAGCACGTCTTTATCAAATAAAAAATGGCTAATAATAGCCATTTTCTATTTTAAAACGAATAAGCTGCCTAGTTAAGGAAGAAATGAAAGAAGATAAAGAAGAAAATCACCGTTACCACTACGCCGGCAATGAACCCGGACAAGGAAGAGGCCAGATGCTTGCCCAGGCGCCATTTGTAATGGCGGTGCTCATGGGAAATAAACTCATCTTTTAGGTCTGGCATAGTTTTAAAAGATTAAATTATATTAAATTTAATAATTTTGTAATTAATCAGAACTTGGCCGTCTTTTCCTCGCCGCTCCCCATGTCCTTGATCTTATACCGCCCCTGGCTGGCTTCATCCGTGCCCAGGATAACCATATACCGGATCTGTTTCTTGTTGGCAAAATCCAGAGCCTTGCCGATCTTCTGCTCTTCCAGGCCGACCAGCACGTTCTTGCCCTGGCCGCGCAATTCCTTGGCCAGGCGATTCAGCGCCGAACTGAGCTTTTCATCCAATAACGGCAGATAATAGCGCTCTGACCTCTCTGCTTCAATTCTACCAAGAAGCTGCCAAGTTTCCAAGAACAAGCGGGTCGTCTCGTCGCCCGGCGCGAAACCGACCGCCGGAAAATTCTTCTCTCCGAAAATCTCGGCCAGGCCGTTATAGCGGCCGCCGCCGAACATGGCCCGGGTATTTTCCGGATCCTTATCGAACACCTCGAATACCAGTCCGTCATAATAATCGAAGCCGCGGATGACTGAGGGATTGAATTCCAGCCAATCGCCGTAGCCCAGATCGGTCAAGGCCTTGATCACGCCGGCCGTTTCCGCCACGCCGAAATTATCTTTGAGTTCCGGCAGCTTTTCCGTCAGTTCGTCCAGGCTCAGGCTAGTCATGAACGCGTTAATGACGCCGGCCGCTTCCCGGTCCAGGCCGGCTTCCTGCAGGCGAGCGTCAATATCTCCCTGGGCCAGCTTCAACCACTTATCTAAAGTGCGCACCACGATCATTTTCTTCTCCGGCGCCAAACGGCCGGCGCCCGCCAATTCCAAAACGGCGTCGATGATCTTCCGGTTGTTTATCGCCAGGACGAAAGATTCCTGCGGCGGATCGAATTCCAGCATGATATCCAGCGCCAGCTGCAGGATCTCGATATCGGCCGCCGGGCTGTCGCTGCCGAAAATGTCGCAATTGAGCTGCCAGAACTCCCGGTTGCGGCCGCGCTGCGGCTTCTCGTTACGCATGAAATTGGCGATGGAAAAATATTTCAAGGGCTTCGGGCTGGCGGCGTAGACCTTGGTCACCATGCGGGTGACCGACGGCGTCATTTCCGGCCGGATGGACAGTTCCCGGCCGCCCAGGTCCTGGAAAGTCACCAGTTCCTTGCCGCCCACGTCTTCCCCGGATTTGGCGCGATAAATCTCCGCGCTTTCGACGAGCGGAGTCAGATATTCCTCGAAGCCGTAGCGCAGACAGACCCGGCGCCAGGCATCGAAAATATATTTGCGCACGGCGAACTCTTCCGGCAGCCAGTCCCGGGTTCCCTTCGGTTCTTGATTGGATAAGGCGGTGGGCATGATGATTAGCTTATAGCTTAATTTTACTATCTTTCGGGAGTTTAAGCAAATTTCACCCCTTACTTGAAGCACGCGGCGGGTCCGAACGGGTAATAAATGACCTCCTCCCCGCACTCAAAAAGACTGCCCTAACGGACAGTCTTTTTTCATACGGGGTTTCCTTCCGGGCTTTCATTAGAATCCGAGCGTCGCTTCTTGCGGTAGATCCTTCTGGCCTTGCC